>Ga0180434_10005672_pt1 | contig 14623 bp, 12 predicted proteins | sample SS_ome_7_FD_132453 | JGI IMG/M metagenome (GOLD analysis project Ga0180434, IMG submission 132453) | Hypersaline lake sediment archaeal communities from the Salton Sea, California, USA - SS_1_D_2 metaG | ecosystem: Environmental > Aquatic > Non-marine Saline and Alkaline > Hypersaline >... | reverse complement strand
GTCATGCAAGCGTTCCTCTCGGATGCAATGGGCCGTGCGGCCCGATGCACGCGAAACGTTTATAAACTTCTTGATTTTGTTTAATAAAATTTCTTGCTTCTATTGGATCAGGCCTTAAATGTCAAGCATCACCATGATCACGAACGTTTATAAGTCCGTCTGGGACATGACGCTAAGCGCGTTCATCATCGCTGAACAGCGAGCGGAAATGAAACCATTCAAACGGGTGATGCCGCACAAAGGCTTCCAGACGGTCGGCGTAGGCCTGGGCGCTGGCCTGAATGGCCGCCTGCCGCTCCGAACGGGAAGCCGGGTTCACATAAACGGGCTCCTTGGTCGTGAAGTGGTAGCTGCGCGGTCCGGTCCGATATGAAAAAAAATGGAACAGGGGCACCCCGGCCGCCATCGCAAAGGCATGGGGGCCAGCCGGCAAGTCGACGCGATGCCCTAAAAAACGGACGGGTACCGTCCGCTGGGCCGCATGCCAGACCATGTCGCCGGCCAGGGAGACCAGCCCGCCCTTTTTTAAATGCTGAATCCCTTCGACCGTATCGTAGGGGGAGCCGGCCGTTGCGCCCGCCACGATGATGCGCACCCCCGACTCGGCCAGGGTCTCTTTCTGAAGCTTTTCGATCTGTTCTTTCTGTTTTTCGCCCATGTAGAGCAGCAGCGCCATATCCGACCGGTGGCGCTTCAGCACGTGGGCCGCAATCTCCCAATTGCCCACGTGCGACATGAGAATGATGCCGCCCTCCCCCCGGTCCAGCACCCCATCGAGGTGCTCCAGGCCATCGCAGGTAAAGGTGAGCGCCTGCCCGGCCTGCAGGAGGAAACGATCGACAAAAACCCCGGTAAAACGGTGAAACTGCTTCCAGGCACATTGCAGATAAAACCACCGGCTGCGCCCCGGCAACAGCGCACGGTAAAATGCGGCGCTGGCCGCCACCCGCCGCGGAAAGAGCAGGTAGTAACCCGAGGCCACGAACCAGGCCCCGGCCTGAAAAAGCCACAGGCCACCCCAGCGTGAAACCCACGACAATCCGCGATAATACAGTCCACCGATCATGATCGTACCGATCCGTTCCCCGTAGAATGAAAAAGTCTCACGTTTTGACGGCCCGCAACCAGACCGGAGATGACGGCCGCCCCACAGGGTTTTCCTGGATGTGCCGGAAGCCTTCCCGTTTGAAAAACGTCTGAACGTCTTGCACATCGTAAGGCTCCGTCCCGGAAAAGACCCTGTTCCACAGACGGCCAATCCAGGATGCCGGCGCATCGCCGGTCCTCGCCAGGACGAACATCTCGCCCCCGGGGGCGAGCTGGCTGCCGGCAGCGCTTAAAAGCGCTTCAGGGGCAGCGGATCGCAGCGGCCGCCCGGTCAAAAACAAGATGCTGATGTCTTTTTCATCCCGCAAGGCATCCATGGCACCCGTCCGAAGGCATCCGCCCGGACCGGCGACGCGGGTCGCCACACGAACCTTTTCCGCATCCGGATCGGCCCCCCCAAGGCGCAGGCCGGGAGCGGCCTCCGCCAGCCAGGCCGCTTCGATGCCGTAGCCGACCGGATAGACGAGCGCCGACCCAACGGCCCCCTGCGGCAAGGGAAGGGCCGCCAGCAAGCCGCCCTCCCGCAGCTTGCGCCAGGCCGCCCAACGGGGGCGTATCTCCAAATGACGGTACCGCCGGCGCGCGGCCCGGCGCACCCGGACAGGATCACGGGATTGATCCGCTTCCGAGGCAGCCGGTCGATCAAAGACCCGCCGCAGGAGCGGGGGCAGCAAGACAAACGTCCCCACCACCGAAAATAAAATGCCGCCGAAGGATGTCAGGCCGGCGCTTTTAAAAACGGCGTGCTCGGCGCTCATCAGGGCGCCGAATCCCACCAGGGTCGATGTGGCCGCCAGAAAAACCGTGGTGCGGAAAAGCGCCAGCTCCGAATCGGTTTCGCGGCCGTAGCGTTGAAAGGACCGGATGGTAAAGAGCGCATAGTCGATGCCCATGCCGAGGACGATAATGGCCAGCATCAGGGCCGGGATATCGAGCGGTCGCCCGGCGAGGCCCAAAAGCCCCAGCGTGCCGATAAAGGCCCCCGCCAGCGGCAGGAGGGCCAGTCCGGTCAGGGTCAGGTCCCAAAAAAAGAGGCTCAATAATACCACGGCGCTGGCCCCGACCAGAAAGAGCATCTGCCGGAAAGTCACCGCCAGAAACTGCCCCAGGCGCTCGGCGAAAAAAACCGGGTCGAAAAGACGGGCCGCGCCGGTCTGGGCCAGGCGATCGTAGAAAGGGGCCGCCTGGTAGCGATCGCCGGGTTTCAATGTCAGGAACTGGCGCCAGCCGGTGCCGTCCGAATCGGGTACGATGCCCAGCAATTCGAAATAGGCGGCCTCCGGCACGACCGGCGCCACCTGTGGCTTCTCCAGGCGATCCAGAAAGGGGGCAAAAGCGTCTTCGGCAAATCCCAGCATGCGACCGGCCTGCTGCAGGCTGGCGGAAACGTCCGCAACGCGCGCCGGCGTCCAGAAGGCCTGCCAGGCCGCCCGGTTGGCTTCCGCACGCGCGGGTCCCGGAAAAAAGGACGCCGGCAGAAACCCGGGCTGCAGTTCACCGGCCGCCGTCATTTCCTCCAGGAGCGCGGCAACCCGATCCCCTTCGGCCTGCAATGCGGCCAGGTCGGCGCCCTGGGTCACCACGAACACCCGCTCCATAAAGCGCCCCCAAACCGACTGGAGCTGCGTTTCCGCGGCCCGCGTGGCCGGTGTCACGGAATTCATGGCACGCAAATCCACCTGGAAACGCGGCGTGGCGAACAGGGCCAGAAAACACAGCACACCGATGCCGGCCCAAAAGGTTTTCATGCCCAGCCGCCCGGCAAACCGCGTCAGCATGCGCTGCAGCACCGGCGGCCGCGTCTTGCGGGCCGGGGGAAGGGCGGGAATCAAAAGCGGCATGACCAGGTGGACAAAAAGAAAAGCGCTGCCGATCCCCAGGGCGGCAAATTTCCCGATTTCGCCCAGCACCGGAAACCCGCTGAAGGTCAGGGCCAGAAAAGCACCCACCGTCGTCAGGGTCGCAATCAGACCCACGGCGCGGACTTCCCGGGCCGCATCCTCGCCGCGGGTGGCGCAGGACCGGTCCAGGAACAACAGGTAAGCAATCCCGTGATCCACCGTAATGGAGATGACGGCCCCCCCGAAGCCCAGCGTCAGGACGGACAATCGGGCCTGCAGGAACGACATGACGAACAGGGCCACGGCGGTGCCGGCCAGGGCCGGAACAAAGGCCAGCAGGCCGATCCACGGCCGCGGAAAGGTCAGCAGGAGCAGCAGGGCAATACCGGCCATGGCAAAAACGACCACTTTGCGCGTATCGCGCCGGGCCATCGTCTCGTTGTCCAGGGCCGCCCGGTAGGCCCCCACCGGGGTCACGATCACCTCGTGTCCCAACGTGTCGGGGCTTGGGCGATCCAACCGCTCCTGCAGGTCGTCAAAGAAAGACCGCAGCTGCTGGGCCATGGCCGTATCCGTCGACGCCCGGGCCGGTGTGGCGACCACCAGCACGTGCTGCTCGTCGGCGGAAAGCATGTGGCCCTGGAATGGACGGATGCCGGGCGCCGGCGCAAGACGCGCCAACTGGGCGAGAAGCAGGTTGCGCAGCGCCAGCGGATCGAGGGCCATAAATTCGGCCTGGCCGATACCCTCCAGCGACGCCAGTTGGGCCAGACTGTCGGCCAGGCGCGCTTGGATCCTGGCGTCGGTCAGGAGCGGCGCCACGTCACGGGAAAGGTCGGCTTCCGAAAACAGGAGCGGCAAATGGGCCACCAGATGGTGGATCAGGACCGGCATCTGGTCCCCCACGGCCTTCATGCCGACCCGTTTGAACAGGCCGCTGGCCGTCATGGCCGCCTCCACCTCACGGGTCACCTGGGCCAGCGCGACCGGCCCGCCGGTCTCCAGGTAGAGATCGACGGCAACCAGATCCTGGCCCGGATGGTGGCGCAGGATATCGCGGGCGGCGGCAATCACCGGATCACGCTCGGGCAGGGTGGCCACGATGTCCGTTTCAAAGGTGATGCGGTAAACGCCCACCCCGGCCATCAGGGCCAGCACGATGATGGTTAGGGCGGTTGCAAGGGGGTTGAAATGACGCATGGGCCTCACGCGGGCGGTTTAGTCACCGCCGGGCATCTTCTGCCAACGCCTTCGAACGACGCGCGGCACCAGGATGCGTTGAAAGATTAGTCGTGAAAACGTTCCGGAATTACGGCAGAAATCGACGAAGGGCCGAAAATGGGAAATCCGCGGGGCGCCCGGGTGATAATCGACACTGATGGGGACCTCTTTTATCGGCAGCCCCTGCCAGCCGGCTTTGGCCAGGACTTCGACTTCAAACTGAAACCGGCGCGCTTTGACACCCAGCGCAAACACTTCCGGCAGCGGATAGATCCGGAAGCCGCTCTGGGAATCGGTCCGCCGGCCCCCGCCCGCGGCACGCACCCAGAAATTGGAGAACCCCCGACCGAACCGGCTGGTCCAGGGCACATGGCGACCGAGCATGCCCTGGCGCTGGCCCACCACAATGGAGCGCGGCCCCTCCAGGGCGGCCGCAACCAGCTGCACCGCCTCTTCGGGACGATGCTGCCCGTCGGCATCGATGGTAATCGCCCAGTCGGCAAACGCCGCCGCCGCTTCAAACCCGGTCAGCAGGGCCGCCCCTTTGCCGGCGTTGACGGCATGCCGCAGGAAATAAAGGCCCGCTATCCCCCGCACGATATCCGTGGTTTCATCCGTGGAGCCGTCATCCACGACCACCACCGGGACGCCCAGTTTCAATGCCTGCCGGGCCACCGTTTCGACATTCAGGGCGTGGTTATAAACCGGAATGACGACGGCGAACCGTCCGCGGGGCGAACCGTCTTTGCAGTCCGGGGCCGGACCAGGAAGCGGGGACGCCGGTATGTGATCGCAACCATCGGTCATAAACGTTGTCGATTCCTTCCGTGCCGCGGGGTATCCGCAAGCCGCCGATGCCCTAGCGCCGCTGCCCGGCAAATACGATCCAGGCCGTCAGCAGCATGACGAGTCCGAAACACAGCAGCATCGCCGCCTGCAGCCACACCGTCGCCAAACCGCCCCCCCGGGCAAACAAGTCCAGGAAGGCATCGAGCCCCCAGGCCATGGGGGAAACCTGGCTGATATCACGCATGATCCGGGGCATGGCAAAGACCGGCACCATGATGCCGCCGATGGCCGCCGCGATCACCACGGAGATGGCCCCGATCATGGAGGCCTGCTCATAGGTCCGGGTGACGACGCCCAGCAGGATGCCGAAACCGGTGGCGGCCAGGGCCACACACAGGAGCACCACCACGACCGCCCCCGGCGCCTGCCCCAGGGTGAGCGGCGCCGCCCCGAAGAGCGGCATCACAAAACGGCCGATCAGCATCACGAGTGCAAACTGGGCCAGGCACACCGCGACATACGCCAGGAGTTTGCCGGTCAGAAGCGTCATGAACGAAACCGGCAGCAGTTGCAGGCGGGTCATGATTCCGCTGGATCGCTCGCGCACGATCGCGCCGGACAGCGGCACGGCAATAAAAAAAATCCCGAAAAGCCCCCAGGCCGGGACATTCTGCTGAACCGCCGAGGGGATCTGGGCCACCCCGCCGCGACGGGCGGAGCGCTCCGTCAGAGTCATCAGGGGCCGGGCGTCCCATTCCAGCGGCGTTTCGGACAGCTTGTCGCGGAGGCCGTCCGCGGCATAGGGCCCCATGATCTCGGTCAGGGCCGCGGCCATGTGCTCCGGCAGGCGCTCGGCAAAAGCCTCCAGTTTCAGGCGCGTTTCGATACCGGCCAATAATCGTTGCAGGGCCTGGCTGACGGCGGAGCGAAAGGCGCCCCCGGCCAGGGGGTCGAAATGCACCACGATTTCAGGAAGCAGCGCGTTATCGGCCGCCGGCGGCTCCGGCCCGGCCAGCATGGCGGTCGCCGCGGCTTCGGACCGCGCCACCACCGCTTGCGAAAACCCCGGGGGGATAACGAGACAAACCTGGTAGCCGCCTTCCGACACCCGCTCCAGCGCCGTCGCTTCATCGAGCGGCCGCCCCTGCCACTGATCCACCGGGATGACCCCCGCCGCCGTTTCCAGTCCGTCCCTGAGCATCCGGGCGATGTCACCCTGATCCCGGTCGACCCACAGCATGGCCACCGGGTCGTCCCCCATGGTTTTTAAAACATTCATCTGCACCACGGAAACGACGATCACCAGCAGGGACGGCATCAGAAAGAGCATCAGCAGACCGGCCCGATCCCTTGTGAGCAGGCGCCATTCTTTCATCACCGATGCCAGCATGCGATCCATTCGTGCGCCCTCGCCGCGTCAGTCGCGCAGCGTTCTGCCGGTTAACTGCAAAAACAAGTCGCCGAGCGAATCAGCCGCCGGATGGTTCGCAATCAGGCGGGCCGGCGCACCTTCGACAATGATGCGCCCGGCGTCCATGATCGCCACCGTATCGCACATGGCTTCGGCCTCTTCCATGGTGTGGGTGGTGTACACCATGGCGGTGCCGTCCCCCTTCAAACCGGTGAGCAGGTCCATGATCAGGGCCCGGGACTGGGCGTCGACCCCCACCGTCGGCTCGTCCAGGAAGAGCAGCCGCGGGGCGTGAACAATGGCCGCCGCCAGGTTGGCCCGCCGCTTCATCCCGCCGGAAAACACCCCCACGCGCCGGTCGGCCTGGGACGTCAGCCCCACCGCGTCCAGGCAGGCCGCCACCCGCTCTTGCAGCGCCGCCCCCTTCAGCCCGTACATGCGCCCGAAATAGGATAAATTCTCACGGGCCGACAACGCCTCGTAAAGCGCGATCTCCTGGGGGGCCAGACCGATGTGCCGGCGGATGCGGCCGCGCTTTTCCAGGGCATTGTCCCCCAGGACGGTCAACTGCCCGGCCGTCGGGGCCATCAGGGTGCTCATAATGGAAACCGCCGTGGTCTTGCCGGCGCCGTTGGGCCCCAATAGCCCGTAAATCTGCCCTTCCGCCACGCAAAGATTCAGGCCGTCCAGCGCCCGCACGGCGGCACCGGGATACTGTTTGACGATGTTGTCAGCCGCCAGGATCGGCGCCTCGGTACAGGGCGGCGGGGTTTCAAAAACCATAAGTCTACCTGTGGATGGATTCGTCGGGCGGCGCCGGCACACGGGTGTCATCGAATCCGAGGGATGACGCCGTCCTCGTTGCGGCCGCAGGGGCCGGCCGCATCAATGCGCCACGGCCAGCAATTCACGATACAGCGCGGCTTCCCGATCGGCACATTCGCGTATGATGGCCGCCATGGCGGGATAGGAATCCTCGGCCCGGGACCGCCCTTTGCAATTGCGTGCCCCGGAAACGGCAAACTGACGCCACCGGTCGCCGATCGCGGTCATCTCGGCGGACAGTTCCTGGAGACGCGGCATCGCCATCAGCGTGGCGGCCTGCTGCAGAAACGCCGCATAAATGAACCGGAAGCCGGCCCCGCCGGTGCCGATTTCTTCCTGCATGCGGATCACCTGCCCCAGGTAGAGCAGGGCCTTCTCCGGGCCGAATTTTTCGGGCCAGATTTCCACCTGCCGGGCCAGTTTGCGGATGCCCTTGACGCCGATCAATGAAACGGGCGCCTTCAGCATGGTGCGGCACACCTCGCGAATCCCGCGCCGGATGGCATGCGGGAAATCCGCCGCGGACGGCATGGATTCCACGAAATACATTTTCCCTTTCGGCGCCAGGGCGCCCTGGGCAAACCGCGCCTTGACGAGATCACGCCGGTGACAGGTCACCGGGGCTTCGAAAATGGGATCGCTGATGTGGTAGTCGTCGCCGTCGCGCCCCAACACCACGAGGTTGTGCATGTTGAAGTGAAACCGGTAGGCCTGGGGAAAATACGGCAGCCAGTAACCGCCGGTCTGGCAGCCCACCGGCACGCCTTCGTCCAGCTTGCGGTCCAGGGCGACCATGGCTTTCCGGGGGTTGCGAAACTGGGTCATGTGAAGTTTGACACCCAGGCGTTTGGTCAGGCGCTTCATGATGCCGCCGGTGGTAATGCGATAGGTCGTCAGCGGCAGGTGATTCAGGCGGATAAACGGCAGGTAGCCGAAAAACAACCCGGAGCCGATGCCGAACGCCATGGCCTCGTTGACGTCCAGCCCGTAATGCGAGAGCAGGTTGGCCGCCACCCCGGTTTCGCAATGGGCCGATTGCCGGTGTTCAAAGGGGATTTGCATCGTCATTCCGATTCGTCGTAAATTCCAGGTCAGGTGTGTCGGGAACCGTCTTCAGGTCGGCCACCGGTATGCCCAAGGCCTCCGCATAGCGCGCCAGGACGGAGGGTTTCAATCGGCTGAAAGGCCCGGCTTTGAGATGGCGTTTCACACGCCAGCGGTTGATGCGGGCATATTTGGCCAGAAGCGCCGGCTGCATCTGGTGCCGGGTCATATGCCAGGCCAGCGGGCTGAGCTCGCCGGCTGCCACCCGTGTTTTGACGGCCTCCAGCTCTTTCAGGATGCGGTCCCAGGCCTGGTTCAGGGCGACCGTCTTGGAATCCCACCCATAGCTGGGAACCGCTTCGTAGGCGCCGTCTTGGCCAACCGCGTAGATGACCTCACGCATCGGACCCGCCAGCCCCACATCCTGGGGAACATTTTTTTTGAGCATGACGCCTCCTCGATCAGCCGCACGGGCAAAAGGGTATTAAATTAGCCCTCTTGCAGAATCACTGTCAACGCCTATTTTGTCTAAATATCCAAGGATTCAGACCGATTATTGACTTTTGAACGGGAAGACGGGTAAATAGGACGCCGTTTTAATAACGCGCCGCCGGAGGGCGGCCAACCGGACCATAAGGGTCTGCGACAGGACACCATGGGCGCCGTACGCTATGCCAGCCATGAAATCGAACTGAACGTACCGTTTCACGATCTGGACCCCCTGCAGGTGGTCTGGCACGGGAACTACTTCAAATATTTCGACCGGGCCCGCTTCGCATTGTTCAACCATTGCGGCGTGGACCTCCACGACTATTCCCGCACGTCCGGCTTCCTGTTCCCGGTGACCCGGACATCCACCAAACATATCCTCCCCCTGCGCTACCGCGACCGGTTCGTGGTGCGCACCACCGTCCGTGAGGCCCACATCCGGATCGTGCTGGATTTTGAAATCCGGCGCGCCGCGGACGACATCGTCACCACGCGGGGTCGCAGCGAACAGGTATCCGTCAAATACCCCGGCGACGAGCTGATGCTCCAGATCCCCCCGGAAATCGAAAACGCCCTGACGATTTCAGGCACAGGTGACCATGGCTCCGTTTGATCAGGCCTTTAGCGCTGGATTCGACCGCCTGGCAGCGTGGTCGGACCTGTTGGATACCATCAATGTCTTCCCCGTGGCGGACGGGGACACCGGCCGCAACCTGGTGGTCAGCCTGGCCCCCCTCAAGGAATTCCGGATGGCATCCGACACCGACCGCCTGACCGATCAGCTCCTGCGGGCGGCCCGTGGAAATTCCGGCAACATTGCCACCCAGTTTTTCAGCGAATTCATCAAGACACCGGCAACACCGATCGCCAAAGCCCTTCGGCAGGGAACCCGGGCGGCCCACCAGGCGGTTCGCACGCCCCAGGACGGCACGATGCTGACCGTGTTCGACACCCTCGCGGCGCAGCTGGCGGATTGCACCCGGACGGACGACATTACCGATGTCCCCGCGCTTCTGGACGGTCTTCAAGCCACCGTGCAAAGCAGCCGCGACATCCTGCCCCGCCTGCGCTCCGCCGGCGTCGTGGATGCCGGCGCCCTGGGGATGTACCTGTTTTTCGAAGGCTTTTTTTATGCCCTGATCGACCGGGTCGAAGACTGCCGACCGCCGGCCCACCTTTTTCCGGACAGCCTGCAGATCAGCACCACGTTTCGTGAACAGGACAACCAGGGGTACTGCGTGGATACGGTCCTGCGGGCCAGCCCCGATATGGATGCCGTCATACAGAACTTGACCACCAGGGCCGAAAGCGTGGTGGCCATTTCCCGCGGGGATATCGTCAAACTCCATTTTCACACCACCGACCGCGAAACGATGCGACGCACCCTGGAAGCCACGGGGGCCCTGGTCAGCTGGACGGAGGACGATCTGGCGCACCAGGTGGAAACATTTCAACAACGTCCGCGTCAAACCCGGGTGCATATCGCCACCGACGGCGCCGCCTCGCTCACCCGGGCCGACCAGCAGCGCTACGGCTTCACCCTCCTGGACAGCTACATCACGACCGGCAGCGGTTCACAGCCGGAATCCCGCGTGGACGCACAGGATCTCTACCAGCGCATGCGTGCCGGCGAGCGGGTGACGACGTCCCAGGCGTCGGTGTTCGAACGCCACCAGCATTATCAGCGCCTCCTGGAAACCTATCCGGAAACGCTCTACCTCTGTGTCGGATCGGCCTTTACCGGCAATTATGAAACCGCCGCGGACTGGCAGACCGGCCACGATCCCCGGAATCGGTTGCAGATTCTGGATACCGGAGCTGCTTCCGGACGGCTGGCGGAGATGGTGCTGGCGGCCGCCCGCCTGGCCGCCCGCGGCGCCGATATGGATACGGTGAAAGCGCTGGCCCGACAATCCCTGACCGCCTGTCGGGAATACATCTTTATCGATCGCCTCAAATACCTGGCGGCGGGGGGCCGCCTTTCCCGACCCAGCGCCCTGATGGGCGATTTGCTGCGGGTCAAACCGGTCATCAGCCCCCTGCCGACCGGTGCCGAAAAAATCGGCAGCGTAAAAAACCGGCCGGACCAGCTGCGATTTGCGCTGCGGCGGTTGACATCCGATCTGGCCGAGGCGCTGGCACCGCTGATCCTGCTGGAATATTCCGACAATCGCGAATGGGTCGCAGGCGAGGTGGCCGACCGCTTGCACCAGGCGTTTCCTGAAGCGGAAATTATCCTGCAGCCCCTTTCGCTGACCACCGGCGCCCACACCGGCCCGGGCACCTGGGCCGTTGCGGTCCATCCGGATCCTGCCGGACGCCTGGCAAGGCCTTCGGCGGGGTTGGCACAGGCCTCCTCCGAAAATCCCCCGGTCTACATGGAAAGGAACACGGGTTAGAGATTTATGGATCAATTGGAACAAGAACTTAGCGATATGATTGTGGAAGCCTGCGATATTCCGGGACCGCTGCCCGCCGATTTCGGACCGGAATCCATCCTGATCGGACCGGATAGCCCCCTGGGACTGGATTCCCTGGACGCCGTCGAGATCATCGTCACCGTGCAGATGAAATATGGGATTCGCATCGACGCCGAAAAAATCGGCCGAACCATCCTTCAGACGCTGGGAACACTGGCGGACTTCATCCGCCGTGAACAGGGCGCCACTGCCTGAGATGCGGGCCGCCGCCTGCGCGGCTCAATCCATCCAAGCCGATATCGGGAACCGTCCGATGAAAATGTTAGGCCGCGGCCCGGTCGCGGTTTTCGTCGTCGTGGCGGTATGGGCCTGCTATCCGAAGCGGGTGGGTCCTGCGGGACCTGACGGAAGATGCGATCCAGCCCTGCCCCTATAAGTCCAAGGTAGACGTTACCCCTTTTTCTCCTTTTCGGCTCCGGTCTTCCAGGGCCTCCAGGTCCATCCCTATTGTTTTGGCCCGCTTCAGCCATCGTCTGCGGGCCAGCGCCCGCATGTCTTCGTTTGAGTCGGTTTCATCCACGATCTCCATTCCCATCAGCGTCTCGATCAAGTCTTCCAATGTTACGAGCCCATCCGTGCCGCCATGCTCGTTGACGACGATGGCGATGTGCTGGCGATTTTTTAGAAATTGCTCCAGCAGAACCGGAAGGGCTACCGACTCCGGCACCACCGGAAGTTCGCGCTTGATATCCTCAAGCGTTTCCTCCTGATGCCGCTGGGTCGAAAGGACGAGCACGTCGTCCTTGATGACAAAACCGGTGATGCGGTCGATATGCGCATCGTATATCGGAATTCTCGAGAAGGGCATCTTCGAGACTTGCGCCACCGCCTCCCTTATGGTCATGTCCTGGGGCAGAGCCGAAATGACGGTCCGTGGTGTCATAATGTCGGTCACCCTGAGGAACTTAAATTTCAGCAGATTGTGAATGATCCGGGATTCCTCGTAGTGGATCTGGCCGGTGGCGACCCCGATGCCCGCCATGGCCATCAACTCTTCCCGACTGACGACATGCACGTGCCGGCCACGTGAAATTATTCTCGTCAGAACTTCCGAGATCCAGACGACGGGTAAGAGGATCAGGATCAGGAATTTCACGAAAATAACCGTAGGTCCTGCGAGCCGGGACCAATAAACCGCGCCGATGGTTTTGGGCACGATCTCCGAAAGGAAGAGTATCATCAAGGTCATGATTGCCGAGAATAGACCGAACCAGGCGCTTCCGAATACAGCGGTCGCCTTGGAACCGGCACCGATGGCCCCGAGGGTGTGCGCAATGGTGTTCAACGTCAGGATCGCCGCCAGGGAACGGTCCACATTGTCCTGTTTCAAGCGTTTCAAGGATGCTGCGCGCCGGGGGCGCTTTTCTTTCAGCGCTTCAATATAGGACGGCGTGATGCTCAAAAGAACCGCCTCCGCAATGGAACACAGAAACGAAACACCCAATGCAAGCAGGACATAACCTATCAGCAACAGCGTGTCCGAGTTAGTTTCCACGAGCCTCCTATGATAATTGGTTTACTTTAGCCCACCCAAGGCCTTTGCCCGCACCCATTAGCCGGGGGCTGCACCGTACAGAAAACAGTGGTCGCATTCGAAGGCGCAGGTGCAGGTCAGCAAAAAATGGATGCCGTTGAGCATGGTGTTTTATGCCTTGTGCGATAAATGATGGTGTCGAAAAAAGTCTCGGAATGGGCCGTTTCGGCATCCCCGCGCAGGCGGGGATCCAGTGTTTTCAATTCGTTGTAGACTCCCGCCTTCGCGGGAGTGACGGCTTGGGACACTTTGTACGATTCCATCAAAACCGAGTTTTGTGGAATACCGACTTTTTAACCCGCAAACGTCCATTTAACAAAGTGAAACTTTTTATAGACCGGCTTTGATTTGTAAATATGTAAACATGAATGTCCCGTCCCCCAAAATGATGGTGATAGAAAATCTTTTGGGCCTTTTTCTCATCCGATGCCGCTGCCGACGGCCATGCGCAATACGGTTACTTCCATACCATAAATTTTGATCCTTTTATTGATTTCGTCAATCACCCCATCGAGCAGCGCCGCAGGATGCGCCGTTTCTTCCACGGGCAGCGTCAAACCGCCGGCCTCGATCAGCGGTCGGATATCATCCGGGCCGAGCCTTGCGAAGCGGTCCCTCAGCAGGCTGTCCAGGAAATCGCCGATGACACGATCGGCACGCGTGGTGCGGCCACCTAACGTCCTGTCAAAAACCGCCGCGTCGGCAATCCGCCACTGGACCTGGCAGTCCAATGGCAGCGAATCTTTGCGGTTGGTCAGGTACGTACCCTGGTATTGGGCTTGAAAACCATCGGGCAAGGGGCGCGCTTCCTCGACAAAGGGGATCTTGACCCGTGTGCCCGGATCGGATGTGACGCGCTGCGGTTTGCCGAAGCGCAGGATTTGAACGGTTTCCCCCGGGACAGTCCTGTAGAAGGCGTTATAAACAGCAACACCGCCGAACAGGATCAGGACGATCGCCAGCGCCGCTGACAGTCTGCGGGCATTGGCCCTGAGCAGGCGCGCTCCGGCACCTTGTTTGAGATCCGGCAGCGGCATGGCGGACAGGCTGCGATAGGCCCATGCCAGAACCGCCAAATACACCATCCCCCCGTAAGCGGTCAGCAGACCGGCCACAATCGCACTCCCTGGGAAGCTGCGGCCTGACGCGAGGGCCAATTGCCCATAGCCGGCCAGCACACCCGGAAGGATCACAAGCACCAGGAAAAGCCGCAACCCGTTGCCGCGCGTCAGGCGCCAGATTCTCTTAGGCGCGATATCGTGGCCCGCCGCCGCGGCAGGCAGCAGCAGGACAAAACGAACCGGAAACGAACCCGCCACCGAAATCGCCACGATCCATCCCAGCACGTAGGCCACTGAAGGTAAAGGGTTGTTATCGCTCGCAGCCAAATGCAGGAAAACGATGGCCGCGAGGACCCATTGCAGCAAATGCCAGATGACAACGGTCAGCAACAGGCCCCCGACGACCAGAACCAGGAAATTGAGCCCGTAGCGCTGCCGCAGCCTCGGATCGGATTCACCGGCCGCCGCCCCCAGCAGCAGGTGGCGCTCGAAGTTCCAGGCCAGCCAGAGGATGGCGGCCCAGAGAAATCCGAACGCGATCACCTGTACGATCCATCCCATTTTGAAATAGCCGGCGACAACCGGCAAAAAGCCTACAAGCGCAAGGGTCAGCAGGGATCTGACAAGGGCTTTCCAGGAAGCCGCCTCCAGGTAAAAGGGCGCAATGAGGGCCCTTCCAATTACCGCTCCCACGGGCACACGGGGTTTGGTCATATTCACCTCGCTTCACCATTGTGAACCAGGTTCACCAATGAAAACAAGGCGGCACGTAATGCCGCAGCAAAGGAGACAACGCCGGGCTTGGAAAGTATGGCGCCGGG
>Ga0180434_10005671_pt1 | contig 14624 bp, 13 predicted proteins | sample SS_ome_7_FD_132453 | JGI IMG/M metagenome (GOLD analysis project Ga0180434, IMG submission 132453) | Hypersaline lake sediment archaeal communities from the Salton Sea, California, USA - SS_1_D_2 metaG | ecosystem: Environmental > Aquatic > Non-marine Saline and Alkaline > Hypersaline >... | reverse complement strand
TGCTGATCTGCAAATATTCTTTTTACTACCTTATCTTGGTTTCATGAGTGAAACAAAATTTCGCAGGAAAGTTATCAAATCTGGGATTGATGAAAAAACACTGGAGTCCGCAGTAGGGCGGATGATCCCCAAAGGTTTAATCGATCGTTTTCAAAAAGACGGAGAATGGGGCTTTGAGCGCGCCCCGGTGATTGTTGTTTTGGAGATGGCTGTCAGAGAGCATGAGGATTCCCCATTCAGAAAGATCACGGCTGAAGTGATGAACGACCTGATTGAGGGTGCCGCGGAAACAATTCCAACAAAAACGCCCTATTACCGTGTGCTGCCCGTTGAACCAACTATTAAAAAGGATTCACAATCCACAAAAATCACTGTCAATGCGGAAATTCCAGACGCGCGTCAAGTGCTGCCGCTTGATGAAATTTCCGAGATGATCAAAGGGGCAAAATTGATCGCGGTCTCAAATTGTTACTGTCGAAGCGCGAAGCATGTTATCGGCGAACCCTGCGATCACCCGCTTGAGACATGTTTCTATTTTGATGAATTAGCCCAAATGAAACTGCAAACCGATTACGCCCGGGAATTAACTTATGAAGAAGCAATGGAAATCCTCTATGATTGCGAAACCCATGGACTTGTCCATAATGTGAGCAATTGTGAAGGCAAGATCCAGACATTATGCAATTGTTGCGAATGTGCCTGCGCGGTAATCAAAGCCTGGAATCGCGGCTTGAACAACACCATGGCGCCTTCTCGTTTCATTATTTCCGTTGATGATGAGAAATGTTCTTTAGAGGAAGAATGCATCACAGTATGCCCGGTCAACGCATTATTGATTCAAGAAAGGGAATTATCGATCAATGAATCGGTTTGTGTCGGTTGTGGTTTATGCGTTCCTGCCTGCCCGCAAAACGCACTTAAACTGGTCAGGCGGGATAAACCGCCCAAGATCTATAAAGACAACGATGCGCTTTATCGGCATATATACGCTGAGTCCGCTATTGGACTTATTGGCCGAAAATTGGGTTTTGGCAAAAAGAGTAAAGAAGGTATCTAATTCACGAAGCAGGGATCGCATCTAATATTATCTCTATTGTCAAGAAGATCGCTGACCAGAACGAACTAGCTGGAATCCAATCCGTTGATATTGAAATTGGCGCGATCAGCGGAGTACAGATTGATGCCCTGGATTTTGCATTGAGAGCGCTGAACCATGATTCGATGTTAGAGAACACCATATTCCATATTCGCGCGATTCCAATCCTCTTATACTGCCAGAATTGCGAGAATGAATACGCGGCTGAAATTGATGATCTCGTTTGCCCCGGTTGCCAAAATGCAGACTTTCTTGTCGTTCAAGGGAAAGAAATGCTGGTGAAGTCGATTACTGGAACCCATCAATATGACGAAGAATAAAACCAAAGTGATCAAAGCAGAGGCAAAGATACTCCAGGCAAACCAGAACTACGCCAACCAGGTGCGTGAACTTTTGCATAAAACGAAGACCGATTGTCTTAATTTGATCAGTTCACCTGGAACCGGAAAGACAACTCTGCTGGTTGAAACAATCAAAAGATTATCCGGAGAAATCCGCTGCGCAGTGATCGAAGGAGACCAGCAAACAAGTAATGACGCAAAAAGGATTGCGGAAACCGGAATTCCCGTGGTCCAGGTGAACACGCTTCAATCCTGCCATCTGAATGCCAGTCAAATATTGGAATCTATCCAGGGTTTCGCTCTGAATGAGATCGATCTGCTTTTTATTGAAAACGTCGGAAATCTCATATGTCCCGCCAGTATGGACCTTGGGGAGAACGAAAAAGTTGTCCTATTAAGCACCACAGAAGGTGAAGATAAACCAGAAAAATATCCTTTAGCGTTCTCCGAAGCACATACGATGGTCGTGACAAAAATTGATCTGCTTCCCCACCTGCGTTTCAATCTGAAAGAATGTGAGAATTTCGCACGCCAGATTAATGGAAAGATCCACATCATTCACACATCATCATTTACACCTGAAGGGTTGAATGCCTGGAATAATTGGCTGAAAAAGCGAATCAAAAAACATTTATAACAACAAAGCGTATTTGGCACTATTATTGCATCTATACCCTTGAATATGCATAACAATTGGATATACAATAAGAGAATAGAAATATGGAGGAATTAATTATGAAAAGGAAAATTTCAGCAATAATTGTATTGCTTCTAATTTGCACAACGCTTGCATGCACCATTCCCATCAACTTCGCCACCGCACCGGAAGTAGAAGAAAAGATCGTGTACGTTGAGATCACATCAACACCCGAACCGGAAGAAGAGGAAACTGTTGTTACGGAACAGACATCACAAGAGGAAGATGAGATGGCTTCTATTAATATGGATGGTCTCTGGACGATCTGGCAGGGTCCAAGTGAGCAAAAACTCTCCATCGATTTTCTGCAAAAAGGAAATGATCTGATCGGCAACGCTGCTACTGATGATGGCCATAGTTTGTTAATTGTCGGTGTGGTCAGTGCGAATGAAGGAGAAGTAAGCGGTACATGGGAATCGACAGATGGAACTTCCGGCAATTTCCAGATCACATTGAATGATTCGCTCAACAGCTTCTCTGGAAACATGGGTGGTGGTGTACCCTTGTGCGGTACCCGGATGGGTAGCTCCAAGCCCTATCCCTGCATGCAGTAGCAAAAACCATTTTGGTATCGTGAAAAACGCTCCGTTTCGGAGCGTTTTTTTATACGTCAATTAATAATATATTTCAATATCCATCAAAAGAAACACGAGCGAATCGAGCCCTGCTCCCACCTTAAAAAAGCTTGAAAATGGGTGCACCATCATATATAATGGTAGAAAATGGTATGAAGTGGGATGAAATGGGACGCCGGTGAAATCCGGCGTTTCGGTTTATATCCCAAAGTAGGACATATGTTCGTTGGGCAGTATGAACACAGTTTAGACGATAAGGGGAGATTGACGATACCTTCGGGATATCGCGATCTGCTTTCGTCAGGCGCATACGTCTCACTTGGATTTGAAGATAATCTCATGATCTGGCAAGCTGAAACCTTTACATCACTTTACCATAAAGTAGAGGAAAAACCATATTCTGACGAAACTGCGCGTAATTTCGGGCGATTCATGTTTGCTAATGCTGTATATGTTGAGATGGATAAAGCGGGTCGCATCCTCATCCCACAATACCTGCGCGAAGCCGCTGGTTTAGATGGTGCTGTCAAGTTAGCGGGCAGCGGCCGTTACATCGAAGTCTGGCCACCCGAAGAATTTGAGAAAAACCAGGAGATATTTAAGGACGGGAAAAAACGTGCTGCATATTTCCAGAATCTAGGCGTATAGGAAATGGATGCGCAAACCAGTGGGATTAATACATTCCCCCACCAACCAGTACTTTACCATGAAAGTTTAAAATACCTTCAACTCGAATCGGGCAATCATTTCATTGACGGCACCCTGGGTGCGGGCGGGCATGCGTTTGGCATTCTGACAAATACATCTCCGCATACCGAATTATTAGCATTTGACCTGGATAAGCAAGCATTAGCCATCGCGCGTGATCGATTGAAAAAGCTCACTGAGCGGATTATTTTCAAGCACCAATCTTACGCTTCGATGAAAGAAGTCGTCAATCAGTTGGGTTGGGGCTGCGCGGATGGCATCATCCTGGATCTGGGTATATCATCCATGCAGGTAGATCATCCTGAGAGGGGCTTTTCCTTTTTACACGAAGCGCCGCTTGATATGCGATTCAATCAATCACGAGGTCAGACGGCAGCTGATTTACTTAATTCCATGGATGAAAATGAAATTGCTGATATCATCTGGAAATTTGGTGATGAACCGCGTTCCCGCAGGATCGCTAAATTCATTGTGGATGATAGACCGGTTGAGACGACATCACAACTGGCGGGCATTGTGCAGAAAGCATACCGCGGTTACAGAACAAAAGCGCATCCGGCGACAAAAACCTTCCAGGCAGTACGCATCGCGGTGAATAGTGAATTGGAGGTATTGAAACAAGGACTAAAAAGCGCGCTGGCAACATTGTGCACTGGCGGCAGATTGGCTGTTATTACATTCCATTCTCTGGAGGACCGGATTGTAAAGAGGTTATTCAAAACTGAAGCCAAAGATTGTATCTGCCCCGCTGAACAAATGATCTGCACCTGTGATCACAAAGCCAGCATAATGATTATCACAAAAAAACCAGTGATTCCCTCAAAGGAGGAAGTGGAAAGAAACCCGCGGGCACGAAGCGCGAAGTTACGGGTCGCAGAGAAAATTTAATTGGCAGGAGAAGATCATTAATAACTAATGGCAGAGTAATTAATGGCAAAGAAAAAAACACAAGCGTATAAGAAAACACCCTGGAGAAGACAAATGCAAGCAATTGGTTTGTCTCTCATTCCGGTTGTGTTAATTGCGGCTTCGATATCAATATACCTGGTTATCAGCGCCCAGGCTGCTGCGGCAGGGCTGGAAGGTATGGTGCTTCATTTTGAAGAAGAAAAAATTCTGCGGACAATTGCTAATCAGCGATCCAATTTGGGATACATCACATCCTATTCTCAAATGCAGAAGAGGGCGGAAAAAATGGGGTTTGAGAGCCCATCCGTACAAAATATCCACCATATGGTCATCAATGGATATCAAGGGCAACAACCCGTCATGATAGCGCCACCGCCCGGAGAGAATACCCGACCATCAGGAATTGTTAATTCGGCTTACCAGGAGTCACTTTCCTCCTGGATCATTGCCACATTTTTCTCAGACTCAATTGCCAAAGGAATTAGCAATGAATAGGATAGAGAACACCCGTCTCTCCCTTGTCAGCATATTCCTTTCCATGGCCAGCGTTCTGATCCTGTTGATGATGGTCCGCATCCAGAATAATGGTAAGTACCAGGAACTGAGCATAAAGAATGAAAAAGAATATTCTTTCGCAATTGAAAACTACTATCCGGAACGCGGGAACATTTATGATCGATGGGGAAGACTTTTAGCGGGAAATGAAGATGTTTTTGAGGTTGGTGTCCTGTTAGAAAACGTAAGAAACCCCAAGACCATTGCTCAAATATTAGATGGGGTTAACGGTTTGGAATATTTCGATATATTGAAAATTGCTTCTCAGCGATATGATCCCGAAAAAAGCGTTTATTCAGTTTTGGTTGATTTCCTACCGTCAGGTGTGATTGATGCGCTCAGCCAGATCTATCAGGATTATGAATTGGAAAACCCGTATGGACGGAAGGACACATTACCATCACTGAGAGGTATTGTCTGGTATCCGCATTTGAAACGAAATTATCCAGAAAACACACTGGCATCGAATGTCATTGGGTTTTATTCATTCAAAGACCGTTCCGATGGTGAGGGTTATTTCGGTGTTGAAGAGTATTATGATGATCTGCTCGCCGGAAGGCCGATGGACACTTTCATGCCGCGTAATCCATACTTACTCGAAGAATTACCAGAAGTACCAGCAGGCGCCAGCCTTGTTCTAACCATTGACCGGGAAATACAAGCCATGGTGGAAATGAAATTGGATGAGGCTGTCGAAGAACATCAGGCCGAATCCGCAACAGCCATTATCCTCGATCCCCGAAACGGAGAGATCATCGCGATGGCTTCCCAACCGCGCATCAACTTAAATCAATATTGGCAATTCGAGAATCAATTCAGCAAAGAGAAACCTTTTAATCAGGCAGTCGGTGCTGTGTATGAACCCGGGTCGGTTTTCAAGGTGTTAACCATGGCAGCCGCATTTGATAATGGTACTGTTGATGATGAGACGATATTCAATGATCCTGGACGATTTGAATACGGCGGCAGTACAATATTGAACTGGAACCGCCGTAGTTTCGGTAAGCAAACCATGCAAGGATGCATGCAGCATTCCCTGAATGTATGCCTCGCCTGGGTGGCTACGGAAATGGGTGCTGAATCGTTTTATGATTATATGCAGGCTTTTGGCATTGGAAGGCGATCAAATATTGATCTGGGAGGCGAGCTCGTATACCCAATGAGCTCACCCGGAGACAGCGATTGGTATCCCATTCAATTAGCAACCAATTCATTCGGCCAGGGTGTGGCCGTGAATCCTGTCCAATTAGCAGCCGCCATATCTGCTGTTGCGAATGATGGAAAAATGATGAAGCCGCACGTTCTCAAAGCGGTAATCCAAAATGGTAAACAATATGACACAACCCCTCAGGTTCTCAGTATTCCAATAAAAGAAGAAACCGCTCATACAATGACAGAGATGTTGGTTAGTTCTTTAGAAAAAGAATCATCCATCGCTTTGGTTCCTGGTTATCGGATTGCGGGGAAAACAGGTACTGCCGAAATTGCGATTGCAGGTGAATATGGTATTGAATTAACCAATGCTTCTTTTGTAGGATGGGGGCCGGCTACGGACCCGCAATTTCTTGTTTATGTATGGATTGAAAAACCCAAATCATCGCCCTGGGGTTCCGTTGTTGCCGCACCTGTTTTTAGTTCTATCGTGCAGGATTTGGTCATTTATCTGGATATCCCCCCTGAGCAGGAAACAGCCAATCAGATAGCGATAGGAAACTAAGATGATCACATTTAGAGAAGTAATCAATGTCTTGTCTTCAACTCGGGTGAATGTTGGAAATTATCCGCTTACAGAAGTGGTCATCGATTCTCGTAATGTGATTCCCGGCTCAGTTTTTGCGGCATTAAAAGGCGAAAGGACAGATGGGCATGATTATGTTTCCCAAGCATTCAGGGATGGGGCACGGGGAGCGATCATATCCCAAGATCTTCCTGAATTCAGCACAATAACAATCGATACACGATCAGATGAGCTAAAAAATTTAAAGTTGATCAACCAGGCAGATCAATCATTTTGCATTCGAGTTCCTGATACCTTGAAAGCACTGCAGGATTTAGCAGCTTACTGGCGACAGAAACTCCCTATTCGTGTTATTGGAATCACAGGCAGTGTTGGAAAATCATCTACGAAAGAATTGATCAGCGAAGTGCTATCTCACCAATTCAGCACCTTTAAAAACCCTGGCAATTACAACAATGAGATCGGCCTGCCTTTGACAATCCTGAATCTGGGGAGTGGTTATCAAAAATTAATACTCGAAATGGGGTTCTATTATCCCGGTGAAATTTCATTTTTATGCCAGATCAGCAAACCAAACATCGGCGTGATTACGAATGTAGGTACCGTCCATGCTGAAAGAGCTGGATCACAACAAACCATCGCTGATGGAAAAGCGGAATTAGTAACAGCACTGCCCGCTTCCCCGCTTGGCACAGCGATTTTAAATCATGATGATATGTTGGTTCGAGAGATGGCCGAGAAAACAGAAGCAGCAGTGATTTTCTATGGTTTAAACCCACAGGCGGATATCTGGGCGGATGAAATCAAAGGAATGGGTTTAAATGGCATTCAATTTCGGCTTCATTATCAGAGTGATACCATTCGATTGAACGCGCCCATCCTTGGCCGTCATTCGGTTCAGACCATATTGCGAGCAGCAGCCGTTGCCATCGTGGAAGGTATGGAATTAGATCAAATAGCGCAGGCTATCGCAAGAAGCAATTCACAATTACGGTTAGTCGCCGTCAGATCCGGCAGCGGCGCATTGATCCTTGATGATACCTATAACGCAACACCAGAATCAACCATCGCAGCACTAGAACTGCTCAGTGAATTGGAAGGCCAAAAAATCGCTGTCTTAGGGGATATGCTTGAGTTAGGCCAATATGAAGCAATCGGTCATCAAAAAGTCGGGATAAAGGCAGCTGATATCGCCAATCACTTGATCACAGTTGGAGAAAAAGGAAGACTCATTGCTGAGTCCGCCCGACAACAGGGGATGTCACCGATTGCGATCACCAGTGTTGATAATGCGGCGGACGCAGCTGAGCTGCTCCGTTACAATCTCACAGAAAATGACGTGGTACTTATAAAAGGATCGCATGGCCTGAGAATGGACCGAATATCAACCATATTGGAGGCAGCATCATGAGAGAAACATCGGTCGCATTATCCCTGACCTTTTTCGCCTTTGTCATGACGGTGATCTGGGGTAGACCTTTCATTAGATTGCTCAAATTTCTGAAAGTAGGAAAGATCATCCGTGAAGAAGGCCCGGATTCTCATCTTGAAAAATTGGGAACTCCAACAATGGGCGGTTTGATGATCGTTGCCCCTGTTCTCTTGATCACTGTCTTATTAAACGCGGCTACTCTTCTTGGATTCGATATTATCGGGCAATCGGTAACTGTACCACTGGCAGTTTTAATTTCCTTTGGTTTACTTGGCATGGTCGATGACTGGGAGGGGATTCGAGGAAGCAGAAAAGGTTTGGGTATGCGTGCGCGCACAAAATTCCTAATCCAGATGGCATTCGGCGTAGCAACCGCCTTTACATTGAAATATATTATCGATGTACCCGAGTTTTTTTGGCCTGGATCTCCGGAAGCATTTGATCTTGGGAATTGGTATATCCCCATTGCCACCGTGATTATTGTCGGTTTTTCTAATGCTGTAAACTTCACTGATGGACTGGATGGTCTGGCCGGATTGATTTCCGCGACCGCCTTTGCGGTATACGGCTGCATCGCAATCCTTCAAAACCAGTTTTTTCTGGCAAGATTCAGTTTCACCATCGTTGGGGCTATGTTTGGGTTTCTCTGGTTCAATGTGCATCCCGCAGAATTGTTTATGGGGGATACCGGTTCGCTGGCCATCGGTGCTTCTTTGGCTACCATCGCACTGATGACCGGGCAGTGGCTTGTTTTGCCGATCATCGCCATTATTCCAGTCAGTGAAGTCATCAGTGTTGTGCTTCAGATCTTATATTTCAGGATCACGAAAGGCAGCCGTTTATTCAGGATGTCGCCCATCCATCATCATTTTGAATTACTTGGGTGGAGTGAGACGCAGGTTGTTCAGCGTTTCTGGCTTGTTAGCTTAATGGCAGGAATGATCGGAATTGCGATCATTTTCATGGAGTAAGAATTAAGATGCGGAATTGGAAAGATAAAAAGGTCTTAGTCGTAGGTGCAGCCCGTCAGGGGTTAGCTTCTGCCCGCTATCTTTCTAACCAGGGCGCTGCGGTCACTCTCAACGATGGAAGAAATGCATCCCATTTCTTTGAGATAGTAGAATCACTCGACCGCGACATTGAATGCCATTTTGGCGGCCATCCGATTTCACTACTCAAAGAAAAGGATTTAATTTGCATTTCGGGGGGAGTGCCATTGGATATTCCAATGATTGCCGAGGCAAAAAAGCGTGGTATCCGGCTGACAAATGACGCCCAAATATTCCTGCTGGCAACTGACGCAAAGGTTATTGGAATTACAGGTTCTGCTGGTAAGACAACCACAACTACTTTTATTGGCGCGATCGCAAAGGCGGCCGTCAAGACACCCAATAGAGTCTGGGTTGGCGGAAATATTGGTTTTCCGTTGATTGATCATCTCGCTGAAATCACAGAGAATGATTGCGTGGTGATGGAATTATCCAGTTTTCAACTTGAATTGATGACGGTTTCGCCACACATAAGCGTTGTGTTGAACATCACTCCCAACCATCTGGATCGTCATAAAACGATGGCAGCATACATTGCAGCCAAAGCGCATATCATCAATTTCCAGAAAGAAAATGACATCGTGGTCTTAAACCGCGATGATGCGAATGCATTTGATCTCAGGACAGAAGTCACTGGTGAATTGATTTCATTTGGACACAAGAAGTCTTCTTCCAGTTTTCCGGGCACCTTTATCCAAAACGATCAAATATGGTATTCCAATGGAAGCGATGCAACGATGATCATGCCTGTCCAAAATATTATGCTTCCTGGAAAGCATAATCAAATGAATGCATTAGCAGCTTGTTCAGCGGGGATTGCCGCAGGATTCCCGCTTGAAAGCCTGCGGTCAGGCATACAACAAGTCGATGGCATCCCCCACCGCCTGGAGTTAATCGCAGATAAAGATGGTATCCGCTGGTACAACGATTCCATTGCAACTGCCCCGGAGAGAGTTATCGCTGCGATGCATGCGATCGATGGTCCCCTTATCTTGTTACTGGGCGGTCGAGACAAAAATCTTCCATGGGAACCGTTAGCTGAGGTCATCTCTCGGCGCCAACCAAAAATTATCTTATTTGGTGAAGCCGGTGAAATGATCGAAGAAATCCTGCGTAAAGATATGGTTTGTGGAAACGCATATCAGATCGACCGTTTCGAAAATTTAGACAATGCTGTCCACCGGGCTGCGGAGCTTGCAACCCGCAATGATATAGTCCTTCTCTCACCCGGCGGGACGAGCTACGACGCTTTCACTGATTTCGAAGAACGCGGAGAAGCATTCAAAGATCTGGTAGAGAGGATCACATGAGCCCAAGATCAGTGAAAATAAACCACAATAAAAAGAAACGACCGATAAGGTTAGGGCTCGATACGATGATGTTATGGGTGGTGATCGCATTATTAGCATTCGGTTTGCTGATGCTTTATTCAGCCAGCTGGCAATATTCCGTCACGATCATGGGTAAGGAACCCTCATATTTATTCAAACGCCAGCTAATATTCTTGCTGATTGGAACCTCCGCAGCAGCTGTGGCATTCTTTGTCGATTATCGCAAGTTTGGCAAGTTCGTCATCCTGGGCATGATCATCATGATTTTAATGTTAGCGCTGGTGATTTTTTACGTCAATGAGGTTCGATTGGGCGCAAGACGCGGTTTGTTTAATGGGTCCATACAGCCATCTGAGTTAGCAAAGCTTATGATCATTATCTATTTAGCGTACTGGCTTAACAATCACCAGGCGTATTTGCACAAATTTAGCTTCGGTATCCTGCCGGTTGGGGTGATTCTCGGTATTTCTTGTGGGTTGATTTTTCTCCAACCGGATATTTCTGCCGCAATCACAATCCTGATGATCGGAGGATTGATGTTCTATTTCGCTGGTGGTGAATTCCAGCATATCCTGGTCGCCTTGGGAGCAGCGGTTCTGGTGGTTGGATTTGCAGTTTTCGTGATCAAAACAGGTGAAGAAAGGATTACTGCCTATTTGCTGGGTATTGAAGACCCTTCTACCGCTTCCTACCACCTGCAAAGATCATTTGAGGCAATTGTCAGAGGAGGGATATTTGGGATTGGTATCGGCCGCGGAAATACAAAATTCACCGGTCTGCCGGTTGCACCAACCGACTCCATTTTCTCCGTGATCGTCGAGGAAACAGGTTTGGTTGGAGCAAGTGTCATTATCATTTTATTCATCTTATTTCTGTGGCGTGGTTTTTATATTGCAAAGCGCGCACCCGATATGTTTGGAAGGCTGCTGGCGGCAGGAATTACCGTTTGGATTTTCATTGAAGCCTTCATTAATATGAGTGTGTTGGTTAATCTTCTTCCTTTTGCAGGTAATGCTCTGCCATTCATCAGTTACGGCGGATCGAGCTTAACCATGGTGCTCTCGGGGGTAGGTATCATCTTGGGAGTTGCCAGACAAACAGCCATTGAAAAAAACGAAGAAGAAGGGAGGCGTCTGAATGCGGTTGTTAATTTGCGCAGGGATGACGGGCGGCGGCGTGTATCCCGCTCTCGCCGTTCATCAAGCATTGGAAAGTAGAACGCAAGCCACTCTTTGGGTTGGCAGCGAGCACGGCCTCGAAGAGAGTTTGCTCGCACCATTTGCGCTCGAATTCACTGCCATTTCCGGCGGCGGTATCCATGGTATGGGGATAGCAAAACTACCACGAAACGCCCTCGCCTTGATGAAAGGATATAGAGAGTCCCTTTCAATTATCCGGGAATTTAATCCGGATGTGATCTTTTTCACGGGAGGATATATTGGTGTACCCATGTCAATAGCAGCAGGCAACATCCCGTCTGTTGTCTTTATTCCTGATATTGAACCAGGTTTGGCGCTGAGACTGATACTAAGGAATGCCAATCATACAGCAATCGCAACAAAAACTTCCTTGAAATATCTAAAAAGTCAGCAGCCTTTCACTATCACAGGTTATCCGATCCGTAATGAATTAAAAGAATGGACACGAGAAAGAAGCAGAGCGTATTTTGACATCAAACCTTCAGAAAACACACTGCTGGTATTCGGCGGAAGCAAAGGCGCCCGCTCCATTAATAATGCATTATTTTCGCACATCGATACGCTGTTAAAGGACTTTCATATCATCCACATTACCGGTGAAGCCAATTGGGATCAATGTTTGAGAGTGATAAACACGATGCAATTATCCGGTTCTAAAAGATATCATCCTTATCCATTCCTGCACAAAAAAATGGGTGCCGCTCTTTCTGCCGCGGATCTTGTGATTTGCCGCGCGGGTGCATCAACGATTGGGGAGTTGCCGCATTTCGGTTTACCAGCGATCCTGGTCCCCTATCCACACGCGTGGCGATACCAGCACCAGAATGCGGAGTATCTCGTATCCAACGGTGGCGCCGTTCTTTTAAAAGATGAGGATTTGAAGGAAAATCTTTATGACCAGGTTCAGTTGTTAATCCAGGACGAGGAACGCATAAAAAAAATGCAGAAAAATATGCACGCTTTGGCCAAAGAAAAAGCTGCCGAACATATTGCAGATATTATTTATAAAATCGGTACGAAGCAAAGCGGAGGTATGACAAAATGATCAGTTTGGATGTCTTATTTTATATTTTCATTTTCATCTTCGCGCTGATTGGCGCGATCCGGGGCTGGGCAAAAGAGGTTGTGGCCACATTTGGCACAGTTTTGGGCTTATTCTTCCTCAATGTGCTGGAATCATTCGTCCCCGCAGTTGAATCCTACTTAACAAACAGTCCAATCCAGTCTCAGATCGGTTTCAGGTCGCTGGTGTTTGGATTCATTGTCTTTTGTGCATACCAGACACCAAATCTACCGATGTTTGGTCAGAATCAGCGCTTCAAACGCGACCGCCTGCAGGATGTGATACTCGGATTAATCATCGGTGGAATCAATGGCTTCATGGTATTTGGGACAATATGGCACTTTCTTCACAAGGGTAATTATCCTTTCTCATTTATCATCGAACCAATCGCAAACACTCCGACAGGAAATGCTGCTTTGCAATTGATCCCCATGCTGCCGCCTGCCTGGCTGGTTTCGCCATTTATCTATTTTGCGGTTGCCTTAGCCTTCATGTTTGTACTGGTGGTGTTTATCTAATGGCTCGTTATCACTTGATTGGCATTGGTGGAACTGGCTTGTCCGCGATCGCTCGCGTCCTTTTTGAACGCGGGGAAACAGTGACCGGTTCGGACCTGCTTCTTTCACCTGATGCGAAAGAGCTTATTGATCTGGGAATTCCCATCTCCATTGGCCACAAACGCAGCCACATAGAAGGAGCAGATTGTGTCATCCGGTCTTCAGCAATTCCCGATGACAACCCTGAGGTGCTCGCGTCTTTGGAAAATAATATTCCCGTATTGAAACGGCGGGATTTTCTATCAGAACTTACAAAGGATCAGCGCGTGATAGCAGTCGCAGGAACCCATGGAAAGACAACGACTACTTCAATGGCTACATGGTGCTTGACCCGATCCGGATTGGACCCATCGTATGTAATTGGCTCCACACCAAAGAATTTAGGGAAAAATGCGGCATATGGAAAGGGTGAGTATTTTGTCATCGAGGCGGATGAATATGACAATATGTTTCTTGGACTTTCACCAGATATCCTAGTGATCACCAATATTGAACATGACCACCCTGATTGTTTCCCTTCCAAAGAAAAATATTATGCTGCATTCCAGAATTTAACATCCAGGATAAAACCAGGCGGCACCATGATTGCGTGCTTAGATAATCCAGGCGTACGTTGGCTGATAGCGCATATCGACCCGGCCATCAACCTGATTACGTACGGCCTTAGTAAAGAAGCCGATATCGTTCTTTCAGAATTTGATCATCACGAGGGAGCAGGAATTGCATTTACCATTTTATCTCAATATAAAGACCTGATTCTCCCTCCGGCATCACCATTAGGATTGTCCTTACCCGGTGTTCACAATGCGCTCAATGCTGCAGCAGTTTACATACTTTGTGCCATTTGCCAGGTAAATTTGCGCACAACAGAAAAAGCACTGTCGTCCTTTGCAGGGTCAAGTCGTCGATTTGAGATGATCGGCCAGGCGGGCGGCATAAAATTTATCGATGATTATGGCCATCACCCCACCGAGATAAAGGCAACACTTGCCGCCGCACGCAATAAATACCCACAACAGGATATCTGGGCTGTCTGGCAGCCACACACTTACAGCCGCACCAAAGAGTTGTTTGATGCGTTCACGACCTCTTTTTCAGACTGTGATCATGTAATTGTTACTGAAATATACCGATCACGGGAGAATGAGCAGGATTATTCATCAGAGAGATTGGTCAAACATATGTCTCATCCCGATAAATACTTTGTGTCAAATTTACAAGAAGCAAAGGATATATTGAAGCGAAAACTTAAACCGCTTGATGTGTTGATCGTTTTCTCGGCGGGTGACGCGAATCAAATAACCAACAACTTGTTTGTATATTTTCAGGAGTTGGAGGCTGAAAATGATTAATACCAGTCAGATGAAAAATCTG
>Ga0180434_10005670_pt1 | contig 14625 bp, 10 predicted proteins | sample SS_ome_7_FD_132453 | JGI IMG/M metagenome (GOLD analysis project Ga0180434, IMG submission 132453) | Hypersaline lake sediment archaeal communities from the Salton Sea, California, USA - SS_1_D_2 metaG | ecosystem: Environmental > Aquatic > Non-marine Saline and Alkaline > Hypersaline >... | reverse complement strand
TACACCCTGTTCATCGGCCCGCCGCAGAAGGACGCCGAGTGGCGCGACGAGGCGGTCATCGGCGCACGACGGTTCATCGAGCGGCTGTGGCTGATCGTCAAGCAGGCGGCTCGCACGGACTGGCCACAACAGTTGACCCTTACAAAGGAGGGCGAAGGCATTTACGCAAAACACGGACTACTGGAAGTCTTGGAAAGAGAGACTCACCGCTTGATAAGAGGTGTAACGGAAGATATCGAAGTCAGCTGGCAGTTCAACACCGCTATTGCCAAGTTAATGCAGTTCTCCAATATGCTGAACTTTATCGATAGAGCATTCGGCCAAGTTGACCGCGCACGGCGCGAGGTTAGCGACTTCTTTGGGCGATTCGGGACCGGCGATGCCGGGCAAGACGAGAACTTTGCCCGGCTTAAGGAATCCCTCTCCGTTGTAGGCATCCAGCAGTACACGCCCCTCGCAGGAGGCAGCCCGTTCTCTATACAGTCTGTTCGGGCCACTAGGGAGAATGATCGCGGACACAACTCACTCTTGGACTACCCGCAAGTCCGCTTTGCCCTGGAGGCGATGGTCCGCCTCCTCCATCCGTTCATCCCGCACGTGACCGAAGAACTCTGGCAGGCCCTCGGCCACGAGCCGTCGGTCCTGGAGGCCGGCTGGCCCGCCTGGGACGAGGCCGCCTGCCGAGAGGAGGAGGTCGAGATCGCCGTCCAGGTGAACGGCAAACTCCGGGCCCGCGTCACGGTGCCGGCCGACGCGTCCGAGGACGACGTCAAAGCCGCCGCCATGGCCGAGCCGAAGGTCCAGGAGCGCCTCGCGGGCGCCGAGGTCCGCAAGACGATCGTCGTCCCCGGCCGCCTCGTGAACATTGTCGCCACATAGGCCGCGGCGTCTCGACGCGGGCCGCTCGACGGTCTATACTGGCTTTGAGGAGAAGGCCATGCCGAACACGATCCTCGATGTCCCGGCCGACGCCCTCGCCGAGGTCTGCCGCCGGTACCAGGTGCGCGAGCTCGCCGTGTTCGGGTCGGCGGCGCGCGGCCAAGCGGGGCCCGAGAGCGACCTCGATCTGCTGGTCGACTTCGAGCCGGACGCACGCATCGGTTTTCTGGCCCTGGCGGCCCTGGCGCGCGAGTTGTCCGGCCTCCTCGGCCGCCGCGTAGACCTTGTGCCTAAAAGCGGCCTGAAGCCGCTCATCCGCGACGAGGTGCTTCGGGAGGCGGAGGTGGTCTTTGCGGCGTGAGGCACTCTACCTTCGCGCTTCTGCGCGGCGGGGCTGGAGCACCCGCCGCGCACTGTCTCGCGGTTTGAACATCGCGCGCGGTGGGTGCGGAGACCCACCGCGCATAAACTTGGAGCCTCCCCATGAACGTCTTTGCCGTCAACGGCAGCCCGCGCTCCGGTGGGAACACCGCCCGCCTGCTGCGCACCGTGTGCGACGTGCTCGAAGGCAAGGGCATCGCCACCGAAACGTTCCAGTTGGGCGGCGAAGCCGTCCGCGGATGCACCGCCTGCTACGCCTGCGCCGAGAACCGGGACGGCCGGTGCGTCCTGCCCGACGACGCCGTCACGGCGTGCCTTGAGAAGATGAAGTCGGCGGACGGCATGCTGCTCGGCTCGCCCACCTACTTCTCGGACGTGACGGCGGAGATGAAGGCCCTGGTGGACCGCGCGGGCCTGGTGGCGCGGGTCAATGGCGACCTGTTTCGCCGGAAGGTGGGCGCGGCCGTGGTGGCCGTCCGCCGCGGCGGAGCCGTCCACGCCTTCGACACGCTGAACCACTTCTTCCTCATCGGCGGGATGATCGTGCCGGGCTCGGACTACTGGAACCTCGGCATCGGCATGGAGAAGGGCGAGGTCGAGGGCGACGAGGAAGGCCTCCGCACCATGATGACCCTCGGCGAGAACATGGCGTGGGTGCTCAAGCGCCTGCACGCGTGAGGCGGGGGCCGCCGCCTCCCGCGCGGCGGGTCTCCCGACCCGGCGCGCACATCCTCGCGGTGCCGCCGAGTGCTTGCCATCGGTCCCGTTCCGGGACGCATCTCACGGCATCCCGATATAGGCGGTGTAGTTGTACAGGCGCTTGTCCGGTCTGCGCCGGTCGGGTTTCGTCTTCCCGTCGCAGGGCGCACCGTTGGTGTAGATACGGACCTGTGACTCGTTCCAGACAACGATCTCCTCGCGAGCGTCGCCGAAGAGGTCCGCGTGCTGGGCGAAGTGCTGGCGTTCGGGATGGGGAAACGGGAAGGCGGCGACGGCCCGGCCCCGGCCGTCGTAGAGGGTCGGGCAGATTGAACCGCCGCGGCGGTGGGCCAAGATGAGGTCGCCCTTTCCGCCGTCCCAGTGGCGGACGGTCGAGATGATGGTGCGCCAGCGATTCGGCCCCGCGTCGGCGCGTTCCTCGCGCCAGAGTTGCTTGCCGTCGGACGAATAGAGCAGCAGGGCATCCACGCCCTTGGCCGAGCGGTCATTGCCGCGGTCGAGGGCGGCCAGTTCCTTGCCGGGCAAGTCGGGGCGGAAATCGCCGATGACGATGTGCTGCGAGTGGCCGCAGCCGTGCTTCCATCGGATCCGGCCGTCGCGGCCGACCAGCGCGAAGGTGTTCCCGCCACAACAGGCCAGCGCGATCTCCTTCCCGTGAACCCCCGTGGCCGGATTGCCGTCCACGTCGCCGATGGCTATGGCGTCGGCGTGGCCGGGCAGTTTTGCCTCCCACCGTTTCGTGCCGTCGTGCTCAAGCAGCGAGAAGCCGCAGACCAGTTCGTCCCGGCCGTCGCCATCGAAATCGTAGGGCCAGGGATAGTGGCCGGTGTTGCCCTTGTGGGTCCACAGGACGTTCAGGTCGGGGTCCAGCGCCCAGACCTGGTTGTAGCGGGTCTTGACGACGATGTCCCGGGGCCGGTCCTGGCCCGAGAAGTTGGCGAAGGCAATGCAGTCGTTGGCGTTGGCGGCGGGCAGGGAACCCTGGCGCTCCAGTTCGCCCGTCTTCCCGTCGGCGATTTTCAGCCGGCCGCCGGCGATGTAGACGACCTCGCTCCGGCCGTCGCCGTCGATGTCATAGACCTGCACCGGCACGTCGGAACTCGCCCGGTGGGCCCCGGCTTCCGGCCGGCCGATGCGCCAGAGCCGTTTGCCCGTCACGTCGAGCGCCGTCACGCAGGTGATGTTCTGCGACCGGTGCTGCGCGACCACGATGTCCCGCCGCCCGTCGCCGTCGAGGTCGCCAAGCCGGAGCCCGCTCCACGTCCCGAAGCCTTTCGTGTCGAACCGGTGCGCCAGGACGACCTTGTCGGCATCCGATTTCTCCGCTGCCTCGCCGGCGCTGGCCGATCCTTCAGCCCCGTCGGCGCCGCCGGGCGCGACGCGGACCTCCCTGGCGCCGCATGCGCCGGCCAGACAGAGCAGCATCCCAACAATCGTCACCCGGCAGAGATATCGCACGGCTTGCCTTTCGTTCTGTTGGCATGATGCGCGGTGGGCAATCCTGCCCACCGCGCGGCGCCACCGCGCCGCCAAGGCACGCGGCCCGCCATACCCGGCCTTTCGCTTCGCTCAAGGCCGGGCGTTGACAAGCGCGCTGCTACTGCCGTTCGCCGTTGCCGTTCGCCGTTGTCCTTCGCCGTTGCCGTTCGCCTATTGCCTACTGCCTGTTGCCTGTTGCCTTATCTTTCAACACCGCCCGGGCGTGGCGGGCGTAGTGGCCGCGGAGGTCCTTCGCGTAGGTCCGCAGAATCCGCTCGCCGAGGCCGTCGGCATCGCCCAGTCGGTAGAGGGCCCGGGCGAGCACCAGTTCCCGCAGGGAGCGGTTCCGCGGCCGGGTGGCGGTCCGGCCGCCGGGGGCGGCCTTCTCCCTCGCCTCCGCCACGGTGGTGGTGGCGTAGCCGAGCATGTCGGGCTTCTCGAGGACGCCGGCCAGCACGCGGGCGGCCTCCTTCCGCCGGGCCGGCTCAAGCGCCGGGCCCAGGGCCTCCAGCGCCATCGCAACGGCCCGGTGATGCGAGAACGCCTTCGAGGCATCCAGCCGCCGCGCCTTGGCCAGGATGGGGGGCAGGGCCTCGGCCTCCCCGGTCCGGCCGAGGGCAATGACGTACGAGTCCAGCGGGCTGATGCTCCGGCCGAACTGGCCCATCCCGCGGTAGTTCCAGCCCTTGTCCCACTGGCCGATGCCGCGAACCGTCCGGACCAGCGTCTCGGCCCCCGTCGCATCGTGCATCATGCCGAGGATGTGCGCGTAGACCCGCTTGGCCTTCTCGCCGCGGGCGGCGTCGTACGCCTTCCGCAGCATCGGCAGGGCCTGCTCCGGCTGGGCGAGCAGCACCTCGAGCCCGGCGTACCCGTCGGCGAGGTCGGCGACGGCCTCAGCCACGCGCTCCTTCGGCAGGGGGAAGGAGCCCTCGTGGTCGAGGACCTCGGCCGGCAGGCATCCCTTGCGGACGAGGTGTTCCTGGATGCTCTCGAGGTCCACCTGCCGGACGGTCGAGGCGCTCCGCGCCGCCGCCGCCGCCACCCGGCCCGCCGCGTACCCCTGGTTCTGGACGCACGGCTGCATGCGGATGACCGGGATGGCATCGCGGTGGGCGCTGGCGCCCAGGCCCGTGACCATGATGTTCTCCAGTCCCTTCGGCAGCAGCGCCCGCAGCGGGACGAAGACGGTCATGCCCTTGCGGTCCGGCGGCCTTATCAGGAACATCGGGTGCACCGTGAAGCCGTGCGAATCGAAGTTCGACTTGTGCACCGAGACGGTATCCGGCCAGGTGCGGCCGAGCATCATGTCCATCGGCGTGATGGTCACGTCGCCGACGATGCGCCTGCGTTCGCGGGTATCGACGAGTTGGCCCAGGTCGTAGGCGTCCTTGAACTTCTCCCGCGCCCAGACGAACAGGTGCCACAGGTCCATCACGTCGGTGTCGTCGGCGAACATGTAATCGGTGTTGGTGTATCCGGCGCCGAGTTCGATGGGCGGCAGGCCTGCCCCCTGGATGCCCATGTGCTCGGAGCCCGTGTAGCGGGTCTCGGCGCCGGCGGCGGCGGCGATGTCGGCGTTGCCGGTGGAATCGACGACCACGTCGGCCAGCACCACGCCCCGGCCGTGGGGCGTCGCGACGACCGCGCCGCGGACCCGGCCGTCCTGCACCAGCGCCCCGCATCCGAAGGACCAGAACCAGACCTCGGCCCCGGCCCTTCGGTTCGCCCTGCGCCAGTACTCCGGCTTGCCGACCGCCCAGGTGGACGCGCCGATTTCCTTGACGCCCTTGTCGACCTCGGCCGTGAAGCCGCCGCGATGCCCGTGGTAGTACTTCGTGATCATGCCGAGCGTGCCCACCCCGCCCAGGCCGTGCAGATACTCGACGACCAGGGTCCGGGCGTCGTCGCGGGCGGCGGCGATGCCGGCCGGCGCCCCGGCCGTGCCCCCGCCGATGACGACCACGTCGTAGGTGCCGAGGACCGGCAGGCTGCGGCCATCGGCCGGGACGGACTTTTCACCCCGGGGGGCGAAGCGGAACGGATGCAGCGCCTCGCGGACCACGCCCTCGGCGGCGGACTGCTCGGGCGGTCGGCCGGCCAGACGGACGCCCGGCAGGGCGCCGGTGTCGGCGGCCTCGCGGGCGGCGGCCCTTCCGAGGCGGCGGCCCACCGCCACCAGCGCCGGCGGCCGGAGCAGGGCCGACGCCGCCTCCCGCGACACCGCCGCGCACCCGCCCAGCACGTACAGCCGGTCCACCCCGGCCGGCCGGAACGCCGCCACGTCCACCTCCCCCCACTCTGGCGCGTCGCCCTCGATCGCCGCCCGGGCCCGCATCGGGTCCGGCGGCACCTGGAAGAGCACCTCGGACGCATCGACCTGGTCGGGATGGAACGTGCGGTCGCGGGCGGTCTGCTCGGCCGACTGAAACGCCGACCAGGAGGCGTTCGGCATGTCAATCCGGAGAGTGTAATGGATAATCGGCTTCGGCCCCTGCTTCGCGGCCAGCGTCAGGCCGGTCTTGCGGCCGTCAAGCCCTCGCCCGCTGCGGACCGGCCCGCCGATGACGACCCGCTCGAAGGTCTGCGGCCCGGCGGGATACGGGGTGAACTCGGCGCCGGCCATCCGGGCCACCGTGGCGCGCGGCGTGGCGTCGAGGATGACCTTCGCCCGGACCGCCTGCCGCCCCGACCAGTTGACCATGACGAGGCCGGCCGGCTCGCCGCGCCCGTCGGTCAGCACGCCGTCCGGGTAACACCCGAAGAGAAACTCCACGTCGGCCTCCAGCAGGGCCTCGTCCAGCACTCGCTTGACGTGCATCGGCCGGACCGGGCCGATGGGCTCGCCGGCGGCGGCCGTCTCTTTCGTGGGCGCCTCGCCGGCACGGAGGAGGACGACTTCGCCCACCAGGATCCGCTCGGTGTCCGGTGCGCGCGTCAGGTGCAGCCGCACGTACCGGACCTTGCGGCCGACGGCGACCGCGGGGTCAAGCGCGTCGGCGTCCGCGAGGCCCGTCCCGCCGCGGGGCGTGTCGTCGTCGGCCGTGCCGGCTTTTCGCCACGTTTTGCCGTCCGCGCTCGTCTCGACGGTCATCTCACCGAGGCCGAAATCGTTCGGCCGATGGAAGACCACAGCCCGTGCCTCGGCCACCTCGACCGGCTCGCCCAGGTCGCACGTGATGGTCGGGTCGCCGTCGTACTGGACGCTGTCGGAGTCGGGTGGGCCGAGGCGTCCGTCGCACAGGCGGCCGGATTTCGTATCGGGATGCTTGGATGAGGGTTTCGGCTCGGCCGTGTAGGTGAACTCGAGGGCCCGCGGGTCGAGGCCTGGGGCGGCGGCCTCGGCGCCTTCGTCGGCGAACAGGCAGGCGAGGAGCGGGTCGGAGGGGTCGGCCCCGGCGGGCAGCCACAGACGCTTCGTGGCGCAGACGTCCTCGCCCAGGTACGGGCGCGGGGCGGCCAGGAAGACCGACGCCCCCGCCTCGGCGGCCTCGATCGCCGCGGCGCAGGCGCCCGTGGACCCGCCCACCACCAGCACGTCGACGTCAGCCGCCAGCGGCAGGCCCTTGGCGGCCTCGGCCACGGCGGACGGCTTCTCGGCCCCGCCGGCCGACGCCGCCGTCATCGCCAGCCCAACACTCACGAGCAGGCAAAGCGCACGTCGCGTCATGGCTTCGTCCTTACAAAGGTTCACGGACCGTCCATAACTATAACCCGGCGGAAGGGAGAGGGAAACAGTTCGGTGGGGGAACGTTACGTCTAAATGCCCGCGTTGAGACGTCGACGGCACGTCGACGGGCGCTGCGCTGTTTATGTGCGCTGTGGGTCCGGAGATTTGCCCGCCGGAGGCGGGCCCGCCGCGCGGAATCGCGCCGGCCTGCGGTCGGCGGCTCAACAGGGCGGCGGGACGGGCTCGCCGTGCTTGCGCAGGCTCTCGGCGTACCCCGCCGCAGCGTCGCGGATGTTCGCGAGGGCCGCGTCGCGCGTGCGGCCCTGCGAGGCGCACCCCGGCAGCGTAGGACACGTGGCCACGAAGACCCCGTCCTCGTCCTGTTCGACGACCACACGCAGTTTCATCGTTCGTCTCCGTTTCCCCCACGAGGATAGCAGCGCGACGGTATCCCGGCAAGGGTTGAGGGACGGACATCGAGCCTCTCGCGCGACGGGAGGCGCTCACCCCACCGCCTTCAGGCCGCGGTCGCAGGCCTCACGGAGGTAAGCGTCCTCCTCGGCCGCGCACGCCTGCTTCAGACGCTTGTACATACCCGTGGCGGCCCGCCTGTTGCCGGCGGCGGCAAGATTCTCAGCCAGCAGCAGACAGGCCTTGACGGCCTTGGCGCGTTCCCAGTGGCGGGCCTCGACGCCCGCGAGGCACGTCTCGGCGGAGGTGGCGTCGCCGAGCGTGGCCAGGGCCCACCGGGCAGTGATGCGGAGGTCCTCGTCGTCGGCCTCGGCGGCCTTCCGGAGGTGGGCTGCGGCGGCCTCGTCCCCGAGCCTGCCGGCCGCCTGCACCAGGTGCAGTCGCATCGGCCCGTCGGCCTTGGCCAGGGCGGCCCGAATCGGGGCGGCCGCCCCCTCGCCGATCGCCACCAGCGTCCGGACGGCGTCCGGCCCGACGGTCTCGTCGTCCAGGAAACCGGTCAGAGCGGGGACGGCCCGTTTGTCGCCCACCGTCTCGAGTTCCCAGACGAGAAACTCCTTGATGGCCGCGGGCCGGTCCTGCCCGAGGGCCGCCGTGTAGGCGTCGATGACGGCGGCGCGCTCCTTCTCCTTGCCCTTGCGGCAGGTGTACACGGAGAGGCCGTGAAGGGTGTAGCGGACCTTGTAGTCGGAGCCGTCGTCCACCTCGTGAAGCATGTCGATGAGGGCAAGGACGGCCCGTTTGCCGCCGGCCAGGACGGGGTCGAAGACGTCGCGGACGGCGTCGTGCCAGGGCGGCCCGGTCAGTTTGCCCTTCATGCCGCCCTTCTTGCCGCCCTCGTCCAGGTCGGGCACGCGGTCGACGATGTCGGCGAGTGTGTCGTTCTTCGCCATGGTCATCTCTCCGATTCCGGTTACAGGTGCCAGGGCGCCCGCATGGGCTCGTGAGCGAGGCGGTTGGCCTCCGCATCGCCGACGACGACCTCCTTGACGGGGTCGAAGTGGATGGTCCGCCCGGTGCGGACGGCGATGTTGGCCAGGTGCATGACGCAGGCCGTCCGGTGGGCGGCCTCGGCGTGGCCGCCCGCCTTCTGGCGGGTCTTGACGGCCTCGCCGAAGCCGACGCACGGTTCGGGGTCAGGCAGGTCATCCAGTTTCTTCTTGTCTTTCTCGGAGAGGTCGTCGGCGGAGGGGCGGACGCTCTCGAGGCCCGTCGGCTCGCCCCATTCGCCGCTCTCGATGACGATCTCGAAGCCGTCGGCGTAGGTGAGTCTGACCCAGCCCCACATGCCGGCCACCTCCGGATGCGCCGGCGGGGCGTGGGCCTCGATCTTCACCGGGGCCGTCTCGTCCTTGCCGAACAGCCAGGTGACGGGGTCGAACTTGTGATGGCCCATGTCGCCCAGGCCGCCGCCCTCATAATCCCAGTACCAGCGGTGCGTCCCGCCGTGGCGGGGCGGATGGAACGGCTTCAGCGGCGACGGACCGCAGTACAGGTCCCAGTCCAGAGCCTCGGGCACGTGGCGCGGGGCCACGTCGAGCCGGCCGCTCCACTGCTTCACCTTCAGGCCGCCGCGGTGGACGTATCGGCCCCTGCAGGGGTTCAGGAGACCGCTGGTCATGAGTTTTCGCATCTTGCGGTTGTTCTCCTTGCGGCTCATGCCGAACCGGCCGTAGGTGCCCACCTGGTAGACGCGTCCGTAGCGCTGTTCGGCGTCGGCGAGGGCCCGGCCTTCGGCGACGAAGCGGGTGGCGGGCTTCTCGCAGACCACGTCCTTGCCGGCCTCCATGCAGGCGATGGAGATGAGGGCGTGCCAGTGGGGCGGGGTGGCGATGGCCACCACCTCGATGTCCTTCCGCTCGACGACGCGGCGGAAGTCCTGGTACGCCTCGCAACTGGGCCCCGCCCGCTTCTGGAACGCCCGGGCCCGGCCGAGATGAACGTCGCAGGCGGCCAGGCAGCGGGTATGCAGGCCGTGCCGGCCCTTCAGGTCGCCGTGCGTGCCGGGGCCCCGGCCGCCGCAGCCGACGAGGGCCGACCCGAACGTCTCGCTGGGCGGGACCTGTCCCTGGCCGCCGAGGACGTGCCGGGGGACGACCGCCAGCCCCCCCGCCGCTGCCGCCGAGGACGCCAGAAATCCGCGTCGCGTCACCTTGCGATTGCCGCTGGCCATGGCCGTGTCTCCTCCCTGAAGGACGTGCTTGCCTGTATCAACCCGCGGTGGGGGGAGGCGTGTCGGCACAATACCGGGAAGGTCCCGCGCGCTGCGGTCCCGGCCTTTCGCTTCGCTCAAGGCCGGGCGTTGAAACCGTTCCGCATGCCGATTTCGTATCATTCCCGCCACTCGAACGGCCGGGGCGCAATCAGGTACAGCCGACGCACCGCCACGTTGCACAACAGCCCCAGGACCAGGTACGAACTGACGAGGCTCGACCCGCCGTAACTCATCAGCGGCAGAGGGATGCCGGTAATCGGCATCAGCCCGATGCTCATGGCGATGTTCAGAAAACTCTGCGCTGCAATCAGGGCCACCACTCCCACCACGAGGAGTTTGCCGAACGGCTCGGTCGTCGAGAAACTCACGTCCACGCCCAGCAGGCTGACCAGGCCGTAGAGGACCACCACCCCTGCCGCCCCCAGAAAGCCGAACTGCTCGGCCAGGGTGGGGAACAGGAAGTCGGTGTGCGCCTCGGGCAGAAAGCCGTAGCGGGTCTGGGTGCCCTCGAGCCATCCCCGGCCGGCCAGGCCGCCCGCCCCCACCGCCACCTTGGCCTGGAACAGTTGGAAGCCGTAGTTGTCGAGCAGGCTGCCGAAGAAACGTCGCATCACGTCGAAGCTCTCCGGCCCCGGGCCTTGCGCCTCCAGGACGCGGAACAGGCGCCGCTTGGCGTCGGCGAACTGGGGCTTGCCCTCGCCCCAGGAGAGGGCGTCGGCCAGCCGCCACAGCCGGAACCGCCACATCCCCGTCACCCGGCGCACCAGGTCGGCCTTCTCGGCACCGGTCATGGTCTCCAGGCGGGTCCGGGCATCGTCGGCGACGGGGCCCGCCGGCGCCGGGGCGGCCGGAGGTGCGCCCTCTTCCTCCGCGCCGCCTTCGGGCGTCGCATCCTCGCGAGCCGCGACCTTCCGGTCGCGGGCATCTTCATCCGTCGTGGCATGTTCGCCCTGCGTCCCGGCCTCCACCGGCCGGTTGACGGCAAAGTAGACCTTCTCGGCGCACCCGTGCAGGAGCCAGGAGTCGATCCGCATCCGCTGGTACCCGTGCATGGAGGAGTAGAAGACGGGGACCATGGCCAGGCCCATCCCGACGATGGCCAGCAGGTGCTTCGCCCGCGCCCCGGCCGCGAACAGCATCAGAAACAGCACCGGCAGGAACAGCATCGCCGTGCCCAAATCCGGCTGGTACAGCACCAGGGCCGTGGGCACCAGGGCCAGGACGAACGGCACAAGCAGCCCCGCCAGCGTCCGGTAGTTCTTCCGAAACCGCAGGTAGTAGGCCAGCGACGCGATGAAGCCGATCTTCATGATCTCCGACGGCTGGACCTTGACGGGCAGCCCGGGAATCGAAATCCACGAATACGCATAGTTCACCCGATAGATGAAGCCGGAGATCTCCCAGCCCCCCGCCCGGAACGCCGCCAGCACCACCAGCGCCGCCAGGCTCGCCGCATACAGCGCGTAACTGTATCTGGCCAGCCGCACGTAACTCGGCAAGAGAGCCACTGCGAAGACCCCCAGCGCCGCCCCGAGGAACACCAGCTGCTTGGCCGCCCGGGTCTTCCAGAACGATTCCCCCTCCCCGCCGGTGGTGGCGGCGTAGACGCCCGCGATGCCCAGGGCCGTCAGCGCCAGCGCGCAGGCCATGAGCAGCCACGGAAATCGCCAGAGTACGTCGCGTCGGACCACGTTCGCCCGTCCCCGTCTGTGCCCGGTGGCGGCTCGGATGGGAGGCGAGTATAATGGCTGGCCGCCGCCTCGGCCAGAACTCGCCCGAACGGTCGCTGGGCGCCGACTTGCGCAACGAGGCCCTGAACCGCGACCTCGCCCTGAGCCGCGACCTCCGGTCGCGGGCATCCTCGCCCGCACCCGCGTTTATCGCGCCAAAGGATAGCCGCAGGCAGAGCCTGTGGCTCACGGCCTCGTCCGCGCGATTGACTCGCCCCCATCGCCGCCGTATACTTTCGCCGATGCGCCGATATGCCGCCATCCCGCTCTGCGCCGCGGCCCTTGCGGCCGCCGCGGTGGCAGGATGCAGCCGCGCCGACCGCCTCGAGGCCCGCGCGGGCGCCGTCCGCGACGACCGCGCCCGGGCCCTTCTTCGCGACGCCGTCTGGCACCACGGGTCCAAGTACGCCTGGGCGGAGGCGGGGACCCTGAGGGCCGAGGTCACCTGGACCGAGCACCGCCCCCTCGGCGACCGCACCCGGCGGGAGGTCTGGACCGTGGACCCCGTCACCGGCCACTGCCGCCTCGAGACGCCCGCCGCCGGCGAGACGATCGTCCGCGACGGCCTCGGCCTTCGTGTGAAGCGCGGCGGAAAGGCGGTCGCCGACGCCCTGGCCCGCGCCCGGGCCGCCGGACGGGTCCGTCTCGCCACCGAACTGCTGACCCTGCCGGTCAGCCTCCTCGGCGAGGGACGCAAGGTCGTCTACGCCGGCACCGAGGTGGGGCCGGGCAGCACCCGCACCTGGGACCGCCTGATGGTAGTCTACGGGCCCCGGCGCGGCGGGCGGAGAGGCGACCGCCTCGTCGTGGCCCTGCGGCAAGGTGGCCGCCGCATCGACCGGGCTCTTCTCCGCTGGTCCGAGCCGCCCTTCATCGGCCGGCCCATGCGCGTGGACCTGGACCTGTGGCGGCCGGCGGGCGACCTGCGCATCAGCCGGCGCTGGCGTCTCACCCCGGCCGATGAGGCGGGCGAGCCGACCGGCCCCGTCCGGTACACCGTCCGCATCGAAGAGATCACGACCGGCGCCCCGGCGCCGTAAGGCACGCGCCCCGCGAGCGGGGCGGCGAACAGAGGCTGATTCGCGCAGGCCGGCGCCTGTGAAACGTTCATAAGGCGCCTCGCGCGCCAGGGCGCCCGTGTTCGCCGCGGCGCCCGCCAAAGACGGCGGATAAACTTGCGCCGCGCGGGCCGTTCGCGGCTCGCGCACCGACGACACACGTACCTCAACCGCCATGAGCGACTGGCACGATCCCGACGACCTGCTGGAGGAGGCCGACCGCCACCTGGAGGCCGGCCGCTACGAAGAGGCGCTGGCCGCCTGCGAGAAGGCCGCCGAGGCCGACCCCGACCTGGCCGACGCCCACGCCCTCACCGGCCGGTGCCTGGCCTACCTGAACCGCGTCGACGAGGCCGAACGCCGACTCCTGCGGGCCCTCGACCTGGACCGCGACTGCCTGGAGGCGTGGTTCGGCCTGGCCTTCGTCTCCTGGCTCCGGGCCGACGACCGCGAGGCCCTCGACCACCTCCAGCGGTGTCGGCGGCTCGCCCCCGACGACGAGGCCGTCCTGGCCCAACTCATCGGGGCCTACGGCAACGTGGGGGAGACGGAGGAGGCCGGCCGGCTCTACCAGGAGGCCCTCCGCATCCATCCCGACTCGGCCGAGATCCCTTACCAGTGGGGCCAGGTCCTGTTCCGCGCCGGCCGGGACCGGGAGGCCGTCGCCGCCTTCCGCCGCGCGGCCGAGAACGACGACGAGTTCCCCGACCTGCACCTGTCGCTGGCCCGCGCCTGGGCCGCCACCGGCGACCTCGACCGCGCCCGGTCGGCGCTGGAGACGGAACTGGCCCTGTACCCGGACTCGCGGGAGGCCCGCCTCGCCCTGGCCGACGACCACGTCCAGCGGGGCGAGCCGCAGAAGGCCATCCGCCTGCTCCGCCGGCTGCTCGCCGAGGACGAGGCCGACTCCCGCGTCCATCTGGACCTGGGCGTGGCGCTGGCGCGGCTGGGGCGGTCGGCCCAGGCCCGTCGGCACCTGCTGCGGGCGCTGGAACTGGCCCCTTCCGACCCGCTCATCCTCTCGCACCTCACGCGCGCGGGGCAGACCCGCTCCGAGGCCAACCGGGCCGCACGCGTCCTGAGGCGGGCGCTGCGCGAGGAACCCCACCGCGACGAACTCTACCGCAACCTCTCCGCGCTGCTGGCCGGCGAAGGACGCTTCGAGGAAGCCGAGGCCCAACTTCGCCAGGCGATGGCCTTCTCCGGCCGCGGCCACGAACTCCTGAACGACCTGGGCGTGCTGCTCGCCATCCAGGGCAGGTTCCGGGAGGCCCGCGACGCCTTCGACCGCGGCCTGGGCGAGCGGCCCGACGACGTGCCCCTGGCCGTCAACCGCGCCCTCATCGAGGCCGACCTCGGCCGGCCCGAGGCGGCCCTTCAGCGCCTGACCGCCCTCGCCGCCGACCACCCCGAGAACCTCGACGCCCTGGGGAACCTGGCCTCGGTCCTGCTGGAGGTCGGCCGGGCCGAAGAGTCGCTCGTCGTCGCACGCCGCATGGCCCGCCGCGCCCCGTTCGACGCGCGCGGCCACTACCTGACCGGGCGGGCCCTGTACGACCTCGGCCACTACGAGGAGGCCCAGGGGGCCCTGGACCGGGCCGCCCGGCTCGACCCGATGCAGGTGGATACGGCCATTGCCATGGGCATGTGCTGCGCCGCGCTGGGCCGGCCCGCCGATTGCCGCCGCGCCTTCGAGCAGGCCCGCCGACTCGCGCCGAACGACCCGGACGTCCTCTTCAACCTGGGGCTCGCCTGCGAGGACGCCGCCGCAGGAGGCGATGCGGCCGTCTCGACCGACGACGCCGTCGCCCTCTACCGGCGGGTCCTGCGCCTGGCGCCCACCTACGAGCCGGCCCGCCGACGCCTCGACGAACTCGGCGCCGCCGAGGAGGAAGAGGCCTAGCAGGCCACTAAAAAACCCCGATTTATCCATTGACGTATTGTAACGGGTGCGCTATAGTGTCGGGCGGTCCACCAATGGGAGGTTTTCCGATGCGCGGACGCCCCGACGCCCAGCCGACG
>Ga0180434_10005669_pt1 | contig 14625 bp, 23 predicted proteins | sample SS_ome_7_FD_132453 | JGI IMG/M metagenome (GOLD analysis project Ga0180434, IMG submission 132453) | Hypersaline lake sediment archaeal communities from the Salton Sea, California, USA - SS_1_D_2 metaG | ecosystem: Environmental > Aquatic > Non-marine Saline and Alkaline > Hypersaline >... | reverse complement strand
GCGCGGGGGCCGCGCTCGTCTCGATGAATAGCAACCGAGAGCTATCGGTCGCGATCAACGCGCAAGCACAGCACGTCGTCGAGTTGACCGACCGGGCGAACGCGGTGCTCAATCGGCTCGATCGCGACGATCTCACGCAGGAGGAGCGCCGGGCGCTGCTCGACGAGCTTGAGACCTACTCGCGGTTGACCGGCAACGCCGTGCAGGCCACCGACGGTCTAGTCTCGGCGCGCAACCGATCCGATTCGATGATGCAATACCTCAAATGGGGTGCGCTCGGACTCGGCGGGATCGCCGTCGTCGGATTCGTGTTCGGGGTCGTGATCCCCGCCGCAAAGCGCCGAGATCGGAGGCATCGCCGTGGGTACTGAGCCCGCCAAAGCCAGCCACGAGGCGAAGGCCAAGCGCACCGATCCGGACCTTTATGCGCGCATCGTGCGGCGAATCAGCCGTGACCGGCTCAAAAGCACGGACGGCAAGCGGTCGTGGGACGCCTACGCCGCAGGACAGGCCGTGCGCGCGTACGAGCGCGAGTTCGCGGACCAGTACGGCGATGACGCGGAGCCCTACACAAGCCGCAAACCATCCAATACGCCGATCTCGAAGTGGTTTGGCGAGGAGTGGGTCAGCCTGCATCCAGAAAGCGGCGAGATTATTGGAGCTTGCGGAACGCGGACATATGAGACAAAATCGGGGCGGCGAATCACACTGGAAAAGTCCGACCCGCCGCTGCGGTGTCTGCCGAAGAAACGCGCCGTCTCGATGAGCCGGGCACAACGGCGAGAGACCGCGAAACGAAAGGCGGGCGCAGCGCTCGGAGATAACGTGGCCGTACGAAAGGACAATCCCTCCCCCGACCCGGCTGCGGGCGTCGTGGTGACGCTACTGGCCGGGGCCATGTTCGCGAGCGGCCTCGGGCTCGTCCTCATTGCGATGGGTCGCGACGAAAAGACGCCCGAGGAGCAGGCGCGCGACGAAATCCAAGGCGGCCTCGATACGACCCGCGAAGACCTCGACGCGCTGGGACGCCTTCTTGGACCCATGACCCTGTAAGAGAGAGCCGATATGGACCCGATGACAATTGCCTACGTTCTCGGCGCAGCCGGTGGTGTCTTCACCATTGGCGGTCTGCTGTCGCCGCGCTCGGCCTCTGCCGCTCCGGTCGCCTACGGATCGGGCGGCGGCCAGACCGTTGTCGTGCCGTCGGGTGGCGGCGCGGGCGGAGGCTCGGTGTCGAGCGACACGCCGCCACGCGACCCGTACACACGCCAGCTGCAGGAGGCGATCAACGCCTATGCTCGCACGTTCCCCGGCGTCGTATCGGAGTACCCGATCGACGTGGACGGATGGTTCGGCCCGCAGACCAACGACGCGTACTTGCAGGTGGCTGCGCATGCGTCGCTTCGCGGTCGACGGCTTCCCGGCGTCGAGCAGATCCGCACGGCGGCCCCTTCCGACTTTGGCAACGTCTGGACGAACATCGACGGCGGACAGGTCGGCGTAGCCGTCTCCAACATGGCGAAAGTCATGCAAAACAAAGGGTAGGCCATGTGGGCAGCCGTCAGCATCGTGCTCGGACTCGCCGGGGGCGGTCTCGTCGCGGCGGGACTCGCCCGGCCCCGCTTCTCCGTATCGACTGAGGCGGTCGACCGGCGCGTGGTGCCCTCGAACACCGGGGCGGCTGTGGCCGATCCCTCGGTCCATCAAGAGCGCATCCAAGCGATTCACCGCGCGCTGAACGGGCTGCGGCACGTGGTGCAGACCTACGGCTATCAGGAACTCCGTCCGCAGTCGGCGGAGTTTCTCGGCAATACCGATCTGTGGGCCGGGGCGTTCGCCGAAGAATTCGGCGAGCATCAGCCGTGGCCGCGTCTATCGGAGTCGTCGAGCGCGGCATTCACGCGCTCGACGCGTGAAGCCTACCAGCGGGCTCGCAATGCCAGCGGCTTCGTACCCGCTCTGCCGATCATGCCCGACGGTGAGCCATCCGACGAGTGGATCGCCGAGCTTTCGCCGTATTTGTGGACGTACACGTCCACGCTGCAAGGCTCTCCGTCACGGGCTCGCTCCTACGCTGCACGAGCGGTGCGACAGGCCGGGCTGCGCTAGCGGCTATCGAGCGCGCCAGATGAGCCGAGACGAGGCGACCGACGGGGCAGAGAGATCGCTTTCTTTGAGCCGAATCAGCTTGTCGTCGACGTGACCGGGTAAAAACTCGTGCCCGCATTTCGAGCACAGCACGGTGGACCGGGGCACGAGCGATCCGCACCCCGGACACGGCTTGGCCTGCGCCTCGGACTCAGCCATCGCTTCGCCGCCAAACCCCTTGCTTTGCCGGTCCTCCGCTTCAAGGCTCCACACACGCTTGTCCTCGGCGAAGCCATGCCGACGGGTGTTATCCGCGTGGTCGAGGATGATGCAGTCGGACTTGCCCTGATAAGGGCGCATGCCGCGCCCGATCATTTGCAGGTGGAGCCCGAGCGAATGGGTCGGGCGCATCAGCAGGATTGCGCCGAGAGCCGGGCAATCGAAACCTTCGGTGAGGCACGCGACATTCGTCACGACTTGCGTCTTCCCGTTCGACAGCCGGTCGAGCACCTCCTTCCGCTTGCGCTTGCTCGTGTTGGCCTCGATCATCTCCGCCTTGACCCCACGCCGGTCGAACTGCTCGGCGACGTGCCGCGCATGCGCCTTCGAAGCGCAGAACGCGAGCGTCCGTCGATTGCGAGCCCGCTCGCGCCAGTGCGAGAGCGCATCGCCGACCAGCTGCGGTTGGTTCATGGTGTGCGACAAGCTCCGCGTGTTGTAATCCCGCGTTTTGCGGTCGTACTTGACCCCGGACAGATCGAGCCCTTCTCGTCGGGCGTACGTCACCGTAGGCACAAGGAATCCGCGCTGCACAAGCTCCGACGGCGTGGTCGCCACGATAATGTCATCGAAGACTTCGCCAAGGCCGCGTCCGTCCGAGCGTGTCGGCGTCGCGGTGGCGCCCACCATCTTCGCATTCGGGTATTTTTCGAGCAGGTTCTTGCACGTGCGGGCGATCGCTCGGTGGGCCTCGTCGATGATGATGAGGCCGTACTGGTTCAAGTCGCGACGTACGGCGGTCTGGAGGCTGGCGACGTGTACCGGCTCGTCCACCTTGGGATTTTGACGGCCCATGAGGATGCCAGCGGGGATTTTGTGCTCGATCAGGCGCTCGTGTCCCTGCAGCACCAATTGGCGCCACGGGCACAAAAAAAGCACCCTTAGAGAAGGTTGCGAACGGCGACAATTTCTAATAAGGTGCGCCAGAATCGTGGTTTTTCCTGAGCCAGTCGGAGCAACCAGAAGCGGCGCACGCTTCCCACGTTGCCAAGAACGGTTCACCGACGCGAGCGCCTGAGACTGATATGGCCGGAGAGTTTGCATGAGCGTTCCATTTGCATTGGGCCTGACTGGCGGCCTCGCGGCAGGCTACTTCATTGGCCAATGGGTAGCACAAAATCAGATCCAGCAGAAGGTGGCACGCATCCAAGATGCGATCGCGCTGGGCGGTCCCGAAGCGCAAGCTGCGCTTGCGTCGATCGTGGCCGGAGCGCGCACCCGCACCCCGAATCCGGACTGCGGATGCGGCTCGCGCGCCATGTCCGGCTGGAATGCGCCGGTCTCCGGCCAGCTGTTCTCGCCGGGTCCGCGCCAGCTGGCGGCTGCTTACTATTCGGGCTTCCAGCAGCCGGAATCGCTGGGGTGGCAGCAGCTACAAGCGCTGTCGCTCTACCCGTCGCAACTCCCGGTCACGTCCGGGCCGGTCATTCGAGGCTACTGAGATGTGGGACGTCATCCGAAACTACGGCCTGCTCGTGCTGGCGCTCGTCATGGGCACCGCTACGGTCGCCGTGCCAGATACGTGGCCCACGTGGGTCGGCCCGGCAGCCGTGGTCATCGCGATCGTGGCTGCGCTCGCGTACAAGCTCTCTCCGGACAACGAGCCACCGTATGGCGTGCCGGACTGGATTCGCAACGAGCGACTCGCAGCGGCCCTCGAACGCCTAGCAGCGCGAACCGACGGCGATCCCGGGCAAGCCCTGCTCGATCTCATAGACAGGTGGGTCGAGCGACCCGACGACGCATCTTCCGAGGAATCCGAGCTATGACCATGCGACTGATTGCCTGCCTTCTCCTGACGCCCGTCCTCATCAGCGGATGCGGCGGTCCCCAAGAGCCCCCCTCGCTCGAAACGTTCCGAGTTGACTACGCGTCGAGCGGGTGCGGAGTCGTCGAAGGCTATTGGGAGATCAGCGACGGCGTCGTTGTGCAAGAGGTAGTGCAGGCCGAAGGCGACGCGTCGGTCGACGTGGACATCTCCGCGACCGGGGACGTGCTGAACGTGCCGTGGCGTATCGGCGCCGACGCGTCGGCCCGAATCGAGTTGCAAGAAGGCGATGAGCCCGTCGTGGATGCGCGTGCTTGCATCGTGGTCGATTGGGCCATCCTCAATCTCATTCAGTGTGTACCGGAGAGCTAAATGACGACGCGTAACGGATTCAGCGAAGCCTACCAGAACGCGGCCACGCAGATCGCGGAAGCGACGCAGACGGTCACAATCGCGGCGGGGGCGGTCGAAACGCTGCTCGACGCGAGCACGTTCGAGTTCGTGAACCCGAGCACGAGCGGCGGGTCGGGTGAGCCCGTGCCCTACGCGATCGTCGACATCTACATCGACGGTGACGTGCAGGCACCTTCCGACGGCATCGGCTTCGTGTCCAACCCGGCAGACGTAACCACGCGCTACGGCGCGCGGGTGGCGCTCACCGGAGAGACGATTTATGCCCTTCCCGGCGTATCGTGGCTCTCGTCGCCCGAGGAGCGGGCCGGTGCGCGCGTGTACGTGCCCGCAGGTGAGTCGCTCCACGTCGTGAGTCTCGAAGGCGCGAACACGCTCACGCTTCGCGTGACGGTGCGCCGTCCGACCCTCAACTTCAAGTAAGGCTATGAGCAACACCATCACGACCATCCTCGCAGCGGGCGGCGGTGCCGCTGGCGGCTACTTCGGCGCACAATACGTGCCCGAGACCTTCCGGACGCTCGCCGGTATTGGCGCGGTGCTGGTCGGTGGGGCCGTCGCCGTGTCGAGCAAAGAAGGCACGGGAAAGCTCATCGGAACCGGCCTCGCCGGGATCGGTGCCGGGGTCATCGGCCACGAGATCGCGCCACGACCCGCTGGAGCGAACGGGGAGATTGCCGAGGAAGACACAAGCCGCTTCGACGTACTCGTCGATTTGCGCGACAATCAGGCCGCCCCGCTCACCAGTGACGCGCAGGCCATCATCGCAGGGGGAGACCCCGATTCCGACCTTTACCTCGCCGCACAGGCCGTCACCGCATACGCATCGCGAACCGACGAGGATCTGCGCGAGATCGCTGCGCACGAGGCATACGACGAAGCGCTCGCGAGCATCCGGCTCGCGATCGAGACCTTCCGCTCGATGCACAGCGCACTCCCCGAGCGTGTCGAGTCGAGCGCGCCAACCACGATGCCCGTGCTGGAGCGTCCCTCGTCGAGCGGAAACGACACGGTTGCGTCGCAGACGCAGGTATCCTCGACAGCTGCGAACGCGCTGGCGGCGTACGCGACGGCGAAGCGCGAGTGGAACGCGGCGATGTCCGCGTCACCTTTCACTGAGCCGCTGTTCTCGAAGATCAACGAAGTGACCTTCGATAAGCTCTGGCAGATGGGCGGAATCTCCTCCGTCAGGACCGCTGTATCGGCGCTCAGTAACGTGACGCGGCTTATGGCGCAGGGCGACATGAAAGCCCGGAAGTTGCGCAACGCGGAGTGCGTCAAGCGCGCGATGCTCGCCCGCGAGGAAACGATCAACGAGATCGTGGACTCGATGCGCATGGTCAACATGGCCCGCGCGATCCAGTGGGCCGGCACGTACGTCAAGCGAGTCGACGAGGAAGCGCAGACCGAGGCCATCATGATGCGCACGTCGTCGCCAAAGATGCCCGTCGGCGGCATGCGCCTTGCGCCCGTCACCGTCAACACGCCGACCGTGCAGCGGGTCATGGTCCCGTCGCCGTTCGTTTTTTCCCGCTGAATCATGGCGAAGAGCTACCCTTGGAACCAGTGTATGAGCGACCAATTGGAGCGCTACGGCTCTGAGGAATTGGCTCGCAAAGTCTGTGGCAAGATTCGCGCTCAAAGCTATGCGCGCCGCCGCTCCAACCCCGCAGGTGCTTCAATGAACTCCATACCCCCCCATTTCCAAGCCGGAAACGGCCAACTCTTCACGATGGGCGCCCCGGCGTTTCAGACCGGCAACGGCCAGCTGTTCGAGATGGGCGGGGCCGCAATGGGTGCCATCGGCACGGGCTGGGGCTATCCCTACCCTCCGTTCTACGCGATGCCGCGCACGGACAACCCCGGCGTCTATCTCCGGAATCCGAACCCCGGCGTCTTCGTGCGCCAGTCGAATCCGGGCGTGTTCGTTCGCAAGCCGAACCCGAACAACGGAACGAAGCTGATCGTCGCGAGCGCCATCATGATCGTCGCGCTGGTCGCGGTCGGCGAGTTGGCCCGACAGGCCACGGGAGCGGCAGCATGAGCCAAAACGCTTACGAGAAGATGCAGGACTTCTACGCGCCCGCTCCGGGCCGCTACACGAAGGCCGAGGAGAATCGCCGCGCAAAAGGGCGCACGGATTGGGCCATCGCGGGATTCATTCTCGGCGGCATCAGTGGCGCAGCACGCCGTCCTAACTACGGGGCCGGAACCCACCTCGCGTGGGGAGCGGCGAGCGCGACCCTGTTGTTCCTTACGCGTCGCGCAGGCCGGGTCTGGAACCTCCTGTTCGCCAGCGGCGTCATGGGGAACACGATCTCGGCTGCCCGAGCGGCGATCAATCCGGACAGCGTGCGCAGCATCGACTTCGAGGACATCCCGGCTGGCGTCATTCCGCCCGAGCGTGAGGACAATCCACGTCGCATCGTAACTGGCCAAAGCACGCAATCTGCGGCGGGCAGGGCGCGAGCCGACGAGGAATATCAAAAACGCAAGCAGCGCGATGCGCGCTCGATTTTCGGCGACTTCATGGCCGCGTATCGGCGGCCTCCCTTCGCCGGGCTCTCGGCTGGCGATCGCGGGCGCATCTTGCAGCTGGCGCGGGTGCTGTACCGCCAGACCGACAACGTCAACTTGGCTCGGCTCGTGCGCGTGATGAACTCGGTTGCCGAAGGCGACCGAGTCGCCTACCAGCGCTTCATCGCGTTCATGCGGCAATCCGGGCGCACGATGAGCGCCGCCGACCATCAGGCGCTCTACGAGTCCATCCAGCGCATGAACCAGCGCATGCTACGGGCGATCAGCAGCGGCAGCATTGACGCGATCATCGCCACCGAGGCCGAATCGCGCGCATGGGCATCTACCCTTCTCACTGGCCGTCCGTCGGCGAAAGCGCCGCTTATGGTGAGCGGGGCGTGACCTTCGACCATCCGCCGCGTGTTGGGCACGTGGCCACCGTCGGGGCCGTGGGCGGCTTCGTCGGCTATCTGGCCATCCACATGCCCGGTCCTGATCCGCGTCGAGCAGCGCTCAAGCGGGCGCGCGTGGCCGGGGCGGCATGCCTCGTCGGAGCGATCGCATCCGAAATGGCAGGCATCAAGCCAGCGGGCACGGTTCTGGCGGGTCTCGGCGGGATGTTTACGGTTGCCGGGCAAGCACAGCTGTTTCGGAACGTGCGCGACGACAATTCGACGAGCGCGCGACCGTCGCTCTACACATCCCCCGCAACTCACCCGGCCATGACGCCGGGGATTGCAGGATAGTGTTCAGTCTCATCCGTTGAGCACCTCGAATACACCCCAATACAGGTGTTCGACGACGCGGGCGGGCACCGAGCCCGACACCGGGCGCATGAATTCGTGATCGTCAACGAGACGGCGTGCAATCGACCAGACGCGTAGCCCATGTTGTTCGCGGAGCCAGCGTGCGAGAGTGTCGCGCCGAAACGCAGCGAGCACCATCGAGCGCGTGTAGACGCGGCTCGTGGTGCTGGTGATCATGTACCGTTCGGCCCATGCGTTCTCTGCTTCGCTCATCAGTACCCCATGACGTCGTTGTAGCCCGCGCATCCGAAGGCCATCCCGGCCATCATGGCGTGCTCGCGCCGCTCGGCGTCGTCGTCGTCGGTGGCGGCCTTCGTCGCCGCGCTGTACTTGCGCTTGGCGACGAGATCGCTGGCCAGCCACTCGTCGTTGTCCTTTTGGATGGACAGCCACAACTCGGTGGTGCCGTCCCCGTTCAGATGCTTCGCGAACGAGGGGTCAATCGACGGGTCGGCAAAGAGTGCGCGTGCCGCGTCGAGCGACAGCCCATCCGTGCCGGTCCAGCAGTCGTCGTTTGTGAAGGGCTCGCTCTGCCAGATGTTGACGCTGTAAGTTGTCGTTTTCATGTTCGGTCTCCGTGGTGTGGGCGCGGGCACAATCCCGCGCAGTCATCTACTCAGACGCGGCAGGGCAGCGGATATTCAGATGAGCAGATGTAGACGTATCGAGATATTCGCTGAGCACCTCGATCTGGCGCAGCACTTCGCTCGCTGGGTGCGCCAGAGAAAGCAGCAAGAATGCGTAGAGCGGATTCGCGTGAAGCTCGTGGACGATGTTTTTTTCGCTCGGATTCTCAACGAACATGACTCCGAGCGCATCGTAGGCGTCGCGAAAGAGGCGGACGGCAATATCGCGCCTGGCGCTTCGTCGAAGCCGAAGTCTTTGCCACGTGTCGCTCGCCCAGCTGGCCAATACGCGGGGCGCTCGAACGGCACGGCGCGCCGACCCTTCTTCGGCGAGAGCGACGCGGGCCTGCGCGATGTCGTCGATCGAGTAGGGGAACGCCTCTCCGAGTTTACTAATCGCTAACTCGAGCGCTGACCGTTCGTCGATGTGCCATTCGTTGTGCCCCGCATGACCGGGTGATTTCCCTTCTAACTCTCCGTCTTTCAACGCGCGGAAAACCGTTGTCTTAGCTGCCTCGACGAGACGCGCTACCGCGAGTACGGTGGGGCCTTTGAACTCTGTCGACATTTACTTCTCCGGTGGGGCGGGAGCGAGGTTGGCGTATATTCAAACCGGCAGATAGAGCCCGGACGAATCCTCGGGACGCGTCGCGACGTAGTCCGCCGTGGTCGTGATCGACTCGTGGCCGAGCGAGCGCTGAATCAGGCGCAAGCTCGCGCCGCGCACGTGGGCATGCGCAGAGTGCGCGTGACGCATCCAATGGGGCGTCACCGGCTTCGAGACGCCGGACGCGCGAACCACCGCAGCGAAGAGTCGTCGCAAGCTCGACGGCGTTCGCGCGAACGGCCCCGGCTCGGACGCATCGAACGCGAGCAGAAGCGCGCGCTGGCCCACCAGTGGGGGCACCCGAACCGTGCGGTACTTCGCACCCTTGCCGCGTACGGTGATGTAGCAGCGCAATGCGTCCGTGCGCTCGACCCGGATGTCCCGGTAGCGCAGCGAGCATAGCTCGTCGGCCCGCAAACCGCCGTAGTAGAGCAAGCTCACGGACACGAATGCCCGGAACGAGTGCGCGCGCGCCGCGTCGAGGATGCGATGCACTTCCGCCTCGGTGAGTATGCGCTGGGCCTTGTCGCGCTGGCCCGCGGGAGTCGCCACCGCCGCCGCGACATTCACCTGCAGGTAGCGCACCCGCTCGGCGAAGGTGAAAAGCGAGCGGATCGCGCTGAGCTTGCGGTCGACCGTCGCGAGCTTGAAGCGCTCTTGCAACGCTTCGCGGTAGCGTAGCATGTCTTCGAGTTTCACCGCGCGAAGCGGCTTTCCGACAATGGCACGGAATTCGCGAGCGTCGCGCTCGTACGCGCGAACGGTGTTCGGCGAGCGCTTCATCGAAAGCCACAAACGGACGATCTCGTCGTCGGTCGTGGCCTCGGTCATCGCGCCGTCGAGCGGCGCTGTGAGCGCGTTCGTCATAGCAACGTCCTCTGCGATTGGCGGTCGCGCACCAGCTGGGCGATCCCGCTCGCGGTGCCCGCTGCCTGACAGCGCGGCATCGCGTAGGCGTGCGCGTCGGCCGCCGTGTCCGCACCCACAAAGGATCGGTCGAGTTCGAGCGCAGCGACGCCGGTTGCGCCGGAGCCGAAGAACGCATCGGCGACCACATCGCCCGGCTCTGTGCTTTGCCGAATGAGCGTGCGGAGCAGCGAGACAGGCTTTTCGGTCGGGTAGCCGCCGACGATACGCTTGGCGGTCAAAATGTCCGGCACGCCGAGGTCATTCAGCATACGCTTGCCCTTTTCAAAGAAGAGAATGCGCTCAGCGCGCGAGCGGTAGTGGTAGCCCATGCCGATGGCGACCTTGTCCCATATCAGCGGCTTCCAGAACCGAAACCCGGCGTCTTTGGCGATCGGAATCACGTCGAGCATCGTATCGACGTTCGTGAAGACGTACGCGTGCGTGTTGGGCTTCATGACGCGGTACACCGCCGAAAACCACTCGGGAAAGCGCGACGTCGGGAACACGTCGAACCATCGCTGGAGCCGTGTCGTCGTGCCAATCGCCCGATGATGCTCCAGCGTGTCGTACGCCGGGTCGGTGCACAACAAATCGATGCTCTCGGACGGGAGCGAGCGCAGCCATTCGATCGAATCGGTCTGACTCAGATGGTAGTAAGCGGGCATCGAAAGAGAAGATGGAGGGGTGCCCCATCGCGCAGACCCGGTGGGGCTCCGGGTGGAATCCAACCGACCACGGAGTAGAGAAGTCGGCTGGCTGCGCTGCGCGTCGCGTTTTTGTGGTTTCGGCCCTTCACCTCGACCACGGGCGAGGGGTTATGCCGCGCGCTGTGCAGCGCACTGATCTGAGCGACCCGCAGGACCGATGACATCAGCCGCAGAGACCATAAGCGGGTCAATCACCAGTCGTCGCCATACTCCTCTCCCAGCTTTTCGTCTTCGAGCATCTGTTCGGTCAGCCGTTGGCCCCGGTCGAGCGACGCCGAGACGTCGCCGAATCCGCCCTGCGGCACTGGCCCCCGCGCGAGCACGGCCATGTGCAATTCTTGCGCCTCAGCGTGCGTGACCAGTTCGAGCGCGGTGATGTCGTGCCCGTCGGTGCGCGAAAAGAGCAGGTCCATTAGGACGGATGCCTTGTCCACGATGCGGGTCCGCTCGGAGTCGGCGACGTCTCGGTGCGGCAACTCGGTGATCATTTTCGACAGACGATCGAGCATCAGCCGACTCGTGTAGAGCAGCTGGAGAATGTATGGGTCTACGTCGGGAAGGCGCTCCGTGTTGGGCAGCGCATCGACGTCCACCTTGACCGTCTTTGGAGCCGGGTCGACGACGACGGTATCAAAGCGCGGGTCGAAGGGGACGTCCTGGTCGCTTTCGAGCAAGTCTTCCACCACATACAGCGCGACGCGCAAACGGTTGATCTCGTCAGTGACCTTCTGCTTCGTCTCCGCGTCCCACAACGCGGACATTCGCCGCGCGGTGGCGGTCTGCCGCTGGACGCGGGTCGCGACCACCGAGGGCACGGTGCGAAGGAAATCGACGTCGCCGTCACGACCGACACGCTTCAGCGCTTTCTTCAAAGTCTCTGTTTTCACTTTGCTTTCTCCGAATCGACACGCTGTATCTCGCGACCGTCGAGGGCGAGAATTCGTCGCTCGTCGTTCCACGAGAAGACGGGCATGTCTTCACAGTGTTTCTTAAATTGTTCTCGACAGTTATCTGTACCCCGGCCACCGGGGAAGGCGATCATTACCAGACGCGGGTCCGCCAGAAAGGGGTCGGCCTGCCGACGACGGTAATCGCGCATCGCCTCGATGCACATCGCCGCGTTCCGGCGCGGCCCGGCGCTCTTGCCGTACCGCTTCCACGACGCGGGGAACACCCGCTTTGCATCCGCAATCTGCACGTTTTCGGGCGCGACATCGCGCAGCAAGTCCATCAGATCCTCGCCCCACCAGTTTTCGGCAAGGCGATCGGCACCGATCGGGCACCCGCCCGAGATCAATTCGAGCCAGACGTGCTCGACGTCCGGCGAGGGGATCGCGGCGAGATACCGGCGCACCAGATACGACATCGCGAAATCGACAGCGAGCGCGTCGCGGAAATCCCGGCCTCCGGTGACGAGGATGGTGACTGGCCAGATCATGATTCCGACGCCTCCGAATCAGCCGATCCTGTCGTTAATTCCGACAGCGCAACGGCCGCACTTTCCAATTCAGCCAGTGCGACAGCGAGCTTACGAATCAGCTGCCACTCGGAATTCCGATAAGCCGACTGAACAAACACGGACGGAGCTTTGAGATTGTGTCGGTTGTTCTCGATGTACCTCTCTGCATGCTTGCGGACCAAGAAGAACGCTCCCTCCACGGGTGCCCGTTCGTCTTTGAAGAATGCACGCACATACGTCTCCCCCCCGACCACGAATTCGATCTCGTACGGGTCGTCGTGAGAAAGCAGTTCGAGGGCCTCGTGCAGTTTGTCATCGCAGCGGTCTTCGACTTCTTCGCCCGTGTCTGAGTTGATCCACAAATGCCCGGTGGCGGCGTCGCTGGTGACATTCCAGATCCGTCGGTCCTGCATTACGGCAAAAACGGGATTGGCAGTGCATGCGTTGTCTTGGGCAGTAACCTCAGCGCCCCATTCCGCCAATTTTGCGATGTCGGCCCATAACTTGTCAATGCCGTCGCCGTGAGCTTCGCGCAACGCTTGCGAAACGAGATATGCGCGCGATAACATTACTTATCACCCACCGGCTCGGTTTCCGCCACAGCTGGGAGAGCCCGGCTTTGAAGCACTTGCTCAAGCGTAGCCGAAGAGTCGGCTATCAGATCAGGCACGCGATTAACGTCCAAGGTCGCCACGAGCCGCACGGACACGTCACGGTGCTTGATCAACTTCGCCTTTAGTTCGACGTACTGTTCGGGCGTGAGCGCTGGCGCGTCCACACGCTCCCACGTGAGCGCTCCCACGAGCCTGTTGTACTCACGGAAGGATTCGGCCCATTCGTCGAACACTACCTGCTCGGCCTTGCTGAGTCTCATTCGGATAGCTCCATTGTTGGTCGGATTGCGCGAGCCATTCGTCGCGCGTTTGGGGCTTATCGCAGAAAAGTGGGAGCGCTGCAAGCACTCTTACGCGTGCAGTTCGACGACAGCTTCGATGGCCGTTTCGACGTCCTCAAATTCCCACGCCTCGTCATCTACCACGACCACCCATTTCAGCTGGCCGTGATCATGTGCAGCTGCCAAGACCACGTTGCGCGGACTAACCCACATGATCCACTGTTCGTCCAGTCGCATACCGCTAACCGCAGCGCAGACGGGTGCTCCCGCTATCAGCGCATTGGCAATCATGCCCCTCCAACGCTCGAACGTCTCGGAACATTCGATGATCGGCTCTCCAGCATAAATGACGAGGGGGCCAGTGCGACCTTCGACGCACACCTCTTCTCGGGTCTGTCCTGTCCAGCGGTGAAAGTCTGGATTGGTCAACCACTCGACGTCAAAATTGCTGGTCAAGCAGGCATTCGTGACGCGTTTGAACTTTGGTATCTTGTTCCACAATTTCGATATTTCGTCAGTCATCCTTTCAGTCTCCTGTACGCGTCATTGATCTCTTTCATCTTCTCGGCGTCCCCGCCTCGATCGGGGTGATGCAGCTTCGCCAGCGCCTTGTAGGCTGCATCCACCACCTCGGGGGGCGCGTTCGATCCGACGCAGAGCACCGCGTGTGCGCTCGACGGCGAACCGCTCGACGAGGACACGGGAGGCGGGGGTATGTTCAAGCTCGGGTCGAGCGACAGGCGCGAGCACGTGTCCAAGATCGTCTGCCAGCGCCATTCGATGCCGCCGAGACCGCCCCGCTCGATCATCCGCTGGGCGTCGTAGATGAGGGTGACGAGCGTATGAATGTTCGCTTCGAGCTTGCGGCTTCGCGCACGGTACTTCTTCGCGGAAACCTGCAGCTTTTTCGCGCGAGCCAACAAACGCTCGTACTTCTCGATCAGATCATCGTTTCGCTCGCCTACCGCATCCGACGACGACGGCGGCGACGACGTGGGCGGCGGCGTGGACCGGGGTACGCGTCCGCTCGTAGGGGGCCGCCCCAGCAAATCCTCGACGCGCTGGATCTGGACGCGTTCGGAGTCGGCACCGATGACCGAATGGATCAGCCGCCCGATGAACGTGCCGAGCCCGTGCCCGCGCCCGAGTAGCGTTTGCGGGATCTCCTCGATGCGGAAGTGCACGCCATGAATCACGATCTCAAAATCGTCGAAGTGACGACTGAGCACGTCACCAATCGTCATCACCTCCGAGTCGTAGATGTGCCACGCCCGGTAGCCCGTGCTCCATTCACGAAAGCTGGACTGGATCGCCGCCTTCATCGACGCCAGAAAGCCCTCGTCGTAGGGCACGCGATACCGCGTGTAACGCTTGTCCGGCAGCAAGATGATCGAGACGAGCCTCACACCCGCTCGCCTCCCCGTGCGCGCTCACGTGCGCACGACCGGGTAACGCCATTACGCATCGGGCACCCATACAGTGAAGGGGACATCGACCAAGCCGACGCGCCAAAACCAGCGGTCCCGCTGGCGCTCGCAGCCTTCGATGACTGC
>Ga0180434_10005665_pt1 | contig 14628 bp, 12 predicted proteins | sample SS_ome_7_FD_132453 | JGI IMG/M metagenome (GOLD analysis project Ga0180434, IMG submission 132453) | Hypersaline lake sediment archaeal communities from the Salton Sea, California, USA - SS_1_D_2 metaG | ecosystem: Environmental > Aquatic > Non-marine Saline and Alkaline > Hypersaline >... | reverse complement strand
AGGAAAAAACTGGAAAAAAAGTTCGGGATACCGAGAAGAATCCCCATGGATACCTCACGCGCCAGGACCCGGTGTCGACGTACGGCGATCGTGCCCCAGCTCCAGCCTGTGGCGGCCACGAACAGCAGGCTGAGAAATACACCCTCGTCTGCGGCGGGAAAGCGCAGTTGGAAGTACTTCATGGCCGCGTCGTTGATGCCGAAAACGAGGAAAAGAAGGAGCAAGGGGTATGAGATTCTTCCCGTCCTGCCATCCCAGATGATCAGAATGCAGAATATGGTTCCCAGGCAGACAAGGTCGATCCAGCCAGGGCTTTCACCCCAGAACAGGATAGAGAGGACCACGGGAATGGCGAGCGAGATGCGGCCGATGGTTACTGCGGTGGCCATCCCCGATCTGCGAATGGCGAGTCCGAAAACAACGAAACCCAGGAAGAATAGAAACCCCAGGGCCATGGCCAGGGCCACGGCGCCGGCCGGGATCTCTTTTCCGCCGGACAGGATCAGCCCCAGGCCCGAGGCGATAACATAGTTGGCGGCGATGACGACCATCCGGTCGGCGTCGCGGCCTTCGATGTGCTTCAGCAGCACGGCGATCAGCAGTGAAGAGAGCAGGGAGAGGCAGAGGTAAACAAAGGCCATGACGCATTATAACATGAAACAGGGCGTCCACTGATTCCGAATCCGGTGACGGGAGGTGGGTGAAATGGTCCTGCGGTTTCACTTGAAATTGACTTCTAAATTTATCTCTGCTATATATTGTGCAGAACGCGGGAATCTCTTTCCCGCCCAGTCACCTGGCCCTGATCTCGAGGCCTGATGGCTGCCTGAGAGGAGGTTATCATGGATTTTAATGCCATTTTGAAACGAGCAATTGCCATTCTGACCAAACCCATGGAAGAGTGGAAGGTCATCAAGGGTGAATCGGCGACCATCCAGACACTGTTTTTGAAATACGCCATCTTCCTGGCCGCCATCCCCGCCATCGCCGGATTCATCGGCTTCTGCCTGATCGGTGTTTCCATCGGATTCGGTACGATAAGGATTCCGATCGGCAACGGCCTGGTGTGGATGATTCTGCAGTACGCCTTTTCTCTCGGTGGTGTCTTTCTGCTGGGTTTCATCATAGACACCCTGGCCCCGTCGTTCGGCGCCAAGAAAGACCTGATCGCCTCGCTGAAGGTGGCGGTGTATTCGTATACCGCGGCCTGGCTGGCCGGGGTGCTGTATATCATCCCCTCCATCTCGATTCTGGCGGCCCTCTTGAGCCTGTATACGCTCGTGTTACTCTACTTCGGCATGGACCAGCTGAAGGAGGCGCCCCAGGACAAGAAGATGGGATACTTCGTGGTCTCCCTGGTGGTGGCCATCGTGGTCTTCTTCTTGATCAGCTTCGTGGTGCGTACGATCGCCTTCGGTGGGGGCGCCCGCTTCATCGGCGGTTTTTAAGGCCGAATAGATCCCCTATTCTCACCGGTGGCCTGCTGCCCGGGCCTTCCAGCGACCGCAGCGGGGAGGCTTCCGTGGCAGGTTGCCGGGCAAAACCGGGTGTTTCACCTCGATAACCGTTGATTTTCTGCCGGATTTCCGGTACATTGTTGTTTCGAAGTCCATGAAACGCCTGATCGCCTCTGTCTGCCTCCTCGCCTTCTGTATGGCGATGTCCGCCGGTGACGGGGTTCAGCTGGAAAATATCCGCTTTTACGCCTATCCCGACTACACACGGGTCGTTCTGGATCTCTCCGGGTCTCTGAAGGTGGTGGAAAAGGTGCTGCCGGGCGATGATCTCACGCGGCTCTATTTCGACCTTCAGCACTGCCAATTCTCCCGGGACTATCCCGATTCCAAGAAGAAGGAGATCGGGATCGAATCGGGAAACCTGAAGAAGATACGCCTGGGTCGGCATACCTCGACCTCCCTGAGGGTCGTCTTCGACTTCGATCGTATCGGGAAGTACCAGAAGTTCTATCTGACCTCCCCGTTCCGCGTGGTTTTCGACATCTTTCAGGAGCCCGAGGTTGCGACAGGGGATCCCGCTGAGGTTTCCACGGTGCCGGCCGAAAGAATCGGAGAAAAATACTCCATCATCCGCCAGCTGGGCCTGGGCGTGCGCCGGATCGTCATCGATCCCGGTCACGGCGGCAAAGATCCTGGCACGCTGAATCGTAAACTCGGGCTGTACGAGAAGGACATCACCCTGGATATCGCCAAACGACTCCAGCAGATCCTGAAGCAGAAGAGCCAGTACGAGGTCATCCTCACCCGGGAAACGGATCGCTATCTCTCCCTGGAGGAAAGGACCGCCATCGCCAACTCCAAGAAGGGCGATCTTTTTCTCTCGATCCATGTCAATTCCTCTCCGCGCAAGCATGTCAGCGGGATCGAAACCTATTTCCTGAACATCACCACCGATCCCTGGGCCATTCAGGTGGCCGCCCAGGAAAACGCCGTGGGTCAGAAGTCGATTGGAGAGATGACGGCCATCGTGGAGAAAATTCTCAAGGACTCGAAGAAGTCTGAATCCAAAATACTGTGCGGCTTCATCCAAAAAAATCTGGTGAAAAGATTGGCCTCCCAGTACAGCCGGGTGAACGATCTTGGCGTCAAGAAGGCGCCATTTTATGTGCTGGTCGGCGCCAGGATGCCCGCGGCCCTGGTCGAGGCATCCTTTTTAAGCCATTCGATGGAAGCCAAACGCCTGCAGACCGCCAGCTACCGCTACCTGGTCGCGGCCGGTCTATACTATGGTATAATCGAATATATTAAGAGTCTCGGCAAAGGATGAAACCATTCCACCGGAACCGGCGTCGAATAGACGAAAGAATCCGCCGGGTGTGAGTCCCTGGGACCGAAACCCTTTGTGTAAACAGGGGCTCCGCCTGAATTCTCAGATCGCGGCGTGGCAAATAGTGGATTGAGGAGGCTGACATGAAGAAAAGTGCATGGATCGCCGGGGTTGGCTTTTTGGCGGGAGCCGTTTTTTTTGCCCTGACTTTCGGATACCTACAGAAGACCGGGACGGGAGAGACCGTGCTCGATCCCACGGTGGCCCGGGCTGAAACTGCCAAGGTCGAGGGATTCAATTTTACTCACCTGGTCAAGAGGGTGAGGCCGGCGGTGGTTAAAGTCATCTCAGAATCGATCGTTGAACGGGGCGGTTCCGTGTTCAATGACGATTTTTTCGATCGCTTTTTTAACACGCCCAGGAGAAGGGAAAGGGTTTCAGGTGTTGGATCCGGTTTTTTGATTTCGGCCGACGGGTATATCATCACCAACAACCATGTGGTCAAGGATGCGGTCAAGGTGAGAATCGGCACCATCGATCGAAAAGAATTTGGCGCAAAAATTGTTGGTACCGATCCCAAAACCGACCTTGCCCTGCTTAAAATCGAGAGCAAAGGGCTCGCGTTTATCGAGCTGGGTGACTCTGAGACGGTCGAGGTGGGGGAATGGGTTCTGGCCATCGGGAACCCGTTCTATCAGGATCTCAGCGTGACGGCCGGCATCATCTCAGCCAAAGGAAGGCAGCTGGGCGCCGCCGAATACGAGGATTTCCTGCAGACGGATGCGTCGATCAACCGCGGCAATTCGGGAGGGCCGCTGGTGAATATGGAAGGGAAGGTGATCGGTATCAATTCCGCCATCATCGCCCCTACCGGCGGGAACGTGGGCATCGGGTTCGCCATACCCTCCAACATGGCCAAGAAAGTGATCGCGGATCTGAAAAAAGAGGGTCGCGTCATCCGTGGATATCTCGGTGTGAGGATCAGCGAGATCAATGAAGAGGAGGCAGGTGATTTCGATCTTCCACAGGGGGGGGTGCTGATTCACAAGGTCGAAGAAAATTCCCCGGCGAGCCGGGCCGGTCTGAAGGTCTACGATCTGATCACCCATATCGACGGTAAAAAGATACAATCTCTGAATGACCTGAAGACCCGAATCGCCAATTTGAATCCCGGTGATGTCATCGAGCTGCGGGTCAAGCGAAGCGACAAGGTCCTCGATGTCAGCGTGAAGGTGACCGAGGCTCCGGAGAGCGAGCGTTTTCGTCCGGGCGGCGAGGGTAGCTCCAGCATGGATCTCGGAATGACGCTGGAGAAAAACAGCCCGGCGCTGGCGAGAGAGTGGCGGTTGCGTACCAGCCGAGGCATTGTGGTCGTAAGGGTGGAACGCGGCGGTATTGCCGGCCAGAATCGCATTCGCGAAGGGGATGTCATTCTGGCCGTGAACCGAACTGAAATCGACTCGGTTCGAGAATTTCGCGACATCTTGTCGGAAAAACGTCCCGGCTCATCCGTGTTCCTCTACATAAATCGTTTCGGGGATGAGTTTTTCATCCGCTTCTCGCTTCCCGAATGATCTTTTACAAGACGGTTTCCGCGGGCAATGACTTCATCCACATTGAAGTGCCGAGAAAGCCAAGGCAGGCGAGTATGGTTCGGCAGAGACTGGCGATCCGGATCACATGTCGCCACCGTGGCGCCGGCGCCGACGGTGTCGTCTTCTACCATGTGGATGGCGGGCGGGTTTTCTGCGACATCTACAACCGGGACGGCAGCCGGGCCGAGATATCCGGCAACGGTCTCAGCGGTCTGGCTGCGGTTCTATTCTTCACCCGACGGTTTGCCGGCCGGGTCGGAGTTCAAACACAAATCGGCTGCCGAGAGGTCGTTCAAATCGACGGGCGTGGCCACCGTTTTCGTCTGCGGGTGGAAATCGGCGTTCCCGATTTTGTGAACCGGCGATTCTTCCCCTTTATCAGGGATGGCCAGGCGGGCTATCGCTTGCGTGAAACCGTTTTTTATCCCGTTTCGGTGGGCAATCCCCATGCCGTTGTCACGGATGGCTCTCATGGTTCACAGGAAGAACTCCAGTCACTCGCTCAGAGACTGGCGAAATCGGACCTGTTTCCGTTGGGTGTCAACGTGGAAATCATCACGGCATTGCAGAAGGGTCACTGCGCCGTCTATTTCCATGAGCGCGGCGTGGGGCCGACCCATTCTTCATCGACCGGCAGCGCGGCGGTTCTCGCCGTGCTGAACCGGCTGGGCAAGGCCGGTGGTTCACTGAGGGTGAAAACGCCCTCTCAAGAACTTGCCGTGGATGGAAAGGAACGTATTTGGATTGAAAATCTGACGGAGATTGTTTATAAAGGTATATACCAGCCATGAAAACGAACATATTCATCCTGATGTCGCTGTCGTTGCTGCTTTTGACGGGCACACCGCTCCTGCCCGATTACCTCTACACCGTGGATGGGCAGGTCTATGAAGGGAAGATGGTGGCGTTTAAGTACAACGTCATTTTTTTTAATGTGTACAAGTTTGAGAAATTCTACCGCCTGATGAGGTTTCCCCTGTTTCAGGTCTGGAAAATGGAATTTAATACACCTCAGGCCGGAGGGCTTCCCGCCCCGTTCGATATCGAATCGAGCTACGATAAATTCCGCCAGGGGAAACGCAAGAAGACCGTCGTTCTGGAAGGCAACGCCAAATGGCTGGATACGGGAATCGATGTTCGGACCGGCCAGGAGGTCCTCTTCTCGGTCTCGGGATCCATCCACATCGATGAGAATACCCAGGTGTTTCAGAATGGGGAACTCAATCTGAACATCGACAACAGGAAACCCATGCCCAACCACCCCACCGGGGCGGTGATCGCCACGTTGAAGGGAAAGAGCGAAACCTTCTACGTCGGCGACGATAAAGCACCCTTCTACATGTCGGCCAATGGTCGCTTGCTCGTCGGAATCAATGACTTTTCCTTAGAAGACAACACCGGCAAATTTCAGGTCACCATTTACTACTAGGCCATTCCGGCTTCTTTCGCCTCGATGGTTCCATTCATCAGGACGGGTGGGGTGGAAAAACCATGCTGGGATTGAAGCGGCGTCTTCTTTCGTCCTTCCTTGCCAGGGCCAGGAAGGTTCCCTCCTCGTCGAAGATGCGGAACTCGGGGGTGCCCGGGGCGGGAATGATCCGCAGGATGTCCTTGGCTTCCAGGGGAGCACCGTTCAGAATCGCTCGCCGACCGACAGGACCGATGATGATCTTGGGGAATTCGGGGAGCAGGGCCTCGAATGGCACGATGTGTTCGGAGAGCCACCCTGCGGTGGGGGTCTCGGAGAGCTCGCGGCTGGATATCGATAACGATTGATCGAATTCCCCGATACGTTCGCGGCGAAGCGTCTGGAGGTGGGCGCCCACGCCGAGCGCCACTCCCAAATCATGGGCGAGCGATCTGATATAGGTCCCCGAGGAGGTCCTGGCTTCAAACCAGACCGTGGTGGCATCGACGGGTTTGCAGTGAAGTGAATGGATGGTCACCTTGACCGGTGATATCGGGATTTGCTGATTGGCACGGGCGTATTTGTAAAGGGGTTTGCCCTTGTATTTCTTGGCTGAAAAGATCGGAGGGGTCTGCATGATGTCGCCGGTAAACCGTTGCTCCAGTTCCCGCCAATCGATGTGTTCAAGATCGATGCCGCGGGTCTCCGTGGTCGGCTCGCCTTCTCCGTCGAAGGTGGTTGTGGCAAAGCCGAACCGAATATGGCCGGAGTACAATTTTTCCTTGTCCTTGTAGAAATCGAAGAACTTGGTGGCTTTGCCGATACCGATTAAAAGAATGCCCTCGGCCATCGGATCCAGTGTCCCAAAGTGTCCAACCCGTCTCGTCGCCGAGGCTTTTCGAACCATCTCGACGACATCGTGTGAAGTCAGGTGCTTGGCTTTGTCAACCACCAGGAGCCCAGAGAGCATCGTCGCCTTTTCTAGAGGTCCTGCTGAATGATGGCCAGTATTCTCGACTTCGCCGAGTTGAAGTCACCCTGGTAGAAGAAGCCGGCGGCATGATCGTGTCCCCCGCCCTTGAACGTACGGGCGACTTTCTGTGAGCTGAACGTACCCTTTGAACGGATGGATACACGGTAATGGTCGCGGTTGATCTCCTTGAAAAACAGGGTGACCTGTACGCCGGCGATGGACCTGGCGATAGAGATGATATCCTCGGTCTCGATCTCTTTGAGGTCCAGATGGTTTAAAAAACTCCGTTTGAATTGGATGATGGAGACCCGCTGATCCAGAGCCAGTTCCAATGTGGAGAGCACCTTCGGGATCATCATCACCTTCTCGAAGTGGTTGGAGTTGAAGAGCAGGTTGCTGACCTCGTCTGCGGTCAGGCAACAGGTTTTGATCAGATCGGCGGCGATGGTCAGGGATTTGGCCGTGGTATTGGAGTACTTGAATGAACCGGTATCGGAGATGATGGCTGCGTACAGGTTGAAACCGATGGTCCGGTCGAATGTGATGCCGAGCTCCTGGCCGAGCTCGTAAATCAACTCTCCCACAGCGGCGGCTTCGGGTACGATCCAGTTCACGTTGGCGCTTTTGCGGCTGGTGGCATGATGATCGATGTTGACCGAGAAGTATCTGTTCAGATTTTTCTGGCCGTTTCTGGCCTCCGTGCCGCCTTCGATGAGGATGAGCAGATCAAAGGGATCCGGATATATCTGTCCGCAGGATATGACATCATGACCGGGCAGGTCGGTGAGTGGATAGGGTGCGCGGTCGGTGTTGCGAAAGACCACCTCTTTTCCCATTTGTTGCAGCATGTGGTAGAGTGCCAGTCCGCTGCCGATGGAATCGGCGTCCGGTCGCACATGGGAGCTGATGGCGATGGTCCTGGCGCCGCGGATGATCTCCGCGATCTTCTTTTTCATGATTCCGAATCCATATGGGACAATTTCTGTTCCAATTCGAATCCCATGTCCGGTAGAAAGATCAATTCCGGTACGAATCGAAGGGACATTTTATGAGGGAGTCGGGCCTTGATGAAACCCTTGGCACGTTCGAGACCGTGCAAGACTCTATCGATGTCTCTCTGGGGGGATGAGACCAGAACTCGGGCCCGCTTCAAATCGGGGCTGACCGATACTTCCGAAATCGTGACGAGCATGAGATCCGGGTCGTTGATCTCGTGGAGGAGTATCTCCCCCAGGCAGTGCTTGAGCGTGCTGGTGTATCTGGCAATGCGATGTGACATGAGGCTAAAAATACTCTCTATCTGCCTTTAAAATCTGCACCGGGTACTGGCTGAAGATGGTTTCCTCGATCTTTGCCAACGTCTTCTCGGCCAGGATTCTGGTGTTGGCGACGGTGACCGCAGTCAGTTGAATCTTCTGCCACAGGTTTTGATGGTCGCTCTCGATGATGGAGATGTTAAACTTTTGTCTCAGGCGGTCTTTGATGCTCAGCAAAATTCTCCGTTTCTCCTTAAGGCTCTGGGAGCCTTCCAAGAAAAGCTCTATGGTCATGATACCGATGGTCATTCTTTGAGAATCATTTCATAGGCCTCAAGCGTATCACCCACCTCGATGGCATTGAAATTTTTGACCTTGATGCCGCACTCGGTGCCGGCCGGCACCTCGCTCACCTCGTCTTTCAATCGTCGCAGCGTTTCGATCTCCCCTTCGAAAACCAGGTCGTCGCCGCGCATGACCCGGATTTTGGACTTTCGGGTCACCTTGCCTTCGCGAACCACACATCCGGCAACCACGCCGATTTTCGATATTTTAAACTTCGCCAAAACCTCGACCTTGCCGATTTCACGGGAGGTGTACTCAGGTTCGACTTCGCCTTTCATCGCCTTTTTCATGTCTTCGATGAGGTGGTAGATGACGTTGTACAATTTGATGTCGACCTGTTCTCTTTTCGCCGTGGCCAGTATTTTCTGCGGTGCTTTCACGTTAAATCCGATGATGGTGGCCGATGCGGTGGAGGCCAACAGGATGTCTCCGTCGGTGATGTGGCCGATGCCGTTGTGAACGATGTTGACCTTGACGTTCTCCAGGCTCTGCTCAAGCAGGATCTTTTGCAGAACCTCGGAGGAACCGTAGGTGTCGGCCTTTATGATCAGTTGATATTCCGTTACTTTCGCTTCATCACCATCCTTGAACAGGTTCTGCAGGCTCAGTTTCTTCTCGGCGATGATTTCGTCCTTGCGGTTTTCCTTCTCTCTCAGCTTTCGGGTGTCGATGATCCGTTTGGCCTTTTCGAAATCATCCACCACCTGGAATCGATCTCCTGAATCGGGGACATCCTCGAACCCCATGATTTCCACGGGCATGGGAACGGATGCGTTGGAGACGGCCTTGCCCTGATCGTCGAAAATGGACTTGACCTTGCCGACCGCGTTCCCACAGATGAAGTAATCCCCTCGCTTCAATTTGCCGTTCTGGATCAACACGGTGGCCACCGGTCCCAGCTTCGGATCCAGCCGGGATTCGATGATGGTTCCCCGGGCCGGGATGTTTCCGTATGCCTTGAGTTCCTGCATCTCGGCCACAAGGGATATCATTTCCAGCAATGCATCCAGATTGGTACCCTGTTTCGCCGAGATTTCAACGGACACCACGTCGCCACCCCAGTCCTCAACCACGATGTCGTGTTTGCTCAACTCCTGCTTGACCCGGTTGGCGTCCGCGTTCTCCATGTCGATTTTATTGATGGCGACGATGATGGGCACCCCGGCGGCCTTGGCGTGGTTGATTGCCTCGATGGTTTGCGGTTTGACCCCTTCGTTGGCCGCGACCATCAGGATGACGATGTCCGTGACCTGGGCGCCGCGGGCCCTGAGGTTGGTGAATGCTTCATGGCCGGGTGTGTCGATGAAAATGATTTCTTTCCCACCCAATTTCTGCACATAGGCTCCGATCCGTTGGGTAATGCCACCGGCCTCCTTCTCGGCCACCCGTGTTTTTCTCAGGGAATCCAGCAGTGTGGTTTTCCCGTGATCGACGTGGCCCATGACCGTGACCACAGGAGGTCTGTCAATGAGCTTATCTTTAGATTTTGCCACGTATTCGGTGAAAATAAAGTCTTCATACGGGGTGACCTGGACCTCGACGCCCAGCTCCTGACATATACTTTGAACGTCTTCCAGACTGAGGATCTGATTGCTCTGGTATTCGGCGTTGATCCAACGAAGACGTTCATCCAGCTCCTTCAGTTTTTGGTTCAGCTTTTCGCAGAGCTCTTTATATGTAATAAAATCAGGGATCTGAATCAGTTCCGGCAGGCCGGTGAGCTCCTTCCTCTTCTTCTCAACCACCGGGGGCTTGGGGCGGCGCGGGAGGCCTCGTCCTTGACGTCTCTGCTGGCGGGGTTGATACTTGGGACGGCGCATGGGTGGCTTGCGGGTGAAGTGGTCGCGTCGCTGGGCGGGTGGCGGCGGTGTGGGCGGGGCCGGTGTGGGACGGACTGGGCGAGGGGGAGTACTGACAGGTCTCTTCTTGACCGGTGGGGTGGGTCGGGGTTCCTCTTTCACTTGTTCACGGATTTCCGGTGGCTTGATCCGGGTTTCTTTCTCGGCCGGTATTTTCTTGGGTGGAGGTGTCTTCTTTTCTTTGCTGGCCTTGACCTCGGGCTCCGGTTTCTCCAGGGGCTCCTCCGGTACGGGTTTGGCCTCTTCCTTTTTCTTATCCTCTGTCTTTTGCTCGGTCTTGGGTTCCTTCTCTTCGGTTTTCTCGACTGCCACCGGGGCGGCCTTTTTTTTGCTGGCGCTTTGTTTGAACTCCTCCAGCAGTTTCGAATACTTATCCTGGTTGTGGGAAAATTCGCGCAGGAGCTCGAGTTGTTCCATGGAGATAACCGATGAGTGCGACTTGACGGGTACGTTCTTTTTATGCAGGAAGAACATGGCCAGTTTATTGGATATCTTGAACTCTTTGGTGGCTTCGTGTAGCTTTATGTTCTGCATGTCGGTTTCCTCCTACAGTTTTTTCTGAATCCCCGGGGCATTCTCTTCTCGTCCGTTGGTCAGCTGGATATTCCATCCCGTCAGCTTGGATGCCAGTTTGATGTTGATTCCCTTCTTGCCAATCGCAGCGGAAAGGGAGTCTTCGGTCACGGTGACCTCCGCCTTTTTCTCTTCTTGGTCCACGACCTTCACCTTGATCACATCGGCAGGTGTCAGAGCGGAGGAGATGAAACGTTCGGGGGAATTGCTCCAGGCAATCACATCGATTCTCTCTCCTCTCAATTCCTTTGTGATCGAGAGAACACGGTTGCCGTTCATGCCGACGATGGCACCCACTGGATCCACGGTTTTTTCCGTCGAATACACGGCAACTTTGGTCTTCACTCCGGGTTCACGTGAGATTGAGAATACCTTGACGATGCCTTCGGAGACCTCAGGAACCTCCATTTTTATCAATTCAAGAATAAAATCGTTCATGTATCGCGAGCCCAGGATAAGGGGGCCCTTTCCTTCGGGGAATACACGCTTGATCAGGAATTTTATGATCTCGCCCCGGGTGAATTCATCTTTCGCGGAAAGTTCTTTGGGCGGTAGTATGGCTTCGCCCAGATCCAACCCCACGATCAGGTTTTTATTCTCGATCCGGCGGATTTCTCCGGACACCAGGGTCCCTGTCAAGGGGTAGTACTTGTCGAATATCTTCTGCTGCTCTGCCTGCAGGACTTTGTGCATGATGATGTGCTTGGCGGTTTGCGCCGCGATCCTCCCGAGTGTTTCTCCGGGGAGAAATATCTTGATTTCGTCTCCTTCCTTGACCTTGGGATCGATCTTCAGCGCCGCCTTCCAGTCGATCTCCTGGGATGGGTTCTGGACGTTTTTAACGATCAGTTTTGTGGTGTAAACCTGAATCTGTCCGCGGTCCTTGTCGATATTCACCTGGACATCGGTGTCTTCGCTGAAGTATTTTTTGGCGACGGTGAGAAGGGCTTCTTCAATGGCAGAGTAGAAGATGTCTGGAGAGATACCCCTCTCCTTGCTCATCTGCTTGATACTCGACAACAGTTCTTCTGCCATTTAGAGTCCCCATTTTAGAACCTGCCATTATAAGAAATTTTCCGACAAAAAGCAAATAAACCCGGTGTTTTCGAGGTTCCGGCTAGGGTTTGGAGCCGCTCATGGAGGCGAGGCTTTCGCTAAACCACAGCCAGAGCCTTTGGTGAAAATCCATGGCGTTGGGATGTCGATTTAAAATGGATCCGAGCGTGAGGTCCGCCGGCTGACCCGGTGCCTCGCGGTAAAAAGAGCGCTTTCTGAAGAGATCACGAAACTCGGGATGGAATTGCACCCCGACCACATTCGGGTATTTTCGGTGTTCGACCGCCTCGATGATACGCCCGTCCATTGACGTGGCGATGACGATGAGATCTTGACCGAGGTCACCTATGGACTGATGGTGGGATGTGAGGACCACGGGATGGTTGCCGTCGGGCCATCCCGTGCGTTTGAGGAAGCGGCTGCCTTCCTTGAAGCGGATGCGATGAAAAGCCGGCGGAAGATCCTGGACGGCGGGATGAAGTGCCTTGAAGTAGCTGGCGCTGTGAACGCTGTCCGGCCCCAGGGCCAGAACCTCCTCTACGGTCATCACCCCGTAGACCTGCGTGGGTATGTCCTGGATGAGGGTTCCTCCGGCTGCCACGTTGATGGTTTGAAGGCCCAAACATATTCCGAGAACGGGATAATCAGGCCGGGACTCGAGGTAGGGCTCGAAGTCGGGGTTTTGCTGCCCGCCCAGAAGATGGAACGCCAGAGAGCATTCATACAGAGATCGTATCGGTGTGGTTGGCGTTGTGTGCAGGTGGGTGGGCTGCCTGTAGATGGCCGGAGGAATGTCCATTCCTCCGGTCAGAATGAGGCCGTGACTGGATGAAAAAATATGTCGAAATTGATCGCTCCATGCGTTCTCCTGAAACAGACGGGCGACCGGGACTTCACCCCTCACCACATAGAATCGAATCCAACCCAGCTTGTGAGCCATCACATAATCATGGGATGGGCGGTAATCTGTGGTTTCCTCCTCATGGTAGAAGGCGAGAAGGCGGATTTTCCTCAAGTTTATCAAGTCCCTTTCGAAGAGTTCCACGATGTTCTGGATCTGTTCGACCGTCGGACGACACATGGCGATCACCGCTTCCGGTGAAGGTGATGGAGAGGACGGCATGGCGGCTGATACGATGAGAAGGGTGAGAAGCATTGCGGTTTTCCGTTTCATTGGGCCTCCTTGTGACGGCAAAATTATATCCGGAAAACCTTCTTCGGACAAGGCATAGTGCCGGATTGGTTGTTCTATTGGTTTGACCGGATTTCTATGATATGATACACAGATGCTGAAATCCATCGACCGGTATCTGTTGAAGGAGATCAGTTCCCCCTTTGCCATCGGCCTTCTCGTCTACACATTTACCCTGCTGATTCACAACGTTCTTCTACTCTCCAACGCCTTGATCACCCGGGGAGCCACGGCCACAACCATTTTCAAGATCCTGCTTTTCCTGCTCCCTGACCTTATGGCTTTCACCATACCCATGTCCACATTGATGGGTATCCTGGCAGGTCTGAGCCGCATGAGCTCGGACTCGGAAATCGTTGCGCTCAGAACGATGGGCGTGAACAACCTGAAGATTTTCAAGCCCGTCCTGTTGTTTTCGGTTCTGACGTGGTTGTTTTCCTCTTGGTTGATCATGTATGTGGCTCCGGAATCGAATTACCGACTGTCCCAGTTGCTCAGGCAGGTTTACCTGTCGCGTACGGTATCGAACATCAAGCCCAAAACATTTTACAAAGATTTTCCATACTACGTTCTTTACTTCGACCAGCTCGAGACGGCCAGCAACGAGTGGGACCGGATATTTCTCTATTCCATGAAGCGGGCGGAAGACGACACCATCATTTTGGCAAAACGAGGGAAATTCGTTCAGAAGCAAAATGAAAGGGAGAGCTATATCGCCCTCAACGATGCCGTGGTCCATGGCTTTGAGAAGAAAGAGCCTGAAAAAAGCTTCTCCCAGACCTTTCGGTTTCTACGGGAGTATATCCCGGATCTGTTTGCCATCAAGCAAACCCGGCGGAGCACGCAGCAGACGTTTCCCTATCTGCTGGAGACACTGAGGCATGAACCGGACAACATCGCCATCCGACTGGAATTTCACAACAAGTTTGCCCTACCATTTACCTGCCTCGCCTTCGGGTTTCTGGCCCTTTCGCTGGGGATATCAACCCGGAAAGGAGGCAAAATCAGCGGATTCATCATCTCCCTTGAGATCATCTTTGTATACTATACCCTGATCACCACGGCGCGAAATCTCGTCCTCAAGCGGATTGTTTCTCCATTTTTGGGTATGTGGTTCCCCAATCTGATCCTGGTGCTGGTCAGCATTGTTCTCTATTACTTCACCTCCCGTGAAAAATCGGTAGACTGGGAGCGGGTGGGTTTGTTTTTTCAGGGGATCAAGCGAGCGGTATGGCCCAGGAGCAGGCGGATTCTCTTCGTTCTCAAGCTGCCTCGGTGGCGTTTCCGGGTTTTCAAGATACTGGACATCTACGTGCTGAGACGGCTCGTTCTTCTTTTCCTGTTGATCTTTTTCTCGCTGATGTTGATCTTTTCGATTATTACCATCGTGGAAATGATCGATGAGGCGATAAAAAATGAGGTTGGATTTTCCCATATCCTCAGATATGTACTGTTCAGCCTCCCCGAATTCACCGGGTTTTTCTTTCCCGTCTCTGTCTTGACTGCGGTGCTTCTGACCTTCTCCACCATGAGTAAAAACAATGAAATCGTGGCCGTTCAGGTTAGCGGCATCGGTCTGCATCGTCT
>Ga0180434_10005664_pt1 | contig 14629 bp, 11 predicted proteins | sample SS_ome_7_FD_132453 | JGI IMG/M metagenome (GOLD analysis project Ga0180434, IMG submission 132453) | Hypersaline lake sediment archaeal communities from the Salton Sea, California, USA - SS_1_D_2 metaG | ecosystem: Environmental > Aquatic > Non-marine Saline and Alkaline > Hypersaline >... | reverse complement strand
CCCTACCGCCTTTGAAGTAGACCTTAAGGGGGATCAGAGAGAGTCCTTTTTCATTTACCTTGCCATAGAGCCGCTTGATTTCCTGCTTGTGAAGCAGCAGTTTTCTCGGCCGCAAGGGTTCATGGTTGCCGTGGTGGGCGAACGGATAGGCACCGATGTGAAGCTGGTATAAAAACACCTCTCCATTTTTAATGCCCGCGTATGAATCCTTCAGGCTCACCCGCCCGCTCCTTAAGGATTTCACCTCGGTCCCCTTAAGAACAATGCCGGCCTCGTATTCATCTTCAACGAAATAATTGAATTTGGCTTTCTTATTAACGGTTAATATTTTTATATGATCCTGACCCACGTAGTGCTCTCCGGTATATCATGACAGATGATCAGTTGTATTTTACGCTGGAGAAAATTTTGCTGTAGCGTGTTTCCACCAGCGATGTAATTTCTTCAACGGAAGGCAGCTCAAGGATTTCCATGACAAGTTCCTGGCAGTCTTTGACATTGAGCTGGCTGATGACGTTTTTGACCGCCGGTATGGCGTGCGGGTTCATGCTCAGGGCATCGGGGCCGATTCCAAGCAGCACCGGTATGTTAAACGGCACACCCGCCATTTCTCCGCACATGGCCACATCGATTTCCTTTTCACGTCCGACATCCACCACTCGTTTTACCATTTTAATCACCGCCGGATGAAGAGGGTTGAAGAGGTTGGCCACTTTTTTGTTCCCCCGGTCAATGGCCATGGTGTATTGAATGAGATCGTTGGTTCCAATGCTGAAAAAATCGACGATCTCGGCCAGTGTATCGGCAATGACCACCGCGGAAGGTATCTCGATCATGATGCCGACGTCAATGCCGTTGTTATAGTTCACCCCCTCTTTTTCCAGTTCAAACGCGGCTTCCTCCAGAAGCATTTTTGCATCGATCACCTCTTTGTAGCTGGAAATCATGGGAAAGAGGATCCGGATGTTTCCGAAAGCGGCGGCCCTCAGTATTGCCCTTAATTGGACCTTGAACACATCGGGCTTGTTCAGGCAGAAGCGGATGGCCCGGAGGCCGAGGGCGGGATTTTGTTCGTTGGCGTCGGTTGAGCCTGATATGGCCTTGTCGCCATTAATGTCAAGCGTTCTGATGGTGACCGGTCCCGGAGCCATGGATGCCGCCACATCCCTGTAGTCGTTGAACAGCTCTTCTTCTTCGGGGAACCTGTTCTTGCTGAGGTATAAAAATTCAGTGCGGTAAAGGCCGATGCCTTCGCCGCCGTAAGCCAATACGGTTTTGACTTCTTCCGGAAGTTCAATGTTCGACATGATTTGAAGTCGGTATCCGTCGGCTGTTTTCGCAGGACGCCGGCTGTCTTTTGTGATGACCTTCCGGTATTCTTCATACTGATCCTTCAGTTTCTGATAGTAAAGGATGGTTTCATCCGAGGGGTGAATGATGACCACACCGGCCTGTCCGTCAAGAATGATGATATCGTCGCTTTTAATAAGGCTGGTGACATTATCAAGACCCACCACGGATGGAATGTCAAGCGTCCTCGCGATGATCGCCGTGTGTGATGTGCGGCCCCCTAAGTCGGTGACGAATCCTTTGACGCGCTTGAGTTGGATCCTGCTGGTATCAGCCGGGGACAGGTCATGGGCAATCAGGATGACGCGTTTGTCAATATCCGAAATATCCACATCTTCGGCACCCACCAGGTGTCTTAGAATCGAATCCGAAACATGCTTGATATCCGCCACGCGACTCTGCAGGTAAGGTTCTGAAATATTGTCAAACATGGTCTTAATGTCGGTAACCGTTTTTTTCAGGGCCCACTCGGCGTTAACCTTTTCCTCCTTGATCATTTCTATGGTTCTGACGTAGAGCATCTTGTCTTTATACAGGGCTTTATGGGTCTCAAGGATGTCGGTGTGGCCGCGAAGATTGTCCGGGATACCGGCGATGGTGGCTTCGAGCTCGTCCCTTGATTTTTTTACGGCAGCCTTGAATCGCTTGATTTCCTTTTGGAGCTTATCCTCACGGATATAATATTTTTCGATAATATTTACGCCATCCTGATCCACAAGATACGCCTGCCCGATGCAGATGCCCGGCGATCCGCTGATACCTCTCAACGTGATTTCGTCGGTGTTTGGCTGAGCCTTGGTTTTACTCACCTGAATCCTCTTCTGAAAAACCCGTTTCAGCCAGTGCCGTAATCCGGTTCAGCACCCCGATATCCGCCCTGTCGTCAACCTTTAACGTGATCTCGGTTCCTTTCAGGCAGGCCAGTGAAAGTATATCGATTATGCTCGTTGCATCCACTTTTTCTTCATCCTTGACAATCCAGACATTATATTTCGCATTACCGGCCAGTTTGGCAATAAGAGCGGCCGGCCTTGCATGAAGGCCTAGCTCATTGGTAATGCTGATCCGTCTTGCCAGTTCCTTTTCCGATGGTTTCATTGACTGATAGTTGATGTTATTTCAATGCCCGATGACAAATGGATAATTTATGGGAGGCATTGATACCGGTGATTTTTAACATGGGATGCCCTTCAAGTCAATGAGTGATTGGCACTTTCTGTGATTGACAAGAATGGGGATACCTGATAGATTTCCCGTTGTTACCCGTCAATGATAATCGTAAAAGGAGGATCCCCATGTCAGAAGGAAAGGACAATATAATTTTTATTTATGGAAAGAACACTTGACCTTATACCACCGGGGCCCGTGAAGCCTTAGAAAAAAAAGGGAAAGAGGTTATGTACTATGACGTTCTGTCCGACCCGGAAAAGATGGATGAAATGCTGAAACATTCCGACGGACAGAGGAGGGTGCCGGTTATCGTGGATGAAAGCGGGGTAACCATAGGATTTAATGGAAAGACATGAGGCGTTTAGCACTGCCGCGGCTGGATGCCGCAATATATACCATAGAGTGCCGGCCAAAACTTGCGTTAACTTAGACGACCCGTATTCAAACGGGATATGGACCAATAAGATCTGTTGGACAGGAGAACAATGAACAAGCAATTTATGATAGATGATTTAAAGGTTGGAGAATCATGGCGTATTTTTAAAATAATGGGCGAATTCGTGGACGGCATTGAAGCTCTTCATGACATTGGTCCGGCGGTCAGTATTTTCGGCTCCGCAAGAGTCAAGCCGGACCATCCGTATTATAAAAAAGCGGTGGCCACGGCAGCCACTCTTGCGAAACACAATTATGCGGTCATCACAGGCGGCGGCGGCGGAATCATGGAGGCCGCGAATAAGGGGGCTGCCGAAGCAGGAGGGACATCGGTCGGCTTGAACATTATCCTCCCCCATGAACAGAAGCCGAACCCTTACGCCAACGTCAGGCTGGAGTTCAAATATTTCTTCATTCGAAAGGTGATGTTTGTAAAATATGCCATGGCCTATATCATCATGCCGGGGGGATTGGGTACCCTTGACGAGCTGTTTGAGGCCGTAACCCTTATTCAGACCCACCGCATTAAATTTTTGCCCGTTATTCTGGTGGGATCGGAATACTGGGGCGGGCTCATTGAATGGATCAGGGAGCGGCTGGTGGGTGAAAAGATGATTTCAGACGGGGATATGGACATATTAAAAATAATTGATGATCCGGAGGAAATACCGGAATACCTCAGGCAGTTCAGACATAATGATAAGAAGTAATATCAATTAAAAGAGGAGAATAAAATGAAAAAGCTCTTCGTGGTGCTGGTCGCGGTTTCAGCTCTTTTTATTACCGGATGCGGCAAGGATGATACGCCTTTGGATGACGCCGCCGAGTATGTAAAAAAAAGCCTTGCCTTTGATGACAATATTACCCTGGATACCTCGGGTCTTAAATACAAAGTGGAAGAGGAAGAAGACGGAAAAACCGCTGTAACGGTTTCCGGAAAAATCAAATGCGAGGGAAAGATTGTATTTATCAAGCAGGATGATCAGTGGATCATGGCCGATTAGCTGAATAGCTGAGTAAAAAGTTTAACCTCGCCCATAACATAGGTCCGCACTTCTGACAGGAGTGCGGACCTGATCGTTACATCATCTCCCTTCCATTGAGTTCTTCACCCACTCATCTCTTGCAAACCAATAATTCCTTTGCTACAGTAAATTCGTTCGATTATTTTCTTTTCAGTAAGGAAATATCTGATGATTAAATCAAAAGCCCTTGAGGTCAACCTAGCCGATTATCACGTCGAGACCACCATTCGCCCTAAATATGCCGTTCTGCAGGATGTTATGTCCAAATATTACGGTTTAATGGATGGGCTAAGTACCTTTTTAAAAGAAATTTCACATCCGTATAAAAACTGGCTGTTTATTATTAATGAGGCAAGGACCTATTCCCTGGATTATTTTCATTTGCTGAAAAAACACCCGAAGGGTGATGTGGCGGCGGATCTTTACCTTGACATGTTCCTCGATGCGGTGGCTTCCGCAAAAACCCCGGCGGTGAAAGGAGAAGCCGCGGACAATATGCTTCTTTTTATCCGGAAAATCGCAAAAGATTCCGGCGATGAGATGGACAAGTTTATGCCGGTTCTGAACCGGTATTTTGACAGGATCAGGGACCTTCCCGATTCAGAGTTTGAATTTTTTCTCAACAGCTTTTACCAGTTGGACAAAATTGTCGGGAACATGTTTCATGCAGCCGTTGAAAACTCTAACGGTTTTCGATCGGCTAACCTCCTTCTTTATAAATACTATGACACCACGTATGCACGCTGGATGGATGTGGAAGACCCTTATGAATGGTTTACCAAAGAGGCGGGTGAGGGCAGTGATGTCGGAGAAGTAAAAGAGATATTCACGGAGATGTCCAGGGAGTATATTACCGGTGCTGTGGACCGGCTCAAAAGGATAATGGACCCGCGGGAAGAGGATTTAAGGGAAACATCCTTTCGACTCGCAGAGCAGCCCGGGAACGGTCACTTTATTGAAAGGTATCAGCAGGCGCCGGTGAAGCTTTTCAGGGCGGCAAAGGATGATTACCAGGGAAACCGCTGGAAACTCTTCTTTCTGTTTCATGTCATGAGCATCTCCGGCTTGTCGGGTATTCACGAAGAGGCGCTGAGGAATATCAATCGAACCCTGACCTGGCTCATTTCAAATGAAGAGATTGACACCATAAAGAAACTGATGAAGCAGACATTCTTCATATTGAAAACAAGGGTCATGGATTTCCCGGAAACCTCGCTGAACTGTGTTCTTAACATGGGTGAGGGCGTTTATAAAACCGACGATAACGAATTCGTCAATTTTTTTATTGACTTCGTCATCGACTTGGGGTTCCAGTCACCCATGATAACGGGTGTCGGTGACGACTGGCAGGTCAGAGCCAACGCCTGCCATATTCAGAATATCCGCATCTGGATGAAGCTCATTGAAAAAAAACCCCAGTGGTCCACGCGGCTGTTGTCGGCACTGATCATTCATCTTTCCGTGGGCGGCGTTTTTATAAAAGACACGGATCTTTTCCCCCGCGATATAACGGAAATGCTGAACAGTGATATCGAGCCGGTATACAATCTCACCAAGCAGCTTGTCCGGCTTTTTCCCACCTTTTTTAATGATATCGGCGCCGAAGGTGAGCTGAGAGACATTTCAACGAGAATCGATGAGATCTGTAACCGAAAAGATGTGCTGGTTCACTTCCTGAGGAAGCAGGGACACGTGGAAAGCAGCAACCGGATCATCGGCTTCATTGAAGCCGTCCTTGAGTTCTGGATGACCGGTGACAGGGATGTGCTGTTACCTTATGTTCCTCCCTACCTGTATAAAAAGATAGAAGCAAGCGGACCCTACATCGATGGCATCCGGACGATCATGACGCACCTGAGAGAGCGGGGCATTGAACATCCCCGGGACTTCCTTTGCATAACCGCCGATGGGTTGAAAGACCATCTCGATGATATACCGGACGCTCCGGAAAGGGATATCGAGCGGGTGGAGCTTGCACGGTCGTTCTACAAACTGCTGAACCAGAAGTATAACCTTGGATTTGTCGAGATTGACCAGTACATTTCGCAACTGAGCACGGAAGCATTGCCGGACTTGAATCTAATCAGAAATGCCGTTTCCGAGCCGTCCCTCAAGAAAAAAATTAAATCCCTCCTTGACTATCTGGAGGTTTTGAAAAACCTGATTCTTTCCGCGGATGAGTTCGAGATACGGGAAGATATTTACCAGAAGAGGCATATTACCGTAGATATTCCTTCCATGTACGGCAGTTACCATGAGCTGAAATTTGATGCCATGGGGCTGACTTTAAGGATCGAAGCTCTTCTCAATGTTTACTTTGAAGAACTGGTGGAAAGTATTGATCTGACACTGATCACAAAGGCCACTTTTTTCCAGATTCATGACCGGTTGAAGCTTTTTGAGCAAGCGCTTATGGTGGACGGGCTTGCGTCGGATGAGTTCACGAGGCAAATGGATTTTCTGGCCCATGCGCTGGAAACACGGGGGTTTTCATATACCCAGTACCTGGACATCTTCAAGGGGTTTGCCCAGGCGGTAAAAAACATCATCAACGATAATTTTAATAATATTCACGAGCAGAATTTGAACCGTGTACTGTCAAGGATTCCCGAAGACGGCATTATTCCCAAATATAAAAGCGGGCGGGACGACTTTGACGGGGAGAGGTCCAAGCACCGTATTTCCGAGATATTTTTCAGGGACAAGCTGTCACTGTCACTTGGATTGACGAAGCTGGACCTTCTTTTAAGCCGGATTCTGAACATCCTGTTCAAGCAGGCGGAAAGACTGTCCGCAGAAGACCTTCACCAGCTGTTAAACTATGACCCCCAGCGCGCCATGGCGGCGATCGGACACGAGGATTCGAAAGAATACGGCATTATCCACCTCGGAAACAAGGGGCTGAACCTTTTGAAGCTGGTGGACTATGGCTTCCCGGTGCCGCCGGGGTTTATCATCACGACGGAAGTGTTTCGGTGCCAGAAGATTATTGCAAGCTACCGGCCCGCCAGAAGAAATTTTCAAAAGCAGGTTTCGAAACAGATAGAATCCCTGGAAGACGCCACCGGCCTGTCCTTTGGGAGCAGGGAAAAACCGCTTCTTCTCTCTGTCAGGAGCGGCTCATCCATTTCACAGCCCGGAATGATGGATACGCTTTTAAACGTCGGAATCAGCGAAGCCATTACCGAGGGAATTGCCGACTATACGAATAATGCCTGGTTTGCCTGGGACAACTACAGGCGCTTTCTCCAGAGCTATGGAATGGTATTCGGTCTTGTACGAAATGGTTTCGACGCCGTTATAGATGACTTCAAAAAAGAGCTGAACATTCCATATAAGCGGGGATTCTCGGGAGAACAGATGAAGCGTGTGGCGCTGGCGTATAAAGAGAAAGTATTGAGTGCCGGGGTGGAAATATATGAAGACCCGTTTGAACAGCTTCTGGTGTGCATTAAAAATGTGTTTGCTTCGTGGGATTCTCCACGGGCAAAGGAATACAGAAAAATAATGGGGATTTCCGACGACTGGGGAACCGCGGTGACGGTTCAGGCCATGGTTTACGGCAACATGTCGGACGCCTCAGGCACCGGGGTGCTGTTTACGCACAGTCCCAGGCTTTCCGGAGACGCTCTCAGGCTGTGGGGGGATTTTACAATTGAAAATCAGGGGGAGGATGTGGTCTCCGGGCTGGTGAAGACTTTGCCGATTTCAAAAATACAGCAGGATATTGAGCAGAGGGAGACCGACACGACCCTGGAAACCGATTTTCCCGAAATATACAATACCTTGAAGGAGTATGTTTTCCAGTTGATATATGACCGCGGCTGGGGGCCCCAGGAAATGGAGTTCACATTCGAAGGACCGTCAAGAAAACACTTATATATTCTTCAAACCCGGGAAATGGCGATGCGGGAAAGAAAGAAAAACCTTATTTTCGATCTCAAGGAAGTGCTTTCCAAGGCCAGCTTCATCGGTCACGGCATCGGTGTCAGCGGCGGCGCCATGTGCGGCAGAATTGTTTTTACCCTTGAAGAAATTGAAAAATGGCGTAAAAAGGAAAAGAATACTCATCTTATCGTGATAAGAGGGGACACGGTTCCCGACGATATACGTGAAATTTATGCCGGTGACGGTCTCTTGACCGCCAGGGGCGGCCTTACATCACATGCGGCGGTGGTTGCCCACCGGCTTGAAAAAACATGCGTTGTGGGCTGCAGTAACCTCATATGCAATGAAGAAGAGAAGACAGCCGATTTCGACGGTGAAGTCCTGCACTCAGGAGACTACATCAGCCTCGACGGGCAGGAAGGGTCGGTCTATAAAGGTCGACTGAAGGTCAGAACAGAAAAATAGGTTGGGCAAATGAAACTTGGAATCAATGGTTTGGGCAGAATAGGCAAGTTGACACTCTGGCAGTGTATCGGAAGAAAATGTTTCGACGAGATAGTGATCAATATAGGGCGTGATGTCGGTACGTCCATTGCCGATATTGTTCACTATGTGGAAAGGGACTCCACCTACGGCAGACTGCACAGCTATCTTAACGGGCACATGGCGGAGCCGGTGATCAGCGATGTGGATGAAGAAGACGGGTCGGTGCGTATCGACAATGTCCCGGTCCGTTTCTTGAGGGAGGCCAGGAATCCTGCCGACATCAAATGGGAACCCTCTGATGTAAGACTGGTGGTGGATACCACCGGGCGGTTTCTTGACCCCACATTGCCCGAGGATGCTTCCGGAGGATCAATCCGGGGACATTTGAAAGCCGGGGCGGATAAAGTTGTCGTGTCGGCACCCTTTAAAATCAAAGACAACCGAAAGCAGATGCCGGAAGATGCCGTCACCACCGTTATGGGTATTAATGGAAACGACTATGACCCGAGGCGCCATATCATCGTATCCAACGCGTCCTGTTCCACGACCTGCCTGGCCCATATGGTGAAGCCGCTGATTAACGTTTTGGGCCCTCAGCGGATTTTGTCCGCATCCATGTCCACGATTCATGCCGCAACGGGATCGCAGCAGGTGCTGGACCGGCTCCCCAAAAGCGGGGCCGTTGATCTTAGAAAAAACAGAAGCGTTATGAATAATATTATTCTCACCACCACCGGTGCGGCGAAAGCGCTGCGGCTGGTCATCCCTGAGATGGCGGAAATCGGCTTCATTGCGGAATCGGTGAGGATACCCACGAGCACGGGCTCTTTGATCATACTTGTCGTGAATATCCAGGAAGAGCCGTCCGGAGAGCCGGTGCGGCGGGAGGTATTGAACACCATATACCGGCAGGCGGCGGCCGATGATCCGAAAGGATACCTCCACTATACCGAAGAACAGAATGTATCCGTCGACATCATCGGGCTGCCCAGTGCTGCGGCCGTCATCGAGGGGCACGAAACCCATACGCGAACTGCGGAAGTGTCCATTAACCTCGGCAATGTGCCGAATCTTGAAGAGCAGGTGGCTGCGCTGAAGGATGAAGTGATCCGCATACCGGTTACCCAGGCGGTGATTTACGGATGGTACGACAACGAACTGGGAAGCTATGTGAATATTCTGTGCGACAGGATAGAGTCAATCGCTGAGAGCATGTAGCAAATAATCATAATCATAATCTTAATCATAATCCTAATCGAAAGAATATTTCCCGACGCCCTGATTAAGATTAGGATTAAGATTATGATATTTTAAGAGACAGTGCATATTATACCGTGATGGTCACAGGCGATCGTTCATCCATTTTATGACATCATCAAAGACTTCCTGCCGGTTGGTTTCATTCAGCATTTCGTGCCGGCCGCCGTCATATAAACGGCAGGTCAGATCGTTAATTCCGGCTTTTTGATACATATCATGGACCTGTTTAACGGCTTTCCCCTTGTTTCCAACCGGGTCCATATCTCCTGCAAAAAGGAGTATGGGAAGATCTTTTCGAATTTTATCGATGTTGTCCATGCAACCGATTTCCTCGAGACCCGCCATAAGGTCTCTATAAAAACCGGCGGTAAACACCCCGCCGCAGAAAGGATCATTGATATACTTATCCACTTCTTCATTGTCCCGGCTCAGCCAGTCAAAATCGGTTCGGTTGGGACGGAACGCTTTGTTGAAGCTTCCAAAGGACATGTTATGCATGAGCATGGTTTTGCCGCGGGCCCCCTTTGATTTCACCTGCCATGCCGCGACAAGTTTTCCAAGAGAAATGAGAAGTTTCGGGTTGTTGCCGGTGCCGGACAAAATGACGCCGCTGATACCGCTGCAGTCTGAAAAAATATAATTCCTGAACAGAAAAGACCCCATGCTGTGGCCGAAGAGAAAACATGGAAGGCCGGGATGAGCACCCTTCAATTCCGATGTCAGTTCACGGAGGTCATCGACCACGCGTTGCCATCCGTTGTGATCGGCGAAGTACCCGAGGTTGTCCGTACTGCCCGCGGTCTTGCCATGTCCCCTGTGGTCATTTGCATATACCGCAAAGCCTTCGCTGACCAGTTTTTGTGCAAACCGGTCGTACCTGCCTGCATGCTCCGCCATGCCATGGGCGATTTGAACAACGGCTTTCGGATGTTCGGGAAGCCATTTATATACGAATATGTCTGTACCGTCGGATGCCCTGAAATTGAAATTTTCTGATCCCATAGCCGTCCTCGCCTCCCTTTGTCCTGTGATTGTAATATGATACTGACGGTCCTCTAAACCGTCTTGCAATTCATCTGTAAATTTTTAATCATAGAAAAACTGATTTTTCAACGCCTTTCTGTCGGGGAATCGTAAGAAGAAACTCTCAACCCGACTGTTTTTCTTTTTCCTTTTTGAATGGATATAGTTCGGGTATCGTCGTTTTTTCTCCGCTTCTGTTCTGCCGATAATGGGGAGAAAGAATCTCGATACCTGCTTTAGAAAAGTTGTCCTGTATCCGCTGGTGCAGGTTGGAAAGAACAGCAAGTTCGCGATCCGGGCTTTGCGTGCTTACGCGGAGCATATATGAAACATAGAAATCATCAAGTGATGACTGGATTATACTTGGCGGCGGATTGTCCAACACATCCGGTGTCACTTCCGCTGCCGCTGTCAACAATTCATGGACTTTTCTCCACGGCACGTCATAACCGATGGTAACGGTGGTCTCGAGAATGACGCCTTCATGCTTTGCCATACGGCTGTAGTTGACTATATGGTTGCTGGAAACTGAAATATTCGGGATGGTAACAATCTGGTTTCTATTTGTTTGGAGTCGAGTGGAAAAGGTGTGCTTTGAAAGGACAGTTCCTTTGATACCGCTGATTTTAACAAAATCTCCCGGCGAGAAGGGCCGCATATACGTCAACACCAGTCCGGCAAAGATGTTTCCCACGGCAGAGGATGACCCCAGGGAGAACAGGACGCCAAGAAAAATGGATATACCTTTAAATGCCGGTGAGCTGGAGCCGGGAATATACGGGAAGGCAGCTACCAGGGCAAAAATAATGACAACCAATCGAACGAGGCGATACGTCGGATCCGCCCATTCACGATAAAATCCTTTAATGTGGACATTCCCTTCCGAAATCTGCTCAAACATGTGTTTTGTCGCCCGGAGGATTCCGTAACAGATGGCGGAGATCACGACTAAAACGAAAAGATCCGGAAGCTTTTCGACAAAGCCGTTGTAGAACATGATTAAGGGGGAGGTGATCAGTTTAAAAAGGCGCGCCGAAAGGTTAAATGTCCACGGAAAGAAGCTCAGTACAAAATTCAGGTAAATAATTATTCCCAGGAATAAAATAACAAACCGAACCAGGCGGATAATGTAATTATTGATGGTAAGCATGCTTTTTCCATCGATAAATTTAAACATTTTTTGACCCGAGAAACGCTCATTAACAAACAGTATTTCTTTTTTGCATAATTTAAGGACCGCAAACCAGAACAGCAGAAGCAGCAAGGTCGCAATAACGGCAAACCCGATACCTCTCAAATATGATGTTAAGGTGTAATCCTTTCGGTATTGATTAATCGCATCACTAATAGTTTCCTTATACTCGTCGGCCAATTCTTTTCTGGGGCGGCCTATTTTTTTAGCGTCCGACTCCCAAACGGCAAAGATAAACTCAGTGTTTATAAGAATCAGGCTGACGCCCAGTGCATCGTCATGAAATATATTAAGATCATCGGTATTAAACAGAGGCGACTTGGCTTTATTTGTAATGCGCCTCAATAACAACTTGGCTCTGCCTTTAGCGCTGACCGCCGATACGTCAGCGACTTTAAACAATTCCCTTCCGTGGAAGATGACAGGAACCAAATTTTCGTTTGTTTCTTCAGCGGCGACAACTACGGCATCATCATCGCCAAGCGCTCCCGCCGGCACGCCGGCTATTATCATTAAAATGAATAAAACATGGAAAAGATTCTTGATAATCATAAATACAACCCTGTTGTGATGGTGAGTTTGATTGTTATGTGTATCTATTCTACGGACATCAAGATGAAAATAACCTTCTATAAGGCACCTGTTACTCGAGATGCACGGATATGTCAAGTTTGACCTCGTCTTTCTATTGTGCTATCAGACCATACATTACCCAACATGCAGGCGCATCTTCACCACTGTGGATATCAAAACAACACGGGTGGTTCAATCTCCAGTTGCTCAATACCGGAAAGGCATATATAACGGGAATGACAAGGTGAAGGCGGCGGAATAAAAACCAGGCTACATACTCCGGGTGGCGGGAATTTGGATAACAGCGATTATTACACTATTTTGGGTCTCGAAAGAGGCGCGGGGGCTAAAGAGATACGAGTTGCCTACCGGGAGCTTGCATTAAAATACCACCCTGATCGAAACCGGAATGATGATGCTGCGGCCGAAAAAATGAAAACGATAAACGAAGCCTATGCCGTTTTGTCGGATCCTGAAAAAAAAAGGGAGTACGATGCATTGCATCAGCAATATGGCCGGTCGGCCCGTACTCAATTCAGGCAGAGCTATTCCGATAAGGATATTTTCGAGGGATCGGACATCCACCATGTGTTTGAAGACATTTCACGCTCCTTCGGTTTAAGGGGGTTTGAGGATATCTTCCGGGAGTTTTATGGTCCCGGCTATAAAAAACGGTTCAAATTCACGGGGCCCGGCCTCTTCGGGGCGGGGTTTTTCTTTTTTGGTATCCTGGGAAAGGGGCGTTATGGTCGCCTCCCTTTGTTAATGCCCGGAATGGGACGGCTGGCCGGCGCTTTTCTGAATAAACTGGCGGACAGCCGGAGGTCCGGGCGGGGAAAAGATATTTATGATGTGATCAATCTCGGCCCGGATCATGCCCGGGCAGGAGGCCCGTTTGCATATTACCACAGAAAAAGAAATAAAAAACTTGTGGTCAACATTCCGCCGCATATCAAAAACGGCCGGCGAATACGCCTTTCCGGAATGGGGAATGAAGGGAAAGGGGGCGGAGAGCCCGGGGACCTCTATCTGCGCGTGAATGTCAATACGCCGCTCATTACAAAAACAAAGAATCTGCTGAGCAGTATGTTTAAAATAAAATAAGGAGTCATATTCATGGAATACAGATGCCTGAAGGTGGAAAAAAGAGGGGGGGTGGCAACGGTAACGTTCCACCGCCCGGATAAAGGCAACATGCTCAGCATGGAAATGATGAATGAGATTATAAATCTAACCGAAGAATTCCAGGATGATGTCGATACCCGTGCGGTTCTTTTTACCGGGGCGGGAAAATCTTTTTGCATGGGCGTTGATTTGAATGATCCGGAGCACATTTCCACCGCAGAAGGACCCCTTCTCGCCAGGCAGCGAAAATTCAGCATAGGTCCGAGGATGATACGGGCGCTGTACTCCATGAACCAAATAACCATTGCCGCCCTTAACGGTGTGGCTCAGGGCGGCGGCGCGTGCATTGCCTCGGCAATGGATTTCAGGGTGGGGGCGGATAATTGCAGTGTCGCTTATCCGGAAGTGAACATTGCCCTACCGCTCAGCTGGGTAAGCCTGCCGTTGTGCGTCCATCTTGTGGGGCCTTCACGCGCGAAACGCCTTGTGATGCTCGGGAAAAGGGAAAAAGCGGAAACCCTGTTGAATTGGGGTTTCCTGGATGACGTTGTGCCGGCGGACAGCCTGCCGGAGCATGCCGGGAAAATGGCTGAGGAGTACGCTGCTCAGGCTCCGATTCCCATACAGATGACCAAGAGAAGCATTAATGCCATTGTGTCTTACCTGGATAATGCGGTGATGCATATGGATACGGACCAGGTCCTTCTCGCCCAGTCCACCGGTGATTTCGAGGAAGGCATAAAGGCCGTGTTTGAAAAAAGAAAACCTGAATTCAAAGGTGAATAGGGCAAAAAAATTTAATCAACGATGGTTATAACTTTGACCCTGTGAGGTTTGATTGTTGAGGAGATATACCCTATTGCCCCTCCGGTGAGCGCCACATGCTTCATCAAATTTCTTTCCGTCCGGAAGGTGATGGGGATATGCCCTTTTCCGGTAAAAACCAGCTTTTTCCAGTAAAGGGTGTATTGGATCGGGGACTTTCCCAGGTATGTTTTCAGGAATAGTTTATGGGTGTCTCCCCCCTCAAGAAGAACGACACTGAGCTTTTCATTGTCTTCCCACATGGTCTTTTTCTGAATGAAAATATCCACCAGTTGCT
>Ga0180434_10005660_pt1 | contig 14634 bp, 8 predicted proteins | sample SS_ome_7_FD_132453 | JGI IMG/M metagenome (GOLD analysis project Ga0180434, IMG submission 132453) | Hypersaline lake sediment archaeal communities from the Salton Sea, California, USA - SS_1_D_2 metaG | ecosystem: Environmental > Aquatic > Non-marine Saline and Alkaline > Hypersaline > Sediment... | reverse complement strand
CTGCTGCTGGGCCGCGAGCGCCGCCTGCTGCTGGGCCGCGAGCGCCGCCCGCTGCTGGGCCGGTGCGTCCGCGGGCCGCGGGTCTGTCGGCGAGGACCGAGAAGTTGACGAGGTCGACGAGGCGACAGGGGGCAAGACACCCGGCGGCGAGCCAGCAGGTGGCGTCAGAACGGGAGGCGAGGCGGTCGGCGCCGAGGCTGCAGGCGCCGTCGGCGCAGAGGACTGGGGCGTCCGCCATGGTGGGCTGGCGACGAGCTTCGGCTCCTGCCGCGCGGGCTCCGCCGCGGAGGCCGGTGCAGTGCTCGCTGCCGCCACGCCTTCCTCGGGAACTCCGCCCTGTCGGGGCTGCACCGTGGCGTCCATCTGTCCTGGAGGCAGCGGCAGGACGTCCTCCTCCTCCTCCTCCTCACTGTCACTGCGCAGGAGAGAAGCGGCCACCGTCAGGAGGGGCGCAGGGTCCTCCGCCGCAGCCTTGGCAGCTTTGCGCTTCTCCTCCTTTTTTTCCAGCTCCTCTACCGCCTCCTCCTTCCTCTTCTTGGCGGCCGCGAGGTCCTCGTCGCGTCGATGCCACATGAAGCGCTTGATGCGCCGGATCCGCGTCTCGTGCAGGGACTGGATGGCCTCCTCCATGTCTTCGGGCACCCCCAGGAAGCTCAGGTCTGAGGTGGACATGGCTCAGCCAGCTCGCGGTGCGAGCACGGACGATTGCTGTTTGAACCAGGTAGCTGCGGACAGAAGGGAGATGACAAGGGCGGGCGCGAAGAGTTGCAGATATGCTGTGAGGAGAAGGGTGTGGGACGAATGGGGAAGCGAGCGAGGGACTGCAGCAACGTGGAGAGTGGGAGACATGGAAGTGTTGATGTGTTTTTGTTCCGAGTCTGACTGCCCGCCTCTGTTCCATCGGCAGCCCTCGCCCGTGGGCTCAGAACTTGGGCACGGGCCCTGCCGCGCGCCGCCGCTCCCCCGCGTCGCGAGGCCGCTGCGCCTCCGAGGACGCACGCGCGGAGGCACTGACGCAGGCGTTGCCGCCGCGCGTGAGCCGGCCCGTGGCGGCGTCAGTGATGGGGGCCCCCACGGCCTCGCAGTGCCCTTTGTACGCGTCGTTCTCCATGCCGAGGCGCGTGATCACTTCCTGGGCGGCGGCCTCGCGCGCGTCGGGGCTGATCTCCAGGGAGGTCTCGACCTGCGAGGCCAGGTCGTCCCAGCCGTGCTCGCGCTTCTCCACCTCCGCGGCCAGGTCCTCGCAGCCGCGCTGGCGCAGCTTGGTCGCCAGAATCTCCGCCTGCTGGGCCATTTCCTTGGCGCGCTGGCGCAGCTGGCTCGCCAGCGAGCGATTGTTCTCCTCGTGGCGGGCCGTCTCGACGCAGAGCGCCCAGTCCTTCACCATGCCATGCCACTTGTTCTTGCCGAAGCACTTCTCGAGCTTCTCGGTGCTGGCGTCCTTGACGGCACTGCTTTCCTCGGCCTGCTTGAGGTTGGCCCGGGCCACGCCGAGCTCGAACCGCAGTCGCTCGAGTTCCTCCTCGCGGTCTTCCCTCAGTGCCGTCTCCTCGCGCAGTTTTGGTTCCAGCCTCGCGAGGGACAGCGCCCCCTGCTCCCCCATCAGCGCCAGACGGAGCTCGCGCTTCCTCTTCTTGGCGACGGGGACATCAGCGGCGGCCGCTTCGCCCGCGCCCTCGAGGTGGAGCCCTGCCTGCGCCTCGAGGAGTACGCGGCGACAGGCCCCCACGCGCCGCGCGCAGGTCGCGGCGGCTTCCTCGGCGGCGGAGGCGGCTTGCCTGCTGACGACCGCAGCTTCGGCCGCGGCCGCGGCCGCGGCGTCCGTCTCCTCGAGCGCAAGGACCGCGCGGTTGAGGGCCCCGCGCACTGAGTCGAGCACAGCCCCGCGCTCGCCGGGCCTCGTGCGCGCAGCTGCCTCCTTTTCCTCTAGGAGCGCGCGAAGCTGTCGGGCGGCGCTGATGAAAGCCTCAGGCGTGGTCGCGACTTGGTCGGTGGCTGCCGGAGGCTGGACGGGTGCAGCTGCCATGGCGCACAGAGGGCGATGCGCAGGGAGAGAGCCGCAGCGAGTTTGAGCAGAAAGCTACGACATGGGGAGAGGGTAGAGCGTGACGTGAAGCACTCACACGACACACACGCGCACGTGTTTCGAACGGAAAACACGCATGAAACGCACTCGCGCGCACGTGCCTCGAACCACCTCGAACCACTTCGAACCACTTCGAACCACCTCGAACCACCTCGAACCACCTCGAACCACCTCGAACGAAGGGAGCTCAATAGGCAAGACGTCCCGGGGGCGCCGACCGTTTCCTCGCGGCCGCAGACCCAGCGGATGCGGCAGGAAAGCGCATGGTCGCCGGCCGCCACGGGCTTCCGTCGGCCCTCGCGAAGATGATGCCGCCGGGACGGAAGCGCACGTGCCAGGGCCCGAGAGCGGGCGGAGGATGGGTGGGAGGCGGCGCGCTCGCTGGCGGCCCCGCGCGCCGCCACCAGTAACTCGCGGTCTGCTCCAGGGCGCGCCACTCGACCTCGTCGCCGTGCCACGCGAGCTCGTACTTGGCGTAGGTGCCCCCCCAGCCCACGCGCCACCGGCCCTCGCGCTCGTGGAGTCTGATGGCGCAGCGCCGAGAGAACTGCTCCCCGTCGGCGCGCCGGACGCGGACTTGCACCGCATCGGCCGCGCCCCGCGGCTGTCGACCCAGCAGCCGACGAGCCGCCGGAGCGACCGTGCCGCGGCTTCGCGCGTGGTCCACTGGCCCTGCATGGCCCGCGGCCTGAGCGCCGACACGGCCGCAGACAAGAAACAATGGGTGCAACGCCGTCGGCGCCGTGCGTCGAGACGCCCCCTTCGCAGAGGAGACTCTTCTTCACCAGAGATGCCGCGGGCTGGAACAACGTGCGAATCACTTTCGAGAGCCTCGTGTGCGCCGCAGTCCTCACGGGGCGCCAGCTCGTGCTGCCTCCCCCGAGCGTCATCGACCACCTGCCCTCGACGCCCTTCCATGAGCTGCAGGTCTACGACGTGCCCGGTCTCGCGGCCGCGGTGAGCTTCGCCAGTGGCGACCAGCCCCCGACGCAGGCCGTCTTCCCTGGAAGCCTCCAGGACTTCCTGAGCGCCGACGAAGCAGGGCGCGACGTCGTCCTGGACCCGACGAGCACGCGCATCCAGCACTTCGAGTGCCTCGGCCTGAGGGGGGAGGACGCGCGCCGCGCCGCACGCGCCGTTCTGTCGCTGGGGCTCGCGCTGCCCTACGAGGAGGCGGCGCTCCGCGCCCTCCAGAGGGCGCAGCTGCGCCCGGGTGAGTACCACGCCGTCCACCTGCGGCGCGGGGACTTCGCGCAGTTTCGCCCGGAGACGCAGTGGAGCGGCGAGGACCTGCAGGGCCGCGTGCGCGCGGCCTTCCCCGTGGCTGAGCGTAGCTGGCCCCTGCTGGTGGCCTGTGCGACTGCCGCCGATGAGGCGGACCCTTTCCCGGAGCTGGCCGCCGCGCTGCATGAGCGGCGCGTCGTCCGCACCGATGAGCTCTACGGGCCGCACGACGGCCCCCTGCACCGGGTCATCGTCGACACGCTCCTGCTCGCCAAAGCGGGACGCTTCGCCGGCACCCCGGACTCCACCTACTCCACGGGCGTTTGGCACTGGCGCGCGCGGGAGCGGGTTCTTCGCGGGGAAGCGCCTGAGACCCCTGCGGGGCTGGGCCAGCTCACAAAGCCGCCCGCGACGGGGGCCTGCTGGCAGCGCTGCACGTCCTTCGAGGCGCTTCGAGGCGCTTCGCTAGGCCTCGCTACTCCGCCCCGATGAGGTCCGTGATGAGCTCATGCCAGCCCTGCGGGCGCCAGTGCATGAAGAGCGCGGTGAAGGCGTCGCCCTCAAGGGGGTCCACGCGGCCATGTGGCTGCGTGCTTTCGTATAGGAGCACGTTGGCCTCTTCGTCGAGATAGACGTCGCGCACGCGCTCGTCGTCGCGTGCGCCGTTGGGTACGAACTGCAATGCCCACGGCCGCTGCATGCCCTTGGCCTCCACGAACACAATGGCCGAGACGGCGTGCGTGCGTATCCGGTCGCCGTGCGCGGCCAGGGTCGCGCCGCGGTGGTAGGTGCGCGGCCCATAGCTGTTGATGAAGTCCATGTGGCGCTGGCCTGTCCAGGCCTCCAGTGCCGCCCCCACGTGGTGCACGAGGCGGCGCTCGAGAGCCGTGCCGCCAATGCTGGAGAGGAGGATGTGGCCGCTGAGGTGGGCGTTGGCGGCCTCCTCGGTGGGCACGGCCGCGAGGTTGGCCTCCAGCAGCTCGGCGCGCAGCTCCGCGGGGAGGCGCGCGAAGGCGAAGCCCTTGGCGGTGAACCTCGGCGTGTCGCGCCAGCCCTGGTGCTCCTCCTCGGAGAGGCCAGCGGTGAACTCCTTCACAGAACGGGCAGAGAGCTCGACGCGGCCCTTGCCCTCCGCGAAGCCGTCCTCCCCCTCCACGGTCCACGGGCCGTGGATGATGGCGAGGGAACGGGTCGCCCCGTACACCCGCTGGCGCCGGATCAGCTCGTTGCCGGCCAAGCTCAAGGCGAGGACAAGGGCCAGGCCCAGGAAGAGGACGATGAGGGGGCGCCAGGGACACTCTGCGGGCGCGCCCATTTTCTTTAGAGCTTCTGGATTCCGGCGCGTCGCTCCTCATAAATGGTGGGCGACTCCGCGCGCGAGCGCCTGCGCGACCTGGGACACAGAGTGCGCCCCCTGCGCCTAGGCGCCCTGCACGACGCATCCGTCGACGCGCTCTCCAAGGAACTAGCTGCGGCCGCGGCGCGGCCGCCCTCGAGAAAGAATGCCGCTGCGGCTTTGCACACCGCCGAGCGCTTGCGGACCGCGCTGCTGGAGGCCGTGGACAAAGGCGGCCCCCGGGCGGTGGACGAGCTGGCGCAGGGGGAGCCCTCGCGAGCCGCCACGCGCAAGCTTCTCTGCGATGCGGGCGCGAAGGAGCTGTGCGCGCGGCGGGGCGAGCGGCGGGGCAAGTCTACAGCACTTTCTCACGACACACACGCCAGACACGACTGAGTCTCACGTCTGGCCCGTCCTACCGCCCGCGCGCTCTCACTTTTCCCTGCTCGCGGTCAGCCGCCCTAGCTGCGCCGCGGCAGCTGCGCCTGCCTCCAGGCCAGCAGCCGCGCACCCTGGTGCCTCGCCAGGGCCTCCTTCTGGTCGGGCGCGGCGCGCACGAGCGCGCAAAAGCGCCGTTCAACCCTCAGCAAGAAGTCCTTGCCGCCCTCCGGCCCGCAGCCGCCGAAGAGCGCCTCCACGTCCGCTTGCTTGCACCACTGGCGGACTTCCGCGGCCGTCGGCGCGGCCTCCAGGCGCCGCCGCTTGGCGGGCGGGCAGTCAGCGGGTGCGCGGACGGACTGCTTCCTGCGGTCTTCCAGCAGCGCGGCCTCCCCTGCGAGGCGGCGGAGCTGCGTCTCGAGCAGCGGGAGCCGCACCTCCCATGCCTTCCTGGCCTCGGCGTCTGCCCGCTCGAGGTCTATGGCTGGCGGGGCGCGCTTCTCCCCAGTGGGCAGATCGAGGACGGGGGCAGCTGCGAGGCGGGCGGCCCGGTGGCGCGCCTGTCGGGCGCGCCGGGTCGCGACCGGCGTCCGTGCCTTGGGGAAGTCCTGCGGGTCCGTGTTGCCATCTATGTCTATCGTTCCCAGCGCCTCGCAGATAGGAACCATGTGGAGGAGGCGCTGGTCCCAGAGGCGTTTGGAGCGGAGGAGGCCGACCTGCGCCCCCCAGGCCACATCTGCGGCGCCGGCCGCACGCAGCGTTCTCTGAAAGGCGGCCACGCTCTCGGAGGTCAGAATGCGCCTGCTCAGGAGACGGTCCAGACGGCGCTGGCAAATGTCCGGATCCGAGGCCAGCTCGATCCAGCAGCGGGCCGCGAGGGCCGGCTCCGCGGAGTGCGCCACGAGCAGCCTCAACGCATCGGCGGAGCCAATGCGTGTGTGGTTCGCGGCCAGCGCCGGAGGGAGCACGAGGAGCTCCCCACGGGCGCCTGGGCCGCGCGCCCAGGGCCTCACCAGCTCCCACAGCCACCGCTCCTCGCGCATGAGGCGGGTGAGGAGCGCCTCCTCCGATGCCTCGACCTGCTCCGCTGATGTCTCGCCGCAGGGGCACCCGAGGCCACACCAGCACGCCTCTCCGCTGCAGGAACAGGTGCTTGCGTCGCAGCGACGTCTGGCCACCAGCGCCCCGCCGCGCAGGAGGCGCGGCAGCAGCTCGCGCACGATGTCGTCCCAGAGCCGCTGCAGCGCTCCTTGCGCACCGTCCGCGCCGAGGAACACCAGCACTCTCCAGGCGTCGGCCCTGTAGAGGGGGGCCAGCGCGTCGCGCAGGGCGAGGCCTCGCGAGCCCAGGCTCGCCGCCATCCCGAGGCGTAGGTCGCGCGGGTCCACGCGTGCCTCGGCGGAAGCGAGCGCGTCTAGCAGCCGCTGGCGAGCGGGCGCGAGCGGAATGCCCACCGGGCGCCAGTGCGCCAGGACTTCCTTGGTGAGCTCCGCCAGGCGGCGCAACCACTCCTGGGCGTCCCAGTCTGGGCGGCGGGCCAGCGCGGCAGAAGGGACCGTCCAGCCTGCCCGCCGCAGCACGTTCTGCACGAACCCTGCACCGCCGGAGGGCTCTCTCTGCTCCTCGGGCTCGCACTGCTCGAGCGCCGGGTAGGCACCGGCCAGGGTGGCCGCGTGGCCGCGGCGCCACGCTTGGCGGACTTGCTCGCACGCCGCCTCCGCGGGCGGGGAGGCCCACGCGCAGATGTGGCGCAGAGACATGGCATCGCGGCAACGCGCAAGCGCACTGGACTTGAGCCGAAGTCAACACACCACGAGAGCGATCACACACACACACCCTCCCCACGACCCTGGAGACAGTCAAACCGTCAGACGGGCATCGTTCGCCGTTTCCCTCCACAGGACCCCTCTTGGTGCATCCCACCCGTCAAACGAGCGACATACAAACACGCAAGCGTCCTACGCGAACGCAAGCGTGTTCCCGGCAGCCTCTGTAGGGTGCCGCGGAGCGTGGCTGAAGCGTTCAAATTTTGGCTGAGTACGACGCCCCCCACTCGGTCTGGCTCGGGGGGAGGTCGGGCAATACGGGCTGGAGACTAGACGAGCAGGTCGAACACGGGGGGGCTTTCAAAGCATGGCTCGTGAGTCCCGACAATGCACGCTGGCAACTCTGGGCAGAGACAACGGAAGCGAATCAGTCTGATTCTTGACTCCCTCTGAGACATATGCCGCACCGGCGTCGACTGTGGGAGGGGAGGAGGCACGGTGCTGGGCTGGCTTGCTAGAAAGGGAGTGCTCGTATTTTTCTCGCAAGATTTCGGTCCCTCAAAGTCCGGCCTCACTGTTCTCGCCGACTCACTGCGTCTTCCCCGGCCGCGTCAAGCAGGCTCCCCAGGCCGTGCACTTCCTCGACGAGCGACGCGCCGTCGGGCGCCAATGCGAGGGCCGCCATGGAGACCTCCACGGGCAGGCCCTGCTCCCACGACAGACGCCGCCAGAAGTCCACGCGATCCTGCGCCTGCCGCGCGCAGCTCTCCCAGGCGGGCTGCCTCGCGCGGTACGCCTGCACCTCGTCGGGCGCTGGCTCGAAGCCCTGGTCCTGCAGGCGCGCTCGCAGGCGGTCGCGGAAGACGCGCCACGGCGCATCCTCGTCCTCGACGCCGCGCTGCGCCGCTAGTGGCACGAGCGGCCCGTGGGGCCTGGGCGCGAGCGCGCCGTCGTCGCTCGAGTCCTCGTGCCCCTCCTCGTCTGCGCTCAGCTCGTCGTCGGCCGACCCTGCAGACTCTTCGTCCGAATCGCCGACGAGGCGCGTCGGGCGGCGGCGCGAGGAAACCTCCGCCTCGGCGTCGAGACAGCTTCCTGCCCGCACGGCGGAGTCCGCAGGGGCGCTCCCTGGGTTGTTGTGCAGGAGCCGCCCGACTGCGATGAGGTTCTTGCTCTTGCTCGTCCACTGTGCGAGGGCGATGCCGTCAAGAACCGCGCTGCAGGACCAGACCGCAGTCGGCTGCACCCCCTCTAGCAACGCCGCCACCTTGCCGTGGAGCGCCGGCGCGACGGTGGCGAGGGCAGCGAAGTGGTCCTGGCGCGCAGCCGCCCCCCCATTGCGCGCCTGGTGGGCGCTCTCGCCCGTAGACCAGTCCTCCAGAGCCGCGATCTCCCGCGTCGGCGCCGAGCGCTCCTCCTCGGGCTGATCCGACAGCGGGTCGCTAAGCTGAGCCTCCGCGCGGAGAAGAGCGAGGCAATGCTCGGAGGCAGCCCCCTGGATAGCGAGGCAAAGGTCCGCCTGGGTGCGCCACTCTGCCTTCGCCCGCCGCAGCATCTGGAGAATCCGTCGGCGAGGGGGCTCGGCGCTCTCTTGAGGGGCCACCAGGTAGAAGCTGGACCCCGCGGGCTGCACCACCTCCACGATGTCGCCCTCCTTCGCGCCCGTGAAGAGCACCTCAGGCTGCAGCGCGTGCACAGGCGGCAGCGCGCCCACGTCGCCGAGCACGGGCCTCCCCTCGACCTCGCCGAAGAGCGCCAGGACCTCGCGGGCGCGGGTGTGGGAGACGCGGTACGTGGGGAAGAGCGGCTCGTAGAGCGGGATCGCCTTGGCAGAGTGCACCTCCAGCCTGTTCTCCTCCTCGGAGCCGTCCGCCCCTGGGACGACACGGGCCACGTTCAAGTTGGTCACCTCCGCCTCCACTCGCCCACCGAGGTGCAGGACGAAGACGAGATCGGCTCCCTGCGTCGCTTCGGCGACCGCCCGGCGGCTGGCCAGCGTGAAGGGCTGGCGTTCTTGGCTCACCCAGAGCACGGCCCGGCCCGCCCACTGCAGGCCTCGCGCGTCCTTTTCCAGGAAGGCCGTCCTCGCGCTTGGCTTGCCGTCGTCTGTGGGGAGAAGGGGCGCCTGCCGCTCCCACCGGGTGGGTCTCGCGTTTGTGTGGCTCGGCGGCTTCCGGTAATGCTCTATCAGGGCCGCCGCAGCCTGAACGGCCTGAGCATCCTCCGCAAGCGCGGCAAACTGCGCGGGGGGAAGCATGGTCTCGCGCGCGTTGAGGGCTTGAGCCAGTGGCTGCATGCACCCGCTGTGCGCTACTGCACCTTGCAAGATTTCGGTCCCTCAAACCTTTGTAGCAGGCGAACAAGCGATACTGCGGATGGCGCGCGCGGATGTCCCTTTTCCTGGAAAGCAACTTGTGATACGGTGCCGCGACTATGCGATCTCAAGACGGACTGCCCTCACTCTGTTCCCGGGGCGCCTTCGCGGGGCTCAGGTGCGGAAGGCGGCCTGGCCCAGGCGGCGGAGCTCCTTAGCGCGCTCCTGCGCCACGGCGAGAGCCTCGTCTGCGGCGCGCCCTCCAGCAGCTTCGGCAATGAGCGCCGTCACTCCAGCCACGGACGGCGGCGGCGTCTCCCAGCGCTCTCTGTTCTGGGAGCTGAAGACGAGGACTTTCTGGATGGCGGCCCTTGCCTGCTGCGCAGCTCCGACGGCCGCTTTGACCTTCGCCAGCGCGGCGCTCTTCTCCGCCTGCCAGACAGCCTCCGCCTCTTGCCGCCGCGTCTCCCGCTGCCTTTCGAGCTCCTGCATCTGCGCGCGCTTCGCGGCCAGGAACTCCTCAATCTCTCTGGTGTGCGCCTCGCGCGTGTCTGCCCACGAGGCGTGCTCCGCCGCCACCGCCTGCGCGCGCAGCCGCTCCTTGTCCGCGAGGACCGTCTCCGCTTCCAGCTGCATCCGACGGCAGCGGTCCTCGTCCATCATGGCCTTGGTGAGCTCCTGCGCCTGCTGCAGCTGGAACTCCTTCGTCGCCTGGTGGAACCTCTGGATCTGCGCCTCGGCCGTGGTGCAAGCGGAGAAGGCGGCCTCGAGGGTGGCGCACTGCCCTGCGGCGGCCTGCTCGCCGAGGATGAAGACCTTGTGGAAGGCCTGGTGGACCGCCACCTGCGCCGCGGCCTCCTCCGCAATCCCCACGCCAGCGGGCTGGGCCGCGGATGCTTCTGCGGGCGGGCCAGCGACTGGCCGCGGCGGCGCGAGCGCGACCTCATCGTCGCCGTCTCCTTCTTCGCTCCCACTCGCCTCATCGAGGCCCTGCTCCCCGCTCTCCTCGAGGGCTTCCTCGTCGGGAGGTTGCTCTCGAAGGGCAGCAGAGACGTCGGGCAGGACCTCCGCGGGCACTTCGGGGGCCGCGCCTTCGGGGGCCGCGCCTTCGGGGGCCGCGCCTTCGGCGGGTGCATCGACGTCCTCCGAGTCGAGCTGCGTGTCTGGCACCCTGGCGTCGTCGGGAAGGGTGTATGGGAAAGACGCGACAGACGCGTCGCGCACGAAGGGCGGCTCCGTCTCCTCGTCAGCTCGCGGCGACGGCACCGCGTCGCCCCGAGAGAGCGGTGGGGCCTGAGCATTATCCGCTGCTGGAGCTTCCACGCGCTCCTGCGGAGGGGCCTGCGGTGCGTGAAGCGGCGCGGCAGCTACCTCCTGGGCCGCGGCTCCTCCTGCTGGCTCCGCCTGCGAGGGCGCCGCTGAGGCGATTGGCTGCGGTGGCGCGTCGGCACCAGCGAAAGCCGGCTGCGCAGCTGCATGCTCGCCAAGTTCCCGCTGCGCACCTCTCCGCTCACCCTGCTGGCCGAGGTCCCGGTCTGCAGGCTCCGCAGCACCCTCGTCCGCGAGCTCCGGCACCTCCTCGACTTTCCGCTTCTTGGGCGCGTGGCTGGCCAGCTCCAGCTCCGCCTCCTCAACATGCATCAGCTTCCACAGGTTGCGCTGCAACTGCGCCGCCGAGTGCGTCCCCAGACTTCTCAGGTGCGGGAAGACCCTCTTACGATCTTCTCCAGAGGGTGGCGCGGAGGCCTGCGCTGCGTCGATGGAGCCCACACCGGGAGTGGCGGCGGTGCCTGTTGCTTCTGGGGCAAGACCTGCGTCCTGCCGTCCCTGTGCAGTCGCCGGCGAGGACTCGGCTGCCGACAGTAAGAGAGCTCCCGGAGGTGGCTGCCCCGCTGAGGACACCTCTGCAGCCGCTGACGAGGGTTCGGTCGCCAAGAGTGCTGGAGCGTCGCGCCGCGGCTGCTTCGCCACCGAGGACGCCGCGGCCGCGCTTGCTGCAGGCCGAAGAAGAGGCGCCTCATCGCCAGAAGAGGACAGGCTCCACAGGCTCCTTTTCTTTTCCTTGCTCTCGTCCTGCCTCTTTTTCTCCTTCTTCTCCTTCTTGTTCTTCTTCTCCTTCTTCTGCTTCCTGTCCCGCTTTGCGGGCACGCCGTCAAGCGTCGCCTGGCGAGCACCATGGAGAGGCCTCTCGGCCCCTGCGGTCGAGAGAGACCCGACGGCTGGCATGGCTGCCATGGCTCGGCGCGTGGTTGCGGATGCGCGATTGAACCAGAAACAGCTACAGAGAACGAAGATCAAAGCTTACATCATCGCTTTCTCTCTCCCTGTCCCCACCAGTGACATGCACGGACAACCATGCGAGCGTGCCGCGTATGCCGTGCGAGTGCCGTGCCAAAGCTGCGTGGAAGAGAGAAAGCTTTTTGGCCTCGACGAAGACTGGTGTCACGCACAGTCTCTGATCCATGTGCGCGCTAAACTAAGGGGCGCCCTCACTCACTCGTCATCTCCGGCAACCCAGCGAAGGTGCTCGTCGCGGATGCGCTGGAGCTGCTCTGGCGAAGCCCACTGCAGGGACGGCGCGGGCGGCTCCTCCGGCTGAGTCCACCCCTCGCACCACGCGTCCTGGCTCCAATCGCCGCTCCAAGAGCTCACGACCCCCTCCTGGCGGACTTCGTCGCTCCAGCCGCAGCACCACATCTCGCCGACAACCCAAACGACATCGCCGCCAGGGCTGTCCTCCGCGCGCCCGCTCTGCGCCTCCTCTCTCTCGGACTGCGGCCAGGCGGCCTCTTCCTGCAGCCACGTCGGCTGGGGCCACTCGCCACATCCATAGGCACAGGAGGCGTGCACGGCATCTAGAAGGCCTGAGCCATCCGCGGCGCAGTCGCAGACGTACGCCGGCCCCTCTTCGAAGTCCGCTTGCTCCATGGCCTCGTCGGAGGGGGGAGGCATCCACGTGAGAGCGATGTGCTGCGGCTCGGACGGCAGTGGCAGCGCCACCACCGCGCTCGACAGGCTCTTCTCCACGGCAGCGCGCAGATTCTCTCCCTGTTCGAGGTGCTTGGCGTCCTCGAGGCTCCTCGGCATCTCCTCATGCAGACCTTCAGCCGTCGGCCCATTGGCGACCCATTCGCCCGACTGCTTGTCGTGCCTCAGCGTCACCCTCACTCCCTCCTCATTCTCCGCGCGGACGATGGCGTTGATCGCCTCTTGGGCCTGAGCCAGGACTTCGCCATGTGGGTGCAGGAGAAGCCTGCGATCCTCCGTGCCAACCCAGGCTGCCGCTCGGACGCCATCTTCATCGAGTTCCTGACGCAGTCGCATGTCCGCTCGCAGTGCCTCTCCTTCTCTCGGCGGGACGGGAGAAACGGCTGCGCGTTGGAGAAGCATCTTGGTGCTGCCCTTCTCGCTGTCAGCAGCGAGGCGGAGAATCGCGGCTTTCACGGCTGCTCCGAGGGTCTTCCTCTTCCACGCTGGTTTCAGGATGATGTCTCCTGCGCCTGGAACCAAGCCCAGCAGCACCCGCCCCTCCTGGCCCGTTGCGAGGGCAGCGCAAAGAGTGGCGATGCTCCGACGGGCTGCCGAGCTGCGTTGGTGTTCTTCGGCACGAGGCCCGAGGCACCCCGCCAGAACATCTACGAAGCAACCCTCGCTGTCCTTGAGGAAGCTGCGGAGCGTCCCCTTCTTCTCCTGCCTCAACCAGCCATCCATCATGTCGCTGACCGCCTCCACTGCGAGCGGACACCCGGCCTTGCACGTCTTGGCCAGCATGGCCCAAAGACAGCGCATGGAGTCCTCCTTCGGCTTCTTCGTGGTATCCAGCCGCTCCAACACCACCCGCACAATGTTCTCCTGCAGAGTGGGGCTGTGCGTCTGACAGGCCGTGGCCACGACCGCCTCGAAAGCCTTGCGCTCGTAGCCGCGAGAGACGAAGGCGTTCGCCGCTGCTGCCTCCTGCAGCGCTCGCGAGGCTGCCTCCTCCATCTCCAGAGGGTGCCAGTAGAGGAGGGCGCACAGGGAGTTGCGGAGGTTATCGTGCAGCAAGATGTCGGGCCCGCGCGACAGCAGCCGTCGAGACTCCCTCAGGGCCAGGAGCCGCCCGCGCGCCTCTGGTCCACTGGCCACCGCATAGCGCGACCAGCTGTACGTGAGGTCGATGGCAGCCGCCAGGTCCAGGCTCTCCTCGTGCCTCTCCTTTTCCGCCGTTTCCTGAGCCCGCTGCCTCTCCCACGCGTGCACGACTTGCTTTCGCGCCTTGGTCTCCGCCGTGCGGGCGTAGGTGAGCACGGCGGCGGCACGCGCCTTAGGGGTCAGTTCAGGACGGAAAGGCGCGATCCTCTCTCCACACTGCCTCTTCTGCAGGGCCATCTCGATCACCAAGCCCAGTGCCTCCAGCGCCTGCAGCGTCCACTCCTTCTCGTCTTTTTCCTCGCAGCCCGCAAGCCCCTGCTCCTCCTCGTCCAGCGCGAACAGCAGCCGGACTGCCATTTCCGCTCGCCCCTTGTGTGCGAGGACAGGAGTCTTCTCTGCGGAGGTCTCCACGAAGAAAGGCAGCAGGAGAGGGCGCAGCTTCTCCAGCGCGAAGGCATGCCAGGCCCACAACGCCTCCACATGCGACAGAGGCAGAAGCCCCGCTTTGATGTGCAGGAGGCGCGGAGTGAGGATGTCCAAGCGCCTCAGGGCGAGGAACTCCGCTTCCTCGCTGGCGAAGCCGCCCTTCACGAGCATCTCTGCGGGCGCCTTCGCCTCGGGCGAAGGCCGGTCTTTGCCGCAGAGCGCAGGGAAGGGTTCTGCGGATTTGGTGAGGGCGCCGACGAGAACATCGACCATACGCTTCGTCTGCAGCAGGGAGCCTGCTGCCACGCCGGAAGGTGCCATCTCTTCGGGTTGGCTGCGCGAAGAAGCCGCGCGAAGAAGCTGCGCGAAGAAGCTGCGCGAAGAAGCCGCACAAAGAGAGGCTTGAGTCGAAATCTGCGGAAGGTATGTGCTGTTCGATGTTGCATGAGAGATGGAGGCGGCTAGGGCGGACAAGGGACGAGAGAGGAGACGGATGCGGAATGGGAAGGAGCAGGGGAAGCGGAAGATTGGAATTAGAGCGGTGGACATGGAGAGAGAGAGGTGGCAAGGGGCGGACAGAGGCGACTATCTTGCAAGGTAGCGCAGTTGAGTTGACTAGGGGTGTTGGCAGGCTGGACAGCTGTGGAGAGGGGAGGGTAGAGTAGGCGGAGGGTAGAGTAGGCGGCATGTGGCGACGCGGTGAGGGAGGAAGGAGGGCGTTGGGTGGCGCGAGGTGTGGAGGGAGGCGGACCTGTGTGGAGAGGGGAGGGGCGACCTTCTTGGAAGGGCGCGCCGACGAGCAGCCTAGGGGTGTTGGCAGGCTGGACCTGTGTGGAGAGGGGAGGGCGCGCCGACGAGTAGCCTAGGGGCGTGGGCAGGCTGGACCTGTGAGGAGAGGGGAGAGGGGAGGGGCGACCTTCTTGGAAGGGCGCGCCGACGAGTAGCCTAGGGGCGTGGGCAGGCTGGACCTGTGAGG
>Ga0180434_10005658_pt1 | contig 14636 bp, 14 predicted proteins | sample SS_ome_7_FD_132453 | JGI IMG/M metagenome (GOLD analysis project Ga0180434, IMG submission 132453) | Hypersaline lake sediment archaeal communities from the Salton Sea, California, USA - SS_1_D_2 metaG | ecosystem: Environmental > Aquatic > Non-marine Saline and Alkaline > Hypersaline >... | reverse complement strand
TATATTTTATACAGAATTGAAGCTTCCGTACTTCAAACTTGCTGCTACCCTCGCATTGCAGCAAAAACTCGTTGTATTTTATTTCGCTTGCGGCGCATTCTTCGTGCGGTGATAAAACGCTTTTCGTCTTCGATGTTCCGCGCCAACGTACATAGTCGCGGGTGATAGTAATCGACGACGTCGCCTCGACAGTCGCCTCGTAGTTTATCTTGGCGACAGACATTGGATCAGGATGGCGGTGATTACCTTTGACTTCAAACAGCCAGACTCCACTCGGGCAGAAGTTCGCACAAGGATGTCTTGTCGCGTCTGGCTTAACTGTGTCGGGCTTTGTTGTTCCTTTGTCAAAAATGGGAATTGTTGTTCCTTTATCAAGTTTTGGATCAATACCTATATCTGCCCTTTTTGTCGATTCGTTTCCGGGCAGGCAAACTCCTTGGCTTTGACCAGAAACCGGCATACACGACTGACCGGAGAGACAATCTTCTTTGCTACTACAACGCAAAGCACACACCGAAGAAGACCCGTTGTCTCGCGATATACACCAAACAATACCCTTTTCATTTCCTGGACACTGGCTTGAATGGCGACATTCGACCGTGCAGAAGTGCGCACCGTTGATTTCCATACACCGATCGGTCTTCGTTCCGGAGCAGTCGTCGTCGTCAGAGCAGTTGTTATAGCTCAGATTCTTTTCACACGAAGCAAGGGAAAGAAGAAAAAGGAAAAAGAAACTACTAGCATTTCGATATAAACAGCAGCGCTCTTCCACCGTTTCCTCCCGTTGGTAAAAAAAAAACCTGAGCACGAGCACCTTCATTATTCTTTGCCCGACAAGCTTGCGCATCGCCGCTTTCCTCAGCTCCGTCCATTTACCGAATGCTTTTTTTAGGAGGTGGCGGCACATCATAGGAAGGCGGCTCAGAATCAACCGGCACATCATAACCACGTGGAGGCAAATCGTATGGAGAATCGTGCTCTCGCGTGCGCGGGCGACTTGGTGCCGTCCTTCTCAAAGGAACAGGAGGAGGTGGAGGTGGAAATGAACGTTTCATTCTTGATAGAGATTCGATCTCTTTAACAGCCTTGTGCCAAAGCTTGCACTGCTTCGAATAATGCTTTTGTTTTTTTGCGCAGAGTACCTTCGCGATTCGAAGCGCTTCGGCCCTATTCTTCCTCATTTTTTTACTCTTTAGCCCGTTGTACAAATCGAGGGCCAGTGTGCTGCAGGCGAATGGCTCGTCTATCTCACATCCTTTCCGAAGAGCTTTTTCTCGCTCGTGTCCGATTAGATACTCTGAGAGACCTACGCATGCTCTGCCGATGTTCTTCTCGTAGCATCCTTCCACAAAAATCTGCTTTCCCTTTTTTTCGTAGTAGCGCTCTTTGTCTGCATCAAGTGGACGCAATCGACGATTTCGACTGTCAACCCAAGCAGAATCACTGCTGTAATAACTGGCCGCCAAGAGGCAGCAGTGGGCCCAGCCATAGCTGCAGAGAGACTCGAGTTCTCGACTTTGAAGATTCGAATCCGACTTGGGCTCGCATGCTTTCCAGTATTCTTCCATGCTCGCACATGACGAACCGTTCCAATATGTAAGATACTCGCACGCCGGAACACATGAACCGGACGGTGTTCGTCGATAATCCGTATCACAAGCGGCCTTCTTTGGTTTCGCCTTTGTTTGTTTCTTCGAGGAACTTTGTATCTGGGAGGAAGAACCACTACAGTTGGCAACGACAACCATGGTTGCGAAGATAGGCGCCAGCGCCGCAGTAATATGAAAGACTTGTCGACAAACATTGTTCATGGAATCCTCCACCCGCTACCGGAAATACCGCTTAATTTTTTTTGCTCAACCATCTTGCGCATCGCCGCTTTTCTCAACTCGGCCCATCGGTCGAATGCTTCCTGCCACTGTTTGTAGTCCGAAGAGCTTTTCGTCTTCCACACAACCACTGCTAGCGAACTGGCGACACCGCGAGCGGCCTCGATACGAAATCGCGCATCGTTCCGGTTGTCGCGCACCCGCCGGAACTCGGCAGCGGCCTTTCGATGCTGCTCCGAGTAGTGGAGCGTCGAAGCCCAAGAGTAGCGCATCTCGTGGGCGTTCTTGCTCGCCGGGAAGCGTTCCATGTATTTCCGGTAAGCATCGGATGCCCGGCGGTAGGCGTCTTGCGCCTGTTTCTGCTTTCCGGCTTTACGGAGGCCGCTGGCCTCTCGGTGGCGGGCTACGGCCTCACGGATATAGGGCAGTTCCGGATCTTCTGGACCGACGGGGATTTTGGGAGGAGCAGACGGGAATGCCAGAGAACATACCGGCACCCCGACTAGGGCGACAAAAAAGCCTGCCATTGAAGAACAGCGTTGCATCGTCATAGACATTGGATGCTCCGGTGCTGCTTCTCATTTGCGATATTTGTCGTTGCCGCTCGTCAAGCTACTCTCTCACAGAACACACCCATTATCTCACAGATCCTGACAGTAGTTTCTCAAAGCTGTTGTCTTACAGACAACAGGATATCTCGTCTTGTCAACTACAGTCAACTCGTGCTGGCAAAGAAGATCGGCAGGAGGATCCGGCAATTGCGCCTGGAGCGAGGCTTGAGCCTTGCCCAGCTCGCATATGAGTCCGAGCCCGAAATGACGCGCTTCCACTTGTCCCACATCGAGCGCGGGACGAGGCTGCCGTCGGTCCGGGTTCTTTTCGGCCTCGCCGAGCGGCTAGAGGTGGAGCCGTTCGAGCTGCTGCTGGTCGACGACGCCGGGCGGTCGCAGATCGCCGAGATGGTTCGCCGGCTCCCCGGCAGCCGCGCGGACGACCTCCGGCGGGCCCTCGACCGGGAGCTGGCCCGAAACGCCTGACGGACGGGCATCACTTCGTCCGGGCCTTTGGCTTCCGCTCGTCCCTTCGCTTCTCGTCCGCGGCCACCATCCTTGACAGCAGCTCCGCCTCGCAGTCGGCCCTGTACTCCGCCATGAACCGGACCTCGGCGTCGGCCATCGGGCGAAGCAGGAGCAGCTCGGCCCGGCCGGTGGCGCTCAAGCAGGTCGTCGAGAGTCTCCCGCAGGAGCCTGGACGGTGGGACGATGCTCCCAGATCGGATTGAGGAACCAGCGGTTGTCACGACGAACGAAGGGAGACTCGTGCTTCGGCATGTCCCCGATCATGCAGAGCTACGGAACACCTGTCTGCAGGAATTCCGCAACCAGGCAGCTAGAGGTCGGCGCAGCAGCGGAACCCGATGGCCGAGTGGACCACGTTCCGGGCGAACCCGCCGTAGGGCCATGAATCGCAGCCCATGGATGGCTGGGAGGTATAGAAGGCGCCGCCGGCTGAGCGGCAGGTGTCCGAGGCGCCGCTCGAACGCTCACAAGCGGTGGTCCACTCCCACACGTTCCCGCTAAGATCGAAGAGCCCAGGATATCCTCCCTCGCAGCCTGACATGGACTTCACCTTGACCGTGGCAACGACCCCATGCTCGTTTCCGTTACAGGTGTGGGGCTTGTAGGTCGCACCTGGGTAGGGGTAGGTCTGGCTGCCGCCCTTTGAGCACGCGTTGTACCACTCGCTGGTCGATGGGTCTGACCACTGGCCCCAGACCATGGTGCAGAGATGCTTGCCCGCCCAGGCGCAGAAGGCGCGGGCGTCACACCAGTCCACGCACACCACGGGGTGGCTCCCCTTGGTCCCAGGCGGCCACTCCCCATTGGAGCACTGACCCGATGTGGTCTGAAAGGGGACGTAGGTCGTGTTCCACGCGCAGTAGCTTGGCTGTCCCGAGCTACCGCGCGAGGAGAAAGGCATGTACTGGTCCCGGGTGACCTCGGAGGAGTCGACGCAGTAATAGCCACCGCCGACCTTGGGGACCTTGACCATCGCCGGGCCTGGGAGCCCGGCCCCTGTGCAGGTGCACACGCCGGCCGAGCAGGACACCCCGCAAGATTTCCCTTCCTGCCACTTGCCTTTTCCGTCGCAGAGCCTCGGGATAAGGCCCAGGCAATCCTTTGCACCGGGCGTGCAAGGCGGGAGCGTGTCCGGCGGCATCGTGTCCGGCGGCGCGGCGTCCGCTGGCGGTGTGGTGTCTGGCATCGTGTCAGGTTTGATAGCGTCGGGCTTGATCACATCAGAGACGGAGACGAGGAGGTCTGGCTGAACCGTGTCACTCCACGCGGCATCCTGAGTTGGCCCGTCGGCCTGCGGCGAATCGGGTCCCGTGTCCACTGCGGGTCCTTCGCTTTCGCCGACATCACGCGGAGCGTCGAATCCTCCGTCCATCAATCCGCCCGGCGCGATGGTCAGCACGAAGGAGTTGCACCCGTCCGGGCGAAAAGCAAACCGATTCTCTCCCGCCGCCACGGCCTTGCTGTCGCTGTCGAAGGCTACGGCATGGATGGCCAGCGTTCGCGGAGGGCGGTCCCATTCCTTGAACTCGAAAACGAAGGATGGCGCGGGCACCAAGAACCGCCGGACAAACTCCCGCGCGTCGTTGATCTTCAGACGCACCTCCGTCTCCTGTATCGTTGAAAGCACAATGCCCTCCACCCGCACATCGATCTGCGCCTCCGCAGGTCGAGACACGCACTCGTCAGAACGGCATCCTCCGAGAGCCAGCAGAACGGCAAGGCAGCTCGCATTATGCTTTGAAATCATGGGGATCTCCGATTCCGTTCCCAATCCGATTCAACACATTTTACAACCTCAGATCAGAGAACCACTTGGCATTCTGAATGAGAAGAGGGGAACAACGCAACAGCTTTCCCCCTCAGATCAGAGAACCACTTGGCATTCTGAATGAGAAGAGGGGAACAACGCAACAGCTTTCCCTGCGGCCGGGCCGGATGATGCCGCAGAAGCGGAGCACCCGGGGCGTCCGAACAAGCAAGAATGCCCGTCAGAGGCGCTGTGCGATCCTATGCAGGGCTTTTCTTTGGAGGAGGCATCTGGCATCGACCGTCGGCCCGGAAGCCCGTCATGGATCTCCTGAGCGGCCTGGCGGGCATGTTTGCCGGGCGGCTTTTGGTTGCTTTGTCCAGCGCATTCAGAAAACGATCTAAAGTCAACGTCTTTCGCAAAAACCACAGATGAGATGTCGACCAACTCTCTTCTCTTCTTATTTATATATATATAAAAAAGGGGGGAGCGGAAGGGGGGAGACCATTACTCATACGCCACAAGGATCGACGAGGCGTAACCGCACGCATCCACAGCTCAATCTCTGACTCGGGGCGTGTATCCGCGAAGCGAGGTGTCAATGGACAGCATTCTTTTCGACCGCCAACAGGGGTTGGCGGGCAAGCCTGTCGCCGCGCTGATCGCCGGACTGGTCGCCGGAAGCGTCGCCAGCGGCGACCGCCTGCGGGTCGACTCAATGCGCAATGTTCTGTACAACCTCTGGGTCGCCTCTTCCTACGAGGCGAGCACCGGAAGACCGACCTATGTTGCCATCTCCCGCGACCGCAACGCGTACCGCCACAGGCGCCGCTACGGCCAGCTCCACTTCACTTACAAGCCGATTATTTCGGCCCTCGACACGCTGAAGCACCAGGGCCTCATGGCTCAGCACAAGGGGTATCGAGACCGGGAGCGCGGCATCGGGCGGGTCACCCGCATCAGAGCCGCCCCGCAGCTCGAGCGGTGGTTCAGCACGACGCGGGAAGAAATGGAGATGGTCTCCCTGCCAAGCCCTTGCGTGATCGTTCGCGATGCTTCCAAACAGCTGGTGCCGCCGCCCAACGCGGAGAAGCACCGCCGGATGTCAAGGCGGGTCGAACAGATCAACGACCACCTGCTAAAGCACCGCGTCACTCTCTCACGAGCTGCCACCCGCGGCGTAGTGAGAACGGCGTCAGAGAGAACCCAGAGCCCCGACCGCGACGCCGAAAACAAGGCAGTCGCCCGGCACGGGATGCTGTCCACCGCGCTTCTCGCCGAGGGCGATCCTTGCGACCTTACCCGCAGCTGCCGTCTGCGCCGCATCTTCAACCGAAACCGCCTAGACCAGGGGGGGCGCTTCTACGCCCCGGTTCAGTCGCTGCCGGAGGCTGTGCGCACCCGGCTTCGCATCGACGATGAGCCGGTCGTAGAGCTGGACTACTCAGCACATCACCCGCGATTGCTCTACGCGCTCGAAGGCACCGACTTCCGAGGCGACCCCTACACCATTGACGGCATGAGCCGAAACGACGCCAAGAAGGTTGCGCTGATCTGTGTCAACGCTGAAAACAGAACCCAGGCCAAGCGGGCTATCAATGACGCTCGTCGCCGAGGAAAAATACGGTCATGTTCACCCGCGTCCACGCTGCTCAATGATTTCGGGGCTGCGCACGAGCCGTTGGAGAGGCAATTCTACTCCGGGGCGGGGCTGAATCTGATGTATCGCGACTCGCAAGTGACCGAGGCGATCCTGCTGCGCTTCGCCAAGTCGGGCGAAGCGTGCGTACCTGTCCACGACAGCTACATCGTGCGCGCGTCCCAGGAGGACATGCTGCGAACCGCGATGATAGAGGAGTACGAAAAACACACGGGATTCGCGCCGGTGATCAAGTAGGCTGTCAGGCGCCGAAAAAACCATTGGCGGCGCCCTTGACGGCCGGACGCCGGCCGCTACCTTCTATTAAGGACGATTCAACACAGGGGCTGATCGAGCCGAGCATGTCATAGGCGAGGCCCCACATCCCACGAGCTGGCCGAGGAGATCAGGGCGTACCACGCCCGCAAGATCGACAAAACGCCGGACTGCTTCGACGCCGAGTGGAAGGTGGTGGAGGTAGTTATAGGCGGCGTAACGCACACCGTCCGAACCAAGGGGCCACGCCGCGAAAGGCAAGGCCCCGACTTGAAGGAGGCGGCCAACTGGCCGCACTCTGCCCAGCCGGGCCAGTTCCCCGGCGGAAACGGAGGAAGAACAAGGGCAGAGACAAACCGGCCGCGCAGAGTCGAGTCGCGGCTTTGCGGCGCATTGCGCCGCAGGAGTATGGAGGACCCGCAAATGGGTTCCAGGAGTACCTTTCGAAAAAAGCAACGGAGAAGGCAACAAAGAAAGCAACGGAGAACGAAGTGGATCAAGATACCTCGCGAACCAAGGGTGCTGACGGACGACGGCATCGTGGCGCTTCAACCAGAGCAAGTCGAACAATTGTTCGGCTTCCGCTGGAAGAACGCGATCGTTTGTCCCACGACTGGCAAGGTCAAACGAGACTGCGGCCGTACCGCCGACCTCTACATCGCACGCGCTGGTGCTGGCGGCCTCGGGGTCTTCGCGCGGTCGCCCATACCCGCTGGCGTGCGCGTCTGCGGCTATGCCGGGGAGAGGATCGCACACGCGGAACTGAAAAAGAGGATCGTCCAGGCGATCGAGCGACATGGCCGTCCCTACTATCCATACGCGCTGGAAATATCATCAAGCGTCAGAATCGACGCCGAACGCGTGCGTAACTACGCCGCCCTGATCAACCATGCGGGCCAGGCGCGTAACTGCGAGTTCGGACGCGGCTGCGTAGTAACTGTCAGACGAGTTCCCGCCCACCACCAGCTTCTGGTGGATTATGGCCCCCGTTATTGGCGATCGCAGCGGCCGTTCGACTTGTCTGAAGTCGAGCCGCAGCCGGTGTCATTGGCTGCCCTTGACGCTAGGTGGGCAAAGTGCTCTGGGACCGCCGACTCCATGAGAGCGACAGGTTGATCTCCGAGGGCAGATGCCGATCCCCGCCCGCAGCAAACGGGTCGGCTGACAAAGGGAGGCGCGGGCCGGGTAACCGGCCCCCCTTCCGCATCCCAACACCAAAGAAAGTGAGTCGCTGACCCCACGGGCTGGTTCCCCGAGGCACAGGGAGCTGGGCCGAACACCGGCCCCTCCCACATCCTTGAATGACAAAAAAGCATGGAATCAGAAAGGCTATGGACCATTGACGATGTGGCCCGTTTCTTGCATGTTAGTGTGAGATCCGTATACCGAATTCGCAGTTTGCCGTGGGTGCGGATCCTGGGATCACGACGATACAGAAGAGAAGATGTGGAACAATGGGTAGAACAGCACAAGGTTGGAAACTGTACAAGCGACCCGATTCGCCGATCTGGTGGACCAGGGCGACGGTCGATGGCGTCAGGTATCGAGAGTCGACGGGTTTCAAAGATAAAGGCGAGGCTGCTCGCTGGGCTGAGCAATGGTATAGTAGGCTCGTAGCTGGCCAGCATATCGAGCGTTCGGACTCGCTGCCTCTCATTGACCTGCTATCCTCCTGGCTGACGACAGTGGAGAGAGACCACCCGCATTGGTCGAGCACCGTCGAGTTGTATGCCAAATACTGGCTCAAGCGATGGAGGCAGCTCGACCAGATCGATTCACCGGCCGTCGAAAGGTACATCCGGGAACGCCGTGGGAAGGTTAAGGCGGTGACCGTGCGAAAGGAGTTGAGCGCCTTGCGGCGGTTCTTGAAGTGGTGCCAGAGGACGGGGCACATTCAGGATCTGCCGGAGTGGCTCCCTCCTTCCACCGACGGCGACAGGGAGCACACGCCGGTCTGGCTCACGGCCGATCAGATGAACGCCGTGATCGAAGAGCTGCCTGAGAGCTACAGGGGACATCCCGTGAGAGCGTGGTTCACGGTGGTATGGGAAACCAGTCTCCGCCGCGCAACCGTTGCCCGCATGCGATGGGAAGATCTGGATTTCGACGCGGGCACCCTTTCTATCAGGGCAAAGGCCGACAAGAAGCGATACGGACGCACGGTGCCTCTCACTCACCGAGCGGTCGCCGTTCTCCGTTCCCTGAAGAAAAAGCAGGGCAAACGGTCAGGCCTGGTGTTCGGGCTGCGTGACTACCGGGGCAACATCCGTTCGGCAGCCAAGCGCGCGGGGGTGCCGGAAGAGTTGGCCAAGAAGATGGGCAATCATTCCGTGCGCCACAGTCGCCTCACGGACTGGTGCTCGAAGACCAAGGACATCCCTGCCGTGCAGTACCTGGCCGGGCACAAGCTGCTCCAGTCAACCCAACGCTATGTCCACGCCGATCAGGAGCGGGCGCGCAAGCTGCTCGCTGCCCTCGGCGAGTAGTCACGACAAGCCAGAACCTTCGGATCCTCCCCACCTGATCTTCCACAGCAGCCTCACACATCATCCCCAAATATTGACACGATAGTGTCACACCACGAAAAAAGCCGCTCCAACCGGAGCGGCTAAGTACTTGGTGCGAAAGGGGGGATTCGAACCCCCACAGCCTTGCGGCCACTGGAACCTGAATCTGCAGGTGTGGTCCGAAATCGTTTGATTTTCAGATGATGGGTTGGACAATTCGGGACAGGGATGGAGAATTCCGGCACGATTTTGTCACGCTCGCGATCGTCACAGGAGAATACCAATGGCAAATCTCGATTCATATGTTCTGCTCTTTCGACTCATTGAGAATTTCGCTGACTGGATTGAATCATCCTGTGAAGACTACAAGATAGAACAGCCAGATCTGGATACCGATCCCGGTCGAGTCAGGCTCTGCTGGTGGAAGGACGATACTTTGGTAGCCAGTGTTACCTTTGTCGGTTCTCCTCCACGAAACGGAGTTGATTCACGAATCAAAGCTATTCTCGAAATTTCAGGGCAAGAGGTTTGGAAGGACGAACTTGTATTGCCAGGAGATAAATGGAGCAACGAAGTAATGAAACGAATCGCGCCGGTCATTTAACGCGTAGTCAGTCTGGGCACAATCGGTCGTTTCTGACAGGGGTAAATCCGGCGTGTTCTCGGCTTGCGTTTTTGCGGATTTGCGAGGGGAGCTGGAGGAGGGGTTTTTGACAGGTAGGCGGTGATCTTACACCGCGACATGCTCGCGCTCGCGGCGCCGAAGCGCCCGCCGGCAGGTGGACTCGCTGGCGCCGAGGCGCCTGGCAACCTTCGGCCAGGAGACGCCGCGAGCCCGCAGCTCCGCCACCTCGCCGGGGTCCACATCGGCGGTGGGGCGGCCCAGGGTCTTGCCTCTGCGGCGTGCCTCGTCGAGCCCGGCGAGGGTTCGCTCCCGGATCAGCTCGCGTTCGAACTCGGCGACGGCAGCCAGCACGGTGAAGGTCATCTTGCCTACAGCCGTGGTCGTGTCGATCTGCTCCCGGATACTCACCAGGTTGACGCCGTACGAGTTCAGATTGTCCCCCAGGTCCAGCAGCTCTCGCACTGACCGGGCGTATCTGTCGAGCGCCACTGCGGCAACGACATTCATCTTTCCCGCATGCGCTGCCTTCATCATTCTCTCGAACTGCGGCCGGTGCTTCCGCCTCGTGCTCACCTCGTCATCCACGAACTCCGCGACAATCTTCCATCCGCGCTGCTCCGCCACCTGACGGAGCTGGCCGAGCTGGACGTCGATATGCTGGCCGGCGCGTGATGTTCTAGCATACAAAGCAACTCTGGGTCGGTGGGTCTTCATCGTGTCAGCTTCCTAACGATCTTTTCGGCGGTTCGCTCCAGCTCCTCACCGCTGCCGATTTCGTAGCAGTCCGCGAGATGGAACGCCTTGGCGATCTTGGCGCCGAGCGACGTGCGCGGATCGACTCCCGGCACGCTCCGGAAAACTTCCAGGCTTCCCCCGTCGAGCGGGATCCGGCGGTACACTTTCCGGAGATCCTCGACGCCGATGGAGCCGTCTCCGTCCAGCTCGGCGAGCAGCGCAGCGGCGCTGGAGTGGCGGCCCGCGAGCCAGCGGAGCGCAGCGATTTCTTCGGAGGAAAGAGCCAGCCTGACATGCATCGTCGTCGTCGGCTTTTGCTCCTTGATCATGTAGAAGTTGTTGCATGCAGAAGATCGCAGTTCAAGGCCATGGACCTATAAATGTTGCCATGCGTGTTTTTTTCTGCTACCCGGAAAGGGTGACAGAACGGCAGTTCAGAAGCAGGCTGCGGAGACGATTGAAGGCGCTGCGCGCCGAGTCCGGCATGAGCCAGCAGGCCATCGCCGACCGGGCGAAAATTGCGAAGCAACACTACCAGCGGCTGGAGTGGGGAACGGTGAACCCGACTGTAGGAACGCTGATCAAGGTGGCAAAGGCGTTTCGGATCTCGCTCGGCGAGTTGCTCGACTTTGTACGGTAGGCGACTGCACGGTGTCCCCGGAATCCCGACGAGCACGAGCGCGCGGAGATCACCACAAGGCGGGTGAGACTACCTCCCGCCGTGCTGTTGATTCGAATGGTTTTTTCGGTGATTACGAGATCTTGGACTGCCGCGGCGTGGCGGGAAGTGATAGACGGGGTTGCACGGTTTGGTGGTCAAGCAAGGGCGGAGCGTATGCCCTTGGCCGGGGTTCTGTGCTGGGAAAGCGGCTGCGGGTGGTGGACAAGCGGCGAACCGCCATGGTCCCGTTCCTGCTCCTGCGGAATTCGCACAGCTGCGTCGAGCGGGAAGTAGAGGCGCGCTGCTGTCATGCCGGGAACATCACCGGCACGGGCGAGCGGAATCGTCAGAAACGGCCTCGCATCGAGGCCGCGGATAGCGCCCCGAATCCAGCCGTCCGCGGTCTGTGCCTCGAGCGCCATACCGTCCAGCACCTGCCGCGGCCCCTCGGCCGTCAGCAGCCGCCAGCTCGACGGGTCGCCCATCCTGCCGACGAGAGTGTCCGTCTGCGGCGGCATGCGAACGCGAGGCGCGGCTGGTTGGTCTTGCCGCGGGCGTTTCCGGCCGTCCCGGTAACGCGGCTGCGATGTAGAAGCGCTCGCGCTCTTGTCGCCGAACGGCATCAAGTCAAGCAGGTCATGGACGGTGAAGCGCTTGCCGTGCAGCATGTTGAGAATCGTTTCCAGCTCTTCGATCGTCTGGGCAAAGAGTAGCTGGCCATCGTCTATTTGAATAACCACCACACGGCCCGGCTGTATTCGCGGAGGCTCGTCGTCGTCGTCCTCATCCTCGTACGGAAAAGCCAGTTCATATAAGGAGATCAGGGTTGGCGTTCCCGACCACCCGCGGGTTTCGTCAATGTCGTCGACTATCGCGGCTTCTGCCTTGTCGCTTACGGCGAGCGTTCTCGTGTCGTCCAGCTTCACTCCCTCCAGCGTTTCCTCGTCGAGCACGTCGGCAACGGCGGCGATCATGTCGGCGGTCATTTCTGGATCGTCCGCCAGCGCCGTGAGCGCGGCCATGAGTTTCGGGCAGCTGGCACGATCCGCAGCGAGCCGCTGCCGATAGCGGCGGATGCCGCCGCTGACGCGGATTTCGGGAGTCCGGTAGTTGGGGAGGTCGAGTATCTCAAACCTCTGCTTGGCAACCGCGTGCAGGGCTTCTACAAGCTCTCCTGGATAGCGGGCGACGCGGACCTCGCCGCTCTCGGGGATGATCAGGGCGGAGCCCTCCGGCCAGGTCGAAGGGTGCTGGCCGTCCAGCCACGCCGACAAGGCCTCGAGGCGTTCCGGCGACATCCACTCTTCCTGTATCAACTTGTACAGCAAGGCAAGCCTTGCGGCACGATCATGGTCCATCAACATGTTGTTAACACGCTCCTTCTTGGTAGTACGGCAATTGAGAAAAAAATAGATCTCGTGCGCGAGGGGTACCCCGGGTCTCTGCGGGGCGATGGGCGCCGGGATTCCGGCGGGCTACCCTCGGTCTTTAACTTAATACGAAGTAATTAGTAGGGCATTGAATTTTTTGATTGAGGTCTATTCCGCGGAGGCGCTAAAAAAGCGAGCATACGCTTCAAGATTAGCTTCGTAGGGAAAGCTTGACGAGTCCAAACTCGTACCCGTTAAAGCCTTTATCATTCCTTTACCAAGCATAGTATTAAATTGGTTTGGAAAGTTTAATAGATTGCTCATTTCTTTTTCTGAATTTAAAAGCCGCACAAATTCCGTAGGATATAGTGCTGGCAGAACTCTAATGGTTTCACCTCCCATACGAGCATGACGAACGATAGCGCGATTATGCCTGTCTAGTCCGACTAGCCAGTAGTAGTTTTCACGCTCGTATGCGCCAAACTTGTTTTGAGTATCCAGGATTGCTTTGCCAGAGTAAAGCGGCCCCAAGCACTTGTTGACTGCTATTTCGATAATTCGCGTCGAAGACACCATATCTCTTTTTATATATTTGCGTATGGTTCGTTTCACGAGTCCCCCCTTTCGGCGAACGGAGCACTGAGCTTTTAGTTTCTTTTCAAGCATTAATAATCGTTTTTTGGCCTTATTCTGTTCTTCGTGCTGCCTCTTCTTGTTTTCGGCTTCTATTGCGCGCGCTCTCTCTGTCTCTTGCTGACGAGCTTCTTCCTCCTGCCTTCGCAATGGTTCAAGCCGGGCTAATACTGATTTGACCCTGTTGGTGTACAATCCCTTTGGATATCTCTTACCATATTCCTCTGCCATGGCGTAGCACGAAGAAACAGAATGGCTCGGTGTACAATTTTTCTCTACCAATTTCCAGAAGTACTTGTCCTGATCGTCTTTAAATCGTTTACTCTCTCCAAGATCGATCGCCACCTTTGTTCCAATCTTCTTTCCCCTCCGTTCCTTGACTTCTATAAACAATATCCCGTCATCAAAAGATGTTATAAAATCCGTCTCCAGCAACACCCGTCGATAACGCCTATTGCCTTCATACTTCCATTTCATTGCATCGAACAGATCGAAACGAGCTTTTCCGTTCTCATCGGTACGAGTTTCCAGTCTGAACAGAGTTTTGCGGAGTTCGCACCGCTCACATGTGTTTTCTACAAAAAAGTATACATTCTTGGTTTTCACGGGCTTCCTGGGAATACACGCGCGCGTTTTCCTTCCGTGAAAAACCCTCTTCTCCCCCAAATGCTCCTCGGAATCAGTTAAACGTACACTGTCGATTATTCCGGCCATCAGCAGCGGCGCTCCAACGCAAACCGAAATGATGCCGAGTGTCAACATCGTACCACGCGGACCAAGCTCTTCTTCGCCCGTGACAGGATCTATTTTCTCTTCATCCGGAGGAAGTGTTGTCCCGTATCCGATAAGCGCACCACCGCCGCCCGTTATTAAAATGCCGGAAATATATTCCCACCAGATGGCGCTGTTTTTTGAAGTCTTTTTCGTCAGTACTGTCCTGTCGACAATTCGATATTTTTCTTCCACGCATTTGTGTTGTACATCAACGAACAATGCGCCGTCTCTGTATTGATAGTCCACGAGGTAGGGGCGATGCTCGATCCATTTCTTTTTTGACCTTCTCTCGTAGTCGGCATCATAAGTCACCTGTTCGATTTCGTTTCTCAGGAACTGGTCCTTGTTGGCGACTGTCTTGATAAGCGACTCCCCAGCCGACGCGCACGATAAGAGGCACGCGCAGGTACAAACAGGAATGATTCGAATTCGAGAGAACATTACATCCTCCTTTTTTCAAAGCGAGGTTAGGTTGGAGAACCCGCCCACCTACTTGCATCTCGCAACAAAAGAAACCTTGTAACCACTCGACCTTTCGACCATGGCATCGATGGTGCCCTTTATTGTTTTCGCCTGCGGCCCGGTGGCAATGCCGCTTGCTCGTACATTGTGGACTCTATCTGACCATGACGGTGACATATATTTTATACAGAATTGAAGCTTCCGTACTTCAAACTTGCTGCTACCCTCGCATTGCAGCAAAAACTCGTTGTATTTTATTTCGCTTGCGGCGCATTCTTCGTGCGGTGATAAAACGCTTT
>Ga0180434_10005651_pt1 | contig 14650 bp, 11 predicted proteins | sample SS_ome_7_FD_132453 | JGI IMG/M metagenome (GOLD analysis project Ga0180434, IMG submission 132453) | Hypersaline lake sediment archaeal communities from the Salton Sea, California, USA - SS_1_D_2 metaG | ecosystem: Environmental > Aquatic > Non-marine Saline and Alkaline > Hypersaline >... | reverse complement strand
AGGTTCCCGAAGGCCTCGTACTGGTAGGTGTCGGTCGCCGTCTCGCTCGAGTCCACCAGCTTCCGAGTGCTTCCGATCTGGTCGTACAGGTAGTACGAGGTCGCCCCCCCCCGCCGCATCGAGATGAGCGGGTCGTAGTAGGAATCACCCGCCACCGTGTACTGCGCGTTCTGTGTCCAGGTCGCGCCGGAGAAGGTGCCCTCCAGGATCACCCGTACCCCGTCGTGCCAGTAGTACAACGTCGTCCCGCTCTCGGTCTTGCTCACTCGCTCGCCCACGGGCCCGTAGGCGAACGCCGCCGTGCTGGCATCGGGGTAGGTGATCCCCGTCAGCTGGTTCGCCCAGTCGTAGCTGTACGTGGTCGTGCTCGTCCCCCCTACCGTCTTGGTCACCGTGTTCCCGTTGCTGTCATACGTGTAGGCGATGTTCCCCGCCGCCGTCATCTTGTTGTTCGCATCATAGGCGTAGGTCGTCGTCCCACCGTCCACCATCTGGGTCCGGTTCCCCACCGCATCGTAGGTGTAGGCGTAGGTGTACACCGTCTCGTCCGATGAATCCTTTCAGGTCGCTGCTCCCGCTTATTATACGCTCAACAGGCCCGTTTGGTCACATCGGGATCGCAGGTTTTCGCCGCGTCGCCGGGCAGGAGGCCGACGTATGCCTGAGCGCCGGCTTACCCCGCCAGCCGGGCGATGATGGCGTCGGCCATCTGCGAGGTGCCGACGGCTGTGGGGTCGTCGCGCTGGGGCTTGAGGTCGTAGGTCACGTCCTTCCCCTCGGCGATCACCGCCGCCACCGCCTGCTCCAGCCGGTCGGCCGCTTCCCCCTCGCCCAGGTGCCTCAGCATCAGCATCCCCGATAGAATGAGCGCCGTCGGGTTCACCTTGTTCTGGCCCTTGTACTTGGGCGCCGAGCCGTGCGTCGCCTCGAACACCGCCGCCCCCTCGCCGATGTTGGCCCCCGGCGCCACACCCAGGCCCCCCACCAGCCCCGCAGCCAGGTCGGACAGAATATCGCCATACAGGTTCGGCAGCACGATCACGTCATACAACTCGGGCTTCTGCACCAACTGCATGCACATGTTGTCTATCAGCCGCTCCTCGTACTCGACCCGCCCTTCGTACTCCTCGGCCACCTCGCGCGCCGCGCGGAGGAAGAGCCCGTCGGTGAACTTCATGATGTTGGCCTTGGTCACCGCGGTCACTTTGCGGCGGCCGTTGGCCAGCGCGTACTCGAAGGCGAAGGTGACGATGCGCCGGCTGGCGCCCTGCGAGATCGGCTTGATCGAGATCGCCGAGTCCGCCGCGATCTTCTCCGGCGCCAGGGCGATGATCCGCCCCGCCTCCTCCGTGCCCAGGTCGAACTCCACCCCCGCGTAGAGATCCTCGGTGTTCTCGCGCACCACCACCAGGTCCACGTCGGCGTAGCGCGACCTCACGCCGGGGTAACTCTTGCACGGCCGCAGGCACGCGTACAGCCCCAGGATCTGCCGCAGCGCCACGTTCACCGAGCGAAAGCCCCCGCCGATGGGCGTGGTGATCGGTCCCTTGAGCGCCACCCCCGTACTGCGGATGGACTCCAGCGCCGCCTCGGGCAGGGGCGTGCCTTCCTTCTCGATCTGGTCGAGTCCGGCCTGCTGCACCTCCCACTCGATGGCGACGCCCGTCGCCTCGATCACGCGCCGGGCCGCCTCCACGATCTCGGGGCCGGTGCCGTCGCCGGGGATGAGCGTCACGCGATGCGCCACGTCGGGGCCTCCCATCAGGATTCGGGCTTCGGCGCGCGGTCCAGCACGCGCAGCAGCAGGTCGGGGCGGTCGGTCTGGATTCCGTCCACGCCCATGGCGATGATGCGGCGCATGTCCGCTTCGTTCTCCAGGTCGCCCATGATGTCCACCCATACCTCGGCGCCCGCCTTGTGCGCGTCCTCGACGGCCCCCGCGGTCCACTCGCGCACGTGCGAGTTGAGGTGCCGGGACCCCAACTCCCGCACCACCACCGCGGCGAAGCCCTGCATCCGCGCCCACTGGCCCGGGCTGACCATCACCGGCAGCGCCGGATCAACGCGCCGGAAGTCGCGCGCCTGCTCGACGCGGTACACGTGGATGATCACCTGGTCCCGCATCTCCTGCTCGACGATGGCGCGCACCACGTCCTCGGCGGCGGCGTCCTTGACGTCCACGTAGACGCGCACACGGCCGCGACAGAGCGCGAGCGCGTCCTCGAACGCGGGGATCGTCTCACCCGCGTACTCGGGGCTGAACTTCGATCCGACGTCCACCGCGCACACCTCGTCGGCCGTCATCTGCCGGATGACGCCCCGCCCCTTCTCCCCCAGGTCCACGGCGTCGTCGTGGGAGCAGATGAGACGCCCGTCGCGGGTGGTCTCGACATCGAGTTCGAGGTAATCCACGCCCAGGGCGATGGCCTTGCGGATCGCCGCCAAGGTGTTGTCCGGCGCGAGGCTACCCGCCCCGCGGTGCGCAATCACGATCACCTTCCGCTCCTCTCGCACGACCGATTTCCGCGACCCGCTCGCCGAGGCCGCAATCGCGGCCGCCAAGAGCCACAGGCACAGTGCTCTCACCAGGGGCAGCCTCACCTCGTCCGCTTGCGCGCGGCCGCTGCTCGCGTCCGGCCCGGCCGGCCGTCTGCCCCGCGGCGCGACAACCGGTTCCGGCGCGGCCTGACGGGAAGGAGATTCTGGAGCCGAAGGCCAATACCCTCCCCCGACGCAGACGGAGAACCGGCGTGCAGGCGAGTTTCGTACTCACGGTAGCCGAATCGAAGCGGCTCATCGCCAAGGGTGTGGCGCAGCACCCCGTGGCGCGCCGCGCCCTGGACAAGGGCCTGGTGGCGGTCGTCAAGGGTACCACCAATGCCTATGTCGCCGAGGAACTCCAGGGCGCGCCCATGGACAAGTGGCCCTACGCGCGGGGCCGCACCATCCCCGCCACCTGCCGCCCGCAGCGCCGCGCCCCCGCGCCCGAGGTCGCGGACCTCATCCTGCGCAACGGCGCTCCGGTCGAGATGGGCCTCGAAGAGGCCGCCGCCGCCATGCAGCCCGGCGACGTCTACATCAAGGGCGCCAATGCGCTGGACTACCGCTCCCGCACTGCGGCTGTGCTCATCGGCGCTGGCGACATGGGCACCACAGGCCTCTACCTGCGGTCTGCCTGGACCTCCCGCGCCCACCTCGTGATGCCCGTGGGCCTGGAGAAGCAGGTCGCCGGCGACCTGCACGAGGCCAGCGCCTGGGCCGCTGCCGAGCCCCAAGCCGACGGGAGCGGCGTCATGCTCTACCCGGTGCGCGGCGTCATCATTACGGAGATCGAGGCGCTGGCGGTGCTCGCCGGCGTGGAGACGGTGCAGATCGGCGCCGGCGGCGTGCTGGGAGCCGAAGGTTCGGTGCGGCTTCTGGTGCGCGGCGACGCCGACCAAGTGCGCAAGGCGCTCGCCCTGATCCACTCCATTCAGGGCGAGCCCCCCTTTCCCGTGGAGCCACAGGGAAACCCCTGACAGCAATCAAGGACCGGAGGAGGTGCCAGTATGCTCGACCCGACCCATCTGAAAGGCGTGATCCCGCCCATCGCGACCCCGCTCACCGCCGAAGAGAAGGTGGATGAGCAGGGCATGCGCAGGCTGGTCAGCCACCTGCTCACCGGAGGCGTGCACGGCATCTTCGCCGCCGGCACGACCGGCGAGTTCGCCCTGCTGCGCGACGAGGAGCGCCGCCGCGCCGTCGAGATCGTCATCGCCGCCGTGGCGGGCAAGGTGCCCGTCTTCGTAGGCGTGGGCGATTCCAGCACCGCGCGGGCCGTCTTGCGCGCCGAGGAGGCCAAGACCCTGGGCGCCGACGCCCTGGTCGCCATCCTGCCCTACTACCAGCCCACCCCCACCCCCGACGAGATGGTCACACACTTCGAGGCCGTCGTCAAGGCGACCGACTTGCCCCTCATGCCCTACAACATCCCCCAGCGCGTGAAGAACGTCATCCACCTCGACGCCGTGGCCCGGCTCATCGAGCACGATCGCGTGGTGGGCATCAAGGACAGCAGCGAGGACCCCTACTACTTCCACCGCCTCACCCTCATGGAGAGCGCCTCCTTCCGCGTCTTCCAGGGCGGCGAAGCCCTGGCCGCCGGCAGCCTCCTCATGGGCTGCCACGGCATCGTGCCCGGCATCGGCAACCTCGTCCCCCGGCTCTGCGTCCGCCTCTACGAGGCGGCCCAGGCCAGCGACCTCGAGGCCGTGCGCACGCTGCACCACGACCTGATGGAGATCAACCGCATCTGGTGGCTGGACGGGACCTCTGGCATCGGCGCGCTCAAGTGGGCGCTGCATCTGGCCGAAATCTGCCAGCCCCACGTCGCCCGCCCCCAGGCGGAGCCCTCCACCTCGGCCCGCGCCCGCATCGAGGGCGAGGTCAAGAAGATCCGCAACTACCTCTGAGCGGGCGGCCCGCCGCTACCTGCGCACCGAACCCGGGCGCTCCCTGCCCCGCAGGCGGGCCCCGGGACGGGCGCGGTGGTCGCGCGGGTCCGGATGCCCCTCGCCGCGCGTCCCCCGGGTCGCGGCACCCGGGAGGGCGCCTGTGCGGTCACCCGTGTCGGCAGACCCCGGCGCACGCGGCTGCGCCTACCCCCATCTCACACAACCCGCATGTGTGAAAACGGCCCCGATCATGGGATAATCCAGTAGGAGAGTGGCCGGATAGGATGGCTGCCATGCGGTGCGCCAAGTGTGGAAAGGAACTGCCCTGGGTGCCCCGCTCGCTGGAGGGGCGGGTGCAGATCCGCTGTCGGGCCTGCTTCGGCGCCGCTCCCGAGGGCTCCCCGGTGAGCGACCTCCTCGACCGGTCGTACGAGCGGAGGCTGGCGCGTCAACTCAGAGACGGCTGGTCGGAGGCGGCCTAGAGGGGCGGGCCGCAGCGGGACCTTGTTCCGGGTTCGGTATGGCGGACGATCACTTCGGTGATCGTCCGCCGCGTGTTTGGGGTGAGGCTAGGCCAGGGCGAGGCGGGGTGACTCGCGGAGCACCCGGGCCACGTCCACGCCCGCCGCGCGCGGATCGAGCACCTGCTCGATGCTGGGCGCGTCCTCCTCGGCGAGAGCGATCTCCTCGGGCTCCAGGACGTGACCGGTCTCCTCGGCGATGACGCGGGCCACGAAGGGGTGCGCCGCGTCCCGCGAGTTGGGCCGGGTGACCACGGCCATGGAGCCGTCGCCCAGCAGGAGCAGCGTCCCGGGCGGATAGCGCCCCAGCATCTCGGTGAACCGTCCCAGCAGCCGCGGCTCGAAGGTCCCGGCCGCGCCGCCGTGCATCAACGCCAGCGCCTCGTGCGGCGGCAGCGGCGGCCGGTACGGGCGCTCCGTGGTGAGCGCATCGTAGACGTCCGCGATCCCCACGATAAGGCTGAACAGGTTGAGTTCCCGGGGCGGCGTCGCCTCGGGGTAGCCGCTCAGGTCGGGCTGCAGATGGTGCTCGAAGGCCACCACGGGGGCCACGTCCGGCACCGCCTCCTGGGCGGCCAGGATCAACGCACCGTCAATGGGATGGCGCTTCACCAGCGCGAATTCCTTGTCGGTCAGCGCGCCCGGCTTGCGCAGGATCTCCAGGGGCACGCGCACCTTGCCCACGTCGTGCAGCAGCGCCGAAATGCCCAGGTCCTTGAGCAGTTCGTTGTCGAGCGAGATGGCCCAACCCATAGCGATGCTCAGGATGCAGATGTGCAGGCCGTGTGTGAAGGTGTACTCGTCGTAGTGCTTCACCGAGATCAAGCCCAGCATCTCCGACTGCTCGCGCACGATGAGGTCAATCAGGTCTCCGACCATCTCGTTGGGGCTGTCCAGTCCGATGGGCGACTCCTGCCGCGCCTGGCTCATGATCCCCCGCATCACGTCCACCGCGGTCTGGTAGGCTTGGTTGGGCGCCGTGAGGGCCACCGGCGCGCCATCGCTCACGTCCTGATCCACCCTCTGCAGCCGCTCCACGGCGACCCGCCTCACCTCGTGCGCCGCCAGCATGCGCGCCACCCCGCCGGCCTCCGCCACCTCCGAAGGCTCCATGGAGAGCGCCTTCACCAGAGCCGCCAGATCCCCGGCCCGCACCCCGGGCAGCAGAGTCAGGCTCTCGATCTCCCTCCTTCTGCACGCCCCCGCCAGATTCGCGAGCGCGGTGTTCCCTTCGCGAACGGGCCGGTCGTCGGCCACCACCTCGCCGTCCACCACCTTGAGCACCAACTCCTTCCGGCCCTCGGACAGGTAGGCGGCGGCGGCCTCGGCCGTCTCCGAGAGGGCGCCCATCACCGCCGGGTGGTCCGGGGCGTAGAAGCCGGTGTTGCGAATGGCCTTCACCAGGCCGGTCACGATCCGGCACACCAGCGCGCGGCGGTCGCCGGCGGAGCGCTCGGCACGGGTTGGGGCCTCTTGCTCAGCCACTTGCCGCCTCCCCTCTGATCTGCGTATGCCGGCGCGCCCGCTCCTGCACGGCCCGTCGGGCTGCATCGGCCACGACGCCGCTGGGGTCCCGGACCGCGCCCACCAGCGCTCCGTGGGCCTCGTCGCCGGCGATCCGGCTCAGGCTCTCGACGGCCAGTTCCCGCAGCGCGTCGTTTGCCCGCCGCAGCAGCAGCGACCGGGTGTTGAGCACCTTGATGAGCGGCGCCGCGCACTCCCCCGCGCCGATCCGGCCCAGCGCCCTGACGGCCGCCCTGCGCACCTCCAGCGTCGCCCCCATGGGGGCGCCCTGAGTCGCAGCCACGCTCAGTGCCAGCACCGCCCCGCGGGCGCCGATCTTCCCAAGCGCCTCGGCCGCCGCCGCACGCAGGGCGGCGTTGTTGTCGAACATGACTTTGAGCAGGATCTCCTGCGAGGTGGGTCCCGGCATTTTGCCGAGCGCGATGACCGCGCGCCGCCGCACAGTCCAGTCGCGGTGTTCCAGCAGCAGGCCCAGCACCGAGGGCACCCCTTCCCCGCGGATGGCCTCCAGCGCCGCGATGATCTCGGCGGCCCGCTCGGACGATGCGGTCGCCACCCATCGTGCCGCCTGCGATGAGTCGCGGCCGGCGCGGGTCAGCGCCTTCAGGGCCTCGGCGACGACTCGAGGCGTGTGCGTGCCGCCGGCAATCTGCGCCAGCGCGCTGCATCCATGCCGCTCCATCTGCCCCAGCAGCCGGGCGATCTGTGACCTCATCTCATCGGGCTGCTCCTCGAAGGCCTCGGTCAGGCAGGCCACGACCTCCTGGGTGCCGTGCCGCTGCAGGGCCTGTTCCGCCATGGCCCGCAGGGTAGCGCTTCGGGGAGAGGCGGGATCGGCCTCCCGCTGCAGCGCCGTCGCCAGGCCAAGCACCGCTTCGGCCTTGCCCTCCCTGCCGCAGCGCGCCATCTCGGCGCCCACCCGCTCCACCGCATCGGCGACCTGCGAGGGCTCCAACTCCATGCCCAGGATGTCCAGCAGGAGCTGCCGCCGCGCGCGCTCGGGCGCAGGCGCCGTCACCGTGGTCACCAGATCGTCCAAGGCGGGGGCCTCGCCGCCCAGCGTCGCCGCCGCCGTGACCACCTTCATGTGGCCTTCCATCTCCGGGCGTGCCAGGGCTCGGTCCTTCGCGATCCGGTCCGCCAGCAGCCCCACCACGTTCCGGTAGTGGTCCTCCGACACGCCGCGTGCGGTGAGGCGCTGTCGCAGCAGGGCCTCGACATCCCACATCCGCTGCTCGTCGGCCATCACGCGGCGCAGGGCCGCCTCGAGGTGGGCCGACGGCTCGTTGACCACCCCGTCGGGGTGCCCCATGATGAGTTCCACCGCCTCGTCGGGGCTCATGGGGCGCACCATTTCGGTCAGCACGTCCGTCTGGCCCGGTCCCGGGGTGATCTCCGCGCGGAAGAGCCGGGCGCGCATCTCGGAGGTCAGCAGCCCGATCAACTGGCCCACCTCGTGCCGCCAGTGCACGCGCTCGCTGTAGTCGTGGCCAGCCAACGACTCCCACGCGCTCTGCAGCAGCACCGCCAGGCTCTGCGCCAGGTAATCGTCCGGCGACAGCGCGCTGGGCTCCGCCTGGGAGGCTGCGGCCTCGGACGGCTCCGGCTCCTCGCGGCCACCCGCCAGGCCCTCGGCCACCGCCGCCCACTGCGGCACCGGGCGCACGCCCACGGCGTCCGCCGGCACCTCCCGCGCCTGGGCGGCCTGCAGGAGCGCCTCGGCGTCGCCGACCGCGCTCAGCGACACGCCCACCAACTGCTCCACGACGCTGCTGCGGGCCTCCGCCGCTCCGGAGAACATCGCCAGCCAGCGCGCCTCCGACTCCCGCAGCAGCCGGCGGTAGTCCTGCTGCTCCAGTTGGACGTGGGGAGCCTGCACCTCGCGGAACACGGCGACGGCGCCGCCGCGGTCTTCCAGTTCGGCGACATCGGTGCCGAGCACGCTGATGAGTGCTGTGATCTCGGGCTCCTGCAGGCCCGGATGCAGCCTCAGCGTCTGGACCGAGTGGGCGTGAAGTTGCTCGTGGAGATGCCTCAAGCCGGGGCGCGACAGATCGAGTGGCTGGTGATCCACCGCCAGCCCCTCGCGAGACACCGCGACCTCGAGCACCTGCCCCTCCGTGAGGAGCCCGCGCATCACCCGCGCCGCGTTCTGCACCGCCGCGTCGGCGATGGGGTGGCGGGGCGAGTAGAGGCCGACCTGCCGCACGGCGCGGCAGAACTCCTCCAGGGCAGCCTCCACCGGCCGCGTGTGTTCAGCCTCCGGACGCACGACGTGCCCTCCGGCCGCAGTGGGAACCCGCGGACATCCTGAGGTTTATTCCACAGGTCGGGGCCGCTCTGATAGGCCCAGAACGCCTTCTGGCGTGCCGAGACGCCCCATACGGCGTGTCGCGGGGGGCCAACGCGCTGCAGGGAGCGATTTCCGCCCTGTCGAACGCTCTCTGCGGCGCAGGTCCCCGGTTCGGGCCCTTCGCGCTGTGCAGGCGAAGCCGGCGCCTAGCGGCCCCCGTCGCCTGGCGGCCGGGGCCACAGGCTCGGGAGCGCCCTGCGCCCGGCACACCCATGAGTTCCCGGATCTGGCCGCCCGTCGCCGGCACCCGCAGGGTTGCCGAGTCAGAGCTGGTCGTAGCCGTGTGCCGCACGGCGGCCATCCTCATCGCCATCGTCTCTCCCGGCTACGTGCGGGGTGGGGTGCCGCCCAGCCCCTTCGAGCACGTCGCGGTGATCACAGCCGCCGTCTACAACGCCGCGCTGCTCATCCTCTACTGGCGCAACATACGGTTCCGGGGCATGCGCGCAGCCGCCGTAGCCACCGACGTGGCCTTCGTCACCATCTGGGTCTACCTGGCCATCCCGGCGGGGGCCTCGATCTTCGGCCTCTACTACCTGCTGGTCGTCGTCGCGGCGCTCTGGTTCGGGGTTATCGGCACCACCGCCACAGCCGCGGGCAGCGCCGGGCTCTACATGCTGGCCCTGCACGCCGGCGGCGCCTCGCCGGCGGCGCTGGATCAGGCGCTCACTCAACAAATCCCGGTCCTCGTGCTGGCGGCCGTGGTGGCCGGCTACATGGCCGACGCCCAGCGCCGCGAGCGCGAGTCGTGGGACCGCGACCGCGGTGTCCTGACCGAGTTCGAGAACCGGCGCAAGATCATCCAGGAGTTCTACGACCGGCTCGCGCCGCAGCGGCTGGCCGCGGCCGAGGGCCTCGACGTGGGCCTCCGCTTCCGGCCCGCGCTCCAGATGGGCGCCGGCGACTACTACGACCTGCTCACCGTCACCCCGGGGCGCTACTTGGCGGTCGTTGCCGACGTCGGCGGCAAGTACGCCGGCAGCCTCATGCAGGTGCCGTTTCTCAAGTTCTCGCTGCTGGCGGCGGCCCGCAGCGGCCAGTCGGCGGCCGGCATTCTCACCCAGGTCAACAACAACATGTTCCCTCAGGCCGAGGAGGACGCCGACCGCATCGTCAGCCTCTGCTGCCTGCTGATAGACGTCCAGGCCGGCTCCGTGACCTACGCCAGCGCCGGCCACGACCCCCCGCTCCTGGTCCGCGGCGGCAGCAAGGAGATCATCACCCTGCAGCGCGGAGACCTGGTGATGGGCGTGCAGCCCGGCGTCGCCTACCAACAGGAGACCGTCTCCCTGGAGCCCGGCGACACCCTGGTGCTCTACACCGACGGCGTCACCGAGGCCACCAATGCCGGCGGCCAGCAGTTCGGCCTCGAGGGCGTCCAGGCCGCGGTGAGGGCCGGCGTAGGGCTGGAGATGGAGGCCGACGCGCTGGCCCACCAGGTCTTCCTGACCGTGCGCGATTTCGCCCGCGGCGGTCACCGCGACGACGACATGACCCTGATGGTGCTCCGCTTCCGGCCGCCGGTCGAGGCCGCCGGCTAGACCGTCTTTTTTTTCGTCTCCGGCACGATCGGGCGCATGGTCGCCAGGAAATCGTGGTAGAATGACAAAGACTCAACGGGCGCCCGGCGTCGGCAAGGGCGCCCGCGGCATCCGGCGAGGTGGCCGGAGGCCGTTCGAGGAGGCTGGATTCGCGATGCCAGAGGATACGCCCACAAGTCCCCGCGGCCGCCGGAGCCGCAGAGACCGCAAGGCGGCCGATGCGGCCCGGCAGGAGCAGGACGAAGTACCCCTCTCCCTCGGCTACGTCGACTCCCTCAAGTACTGCCTCAATCGCAAGGGTGCCCCCGTCGACAAGGTCGCCCTCATGGGCCTGTCGGGGGAGACCTTCCGCACCTTCTACGACCCCAGCGTGCCCGAGCGCGGGCCCTACGTCGTCGCCTTCAACCCCCTCAGGGCCGCCTGCAGCGCCCTGGGCTACGACTGCACCGTCGCCTTCGAGCGCAGCCTCGAGTCGGCGTTGAACGCTCTCGCCGACACGCTCGAGCGCGAGGGCGCCGCCATCGTGCACGGCGCCGGCGAGTGGGTCGTGCTCACTCCGGCCAACGGCGCGCGGGGCAAGGTGCGGGTGCGGTTCCCCTCGGGCGCCGAGGCCGTCTGGTCCGAGAAAGAACTCGCCGAGCAGTGGCAGTGCGAACCCGGGCTGCTCGAACTGGGGCTGCCGGGGCACTACCACTTCAGCCTGGGGGAGAAGACCCGCGAGCCCAATCCCAAGGACGCCGCCCTGGGCGCCATCCGCCGCGGCATCCGCATGCTGACGCGCAAGACTCGCGTGGAAGGCTGCGTGCCGGGCGTCGACGCCTACCAGGAGATCGCCATCACCCTCACCCGCAAGCGCAAGCACGACGCCCAGAAGGCGCTCGACCTGAACCGCTATGCCTCCTGGAACGCCTTCCCCCTGGCCTACGTGCGCTCGACCCGCGTCGCCGCGGCCGCCTACCTGGAGTCCATCCGTCCGCTCTTCGAGGAGTCCGAGGCGCGCGAGCATCTGGATAAGGCGGCCGCGAAGTACCGCGAGATCGCCAAGACGCTGGACTCGCTGCCTCCGCTCCCCCGGCGCATTCCCCACGTGGATCTCACCGAGGGCGGCCCCTCCGTGAGCCGCACGCCGGAGACGCGGCAGGCCGTGAAAGGCTACATGCGCATGCGGCGCGGCGCCGCCAGGCAGATGCGCCGGCTCCACAAGCTCGAGCTCGAAGGGGTGGATGAGCTGCGCAAGGTGATCGAGACGGTCGAGCGCGAGAAGCAGCAGTAGGCCCCTCCATGAGACGCTTCCTGCGCCTGCTGCGCTATGCCAAGCCCTATCGCCTCGGCCTGAGCCTGGGCATCCTCTCCGTCTTCGTCGTGGCCGGGGTCGGCCTGCTCACGCCCGTGGCCGTGGGCTTCGTGATCGGGGTCATCATCCCCAACGCCGCCAACCACCACGACCGCTACACCGGCCACATCCCCCTGGCGGGCGCGCCCATGACGCTGAGCAACCTCCAGTGGCTGAGCCTCATCTTCGTCATCATCCTGGGGCTGCACGCGCTGAGCGGGGTCGTCTCCTTCGCCCGCACCTACCTCATGTCGTGGGTCGGCGAGCGCCTTCTCTTCGACATCCGAAATCAGGTCTTCCTGCGCCTGCAGGAACTGCCCATGCAGTTCTACCAGCGCCGGGGGAGCGGCCACATCATGGCCCGCATCACGGGCGACGTGGACGTCATGGGCAGCACCATCAGCAGCAGCAGCATTGACCTGCTCACCAACATCTTCATGGTCGTGGTCATCATCGTCTACATGCTGGTCGTCCACTGGAAACTCGCGCTCGTCTCCTTCATCGCGCTGCCCCTCTTCGCGACGAACTACCACATCTTCGTGCGCTACATCCAACGCGTCTGGGCGGCGCTTCGCGAGAAGTGGTCCGAGATGTACGGCGAACTCTACGAATCCATCGCCGGCGCCCAGGTCGTCAAGGCCTTCGCCCGCGAGAAGTACGAGACCCGCATGTTCTTCCGCGGCATGCGCGAGACCTACGGCCACAGTGTCCGGCTGGCCCGGGTCGGCACCCTGATGGGCGGCGTGGCGGGCCTGGTCTCGGCGGCCGGCACGGCCGTCATCCTCTGGTACGGGGGCAGCGAGGTGATCCGCGGCCACCTCTCCCTGCAGGAACTCATCATCTTCAACTCCTACCTGGCCTACCTCTACGGCCCCATCGTCGCCCTCAGCACCACCAGCCAGACCATCCACCGGGCCCTCATCTCGGCGGACCGCGTCTTCGACATCGTGGACGCCAAGTCCACCGTCCAGGAGGTCGCCGACGCAGTCCCCCTGCCCAAGGTGAAGGGCCACGTCGTCTTCGACCACGTCTCCTTCGCCTACGACCCCGAGAAGCAGGTCCTCGACGACGTCCACTTCGAGATCCAGCCGGGCACCGTGGTGGCGCTGGTCGGGCCCAGCGGGTCGGGCAAGACGACCGTCGCCAACCTCATCCCGCGCTTCTACGATCCCACCGACGGCCGCATCACCGTGGACGGCCACGACCTGCGCCACGTGACCCTCAAGTCGCTCCGCAGCCAGATCGGCATCGTCCTGCAGGAGACCTTCCTCTTCAGCGGCACCATCAAGGACAACCTGCGCTACGGCCGCATGGACGCCACCGACGAGGAAGTGGTCGAGGCCGCCATCATGGCCAACGCCCACGACTTCATCGTCCAGGAACTCCCCGAGGGCTACGAGACCGAGGTCGGCGAGCGCGGCCTCCGGCTCTCCGGCGGCCAGAAGCAGCGCATCGCCATCGCCCGCGCCATCCTGCGCGACCCCCGCATCCTCATCCTCGACGAGGCCACCTCCTCGCTCGACTCCGAGGCCGAGGCGCTCATCCAGGAGGCCCTGGAGCGCCTCATGCGCACCCGCACCACCTTCGTCATCGCCCACCGCCTCTCCACCGTCATGGCGGCCGATCTCATCTGCGTCCTGGAGGAAGGCAAACTCGTCGAGATGGGCAACCACGAGGAGTTGGTCGCCCGCGACGGCCTCTACGGCCGCCTCTACCGCAAGCAGTTCAAGATCAAGGAGTCCTCCGACTCCTGGCTCACCCGCTGACGATCCCCTCCTCCGCCAGCCGCAGTTCGTCGCTCAGCCGCCCCCGCGCGTGCAGGTCGGTCAGCAGCGCCACATCCTCGGGCCGCCCCACGTCGCTCCAGAAACCCTCGAACTCGACGCCGCACACTCGATGGCCCTCCCGCACCATGGTGCCGATCCCCTGCGGCAGTTCGTACTCCCCGCGCGCCGATGCCTGCAGGCCCTTCAGGATCGGCCAGACGGCGGGCGTCAGCACCATCACCCCGGCGTTGTTCCAGCGCGTGGTGGAGGTGCCCGGCCGGGGCTTCTCGACGATCCGCGTGATGCGGCTTCCCTCGCGGTAGACCGCCGCGCCGGCCGCGGGGTCCTCCACCTCGTTGAGCCCCAGCAGCGCGTCGCAGGGCTCGCGGCGGAAGGTGTCGAGCAGGCGGCGGTAGTTCCCCCAGTCGGTCAGGATGTCGCCCCAGGTGAGCGCGAAGGGCCTGTCGCCCAGCCAGTCCTCGGCCAGCAGCGCCGCCGCCGCCGTGCCGCTCAGTGCGGCCTGGCGCCGGTAGTGGAGCCGCATCCCCAGGCGGGCGCCGTCGCCGAAGCGGGCCTCGACCTGCTCCCCCAGGTGCCCCACCACCACCATCGCCTCCGCCACACCGGCCGCGCGCAGCCCGCGCAGGATATGCTCCAGCACCGGCCGGCCAGCCACCTCGAGCACCGGCTTCGGGGTGTGATCGGTGAGCGGCCGCAGCCGCGTCCCGCGGCCGGCCGCCAGCGCCAGCGCCTTCACAGCGAGTCATCCAGTAGGGGCCGATTCTCAATCGGCCCGCGGGATGGTTCGGACAGGAGCACGCTCCTGCCCCACGCGCAAACGCTAGCAGCGGATGGGATAGCGGCCCTCCTCCCGGCAGGTTTCGTAGAAGGCCAGGATGTTCTCCAGCGGCGTGGCGGGCACGATCTCGCTCGACGACCCGATGAAGTGCCCGCCGCCCGGCGCGGCGTCGCGCAGGCACTGGCGGGTCGCCTCCCGCACCTCCTCCGGCGTGCCCAGCGGAAGCACCTGCGAGCAGTCCACGTTGCCCACGAGGACGAGCCGCCCATGGTAGCGCCGCTTGAGATCTGCGATGTCCATGCCGGCGATGGGCTCGATGGGGTTGAGCCCGTCAATGCCCGCCTCGATCATGTCGTCAATGATTGGGGTCACGTCGCCGT
>Ga0180434_10005648_pt1 | contig 14654 bp, 11 predicted proteins | sample SS_ome_7_FD_132453 | JGI IMG/M metagenome (GOLD analysis project Ga0180434, IMG submission 132453) | Hypersaline lake sediment archaeal communities from the Salton Sea, California, USA - SS_1_D_2 metaG | ecosystem: Environmental > Aquatic > Non-marine Saline and Alkaline > Hypersaline >... | reverse complement strand
CTACACAACACGGTAACGCGGATACCTCACCGATCGCAGAGAATCGCAAGGATCCCGACGCGCACGCGGCGATAGGTAGCAGGTCGGAGAGTCAACCTGGTTAGAGTTCAGCGGCGTCCAGAAGCGCGGGCACGTGTTTTTCCCACCCGATCGGCATGATATGGACACCCTGGCACATGTCCCTCATCTCTTTGATGAGTCGAGCGCCGATCTCGATAGATTTCTTGACGCGGTCTTCCGCCTTGTCCATCTCATCTATCAAGCTGTCCGGCACGTGGACGCCCGCAACGTTCTTGTTCATGAACCGGGCCATACCGGCGGATTTCAGCAGGACGATACCGAGCATCACCGAAACGCCGAGATTCTTAACCTGTTTCATGAACTGCTCGAACTTCGCTGGCTCGTAGACCGCTTGAGTCTGGAAAAATTCGGCGCCGGCCGCTACCTTTTTCTCCATCTTGATTATCTGCGGTTCGACAGGATCGGCCGCAGGCGCCACCACAGCACCAAGACAGAAATCAGGCGTGCCCTGCAGCTCGTTGCCGGCAAGATCCTTGCCGTCCCGCAGCTTCACAGCAGCTTGGAGCAGCGAGATCGAATCCAGATCGAACACCGGTCGCGCTTGAGGATGATCACCCAGCGATACATAATCGCCGGTCAAACACAATACGTTCTCTATGCCGAACACATGGGCGCTGAGCAGGTCGGATTGCAGCGCTATACGGTTACGGTCGCGACAGGTTACCTGGAATACCGGTTCAATGCCTTTGTCTTTAAGCAGCTTGCACACGGCAAGCGAGCCGAGCCGCATCACCGAACTTTGCTGGTCGGTGATGTTTATCCCGTCCACCCTGCCGCCCAGCAGCTCGGCTTCTTCGAGCATCGTCGCGATATCGACCCCTTTCGGCGGGCCTATCTCAGACGTCACAACGAACTTGCCTGACTTGAACGCCTCGGATAATTTCATTTGGCAGCAGCCTCCTCTTCACGCTGTTCAACAGCCCATTTGATCGTCGATTTGATCGTCTCCGGTACTTCCATTTTGCTGAAATCTTTGGGCTCGAGAATCGTTCTCATCTTGTCCAGCCGACCAAGCTTCTTCAGCCGCTCATATATCAACTGCCAGCCACACTCTTTTGTCTTGGGTTGAAACTCGCACATACCGTTTTTTGCACCGCCACACGGTCCGTTTATCAGGCCCTTCGTGCAGACGGTGAGCGGGCACAGCCCACCGGTATAGTCGAGCAGACACTCGCCGCATTCCCGGCACCGCTCGCTCCCTTGCCACTCGCCTCGCGACCCGCCCAACGATATAGTGTCGCATGCTGGATGCACCGGCTTTGCGACCACGGCAGCGGTCGCCTGAACGCCGATACCGCACGTCATCACCAGGAGCGCGTCCGCCTCACTTATCTGCGCCGCTCGACGTGCCAGCCGCGCTTTCACCAGCCCCTTGTCGCAAAGAAAGTCCACGGAGGTTGTTCCGGTGATGGTTTTCTTCCCTTCCTGTTCGAGCCGGGACTTCATCTCGGCGACTTGTGCCTTGCCGCCGGTACCGCTCGCTTCCGCGCACCCGTTGCATCCCACGATGAAGATCTTCTTCTCACCCTCAGTCATGCGCAAGATCTCTTCAAACGGTTTCTGCTCTGATACGACCATTGCTCACAGCTCCTTTTGCTTTAGAGCGCCTCCCAAAGTGAGCGGACCCATCGTGGCATGGGCATCTTGCCCATGACATGACGGGCACGCCTCGGCGCACCTTTGACGCGACGCCCGTCCTACCTCGTTCGTGTTAGAGCCTTCTCCTGTCGTTCGCGGGCCGGATGGTGCCCTGCACGCCCTCACCGCGTTTCGCGGCTGGTTAGTTCTCCCATAACAGCGTCGATAATTTCGGGGATTTTTGCTTCGATCTCCTCCGAAAGGCCGGCGTTCCATGCAACGGTAGCAGGTTCCACGCCTATAACCACGATCTGTGCGGGGGCGAATCCCGCGAATCGGGTCATGCGCAACTTCTCGATCAATCCCATATCGTGACAGGACAGCTTGACCTCCTCCGTTTCGTCCTCGAGCTCATCGAGACTAAACCGATAAATAGTGCCAGGAGCGCCGCCGCCAAGAACCGCGTCAATTATAACGAGCTTTTCCGCCCCGTTTAGAATTTCCTCGTCACCCCAAAATTGCGTACCGCCATCCACAACGACCACGTCAGCAGGCAGAGATGTTGCCTTCAGCTTCTCAGCAATATGCACGCCGATACCTTCGTCCCCCATCAAGGGATTTCCGACACCCACAATCGCAGTTCTCACCGGCTCTTCCGTGCTCACAGCAACGGTACCTTTCGTATATTGCGCCCTTTCGGGGTTACCAGATGTACCGAACATGCCAGACACGGGTCAAATGACCGAACGATACGTACTACCTCAAACGGGTTTTCAGGATCCTTCACCGTCGTTCCGATAATAGCTTGCTCCATCGGACCGGGCGTATCCGAATCGTCCCGTGGCGATGCGTTCCACGTGGTGGGTACAACCGCTTGATAATTGGATATCACCCCATCTTTCACACGAATCCAGTGCCCTAGAGCACCTCGTGGCGCTCCAGTCATGCCGACACCTGTTCCTTCCTCCGGCAGCGTATACTCCTGGCACACCGGTTCGCCGGGCTTCAGTTGGAGCACCCATTCCGCCATGGCGTCGGCGACAAACCCCGTCTCGAGAGCGCGTGCCGCATGTCTGCCCAGCACCGAGAAGAGCACCTCAGGTCCTGCTTTGAGCTCTCCGAGCAGCCCATCAACCGCTTCCTTCACTGCCGCGTCACCCTGTGCATAGGAGACCAGGGTGCGCGCCAGCGGCCCCACCTCATACGGTTTCCCGCCGTATCGCGGCGCCTTTATCCAACTGTACCCTTCCTCCTTGGGATAGCGCGGCGCGGTAGCACCGTTTGATGGGTGTCGATTCGTGAACGAATCGTCATACCACGAGTGTTTGAGCTGCTCCGTTATCTTGTCTGCGTCGACGGACACCGGCTCCAATTTCGTATCGGTAGTCCCGGGGTTGATAAACCGTTTCTTCTTCGCCAGATCGCTCGGAGCCGCCTTCATATCGAACGCACCGTACGAGAGGTAGTTACCGCACCCTTTCCCAACCTCGAGATGGTCGCTGTACTTGCCCGCTACCATGACGATGTCGGGAATGTACACGTTCTTTATGAAGTCGCGAATCTCGTTCACGCGCCACAGAAACGCAGTCATCTTATCTACCGTCGGACGTTCGGTAACCCCGCCGGGCACTACCGAACAGTTGTGCGGCATTTTCCCGCCGAAAATCGATAACATTTCGTGGGTCTTTCTTCGCATGTGCAGCGCCAGCAGGTAATGTGCTACGGCCGCACGGTTCTCCTCCTTCGACAGGCGATAGTCCCCCTCGTAGCGAGGAACAAACGGGCCAAGCTCACCACGCGCAATGAAGTCTTTGACGGCCGTCAGCTCGGGATCGGTCCCCTCATAATCCGCCACACTCGTAACATCAACATAGTCGAGCGCTGCCAAATGGTAGAAGTGGAGAATGTGCGACTGCAAATAGTTGGAGCCAAGAATGAGATTGCGCATGATGCGCCCGTTCTCAGGTATGCGTTCGGCTATACCAAACGCGTCGTCCAGGCACAGCGCCGACGCCATCGAGTGGGCTGTCGGACAAACACCGCAGATGCGCTGCGTTATTCGATTGGCATCGCGTGGATCCCGCCCCTGCAAAATGAGCTCGATACCACGGAACAACATACCGGAGCTTCTCGCATCCTTCACGACGCCATCATCAACCGTGACCTCTACCTTCTGATGACCCTCGATTCGGGTAATCGGGTCAATCACTATCTTCTTCATTCCTGAGCGCTCCTCTCCTTATCAGCCCAATACTCGCCGATGACCGGCAGATCGACGTCGCTAACTTTCACATACAGCGGCGAGAATAGGTCCGGAAATTCCGGCTGGGTACACCCGGCGCAGGGTCCGCCGCTGCCGATGCACCAGTTCTGCCCGTTGTTCCAGAGGCGAATCGGGCAGTCCGCGTACGTGAGCGGCCCTTTACATCCCAGCTCGTGAAGACATCCCTCGTCACCAAACTTCTTGGCGAATTTGCCCTCGTCGAAGTAAGCGCGACGAGGACAGTTCTCATGGATGAGCTTGCCGTAAAACGCAAGTAGACGACCGTCTTCGTCGATCTCGTCCGCGGACGGCAACCCACCAAGCAACACTCGGGCAACGGTACCTGTGAACCAGTCGGGATGCGGTGGACATCCGGGAACGTTGATGACCGGCACCGAGACGCCGGCTTTCTCAAGCACATCGCCTACCCCGACACATCCGGTCGGGTTTGGCCGGGCGCCAAATATCCCGCCGTATGATGCGCACGTGCCCAGAGCGATCACCGCAAGAGCATCAGCAGCCAGGGAGGTCACCCACTCCACTATCGGTATCTCTCGTCCATCCTTCTCACCGACCATTCCATATATCCCGTTCTGCTTCGTCGGCACCGCCCCTTCTACGACGAGCAGGTACTCGCCTTTGCTCGCACTCGCCGAGGATTCCATCGCCTCGATAGCGATTTCGCCCGCTGCGGCCATGACAGTGGGCATGAATTTCAGGCTCACGTGCTTACCAGGCACCACCTGGTCAACCAGCAGATTTCTCACCGTCGGACTCGCCGAATTAAGCACGGACACGACGCAGCCTGAACATGACGCGCCCTGGAACCATATGACGGGATATTCTTGAACTTGACCCTTCGGCATCACCATTCCTCCATCTCAACATGCCGGCGCGGGTTTCCAGCAGCCGTGACTTGCATGGGCCGCTTTTCCCCACCGCCGAATAACGCGCTCAGTCGCGCAAAACACACCTCTCGCCCGTTGGTCATGTTGTAAATTATTGTCCAGTTTCCTGTAAGAGTCAGGAACAGCAGCACGACTCCGCGGTCTATCGTGCCGCTGGAGCAGGCACATCATCCACGGCATTATATACCCACTTCCCGCGAAAATGCAAGCGGTTTTTTCCATCGGTGTAACGTATTGAAAGAGAAAAGCTTAAACGCGCGCACGATCCTCTCGACGACAGCGCCGTTCGACAAGAAGTGCAATAAGCTTCTGCAAATCACCGTTCCAGAATCCTGTCGAGCAGCGCTCCTCCTACGTCACGCAGTATCTTTTCTTCGGGTTTTTCCTTCTCGCCCGGCTTTTTCTTACCGACTACCTCTTCGAGCAGCTCCTCTTTAAGCCTTTCCTTTCCTTTCTCGAGCGCCCTCTCGGACACTCGTTTGGCGTCGAGCGTTACCTTGATCTGCGGCACTGTCCCGGTCGCGATAAAGGGAACGACTATGCGCCGATCCTTATTCTCAAAGAACGTCTGGACATCGCTCCCCCGGTTCTTTGCGCTTAGTTCTTCCGAGAGTATAGCTTGAGCACGCATGTTCAGAGACTTGTCGAGACTGTACGTGCCTGCGCCGCGAACGTCAAAATGCTCCAGCGCCATGCGCAGTGTCGATACCGTTGCCGTGCCGCCCGCCAGAGCAAACTCGGCAGCAAGATCACGAAACACCGTGTTCTCGGGGCCGACTTCCGCCACGCCGGAAAGCCGGGATATGTCAGCAAGCTTCCGCGCCAGGTCGAACCCGGTAAATTGACCGCGCGGCATCTCCACGCTGCCGTCCAGCTTCATCGTTTTCAGCAACTGGTCGGAATTCAGGTCCGGGACGTTCAGTGTGAAGGTACCCGAAACAGCGCCTTCCACTATTCCTTTCGCACGTTCGCTCAACGCCAGCAGCGGTTCGATATCTATAGCCTGCACGGCCATCGCACCTGACACGGCCGGTTTCTGGAAGGCAGATGAGACCTTCACCGAACCATTCAGCTTCCCACCGCACAGATCGGATCTCAGTTGGTCAACCACCACTGCGCCGTCCCGTAAGCCCACCGACACCGCAGCATTTCCGAACGTAACGGTCTTGTACTTGCCCTCACCGAGCGTTATCTCGCCGGCCAGGCGCGCTTCTTTCAGAGGCGATTCGGAAGATCGTGCAGGACGAGCAGGTCGTTGCGTGGGCTGCGCACCAGTCTTTGCGGCAGCCGGCTTCTTGGGCATGAGCTGTTCGACGTCCAGACTATCGAGAGTTACCTTGAACGTTCCGCGGGGAATGCGGACACGATCGAGATCTGCTTCAACCTCGCATCGGCTCCCGCCGAGAGAAAACGTGAGCCCCGTCACCTTGGCGTACTCTTTTTCGGAGAACAGCGAAACATCAGCGGTCCCGACCGCGCCCTGGATTGGCACGCCGATTTTCGGGTGACTCAATCCCACCTGTTTGAGTTGTACCTTACACGTGACCGCGGACAGTGACCCTCCAGCTCGCCCTGTTGCGGTGGCAGAGACCGCAAGCTCTCCCGACGGCTTGTACGTCGCGAGGGCGGGCACGACCGCCGCCAACTGGTGCAGGACTACCTTGCTCGAATCGAACGCCACATCGTACCCGAGCTTACCGCTCTCTGCAGAGCCAGCGTCTTGTTTCGGTAGATCGATGACGCCCGAACCCGCGAACACGGTTTCTCCGAGCGCCATGCTGGCAAGCTTGAAGGAGAGCCTGTTCTCTCGCAATGTGGCGGCCAGATTCTCCAGTTGCAGCGCCGTGAGCTCGTAAGCTTCACCAGCCGGCCCTCGTGCACTCGGTTTATCTATGCGAACTGTGGCTGTTGCCTTGCCGGTGGTCTCTTTCTCACCGGAGGCATAATCGGCGGACATGTCAAAGAACACTTTCTCGGCGGCGATATCCCACTCTTTGCCGGGGTCTCCCGCTTTCGCATTGAGATCAGACACCGTCGCCTTACCCTGAGCACGTATCGTTCTGCTTCCCGCGGTAAGCGACCCTTTGCCCTCGAACTCGACACTGTTCACCGCAGCCTTCGAGACCGCCGACGCCAAGCCGGCGATATCCAAGCCTTGCGCCTGAACATTGCCGTCGAAGGACGCCTCCTGCGCGTCATACCGGGCCGAGGCAGAACCGTCGATCGAGAAGGCGGTTCCCTTTACTGAAGCCGCGGGACGACCAGGAACGCTCACGACATAGTTCGTCAGAGACACGTTTCCGCTCCAGCGGGCGGTTTGCTCCTCGTCGCTCAGCGAAACGGTAAAATCCCCGGAAACATTGTCTGACTGAAACTGCTTCACGTAGGGTTTGAGCTGGCTCAGATTCAACCCGTCGAGCGTCGCGTCAATATCAGCTCTCATATTTTCAAGGGGAGGCGTCGGCCTGACGGAACCTCGCGCTGAAACCGTGCCGCCGAGCGCATCGGCTGAAACGTCAAATGTCACCGGCGTACTCGGGCTGAGATCCCGTATCTTTGCCGTGAGACTGCCCACCCGCAGCGTCGTATCCGGGCTGGTCTGCTTGTCGAGAAACGTGAGGCTCCCACCGCGCACCTGGAGGCCTGCCAGCGTCACTTTCGTTGACGGCGCTGCGCCCGGCCGTTCCTTCGGTTGCACCTCGGCACCTTCCGCCTTTTCGGGTTCGCCCTTGACAAGTCCGGCGAAGCTGAACGTGCCGTCCTCGGCTCGCACGATTGAGATGGTCGGTTCCTCGAGCACAATCTGGTCTATTACCACCTGTTTCCTCAACAACGGCATCAGTTTCACCGTCGCGTACAGCCGGTCCATCGTGACGAACGGTTCAGTGCCGAACTCCGGGGCCTCCGCCACCTCGAGACCCGCCAGATAAATCCTGATGCTCGGAATAAGACGAAGCTGTACCTCGCCCAGTTTCACCTCCCTGCCCAGCGCCGATCGTGCCTGCTCCGCCATCAGGTCGCGCACCCAGGTCATATCCACCATCCGTGGTATGAGCAGCGCAACCACCGTCACCACAACTACCAGAGCAAGAATTACCACCAACGCAATCTTTACCGGCTTCTTCACGGTTCAGCCACCTCCCATTTGCAACGGTCAGGTCCTCACTTGGTCGGTTGACACAGTCTACCCTCGCCTCTTAGCACCAAACATAGAGCGCTACGCACGCGGCACCGATCCACAACAGAACGTCAATCAGCAGGGGGATATCGGAAAACAACACCCGTTCCGGTTTTCCTCCCTCCTGCCGGTTGTGCACCAGATACAGGTACCGGAAAATACCATAAACAACGAACGGTATCGTAATATAGAGCTTCGTCGTATCCAGTTTGAGCTGCACCTCCGGCGATGTCGTGTAAAGTGTGTACACGATCACGGTCGAAGTCGCCACAACCGCTATCATCTGATCCAGCAACTGCGGGGAGTAGTCGGCAAGAACGCTCCGATGCGGTGCCGCACTGTCCGTCATGAACATCAGCTCGTGCCTGCGCTTGCCCACGGCGAGGAACAGCGACAAGAAGATTGTGCAGATGACCAGCCATGCGGATATCTCGACATCCACTGCTGCCGCCCCCGCGATCGCCCTGAGCATGAACCCGGCGGCGACCGCCATGACGTCCAGTATCACCACGTGCTTCAAATACAGGCTGTACGCTGCGCTCAGAGTGAGATAGGCGGCGATCACCGCGACGAAGTCCCGCCCCAACAATGTACTCAGGGCCAGCGCAACCACTACAAGGACGCACGCGGTTCCCGCTGCCGCTTGCGCCGAAAGGCGGCCCGACGCGACAGGCCTGAGCCGCTTCGCCTCGTGGTGCCGGTCGCTTTGCGCATCACGCACATCGTTGAACAGGTACGCCGCCCCCGACACCATGCAGAAGATGACAAACGCACCAACGCTTTTCAGCAGGTCTGCGGGAACAAACAGCCGCCCTGCGAACACCATCGCCGCGAACACCACGGTGTTCTTCACCCATTGTGACGGTCGCATTGAGGCGAGAATCAGTTTCACCATACTCGTTCAGCCGCTCCCCTCACTGTTCCCTTGTAGGCCCTTCAGCTTGAAGCACCGTCCATCTGTCACGTCTGCCATGTAGGTAGGCTCGAAGAGCCTCTGTCCAGTGTCTCATCGGCGGTCCACCGGCCTCTTCCCATAGAGCGTTTGATAGCACGCCGAACGTTGGTCTGGCGGCTTTCGTCGCTATCTCGCCCGGCGCCGCAGGTTCCACAACAACATTCTCAAGACCCGCAAGGTTGACTATCTCGGTGGCAAACTCATACCTGCTGCACCAGCCGGCGTCCGTCACGTGGTACAACCCGGTTAACCCCGTTTCAAGAGCCCAGTCAACCGCGTGCGCAAGATCAAGCGTATATGTCGGCGAACCCATCTCCTCGGCGGTCACGCTCAACCGACCGTGCTCTCGGGCGAGACTCACCATTTTCTCAACAAAGTTCGCCTTCTTGGGTCCGTACAGCCACGCCGTACGGATGATACAATGACGCGGTGCCAATTCCGCCTGTTTTTCCCCTGCCAACTTCGATCGTCCGTAGACACTGACAGGGTTCGGTTCGTCCGACTCGGTGTACGCAGTTCCCTTCTTGCCGTCAAACACGAAATCCGTGCTGAAATATATCAGCGAGGCATCGGCAGATTGCGCGGCAACCGCCACATGGCGCGTGCCCGTTTCATTGACGAGGAAAGCCGTCTCACGTTCATCTTCAGCACGTTCCACGTCGGTATAGGCTGCGGCCAGCACTATAACATCAGGTCCGGCGGCTTCGACACAACGTCGCACCGCCGCCTCGTCGGTTATGTCCACGCTCTGCCGGTCCGGCGCAATCAGCTCGTACCGATCAGCAAGCACCGACCTCAGGTCTGTGCCCAGCATGCCCCGCGCGCCGATCAGCAGAACCCGCATCGTCCCAACCCTTCCTCTCAGGAGGCGAAAGAACCGCGCACCCGTTACTGCGAGCTCGCCGGGCTCGTTCCAGAGATGATCACCGGGCTAGCTCGAGCAACCGCTTCACCACCGGGCTTTCCGGCCGAATCGACCGTGCCTCGTCGAAGTACTTACGCGCCTCCTCCTTGCGGCCCATCCTGAGCGCAACACGCCCGAGATTCAACAGTATGTTGAACCGCTCGGCGTCGTCCTTCGCCAACGGCAGGCAATACTGCCACGCCGACGACGCTTCGGTCCAGTCCGGAGTGACGTTGAAATCCTCCGCAGAAAAGTAGGTCCTAGCATAATCCATGGCGATCTCGAGATCATCAGGATCGAGCTGCCGTGCCTTTCGCGATTCATTCAGTATCTCCTCGAAAAGCCGGGGCAGCGTCCAGCCAAGCTTGCGCGCCGCAACATGCCGGAAGTTGTGATAGGCTAACGCGAGATTGAAATGAAATTCGGCGACATTCGGATCGAGCTCGACAGCTTTTCTCAGCTCGTCGATCGCCTTGTCGGGATGACCGAAATGGCCGTAGTATATGCCCAGGTTGTTGTGTGGATCGGGCAGATCCGGGTCCAGCTCAATCGCCTTGCGCCACTCCTGCACCGCCTGGGCATGTTCGTCCTTGAGGTCCGCCAACGCCTCACCGTAGTAGTTGTGTGCCGCGGCATTATCAGGGAACTCCGCCAGGAACCGTTCGTACCGTTGTACAATATTGTCGGCACGCTGACGCGCTGAAGCAACCTTCTCTTGAGCGAGTTCTGCCTCACCACGTGCCTGGTACTCACGTGCTAGGTCCAGATCCCATTCGATGAACTTCATCTGAAGATTGTCATACGCAACAACTATCTCAAGCTCTTGTTGCTCATCGAGTTGCGGGGGCGCACCGTCGCCCCCTTGGGGGCTCGCGGTCGTCAGCACAATCAGTATGATCAGCCCAAGCATGCCTCGCCTCCGAACGCCGGCAGCCACCGATACGACACGGCCGGCACCATATCAACCACGCCAATCGTCCGCATGGATCACAGCACAAAGACGCACGTCCGTCAAGCAGCAGCCCACGTCGTACCCGTGTGAGCCCTCTCTCACGGTCTATCACCCGATCCGGAAACGTGCTCGAGCTCACAACAGCCCGCGCAGATCGGAAACACACGATGCTGTTTCAACGTCCGCCTGAAACGGCGGTACTCGGGACTATTCCAGATTGCTTTCAGCGGTCTCTCGCGGACATTGCCGACTTCGAACTGGTGGCAGGTGTACACGTTCCCTCGCGGAGAGACAAATGCTTTTGTCCATGGCGCGTTGCACGTGTAGCCGCCGGCATCCCATGTGCCGGTATAGTAGTCCACAACATCGGAGATCGGCATACGAGGCAGGCGAACCTGTATCCCGAGCTGCTCCGCCCGCCGTAACGTCTCAGACAACCTCTCGCGCAACACTTCACCTTCAATAAAATCGGGCGGACGCGGGCATGTGAACATCGTCTCCATCGTAGCGCCGCTCACGATGGACAGCTCTACTGAGGTGTTTTGCAACGTTACATTGAGCACGTCCGCAGAAACCGCTTTGGCAACCGCCGGCATCTCCGGTAAGGTTGTCACCGTCTCGCCCGTGAGCACGACACAGAGGTATACGAACGGCAGGTTGCTCCCCGCGGCAGCCTTGGTCTCCGCGAGGTTCTTGGCACCCTCCGTAACCCTTCTGAAACACCCTTCGAGCCCGGTGATTCTGTCATGAGCCTCGGCTGGACCATGAATCGATATGCCGACAAATACGAGGCCCCTGGATAAAAGGTTTCGGCCGGCACACCGCACCATGAGTTCCGCCGTCTCGCCATCAATGAGGACGCCGTTGGTGATTACGTGACAGCGACGCGCTGACGATGCATGCCTGAGTATCTCCGCAAAATCGTCTCGGACGAGCGGTTCGCCTCCGGTGAAGGTTATCAGTGAGAATCGCGGCGTTCCCGCGATGACCGATTTCACTTCGTCAAACGTTAACTCCTGCTCCTTTTCCTCCCGAACCGACATTCTATCCATGTACGGCAAGTTCTGACACATCGCACAGCGAAGATTGCACCGCCGCGTCAACTCGATGAACACATGGATGGGTGGGAACGCGTACTCGTTGGACAGCGTTTTCGGTATCGCTGCGTAAGCGTCGGTAATCGTCCTGTAAAGAGAGCCGAAGTCCATGAAACCTTTGTCCGCCGCGCCTTCAGCGGTGAGGGTGCACGATCACCGCGAAAGACGCCACCCGTGGCACGCGCTAGCGCTTCCCCTTCATGTGCCGCCGACGGTTCCGGAAGCGCTCACGCGGTGTCTGCGCGAAAACACAAGCGCCCCCTCAATGACGAGCCACAACTCCCCGATAAGGATGATCGACCCTATCGTGATAAGCAGGAAGTTGCGCTCGTTCACCCAGTCTCCAATCTTGATGATCATCGCCGCCAGCGTGATCCCGAGCATGAACACCATGGGCACAAGGGTGTACACGGTCATCCGTTTTCGATGCAACAGAAACACGCTGACTACCAGAAGCACAAGGCACGCGAACACCTGGTTGCTGATACCGAATACGGGCACCAGCGCCATCCCGGTCGACTGATTCTTGAATTTGGCTGTGGCGAGCACCACGGGCAGTGCCACAGCTACCGCCGATGCTACAAACCTGTTCTTCAGCGGCGCGATCCGCGCCCTTTCCCCCACCTCGGCCACAATGAATCTGAGCAACCGCGTGGCTGTATCCAGGCTCGTAAGCGCGAAACCGATCACCGTGACCGTGACGAACGTCTTGGCGACGGTCTCACTGAACCCGATATGCGAGATGAAATAGGCCGCACCGTCCACGAAAGCGCTCAGTTTCGCTCCGAGGCTCTGGGCGGTAGCCCAGTTCGCATACCGTGCCTGCCATATCTCGGTGGACCGTAAGCCGGCCGTGCACGCCAGTACCACCACGGCCGCCAGAGCCCCCTCGACCAGCATCGAGCCGTAGCCTATCAGCCGAGCGTCTTTCTCGCTGTTGATCTGTTTCGAAGAAGTTCCCGACGACACCAGACTGTGAAAGCCGGATATTGCACCGCACATTATCAGGATGAAAATGAACGGAAATATTGGTGGAGCACCCGCCGGAGCCAGCTGGACGGCCGGCGCCACAATCGTCGGTCGCGCCAGAAACAACCCTATATACATCAAACCGAGCCCTGCGTAAAGACCAAACGAGTTCAGGTAATCTCGCGGTTGCAGAAGTAGCCATACCGGCAGCACGGAAGCCACAAAAGCGTAGCCGAACAGCACCACCAGCCACGCCCAGCTGTTGCGGCTGAGCATCGCGCCCATCGGATGGCCGGTGCCGTACCATATCGCCAGGATGAACAGAACCAACCCGATAACGGTCGCGCCGGGCAACCCTATCTTCGTCCTGTACATGAGCAAACCCACCAGCAACGCTATCACGATCAAGGCGAACGACGGAAACACCGATTCCGGGCACTCCCGGAACAGTGCCGCCATAGTAATCGCGAACACCGCCAGCACCACCGCCAGTAGGAAAAACGCCAGCAGCAGAAACAAGTTTCGCGCACGGTGCCCCACCAGCTCCTCAGTCAGGTCGCCGATGCTCCGCCCTTGATGTCTGATCGACGCTGCCAGCGCGCCTAGGTCGTGGACACCGCCGATGAATATCGCACCGACCACTATCCACAGCAAGGCCGGTACCCACCCGTATATCACGGCGATAGCCGGGCCCAGAATCGGCCCCACACCCGCTATGGAAGCAAAATGGTGGCCGAACAGAACGTACTTGTTTGCCGGCACAAAGTCCACACCATCCCGTTGGCGATGAGCCGGGGTTGGTAGCTCGGGATCGAGACCGAGTATCCGCTGGCTGAAAAACCGGCCGTAGGTGTGATACGCGATCAGAAAGAGCACCACCACGACGAGTGCAATCAGAACGGTACTCACTGCGTTACTCCTTATTTCCTACAGTCCTTCACCTTCACTGCGTGCTATCACCACCGCGCCGACGGAGTCGCCCATGACGTTCACCGCAGTGCGGAACATATCAAGAAACCTGTCAACACCGTAAACGAGCGCCGCTCCTTCCAACGGCAGGCCCACCGCCTTTAGCACTATCGTCATAGTAACGAGCCCGGCACTCGGTATACCCGCCGCACCGACCGCCGCCAACGTCGCCGTGATGAACACTACAGCCTGCGCGCCCAAACCCAGTTGGATTCCATACGCCTGGGCGATGAATAATGCCGCAACCGATTCATACAGCGCCGTGCCGTCCATGTTGACCGTCGCGCCCAACGGGAGCACAAAGCTCGCTGTTCGTGTCGACACCTTCAGGTTATCCGTTGCACATTCCATAGTGACCGGCAACGTTGACGAACTGCTTGCCGTGCTGAATGCGATCGCCAGCGCGCTACGCATCCCCTCGAAGAAATGTCGCGGCGACACCCTGCCCACGACTCGCAGGAAAAGCAGCAGCAAGATCGTGCCGTGTATCGCCAAACCCAGCACGACCGTCACAACGTATTTTCCCAATGATGTAATTATACCAAATCCGCTCTCCGCCACGACCCCCGCAATAAGGGCAAACACCCCAACGGGCGCCAGCTTCATGATCCATCCCGTGAGCTTCATCATGGCTTCGTTGAAGCCGGCGAAAAATGCCGTCACCGACGCGGCCCGCTCGCCCAGCGTCGCAAGCACTGCGCCCAGGAGCAGCGAAAAGAAAATTATCGCCATCACCTGGGTGTTGGCCAGCGCCTCGAACGGATTCTGGATTATCGTTTCAATCTGTCCGCGTACGAACT
>Ga0180434_10005645_pt1 | contig 14667 bp, 6 predicted proteins | sample SS_ome_7_FD_132453 | JGI IMG/M metagenome (GOLD analysis project Ga0180434, IMG submission 132453) | Hypersaline lake sediment archaeal communities from the Salton Sea, California, USA - SS_1_D_2 metaG | ecosystem: Environmental > Aquatic > Non-marine Saline and Alkaline > Hypersaline > Sediment... | reverse complement strand
CACGAGGTGTCATCACCTGACCGTGGTGCGCCCGGGGTGACTCGAACACCCGACCTGCGGTTTAGGAAACCGCCGCTCTCTCCTGCTGAGCTACGGGCGCAAGGCGTATCCCTAAGGATTATGCCAAAACCGGGGGTTGCCGTCCATTGTCAACTACTGATTTCCCCTGCGATACGCCAAGGGGCGAGGCAAGCGCGCCCGGGTCAGCCGCGGCCACCGCCTCCTCCGTCCCCGTTGTCTAGTACTACAACGCGACGTCAGCATTTTGCGCGGTGGGTGCGGAGACCCGCCGCGCTCGAGAGGGCGTTTGCGGGGCTGCGCGGGGGGTGCGGAGATTTACCCGCCGGAGGCGGGCCCGCCGCGCACGAGTCAGCGTTGTAGTACTACTCGTTGAGGATGGCTTCCTTGATTGCCTCGCGGGCCTCGATGGTCGACGTGCTGTAGGGGGCGATCCGTTTCATTTCCTTGTAAATCTCCGTGGCGCGTTCCATGTCATCCGCCTTGATGCTCGCCTTTACCTGTGCAAACATCAATTCTCTCTGCTGGGTTTCGTTCATATCCACGCGGCGCATCTGCTCGGCCAGGGTGAAGGCGCGTGCATAGTCTCCCATGTTGGCGTAGGCCTCGATCTTCGTGGTCATGAACGTCGGGTCCAATCGGAGCATGGGGTGTTTCTGCAGCCAGGAGTTGATGCTGTCTATCGCGGCGACGGTATCGGTATGTCTTCCGCTCGCCCAGCGGCGGATCTCCCGCAGGTCGCTGGTCAACTTCAATTGCGTCTTCTCGGGCATCGGCCAGGCCAGGTCCAGGTTCATGAGTATATCCTTTGCCTCCTCGTTCTTTCCCAGGCCCAACAGGGCATCCGCCGTGAGGCGTCTTGTCGCCACATCCGTAAACGGGACGGAGGCATGGGGGACGGTGACGTTTAGTCCCAGGCTTTCCCCTCCCGGCGTCAAGGGGAGCGCATGTGCCCCAGCGGCGAAAAGGGGGTAGGGTTTCAGTCCGCCCCCTCCCTGGACGTAAGTGACGGTGACCTCGTGGACGCCCTCGGCAAGGTGGATGTCGCCCCGCTTTCCGCGCCTGCTGTGAGTGTCGCCGTTGTCGATGACCGTTTTCGAGTCGATGGACAACCGGCTGCCGTCGTCGGAAGCGAGAAAAAACGTGAACTCCCCGGGCGTGTTCACCTTCAGGTAGCCGGTGAACTTCATGCCGAAATAATCATCCCGTTTACGGGGCGAGAGGCTGATGTGTTTCAGTTTCCCCTTCTTGACCGGTTTCATCTTATCGAAGTCCGGCAACGAGTTCCATTTCCCTTCGTAATAGGCGTAATTCACCCCCTTCTCTTTGCACGACCTGGAGGTGCACAGTTTCAGCGAGTAATTCGTGTGATAGTAAACCTCGAGGGAGAGGGTGGCCAGGCCGGTGGACATCACGCGTCCACCCTGGTTCCCATACTCGCCCCTGGGGTGCCAACTGCCGGCGTGTTCGCCGTCGCGGACCTGAGTCGACAGCAATCTCTGCTTCATCCGCTGGTTCCACAACGCCCAGACGGGTCCCCCATGCCGATGGAGCGCCCGGGTCAGGTAATACCAGTAGTAGTAATTTTTTCCGGGGCCGCCGGGCAGAGCGGTCTTGAGGTAGTTCACCCCGTCGATCATGCGCAAATGCCGGGGGGGGAGGCCCATGAGTTGCTGGCAGACCATGCCCTCGGCGGTCATCGCGGGCCTGGGGTCGGCGTTACTGTAGCCGTAGCGCCCCTTGTACGGCCCGCCGCCGACGTGGTTGAACCACTTTCGGGCCCGGCCGAACGTCTCCCCCGGTACGCGGATGCCCGCCCTCCGGGCGCTGGCCAGGGCCATCACCTGCCACCCGGTCACGGAGGTGTCGCTGCCCGACCTGGGCTTGTAGCGCCATCCGCCGCGGTGCCTGTCCTGGGCCTTGACGATGAAGGTGGTCGCGCGGCGGAGCGGTTTGAGCAGCGCGGGGTCCTTGGTCACCCCGTACGCCTCGGCCAGCGCCGCCGTGGCGACGCCCTGGTCGTACATGCCCTGCGACGACTCGGCGGTGAGGTCGCCGTCCGTGCCAACGCGGCCGACGAGCCATTCGACGGCCTTGGCCAGCGGTTTCCGGTAGGGTCCGGGTTCGGTGTGCGTGGCGCCCCATCCGAGGTAGCAGAGCATGGCGATGCCGGTGGCGAAGTTGTCGTGCCCTTCGGCGCCGCCGTGCTTTTTGCACGACCATCGCCCATCCTCTTCCTGGTGTTTCGTGAACCAGTCCAGCGCCCGCCTGACGGCCTGTTCGGTGGCGTGGCTTCCACCGAGCTCCTCGAGCATGGGGTCACGGTTTTCCTGTTGGCGGAGGGCGTAGTAGTCGGCGAGGGGCTGCGGGTTCGACACATACCCCTTCGCCAGGCTGTTGGGCGGGCCGGAAACCCTGAGCGTGGGCGGGGCCCCCTCCTTGGCCTTGGCCCAATAATCGGGGGGATCCGTGGGCTGAAACAGGGCCGCGACACGGTTCGTTCCGCCGGCGCGCTGCATCCCGGCGGGGACGACGATGCTACCGTCGCCCCATTGCCACGGCCGGCCGAGCCGCTTGCCGTTGAACAGGATGACCCCGCTGCCGGGCATGTCGCCCAGGTCCAGCACGAGTTCCTTCCCCTTTCGGGAAGCGGGCAGTTGGATATCCTTGGCCAGCCATATCCCCCGGCCGTCCTCCGCCTTCACTTTGAGGGGCAGAAGGGCATCCGACCAGTTCAAATCTTTCGGCACGTCGGGGACGTTGTCGGGTGGAGTAAGGCAGTGCCACCGCTCTGCCTGGGCCATTTGCCATTCTCCGGCCAGGTCAACGGTGGGGACGGCCTTTTTGACCTTCTCCAGGAGTTGAAGGCCCTTTTTCGGTTCGGCGCGGGCGGTCACGAGGATGTCGGCGAGGGCCAGAGCGGCGGCCCGCCAGTGCCGACCGCCACGCGGAGCGCGGTCCATCACGGCCCGGAGGAAAGGTTCGGCGGGGTCGTAACACGCCTCCGCCGGCGAGCCCAGCGACTCGGCCATTTCCAGCAGACGGGTGTATGGAACCGCCTTGACGGCTTCCTCGGTCCGCTGCGCCAGCGCCGACCCGATGACCTTCCGGAGTTCCGGCCAGTGGTTCTGGCGTGCCCAGTAGTAGAGGCTGACCACCTCGCCGATGGGGGTGACGGAGGCGAACTCCTCCGCCCTCTGGCTGATCAGGTCCCTCAGGCGGTTGTGGTCGGTATCACTTGGCCAGGACCAGTCCACGTGGACGTGGACGTTGCTTGATGCGCTGGCGACCACGTCGCCGTCGGGACCGTCCAGGACGACGAGTTCCACCTTCCTCGTCCCGGGGGTCAGGAAATGGTGGTTCACCCGCTCGCCCTCGGCCGTGCGGCCGTCGTCGAACCGCCAGCGGAAGACCGCCTCTTCGGGCTTCTCCGTCATCCTCGCGGCAAAGGAATAGCCGACGATGTCCCGGGCGGGGTACTTGCCCAGAAACTGGTAGCGATGGTGCCAGGTGAACGAGGCATGCACGTCTTTGCCGCGGCGGCGGATCGGGGCCGCTCCGGCGTCCGCCACGGGCTCCCACACGGAGAATGCGGTCCCGTGGTGCAGGTTGCCGAACGGTTCGAGGTCGTCCTCCTTGCCGGGCAACCCCCAGCCCAGTTGGGCGGAGAACCGCCGCGCGGAGCCGTATTGGTAGAACTCGATCCGGTGCATGCCCTTCGCGAGTTCCACCGCGAATCGTTTGTAGCCATGCTTGGAGCCCTGCTCCCGGAGTGTCTTGGACTCGTGGTACGTGAACGCTGAAACCAACTGGTTGTCGATGAGGAAGTAGCCGCCGGGCAGGGCCTTGTAGTGGAACTGGTACTTCCGCGTGTCCGGAACGTGGAAGAAACCCGTGTAACGAGCGAGTGCCATCCGGGCCCCGCGGAGGGCATCGCGGAAGTTCGGCGTGGTCTCGTAATAGGGTCTGAACGGAAAGAATTGCTTCCATATCCTTGTCATCTCTTTCTTTCCGGCGATGAAATCGGCCTCGTCCCAGAGTTCCAGGAATCCATCCATGGTCTCTATCGCCGGATCGTAGCGATCGAGGTAGCGGGTCTCGAAGATGAGTCCCGCCTTCGGCGCCCAGTTCAACCGGGTCGGTTTTTTCGAGCGGTCCACCAGGTAGACGAAGTACTGTGTCTCTCCGCTCGAACAGTCGAACAGGATCGACATCGGCTCTCCCGGATGGGCCCAGAGAATGCGGCAGCCGACCCTTTGGCCGGAGAGATTGTAGACGAGCGGGATCAAGGAGGTGGGGTCGCGACCGGGCAGGTAAAGGGTAGCGCGGGCGACAGCGGGGTGGCGGGTGAGAAAGCCGACCTGCCTGAGCCACTCGGCATCGGCCTTTATCGTAAGCCTTTTCGCACCCGGCGGGATGGGCACGAGGGTGGCCCGACCACCCTTGCTCGTGGGGAATGGGGGGTGATGGGGGTGCTCACCGCCATGCCCGCCTAGTACCCCGGACGCCTTGTCGCCGTCGATGTGGATTTCCGTATGGCCATGACCCCAGAACGAGAACCATTGGTACTCCGGCTTCAGGGGGAAGGTGGCCGAGCCCTTCGCCCGCATCTTCCGGTGGCCATGGACCCGGTAGATTTCCTGGGTGAACTCCTGCCCCCTTTCCTTGCACTCTCTTTTCACCCTCGCGATGTCCTTTTGTATCTCCTCCTTGCTGCGGACGTCCCACCGGACGGCGTTCTTGGTCTTCCGGTCGAAGGAAAGTTTGTCCGTCTCGAGGGGTTTCAGGTCGGCCAGGTAGACCTGGGGCGGCATCCTCCCGCGGGCGTGGTCCAGCGAAACGGTGACCGGGAGCCGGGTCTCCGCTTCCTTGACGTGCCACGGGGGCGGAGGCACGCACCAGGCGAGGTTCAACTTCATCCCCCCTCCTCCCTGGAGGTAGGCCAGAGTGATCGGATGGACCCCCTCGGCGAGATGGATTTCGCCCCGGTTCTTGCCCCACTCGACCACCGTCTTCGAACCGATGTCCAACCGGCCGCGGTCGTCGGCATCGAGATGAAACGTGTAATCGCCGGCATACTTTACCTTCAGGTAGCCGGTGAACTTCATGCCGAAATGCTGATCCCGTTTACGGGGCGAGAGGTCGAAGTATTTCAGTTTCCCCTGCTTGACCGGTTTCGCCTTGCTGAAGTCCGGCCGTTTGTCCCCGTCCCCTTCGTAATAGGCGTAATTCACCCCCTTCTCTTTGCACGACTTCGAGGTGTAAACGTCCAGCGGCACCTTCATGCAAGGCTGCTCCTCGGCGGCAGCCCCCCCTCCCGCGTTCAGCAGGGATGCGGAAAAGATACAAATGGCAAACCACGTTCTCGCCTGGGACATTACGACGCTCTCCATTTCCCTATCTGTGGCCCATCACTCTTTCTTCTGTACCAGCGCCAGGCAACGGACGTATTCCAGCACCTTGGCGGCCTCTTTTGTGACACGGAGGGTGACATGGTGCGTTTTACCCTTGTTCAGGGAGACCTGGCCGACGGAGAACCTCTTGAAGGGATACCAATCGCCCGTGTTCTGGACCTTCCCGCGGAGCGTCTGTTCTCCGATGTCCACGGCCAATTCGCCCCCGGCCTCTTCCTTGGAAGCGCGGTAGGAGATAAACACCTCGTACGTCCCGTCCGCCGGGCAGATGAACTCCCACCAGGCCTGCGCCTTCTCGTTCCAGTGATCGATTCGCCAGTGCGATAACTTTATGCCCTCGCCCTCCAGCCGGGCCCATTGCGCGGGGAGGACAACTCCGGGCCAGGGGGAAGGTTCCCCGGCGCCGGCCTCGATGCCGGCCTTGAGCCAGTCGCACCAGTCATGGTCCTTCCCGTCGCCCCCGTCGGCGGTCACGAGGCGGAGCGTGCCGGCATCGGAGGGGATGGGCACCTCGAACCGGTGTCGGCGGTCCCGCCGCAGCAGCAACGTGGAGGCGAGTTTCGCGTCGTCGGCATACACCGAGCACCTGACCGTGCCACTATGGCTTCTTTCGTCGTCCAGGCCGACCACGGCCGCGAATCGCAGCGGATCGCTCCCCCCCAGTGTCTCCCTGATGGTCTCCAGGTCGTAGGTGATCTCGGAAGGGGCGCAGACGCCGATGCCCTTGGCATATTCGATGCCGCCGACCTTGAGAGGGTGCCCGTCGATCCTGCGATCGTAGGCCGGGCGATCCTTCATGCCGTCCGTCGCCTTCTCGTATTCGACATCGCTGAGGAACAGTTGCGGCCTGGTGCCACGGTCGGTCACTTTGTAGACGAGGGGTCCCTTCTTGCCGAAATAATCCACCCGCCCGTCGTTTCGGACGAAGAGCCTCCCCCCGTCGCCCATCCAGATGGAGGTGTACTCTCTGCCCACCCCGGCGCGGGACACCAGGGCGAAGGCATGCTTGCCCTCGGAGAGTCTCCGGGCGACGTAGACCGGCTCATGGCCGCGGGGGCCAAAGGTCAGCCGACTGACGATGGCGTCGCACGGGGGGCCGGCGTTCCCGTCAACGTAGACCCGCCAGTGGCCGTCCTCTCCCATCGCCGCCCAGGCCACGGCCAGCCCGTCCGGGCTGAAGACCGGCGAACCGGGCGCGACGTCCTCGTAAGGCCCCACGGGCTTTCCGTCGACGACGACGTAGTGTTTCAGCCCGTTCCGGGCGCGGTAGGCGAACCGATCCCCCGCCGGAGAGAAGCGGAGGTTCGAGACCCGGTCGAAGGCGGGCCCCTTCCAGCCGTCGAGGATCACGAACTGTTTTTCGCCGTCCCCGGCCGTGTAGGCCATTCGCCGGCGGTGGGGGCCGAACCGGATGCTGTCCGCGTAGACCTCGGGATACGGCTCGCCCTCTTTGCCGTCGAGGACGACCAGCGAGTGCCCCTCCTTCGCCGCGGCGTAGACGACGCGCGCGTCCCTTGCCGCAAACACGCTTCCCGGATACCGGATCCCGTCGTATTCGGACCCTGCTTCGCCGTTGACCAGCATCACGACGTTCCCGTTAATCTCGGCGTCGCAGGCCCATCGGTTGCCGGAGGGGGAGTACATGAGCCGGCCGATCTTATCGCAGGGCCACCATTCCTTCCCGCCGACGACCGCCTTCCACCTGTTTCCGTCCCGTGCCACGAACCCGAGCGTCCTGTTGGGCGCGCAGCCGAGGCTGCCGCGACGGATCACGTCGTAGGTCTTCGGCTTATCGTCTTTGTTGTCCTTTTTCTCCGGCTTCGGCAGGAGGCCTACGAATTCCTTCCCGTGTTGGCGGGCGATAAAGGCGAACAGGTGGCCCTGTTTCCCCGACTTCCCCCTGAGCCAGACGGGAGTGTCGAGGCCGATCGTCTCGTACGCTCTGCTGGTGGTCAGGGAGATCTTCTCGTCCTGGAACCGCCCGCGGCAGGCGACCATCCCCTCGCCGGTCTTGGCGCGGTAGGAGAAATAATTATCGTCGCCGGCGAACCAGAAATCCCATATCCCCCGGACCTTCCCGCCCTGTTCGGCGGCCGCGTCCTCGTAGGGGCCGAGTTCCTTCCCGTCCACCACGAGATAGTTTTTGCCTTCCTTGCGGGTTTTGTAGGCCAGGTGACGCCCCGTGGGGCTGAAGACCAGATCGGCGATGGGCCAGCGGTCTCCGGTGATCTCGTAGTTCCGGCCTTCCGTCCCGTCGACCACCACAAAACACTTCCCGCGGCGCGAGGCCACAAAGGCAAACCGCTTGCCGTCCGGGCTGAAAATCGGGGTCCCCTCCGCGACCGCGTCGTACGCTCCGGGTAATGCTTCGCAGTTGACGACCACCCGCCGCTCCTTCGTCTGCGGGTTCACGGTGACCGCAGCGAACCGCTTTCCGTCCGGTCCGACCCGGATGGACGAGGGGACGATATGGCTTACCCCGCCGAGAAGCGTCCGCTCGCCGTGGGCGGCAGAAGCAGCCACGGACACGAGCAGACAAGCCACGGACACGAGCAGACAGACAAATGCCGTCGTCTTGACGAAAGACCCCCTTTCGGCCGGCACGGGCACGCACCTGTGGTGACCGTCCTGAAAGCGCCGTCTCGCGGTGTTCATGGTGAGCATGGTTCCGGAACTCCCTTGATCCTTGACACTCCAATAGAAAGAGGAGTCGGCCCGCCTCAGGCGGACACAACTCCCAGCAGCATGGTATTACTTAAACGTCAGGTCCACAACCAGAGTATCGCAGTTTCCCGGACAGGCCGGCGCCCACAGCCCCGCAGCCTTTGGAGCATTCTAACCCGATTCCGGACGCCGGCAAGGTCCTTCCGGCCCGAAAGAGGGCCTCTGGCCGCTGTCAGACCGGGATCGCCCCCCAACAGCCTTCAACCGGGCCGTCGGGACGGGTAAACGCGGGCCGTCTCCGACGGACCGGCCTCCCTTGAGCAGGCGACGCCGGCGCGGCGGTTTTTTCTGGTAATCCGCCGCGCTCTCGGCTAGGGTTCCACAACGGCGCGACCCGGCGGGGCCAGCGCCGTGGCTTTGCGCCGGAAGCGGGTCGCCAGCCGGGGCGGGGCGGCGCGGTCGCGAACGAGCCGCCATCGTGAGACGGCGGGGACGCTGTCCCGGCGCGGGTGCATCGCTCGCCGGGTCGTAATACCCGCGACCTTGCCCGGCTTCGCCCTTCGGGCTACGCCGGGCAGGCGTTCGCGGCTCGGGGCGCGGCGGGCCTCCGCACCCGCCGCGCAAGCCCGGGCAAGAACGAAAGGCCAACCGTGACCACCGCCGCCAACACCTGCATCGTCGGCCTGACCTGGGGCGACGAGGCCAAGGGCAAGATCGTCGACATCCTCTCGGCCGAGCACGACGCCGTCGTCCGGTACAACGGGGGGAACAACGCCGGCCACACGGTCGCGTTCGACCATGGCACGCACAAACTCCACCTCGTGCCATCCGGCCTGTTTCACCCGGAGGTGACGTGCGTCCTCGGCGGGGGTCTGGTCATCGACCCGCAGGTGCTGCTGGAGGAGATCCGCGCCAACGAGTCGCTGGCGGGCGGCCTGCGGGACCGGCTCCTGGTCTCCGACCGCGCCCACACCATCTGGCCGTGGCACAAAAGAATCGAGGCCCTCTCGGAGAAACACCTCGGCAAGGGCAAGATCGGCACGACGCTTCGCGGCATCGGGCCGGCCTACGCCGACAAGGCGAACCGCGTGACCGCCGTCCGCATGGGCGAGTTCCTCCGGCCGGACCATCTCCAGCCCAAGGTCGAACGCATCGTCCGCCAGAAGAACGCCGTCTTCACGAAGGTCTTCGGCGACGAGCCGCTCGACCCCCACGCCGTCTGGGAGGAGTACGCCGACTACGGCGAGCAGTTGCGGCCGATGATCGCCGACACCACCGCCTGGCTCCACCAGGCCCTGGCCGACGGCAAACGCCTCCTCTTCGAGGGCGCCCAGGGCACGCTGCTGGACATCGACCACGGGACGTACCCGTACGTGACGAGCAGCAGCGCCTCGGCGGCCGGCGTGTGGCCGGGCGCGGGCGTCTCGCCGCGGGCCATCCACCGCATCTGGGGCGTCGTCAAGGCCTACACGACCCGCGTGGGCGAAGGGCCGTTCCCCACCGAACTCGCCGGCCCCGTCGGCGACCAGATTCGCGAGCAGGGCAACGAATACGGGACCACGACGGGCCGGCCCCGCCGGTGCGGGTGGCTCGACGCCTTCGCCATCCGCTACGCCGCCGCCCTGAACGGCGTGGACGGCATCGTCATCACGCTGCTCGACGTGCTCAGCGGCCTGCCGGAACTGGCCATCTGCACCGGCTACCGCGTGGACGGGAAGCCGCTGGAGACGTTCCCGGCGGACCCGACGCTCCTGCCCCGTGCCGAACCCGTGCTGGAGCGGCTTCAGCCCTGGCCGGACGACATCTCCGGCGCCCGGACGTTCGAGGCCCTTCCGGCGTCGGCCCGGGCGTACGTGCACCGCGTGGAGGAACTGGTCGGGGCGCCGGTCCGGATGATCAGCGTCGGGCCGGACCGGGAGCAGACGATTCGGCGGGAGTAGGGCCCGTCGCGCGGTGACCCTCCCGCCTTCGTCCCACGGACTACGGCGGGCAGGCCCGGGCCACCGCGCCCCAGCGACGCCTCGGTTCTTGGCGCGGCGGGTCTCCGCACCCGCCGCGCACAATCAGGTAATGAGACCCGGCGCGCGGCGGGTCGGGAGACCCGCCGCGCGGGATGCGACACATCGACCCGGCGACGAGAACCATGCCCGAACCCCGGTACATCCCGGAAGTGCTGGCCGAGGTCCCGCCCGCGTCCTGGCCTCGGCACGTGGCCATCATCATGGACGGCAACGGGCGGTGGGCCCGCGCCCGGGGGCTGCCCCGCATCGAAGGGCACCGCGAAGGGGCGGCCAACGTGCCCCGCATCACGACGGAGGCGTCGAACCTGGGCCTGGCGCAACTGACGCTGTTCGCCTTTTCGAGCGAGAACTGGCAGCGTCCCCGGCACGAAATCGACGTGCTGATGGAACTGTACCGGCAGTACGTGGTCCAGCAGCGGCCGAGCCTCATGGAAAACAACATCCGGTTCACGACGATCGGCCGGCGCGAGGGCATCCCGCCGCACGTGCTCCAGGAAGTGGACCGGACGGCGGAGATGTCGGCCGGCAACACCGGCACGGTGCTGTGCCTGGCGGTCAACTACGGAAGCCGGCGGGAGATCGCGACGGCGGCCCGGCGCCTGGCCGAGGAGGCCGCCCGCGGCGAGGTGGACCCGTCGGCCATCGACGAGGCCGCTCTGGCCGCACGCCTCCACACGGCCGGCATGCCGGACCCCGACCTCTTGATTCGGACGGCGGGGGAGATGCGGCTGTCGAACTTCCTGCTGTGGCAGATCTCGTACGCGGAACTCCGGGTTACCCCCAAGGGATGGCCGGACTTCCACCAGGCCGACCTGCACGAGGCCATACGCGACTTCGCCGGCCGCCAGCGACGGTTCGGCGGCCTGCCGGGCGAGAGCGAGGCGCCATGAACACCCCCCTGGTCCGGGTCTCGATCGGAGCGGGCCTGATCGCGGGGACGGCGGCCGTCCTGCTGGCCGACGTCGGCTTCGCCGAGTGGGCCGGTCTGCCCCTCGCCCCGGGATTCTGGCTGCTGCTGGCGGGGTCGCTCCTGGTCGGGGGCCACGAGTTCTTCCGGATGCTCCGGGCGCGCGGGCTGCCGTGCCGGCCGACCATCGGCATGGTGTTCGTCGGGCTGATGCTGGTCAGCGCGTGGCTGGAGAACCACCGCGGCGTGGCGGTGTTGCCCTGGTTGTACGAGCGCGGCCTGGAACTGTACCTGCTGGTCATCGTGGGCCTGGTGTTCACGACCTTCCTGGCCGAGATCTTCGTCATCGAGCGGTCCGGGCGCGACCCGAAGACGTCGCTGGAGACGGTGGGGTGGACGGTGCTGGTCGTCCTGACGGTGGGGCTGCTGGGGGTGTTTCTGGCGAAGGTCCGGTTCCTCTCGCCCCGGCCGATGGAGGGGCTGATGTACCTGGTCCTGACGCTGGGGGTGGTCAAGGGCAGCGACATCGGCGCCTACGCCCTCGGCCTGTGGCTTGGCCGGCACCGGTTGGTGCCGAAACTCAGCCCCAAGAAGACGCTGGAGGGGCTGCTCGGCGCCATCGCGGCCGGGACAGGGATGGCCCTGGCCATCGGCCTGGCCTGGGGACGCTTCGCCTGGCCGACCCTCGTCCTGTTCGGCGCGGCGGTCAGCGTCAGCGGCGTGCTGGGCGATTTGGCCGAAAGCCTCATGAAACGCGCCTGCGGCGTGAAGGACAGCGGCTCGATCCCGACGTTCGGCGGGGCGCTGGATATCCTGGATTCGATGCTCTCGGCCGGGCCGGTGGCGTACGTCCTGCTTGTGGTATTGACCGAGCCGGCGGCGGTCGGATAATGGCTTTCGGGGGTGAGGGGCCCTGGCGGCCCCCGGCCGGGCGGCGGACGAGCCCGGACGGCACGCAGCCGAACCGAGCCCGGGCTCAAGCACCGCCCGCCGCATACCTTATGGAACGAACCATCCAACTCGAAAGCGACGTCCAGCGTCGGCTGGTGTTCGGCCCCCGCGACCGGCACCTGCGCATGATCCGCGAGGCGTTCGGCGTCCGCCTGACTGCGCGGGACGACCGTGTCCGCCTGGCCGGCAAGAGCGACGCGGTCGAGGGGGCCCGGACCGTCCTGGACGAACTGGTCCGGATGTCGGAGGACGGGCAGGTCATCAACGCCGGCGAGGTCCAGCAGATCATCGACACGGTCGGCCGCAGCGGCCGGGGCCCCGCCCTGAAGCAGATCGAGGTCTTCACGGCGGGCCGGCCCGTCCGGCCGCAGACACCCGGCCAACTGGCCTACTGCGAGGCCATCGAGGCCAACGACCTGGTCTTCTGCATCGGCCCGGCGGGCACGGGCAAGACCTACCTGGCCGTCGCCATGGCCGTCCAGGCCCTCAAGCACGAGCAGATCAAGCGGGTGGCGCTGGTCCGGCCGGCCGTCGAGGCGGGCGAGAAACTCGGCTACCTGCCCGGCGACCTGGAGGCCAAGGTCAACCCGTACCTCCGGCCGCTGCTCGACGCGCTGCACGACATGATGGGCTTCAAGCAGGTCCGCGCGTACATGGAGACCGACGTCATCGAGATCGTCCCGCTGGCGTACATGCGAGGCCGGACGCTGAACGATGCCGTCATCATCCTGGACGAGGCGCAGAACTCCACCACCGCCCAGATGAAGATGTTCCTGACACGGATGGGGATGCGCTCGAAGATGATCGTGACCGGCGACATCACCCAGGTGGACCTGGAGGCCGGCCAGGAGAGCGGCCTGGTGGACGCCTGCAACAAACTGGCGGGCATCGACGGCATCGAGGTGGTGGAACTGGCGCGGGAGGACATCATCCGCCACCGCCTGGTCCAGGCCATCGTCGACGCCTACGAACAGGGCGACCGCGGCACGGAAGACCGGTCCGAACGCCGACGCCGCGCCGGGCCGACGTCCGGGGAGCAGGATTGACCCATGGCGCGCTGGAATCGCAAACGGCAGAAGCCCCGGCGCGTGGACCGCCTTCGAGCCGAGGGCGACGTCTCCTGGTACGAGCGGCTCAAGAGTCGCCCCGTGCGTCGGCAGGTGGCCATCCTGGCCCTGTGGGTTGCCGGCGCGGTCCTGCTGGTGCAACTGCCCCGGCCACCGCTGCCCTACCACAAGGGCGAAACCAGCCCGCACCCGATCCTCTCGCGGGTCGACTTCGAATACATCGACCACCAGGCGACGGCCGACGTGCGGGACCTGACGGCCCTGCTGCGCGTGCCGGGCCTGTACACGCCGAACGCGCGGCCGGCGATCGAGTTGCGCGAAAGCCTGCTCTCGCTCGTCAACGCCATCGGCAAGGCCGACCGCCCGGAGGCCGTCCCCAACGCGATAGGCGAGGCGTGGAACCTCAACGAGGCCATGTTTCGGTCCGTGAAGGAGGCGCTCGGCCAGGAGGGGACGGCCCTGGCGGACGTCTCCGCCGCCATCACCGAGGCGACCTCGCGCCTGGCCGACCCCCTCAACCTGCCGGTCGTCCGCGAAGAGGACTTCCAGCGTGCCCAGGCCCGCATCGCCAACTTCCGCGAACTGCGGAAGCAACTGCCGGCCGGCCTGGCGCCGGAGGTGGCCCCCATCCTCGAAGAGCCCAGCGCCGTCATCGTCGTCCAACTGGCCGAGGGCGATAGGGAACTGCCCCTCGAGAATGTCGCCACCGTCCCCCAGACCGACCGCATCCAGTCGCGGATCAAGCGGCTCATCGGCCCGATGCTCCAGGACGTGTTCGGACGGGCGGGCGTCGGACTCCTGGCCGTCAGCATGGCCCCCAAGGTCGGCCCCACCCTCGTCTACGACCAGGCCACCACCGAGAACCAGCGGGCCGAGGTCAAGAGCAAGGTCCAGCCCGTCCCGGTGCTCCGCAAAAAGGGCGCCACGCTGGTCGAGGCCGGCAAAAAGATCACGGAAGCCGATATCAAGATCCTCGGCCAGGAACAGGAAGCCTACCGGGAGAAACTCGGATACCTCCGCAAGGGGCTGGCGTGGGGCGGCGCCCTCCTCCTGGTGGGCGCCCTGGTGCTGGTGCAGGCGGGGTATACGGCCCGGTTCCAGCCGAGGGTCGCCCGCAGCGTGCCAAGGGGCCTGATGCTGGCGGTCCTTGGCCTCCTGGTCCTGGGGCTCGCCAAGGCCGCCGGCCAGGCGCACGGGCTCTCGGCCGGCACGATGGCGACCGCCTCCTTCCTGATTGCCACCGCCGGCATGATCGTGACCATCGCCTATAACAGCGGCTTCGCCCTGGGCACCATCTGGGTCCTCACGCTGCTGGTGACGCTGGCCAACCGGACCGGCCTGGACTGGGCCCTGGTGACGATCCCGGGCAGCAGCGTGACCGTGCTGGCCCTGGGGGAGGTGAACAATCGGTCCAAACTCCTCAAGATCGGGGTGTTGGCGGGGGGCGTGTTCTTCGCGGCGCACGCCGCCCTGGCGTTCTGGCGCCTCTCGCCGCCGGAGATGGACCTGGCGGCGGTGGCGCAGCGGATCCTCTGGCCGGCCACCCTCTATCTGGCGGCCGGCGTGGCGGCGGGCATCGTCATGCTCGCCATCCTCCCGTTCATCGAACGGGTCTTCGGCATCGT
>Ga0180434_10005644_pt1 | contig 14670 bp, 16 predicted proteins | sample SS_ome_7_FD_132453 | JGI IMG/M metagenome (GOLD analysis project Ga0180434, IMG submission 132453) | Hypersaline lake sediment archaeal communities from the Salton Sea, California, USA - SS_1_D_2 metaG | ecosystem: Environmental > Aquatic > Non-marine Saline and Alkaline > Hypersaline >... | reverse complement strand
TGGAACCGCGTTGGCGACGCGAAGCAGGCGCGGTGTCAGTACTGCCACCAGCACACACCGGTGGTCTATGACTTCCTGATAGGGGAGCCGCCGGAGGAATCGCCGCCCTCGGCTGAGGACTACGCCGCCGTCGCTGAGATGGAGGGCAAGTCCCCTGAGGAGCGCGAGGCCTTCTGGGCCGAGCAGTTTGACCGCTGCTGCCGCTGCTACGCCCCGCCAGGTATGCCCCGGCTGCTATTGCACCGAATGCTTCGTCGACAAGCTGGACCCGATGTGGGTCGGCATAAGGATTGCCCCGGAGGAGAACCGCATCTGGCACACCATTCGCGCCTACCACCTCGCCGGCAGATGCAGTGGCTGCAATGAGTGCGAGCGGGTCTGCCCGGTGAATATTCCCCTCAGCCTTCTCAATCGCAAGCTGGCAAAGGATGTGGAAGGCCTGTTCGGCTTCCAGGCAGGGCTCGATGACAAGGAGATGCAGCCCCTGGGAGCCTTTGACAAGGACGAGAAACTGGGGATCGGAGAATGACGCAGGTTATATCCAAGAGCGACCTCATGGTGTGGCTCGGCCGCTTGAGTGAGAGCCACAGGCTGATAGCGCCGGTCGATGAGGCCGGGGTGACCCTTTTCCAAAAGGTGTCCAAGGTCGAGGATATCGCTCTCGATTTCACCAATACCGTACTCTCTCCCAAGGAGTGGTTCTTTCCCGCCACCGAGACGCTGTTCAGCGTGGAGAAGAAGGATGGGGGGATCGAGCTGGTGCCGAACGAAGATGTGGAGGAGAGCGTGATTTTCGGGGTGCGCCCGTGTGATGCCCTGGGCATCGCCCTGCTGGACAAGCCCTTTCTGAACGAGCCCGCCGACGCTCTTTACGGGCGGCATCGCGACAAGACCACGCTGATAGGTCTCTCCTGCAGCGAAGCTCGCCCCGAGTGTTTCTGCACCTCCATGGGTACCGCTCCCAATGACCCGGCGAATGTGGACGTATTGCTCACCGAGGTGGCGGATGGCTACATCGTCGATGCAGTCACCGACAAGGGCAAGGCGATAGTTCCGCAGGACCTGCTGAAGGAATCCGACGTAACGGCTCCGCCGCCGCCTTCCATGGAAACTGTCCCCGTCGAAGGTATCGAGGAAGCGATGTCGCAGAGCTTCGACGACCCTTACTGGGAGCGGTTGGCCGACCGGTGCCTTCACTGCAAGCTGTGCGCCTACGTTTGTCCCATATGCTACTGCTTTGACGTGCGAGACTACAACGACAAGGGCAAGGTGCAGCGGGTGCGGAGTTGGGAGAGCTGCCAGTCCTCGGGGTTCACCACCATCGCGGGAGGCTACGACCGACGCGCCGGTAAGGGCCCTCACCTCAGGCAGCGCTTCGGTCACAAGCTGCTGTACTTCCCCCGTGAGTTCGGTTCCGCGGCCTGCACCGGTTGCGGGAGGTGCGTGAAGGTGTGCCCGGTGAATGTTGACATCCGGGAGGTTATCGCCGACGTCCAGGACCTGGGAGGAACTAGTGGGCAACAATGACCCCTTCATTCCCTATCTGGCTACCGTGCGGAGCGTGGTGGACCTCACTCCCGACGTGAAGCTGTTCACGGTGGACTTCAACGATCCCGCCGTTCAGGAGAGCTTCACCTACAGGCCGGGGCAGTTTGCCTTCGTCTCCGTTTTCGGGATGGGGGAAGTGCCGTTCGGCATAACGTCGGTGGCGCGGCGCAACGAAGGGCTGCAGTTCGCCGTGCGTCGCGTTGGTACGGTCACCAACGCGCTGCACGAAGTGCGGGAAGGGGATACGGTGGGCGTTCGCGGTCCCTTTGGCAACAGCTTCCCGCTGGAGGACTACGAAGGCAAGAACATCTTCATCATCGGCGGCGGCATCGGCATGGCGCCGCTGCGGCCGGTGATAAACACCGTCCTTGACCGCAGGGACTCCTATGGCGACCTGCTCATAATCAACGGGGCGCGCACTCCTCAGGACCTGGTCTTCGCTCCTGAGTTCGACGTCTGGGCGCAATCACCACGCACCAAAGTGGAGCTCACTGTGGACCGGGGTGACGACAACTGGACAGGCCGGGTGGCCCTGATCCCCGACGTGGTGAGAGACATCAAGCCGTCGTCCGAGAACGTGATAGCGATTACCTGCGGCCCGCCCATCATGATTCATTTCACCCTTCAGGCCCTCAAGGAGCTGGGCTTCGCCGACCGCCAGATCGTCACTACGCTCGAGTCGAACATGAAGTGCGGCCTGGGCAAGTGCGCCCGCTGCAACGTGGGGGACAAGTACGTCTGCAAGGACGGCCCCGTTTTCGACTTCGAACAGATCTCCCAGCTTTTCGAAGAAGCCTAGTGCTCATCTAGATAACGGAAACCGGAGCGGGAAGATACCGCTGCTCAGGCAACCTGAGGCGAAAGCGGTGCACTCCCGCCTCTTCTTTCTCCAGGCCGGTTGGCGCGAGGCACATAATGCCCCTGCCGTTGCGGTGATCGCGGTGTATGGCAGGGGTTCTCTGTGTCCAGGGCTGAGGGAGGCTTGACACCCGTTGGTCCGGCCGTTGCGTCACGCCGGACAGGGTGCCTCCCCTTGGTCTACTCGCTCACTGTCACCGTCTTCTCGTACGGTGTGTGGAACTCCCGGTCACCTGTGGCGGTGAAGTGAATGTAGTAGCTGAGGGTGTACGTCCCCGGGGCCTGGTCCCCGGCCGTCTCGGCGTCCACTGTGACGTCTTCAGTCCCACCTCCGGGCACGGTAACCGCTGCGGAAGCCTGGTTCACCGGCTGGGTCCACGTCTCGCCGTCCTTGTCAACGGAGTAGCAGAAGACGTACACGTCCTCGTAGGGGGAAGGACTGTGGTTCTCAAGGAAGAAGGTGAACTGCCCCGATTCACCGGGGCCGAAGGCATCGGGGGACACCGTCGCCGTGACATCCTGGTTCGCCCCTTCCACGGCGACCGTCTCAGAGTAGTCCGGCGTGCGGTACTCGTCGATTGAGTCGGCGTAGTGGACGTAGTAGCTGAGGGTGTGGTTGCCCAGCGTCTGGTCCATGGGCACTATGGCGTCGACCGTCACATCGCCGCTGGCACCCGCGGCCAGCGAGATGGCGCCGCTGGCGCGGTTGACGGGTTGGGTCCAGGTGTCACCGTTGTTCTTCACCGAATGACAGAACACGTAGACATCGTCATAGGGGGAAGTGGTCTTGTTTATGAGGGAAAACGTGAACCGGAAGCTCTCGCCCTGATGGAAGATGTCCGGTGATACGCTGGACACGGTCGGCGGCGACGGAGTAGGCGTAGGGGTAGGCATGGGCGTGGGTGTGGGCAAAGGCGTGGCTGTTGGCGTTGGCGCGGGCGTGGGTGTGGAGGTCGGCGCAGGTGTCGGTGTAGGCGTGGGTGTGGGTGTGGGTGTGGGTGTGGGTGTGGGAGTGGCTACGGGCGTGGGCGTTGGTGTAGGCGTGGCGGTTGCGGACTCTCCGCTATCGAAGGCTCCGGTGAGGCCGAGGACGGCAACCACAACCACGGCGACGAGGACGATGCCGATCAACACCGGAAAGGCTTTCATCGCCACCTCGCTCCGCCGCGACCATCAGACCTGTCCCTCTTCCGCCAGAGCTGCAGCAAGGCCACCTCTCGAATGGTTTAGGCTCGTACCTTAGCTCTGGCACGACCTTTTGTCAATAGGGCCTGGCGCGGCGGAGCGCACTTCCCCGCTGCGGCTAGCCGTTGTATAATGGTCGCTGTTGGTGCTGGCGTGAGATGGTCCTGAGAGAGTCCTGTTGAGTCTGTTGAGACAGTTGGTGCTGGAAGGGGCTGATATGAATGCCTGACTACTCCCTGCCCGTTGCCTTCGGGGCAGGGATACTGTCGTTTCTGTCCCCCTGTGTGCTGCCCCTGGTGCCGATATACCTGGCCAACCTGGGGGGCGCCGTGTCGCTATCGGGGGAGGTGAAGCGTTGGATCATTCTTGCTCATGCCGTCTGTTTCGTGGCGGGATTCTCCGTAATCTTCATACTTGTAGGCGCATCCGTGGGGTTGATAGGAGCCATCCTGCCAGCCAATGTGCTGCGAAACGTGGGTGGGGCGGTACTCATCGTGTTCGGGCTGTTCATGCTGGCTGCTACCTGGGTGCCTTGGCTCAACTACGAGATGCGGCTTGGGGGAAGGCTGGGTGGAAGCACTGGATACGTGCGGTCAGGTCTTCTGGGAGCGGCGTTCGCTTTGGGGTGGACTCCTTGTGTGGGGCCGATACTGGGAGGCATCCTGACGCTGGCGGCGGCGTCACAGACGGCGTGGAACGGGGTGTACCTGCTCGCCGTCTATTCGCTGGGGTTGGGGGTGCCGTTCATCGCCGTCGGCCTGGCTCTGGGAGCGGCGCTTCCCGTTGTCAGGTGGCTCAGGCGCTGGTCGGGGGTCGTGTCCATAGTCAGCGGGATACTGCTTATCATAGTTGGTATACTTATGCTAACCAATACGCTTCTTCTTCTGGCTTGATTCCTGGATGGGAAGGGTGATTACGATGCGAGAGCGGTCAAAGCGATGGATGATACCCGGTTTGCTGGCGGTGCTGGCCGCGCTGAGCCTGTTGTGTTCCGGATGTGGGGATGGGTCTGCGCCGGCCGGTACGGCAACGCCGGGATCCACGCCGTCATCCACGCCGACTTCTTCCACGGCACCGGTCGTTGACGCTGTCGCGCCCGGCTTCACCCTGGCGACTGTGGATGGGCAGACGGTGAAGCTCGAAGAACTGAGAGGACAGCCGGTGTTCCTCACGTTCTGGACGACGAAGTGCAGTGCGTGCCGGTTGCAGATGCCCTTTGTTCAGGCTGCTTTCGAGCAGAAGGGGACGGAGGTGAGCTTTGTGGCGGTCAACATCATGGACAGCGGCGAAACAGTGCAGCAATTTGCCGAGGATGAGGGTGTCGGCTTCACCATAGCTCTGGACAGCGACGCGGCGGTAGCCATCGTGTACAACGTGAGGTACATCCCCTACAACTTCCTGATAGACGAGCAGGGAGTGATCAGGGACGTAAGGATAGGCGCCTTCGGCAGCACGGAGGAGCTGCTGACGGCTCTGGAGAACCTGTAGCACAGTTGCGAAGATGGGCGCAGCGGGGGGAGAGGAGGAGCGACAATGGTGGACGCAGAGACAGTCGCCGGGCTGAAGGGATGCGAGCTGTTTGCCGGTCTGAGCGAACAGGAAGTGGAGGAGTTGATTGGCTCGCTGGCTGGCTTGTGCCGGGTGGAGTCCTACGAGGCTGGCGAGAGCGTGTTTGTCCAGGGTGAACTGAGCCGCATCCTGTACGTGATTGTCGACGGGCAGGTGTTGGTGCGACGGACGTTCCCGCTGGGAGATCGCACCGCAACGAAGATGATTGCCCTGCTCGGTAAGGGCAGGGCAATGGGGTGGTCAGCGTTACTCTATGAGCATCACTACGCGACGGCGTCCGCCGTCTGTCAGAAGCCGACCCGGGTGATAACGGTGGATGGCGCCACCCTGCGCTCAGCGCTGCAGCATGAGGAGAGCATTGGCTTCAAGGTAATGGAACGGCTGGCCTCCATGCTGGGCGACAGGCTTCGGGCGGCATACAGCGCAATGGAAACACACCTGTGACCGGCTGCTGCGGCTTGCTGCTTAGGCGCTAGCCTCCGCCTCGCCGGGCCTTCTTCCCTTTCCCTCGTCGCTTCGGCCAAAGAGCTCGTGGACATGCTCCATGATGAGCGCCTGGTCCTCCTCGGTAATGGGTCCCGCCTCGGCGTCGGGGGTTTGCACGCCCTCCGCACTGGTGGTGAAAAGCTCGTCGATGTGCTCCACAATCAACGCCTGGTCCTCTTCAGTGATGGGTCCTTGCGCAGCGCCCTCCGCCTTCGTGGTGTAAAGCTCGTCGATGTGCTTCACAATAAGCGCCTGGTCCTCTCTGGTGATGGGGCCTGGCGCATCGCCCTCCGCACCAGTGGCGAAAAGCTCGTCGATGTGCTTCATGATCATCCGCTTGTCCCGCCTGGTAATCGGCCCGGGCTCTATCTCATCCGGCGCAACGGGCACCGGAACAGGTTTGGCTGTTGGCTTGCCGAAGGCTTCAATAATTCGCTTCAGAGTCTTGCCAATGCTCTTCATCGTTCATATCCTCCCATTCGTGATCTGGGCACCTTATGCTTCAACCAGGGGGCGCTCCTCACCCAGGCTCCTCTCCACCGTTTGCAGGAGCTGCCCCATGTCAAATGGCTTCTGAATGTACGCGTAGGGCTTGACGTCAGCCAGTTCTCTTCTGTCGGGTTCCAGAACGGATATCACGATAACGGGTACCCGCTCCAGCCCTTCGAGTCTCTCCAGGAGTTTGGCGATGAACCAACCGTCGCAGTCGGGCAGCCTGATATCCAACACCACAGAATCAGGCTTCTCTTCGAACAGATGCTTGACTGCGTCCACGCCACTGTAGAAGGTCTTCACGTGATGGCCTTTCTTGCTGAGGCACATGTCAATGGTCTTCGAAAGAAGGGAGTCGTCGTCTATGATCAGGATCTTCTTGGCAGCCATCGCACTTATCCTTCACCCTTTCACTGTTATTATGCACAGGAATGCATAAAGAAGGCATAAGAGTGTGCGGGTAGGGCATAAAAATACTGTAAAGATTGCGAGATAAGAGAAAGGGAAGGGACGGCGAGCGGTGACAAGGGGCTTGGCAACCCGGGACACGCCGGCCGGCGTCACTCTGGGTCAACGAACCGATAGCCGACGCCCGGTTCAGTGAGGATGAAGCGAGGGTTCGACGGGTCGTCCTCTATCTTGCGCCTGAGCTGTCCCACGAAGACGCGGACGTACTCTCGCTCGTCACCGTATTCCGGACCCCACACGTTGTGCAGCAGGTCCCTGTGGGTCAACGCCTTTCCGCGATTGGAGGTGAGGTACGCCAGCAGCTCGTACTCAGTCCGTGTCAACTTTACAATCTGGCCGCGCCTTCTAACGACACGCTTGGCGAGGTCGATCTCCAGGTCCCCAGCGGTGAAGACGGGAGCAGCCGTGGTCGCCGGCGTGGAACGCCTCAGCGCGACTCTGATTCTCGCCAGCAGCTCCTCTATGCCGAAGGGCTTGGTGACATAATCGTCGGCGCCCTGGTCGAGAGCTCTGACTTTGTCCTGTTCATCACCCCTGACGCTGAGCATTATGATGGGCATGTCCGCCCACTCCCTGATACGCCGGCAGGCCTCGATACCGTCCATGCGCGGCATATTCACATCGAGCACTATCACATCGGGGAGGACGCGCTCCGCCATCTCGATGGCCTCGACGCCGTCCTGGGCAAGATGTGTCTCATAGCCGCGTGCCTCCAGATTGGCGCGAATGAACATGCGAATCTTGGGCTCATCGTCAGCGACGAGGATCCTGGTCTTCTTGGCTGTCATCGGTCTCGACCCTCACTCGGCGGCAGGGCGACAGGCAGTGTGAAGCAGAAGGTGGAGCCCTTACCAAGTTCGCTTTCGGCCCAGATCCTCCCGCCGTGAGCGAGTACGATTGCCTCGCAGATAGCCAGGCCGAGGCCGGTACCGCCGGGCTTCGTCCGTCTCTGGGTGCCGCGGTAGAATTTCTCGAATACCTTCTCCAACTCTTCCTGCGGTATGCCTACGCCCTGGTCAGACACGCACACCCTTATCTCATTGTCCGCAGAGCTGGCCTGGACGGCAATCCGCGTCTTCTCGTTGGAGTAGGCCGCTGCATTCTCTACAAGGTTGGTCAGGACCTGTCTGATCTGGCCGTAGTCGGCGCAAACCTGAGGCAAGTCGGCCTCGATGTCGGTATCGAAGACATGGTTCTTGTGAATCCATTTCTGGCGCTCCAGTACCTCGCCAATGATGTCCGAAACAAGACACGACTCCTTCTCCGGCTTCCAGACACCCGCCTCAAGCTTGCTCATGTCGAGTAGCTTGGTGACCAGGCTCGCCAGCCTGTCGGTCTCTTCGCCAACACCGCGCAGCAGCATCTGCCGCGTTTCGTGGTCCAAGTCGATGTCTTCCTGCAGCAGGCTGCTGATGATGCCCTTTATGGAGGTGAGCGGCGAGCGTAGCTCGTGGGAGACGTTGGACAGCAGTTCCGATTTCAGTCTGTTGAGTTCGATGAGCTCCATCTCGAGCTGCTTGCGCTGCGTGATGTTCCTGAATGTAGCAAGTGAGCATGTTACGCCGTCCGAATCGACGATGGGTGAACCGACCACCTCGTAGGTCATGCCCCCCCGGAGGCTGCATTCCCATCTCTCGGTTGCCCCATGGGCAACATTCGGCATCCTGCACGTTTCCTCGCACGGGAGGTCAAGGCCTTGCAGGTACTCGTAGCACTTGCGGCCGACGCCTTCGCCGAAATCCCGCACCATGCTTGGATTGGCAAAGCGGACCGTGTAGTCGGGGCCAGCCACGACCACCCCGTCGCGCATTCTGTCCAGCATGCCCCAGAACCTGTCTCTTTCGCTTCTCAGCAAAGCTTCGAGAAGGCTGCGGCGCTCGGACTGGTTGCGTATCATGCCGGTGAGCGTGCCTATGGTAACGGCGACAATGGTGAAAAGCACTGGTCTGAGCAGCGGGTCGGAGAAGGGGGAAATGAGGACCGCGCGGGGTACGAAGATAGCGAAGGCGAGCAGAGCGACGATGACTGCGCCCTTGACCCTGTAGAAGTGGCCTGCGTAGATTATCGGCGCGAGGAACAGCAGGCGGTGTACGTCATGTACCCCGTAGAAGAAGCCCCGACGCAGAGGTTCCCAGCCGGCGAGGCCTACAAGCTCCCCGAAGTAGTAGAATAGCGTGCAGAATGCCAGAAGGCATAGCAGAATATAGAATACGTAGAAGTCTCGACGCTTGAGCACGGCCAAGCCGTGCGCTTTGGGGCGTGAATTACCTCCGCCGTCTTCGGCCTTCGTTCCGGCGCTCGGGAGTTGCGACATCGATCCTCTGCAGACTCGCCCCTTCGTTTGACTCGCTGCCGCGGGCCCAGCCGCGTTGTCCCTGGTCAATCCTCGCTTGGTGCCTCTGGCGGCGCAGCAGCACCCTTGCGGTTGCCGCTCCTGTGCTCCATTCTAAATCCGCCGTTGCGAACATTCAATGCCTGGCGTCTGTTGTGCAGGTGTGGCAGGGGTTTGGCCGAGACTAAAGTCACATACAGGTAGTGGAGCGGCCCAATAGAATGGTATGGATTTGGCGGAGGTGGATGATTGCCTCAGAGGGGGGTGAACAGCATGAAGTGGTGGTTGCACTCCTGCCCGCGTTGCGGAGGAGACCTTTACGAGGACGTCTATAGCCAGGGCGAAGACTTCGTGTGCCTGCAATGCGGGGCCGTCCTGGGTCGAGATGCCATATTCGGGCATCCGCTTGGTTCGCGAGATGCCGATGAAAGGGCGTCTTTGAGCAAGCGTCGCGGCACACTTTCGGCCGCAGGCAGTAACTGGTGACGTTTTCTGAGCGTTGCCGTGGTCCCGCCGCGAAGGTACCTGGAACGGACGCGACCGGGTGTGCGGCATCTGACGGATGAGCAGTCGCCCCCGTGTTGATGGCACTTCAGATTGATGCTAGACTGGGCGGGCGGCACTGAGCTGGGATGGTTGTGGTGCGGTGTGTGCCGCTCGCCCAAAACTTGCGGCGGAAGGAGCGGAACCGTAGACAGCATGGGGTTCTCGGAAGAAGAGGTCGCACGGTACTGGGAGCAGAACGCTGATTCGTGGACTGAGCAGGTCCGCAAGGGGTGGGATATCTACCGTGACTACCACAACACTCCGGCGTTCCTGCGGCTTGCAGGCGACCTCAAGGACAAGATGGTGCTGGATGCTGGCTGTGGGGAGGGCTACAACACGCGGCTGCTGGCCGGACTCGGGGCCAGGGTAACCGGGGTTGACATCTCGGCAAAGATGATTGGGTTTGCGCGACAGGCGGAGGAGGAGAGCCCGCTCGGCATCCGCTACGAGGTGGCGTCGTTTTCCGACCTCTCTCTGTTCGAGAACGAGTCTTTCGATGCAGTAGTCTCATTCATGGCTCTCATGGATGGCCCTGACTACGAAGGCGCCCTCGAGGAGATTCACCGAGTGCTTCGGCCGGGTGGCCAGCTTGTTTTCAGCGTGACCCATCCCTGCTTCATGACCAGGGGCTTCGGATGGATAGAGGACGAAGACGGTGGCATGAAGCTAACGGTGTCAGAGTACTTCAATGACGACCCATGGCTGGAACACTGGGGGTTCAGCGAGGCTCCGGACCCCGAGCAGGCCACCCTTTTTGCCGTACCTGCCTTCCCCAGGACGGTCTCGGAATACTTCAACGTCTTGATCAGGGCGGGGTTCACGTTGACGGAGATCGCGGAGCCGCGTGCCCCGGAGGAGGCGTGCCGGCGGTATCCGGGCATGAAGGGCTGGCGGGACCATGCAGCCCTATTCCTTCACGTGCGTGCGGTGAAACCGCTGTGATTGTCTGAGGCTGTGCACGTCGGTCACGGGCAATCGTGATTCAGCATAACGTGACCATCGGTGTGACATGGTATAATGGCCCGAGTGTAGTGAGAAGGTCAGTTGAAGTGTCTTGTCCGTCGATCTCAGAGGTGCTCGGCGGAGGAACTGAACTGTTGCTGCGACACGGGAGAAGGAGGAGTGAATGGCCCAGGCAAAGGACGGGGATAGGGTTAAGGTCCACTACACCGGCAGGCTGGATGACGGTACGGTGTTTGATAGCTCGATGATCACCGACCCTCTGGAGTTCACCATAGGTGAGCGCCAGGTGATCGAAGGTTTCGAGGAAGCAGTGGTGGGCATGAGTCCTGGCGAATCGAGAACCGTCGGGGTCTCGCCGGAGAAGGGCTATGGCCACCCCCGCGACGACCTGATAGTGACGGTTGGTCGGGATAAGTTCCCGGATGACATTCAACCGGTGGTAGGGAAGCAGTTGGAGCTTCGTCGAAGGGAGGATGGGGAGACGTTTCCCGTGACGGTGACCGATGTCTCGGAGTCAACGGTGACCCTGGATGCCAACCACTATCTGGCGGGAAAAGAGCTGACCTTCGACATACGGCTGCTCGAAATCCTCTAGCCGTCTGGACGGCGGGCGGTCAACCTGGACACCGTGTCCATGGCGGCCGGCGGTGTTGACAACCCAATCCCTCAACCTGGCCACAGGTCCCTGGCGACATCCTCCAGGCCGAGTTCCACCAGCTTCTCACGCGTCGGCTTGCCCGTATCCCAGTCCCATTCGCGGTACTTGTAGTAGTCCCGCAGCAGAAGGTCCAGGTCAGGCGAACGACCGACGGTGCTGCCCTCTTGCAACGGTTGCAGGACTATGCCGGGCAGTCGGTCATCCTCACGGGTGACGCCCAGCTTGTTGCTTATGGCCCTTTTCAGGTCCAGCGACCGTTCTCCCGCCGTTTCTATGTCGGTTGGCGTGAGGTCCCAGCCGGTGATGCCGTTCAGTGTTTCCGTTATCTGGGTGAGTGACAACGGGGCGAATTTGCACAGCAGCAAGGCGTCGTACATGTCCTTAAAGCTCTGGTACTTGGCGGCGAGCACGGCCTTCCCCTCAGACTGGAACCGGTCGCCGCTCTCAATGCCGAGTTCGGGAACACGTCCGGCCAGGTCGACGGCGTAGTAGTCACCCTTCAGATGGCAGGCACCCCTGGGGCCGGTGGCGTAGCTTATCGCCTGGCCGCTGTACGCGCGTGCGTCATGCATGGGCATCTCCAGTCCCTTCACATGCGCCGCCTCGTCCGGGTCGGCGCCAAGCTCTTCAGCCATGCGACGCACCCCCTGGCCCAGCAGTTCCCCGATCCCCTGTTTCCCGACAATCATCTCCACCAGCTTGACAATGGCCTGGCTGTCGCCCCACGCAATCCTAATGCCGGCTCTATCCTCGGAGAGGATGCCCTGTTCATAGAGGTGCATTGCGTAGGCTACAGATACGCCTGCGGATATTGTGTCGATGCCGTGCGCATTGCACAGGTGGTTGACGTAGACTATGGAATCCAGGTCGAAGTTCATGCACAGGGGGCCGAATGCCGCAACCGTCTCATACTCGGGTCCATCGACACGGTCAAAGGTTCCCCTGAAGTCCCTGACCACGCGCCCGCAGGCCACGGGGCAGCCGCTGCATGCGTGATTGTCCATGCTGTACGCCTGACGCAGGGCCTGGCCGGTCACCTTCTCCACACCGAATACGCCCCTGGTGAAGTACTTCGCCGGTGCGTCACCGAGGAACATCCCGATGTCCATGAAGAACTCGGTTCCGTATTCACGGTACGCGGCGGTGAGCATGCTGGTGGATATGGTGTCCCTCGCCTGTTCACTGAGTTCCGTGATACGCGAGGCATCCGCAAGCTCAGCCCTGTGTTTCCCGTTGACCGCCAAGGCCTTGAGGTTCTTGGAACCCATAAGCGCCCCGAGCCCACAGCGGCCTGCGGCCCGACCCCGGTCGTTCATCACACAGGCATACCGAACCAGGTTCTCTCCGGCTGCTCCGATGCAGCATGCGCTGAGGCCGGTCTCCCTCAACTCGTCTTTCAGCAGTTCCTGGGTCTGATATATGTCCTTGCCCCATAGACGCGAGGCGTCCTTGAACTCCATCTTGCCGTCACTGATGGAGAGGTAGGTTGGCCTGTCCGCTTTGCCGGTGATAAGGATGGCATCGTAGCCCGTAGCCTTGAGGCGGAAGGGAAACACCCCGCCTGTGGTAGCCTCGCCCCAGATGCCGGTGAGTGGCGATACGCCGCACACAACAGAGCGACTGACCATGGGGATGGTAGTACCGGTGAAAGGCCCGGCGGCGAAGACGAGCGGGTTATCGGGGGCCAGCGGGTCCATGTCGCTCCTGACCGAGCCATAGACGAGCGCGGCGGCCAGACTGGCGCCGCCGATGAACTTGCTCAGTTGAGCATCGTCGATTGGCCGCTCCGTGGTCTCCTTGTTCGTCAAATCGACTTCAAGCAGTTTGCCGTAGTATCCAAACATAATGCCACCCCCTAGAAGTCCACGTCTTTGCCTTCGTAGGCGCACCACAGCAGCTTCTTGCACTGCTCCAGCGTCGGAGGCCGAACGCTCTGGAAGTTGGATGGGTCCTCGAAGGAGGAAAGGGCGAGCGTGTCGAAATTCGCCTCGAATTCCTCTCGTGGAATCCCCAGTCCTTTGAAGTCCGTCGGCACATCAAGCTCCGCCAGGAGCCCCCGGACCCTGGTGAGCAGGGCGTCGAGCTTCTTCTCGGCGGACGCGCCGTCGACGTCCAGCGCCTTGCAGACGGCGAGGTACTTGTCGGAGATGGGTGCGTAGAACTGGTAGGCGTAGGGAATCAGTATGCCGACGGCGATTCCATGATGTACCGAGAAGAGCTTGCCCACCGCGTGTCCCAGGCTGTGCGTTACCGCGATGCCGCCCTGGCTGAAGGCTATGCCGGCCATGGTGGCTGCTATGTGCATTCTGAGCCGTGCTTCACGGTCTCTGGGATAGCGGTAGGCCCTGGGCAGGTACTTGAATATCATCTCAATGGCTTTCAGAGCCAGGGCGTCACAGATCTCAATGCTGGGGTAGGAGGCGACGTTGTCCATGGCGTGTGCCAGGGCGTCGAGGCCGGTGCCGGCGGTGAGCTTGGGCGGCATGCCCATAGTGAAGTCGGGCAGGAGAACGGCGAAGTCGGGCATCAGCTCCGGCGAAAGGATGGGCAGCTTCCTCTTCGCCGCCACGTCCGACACCACGGCAACCTGGGTGCACTCCGAACCGGTGCCGCTGGTGGTGGGAAAGGCAACCAGGAAGGCCTTCTTCCTCAATCCGAGAGGCCGGATGGGAGAGAGGGTCGCCAGATTGGTGATGTCGGGCCGCTCGTAGAGGATCCACGCGACCTTGGCGCCGTCCATAACCGAGCCGCCGCCAATGGCTACTATGACGTCGGGTTCAAACTGTTTCATGGACTCGGCGCATTCCTTCACGTTCTCCACCGGCGGTTCTGGGAGGATCTTGCTCCAGGTCTCCGTGGTGAAACGGCCCTTCTCCAGGGCTCGGGCAACCCGGGCCGCGTGGTTGACCCCGTTCTCATCGGTAACGATGAAAGCTCGCCGCCTGTCGCATCTTAACGCCAGCCTGTCGATAAGGCTCTGCCCCAGGCCAGAACCTTCGGGAAGGGCGTTGGCGCCCATTACTATTGTCGGTACGCTGAAAGTGGTTGACAGGCCTCTGATGGCTTTGGCGCCGGCCAGGGGCATCAGGTTCTTGAATTGGGGGTCGGTAAACCAGTAGGTCATTGGACTAACCTCCTCTGTCGACGGCTCGTGCGGTGGGTAAACAACAGTACATCGTCTGAGAGCTTCTCGTCAAGTGCCCAGGGATCAGGGTTCTGCTCCATCGTGGTTGGCACGCCTTTTTCACCACCTCAGTGATATGATGGTATCGTCGAGGCGAGTCCCGCATTCCTTCATATTTCATCCCAAGGGATTGGTGGCAGTCAGCCACGCTAGAAGGGAGGAGGGGAATGGGGGCCGCCATGGTCGGTTTCGTTGGCGTCGCAGTCCTAGCTATATGGGTGCTCTGTCTCTCACTTGACTGGCTAGGCCTGTAAGCCCGTGGACTCGCCTCGACACACAACTCTCTTTTCACCATCTGACTCCTGACAGTACGGGTGCAGGCCGCGCTGAACGTTTCCTTGCCCGTGCGCGCTTCTTGGGCACAATCTTGAAGCCGCTTCT
>Ga0180434_10005638_pt1 | contig 14691 bp, 7 predicted proteins | sample SS_ome_7_FD_132453 | JGI IMG/M metagenome (GOLD analysis project Ga0180434, IMG submission 132453) | Hypersaline lake sediment archaeal communities from the Salton Sea, California, USA - SS_1_D_2 metaG | ecosystem: Environmental > Aquatic > Non-marine Saline and Alkaline > Hypersaline > Sediment... | reverse complement strand
TAACGGGCAGGGTCGCTCCACGAGAGAGCGGAACGGAAAATCCACATTTGAAGACCGGTGATGTAGAGGTATTTGCCGAAGAGATGGCAATCCTCTCCGCCTCGAAAAGCTTGCCCTTTCAGCTCTCTGAAAAGACAATGGTTTTCGGGGAAGAAATCGCGAAAAACCCCGGCAAAATCGACGAGGAACTGAGGCTCCAATACCGGTATCTGGACCTTCGCCGCCCTTCAATGCAGCATTTCCTCACCATGAGATACCAGGTTATCAAATGCATCAGAGATTGCCTACACGAACTCAACTTCATAGAGGTGGAAACTCCCTTGCTCACCCAGAGCACGCCGGAGGGGGCCAGGGATTTCTTGGTTCCCAGCCGCTTGCATGAGGGCAAGTTTTACGCCCTGCCGCAGTCACCCCAGCTTTTTAAGCAGCTCCTTATGATGAGCGGGGTGGATCGCTATTTTCAGATAGCCCGGTGTTTTCGTGATGAAGACTTGCGTCCCAATCGCCAGCCCGAATTCACACAACTCGATCTGGAGGCCTCCTTCATTGACGAGGACTTCATGTATGAAATCGTAGAAGAAGTGACGGTCAGGATGTTTGCCTTAGGCGGTATCGAGCTTCCGAGGCCATTTCCGAAGATGACTTACCGGGATGCCATGGATCGCTATGGAACCGACCGTCCCGATCTTCGTTTCAACATGGGGTTCCAAGATATTACCGATATGTTGCGGGACACTCGCTACAGCGTTTTTCGCCAGATCATCCAAAACGGCGGGCGGGTCAAGGGTTTCTGCATTAAGGGAAAGGCCGCGGCGCTCAGCAAGAATGTCCTTCAGAATGAGTATTCTCTCAAGATTGCTCCTTCGTTCGGGGCTAAGGGCATGACCTGGATGAAGGTTGTTGGGGGGAGGCTTGAGTCCAATATTGTTCAATTCTTCAGCCATGGCGAGCAACACGAGGTCGTCCGGCGGTTCCGCGCGGAGGAAGGGGATGTCATCATGATGATTGCCGACATATCCCTGGCCCTGGTTAACAAGGCTCTGTGCGCACTCCGCCTATATGTTGCAAACAGGTTGGGGCTGATCCCTGAAGAAACGTACTGCCCCGTATGGGTAATCAACTTTCCCCTGTTTGAACTCAAGAACGGAAACCTGAGTTCCCAACACCATCCCTTCACCATGCCAGACCGAATCGATTTCGATCCGGCGCGTAAGGATGAGCTGCTCGCGCTCAATTCCAGGGCCTACGATCTCGTCATAAACGGAGAGGAGCTGGGCGGCGGCAGCATTCGTATTCACAACGTTGCTATCCAGACAAAGATCTTTCACGCCCTCGGGTTGAGCCAACACGAGATGGAGGACAAATTCGGCTTCTTTCTCAAGGCCTTGGAGTTCGGCGCTCCTCCTCATGGCGGGATTGCGCTGGGCGTCGACCGGGTTATCGCAATGATCTTGAAAGCACCGTCCATTCGAGAAGTCATCGCCTTCCCCAAAAACCGGAGCGCTTTCTGTCCGCTGACAGGGGCCCCGTCCTGCCCGGATACATGGCAGCTCGCTGAGTTGGGGCTACAAGCAGGGCATCACACGGGGAGACCCCTCGATTACCCGGCAGGATTAGTGCAGGCCGAAATCGAGGGCTCTGGTTCAGGGGACTCCCAGAGGATTTCCATAGAAGAGGTCAAACATGTGGCAAAACTAGCTCGGTTGAGACTTTCCGGTTCTGAGGCTACAGCGTACCAAAGAGACATGAATTCCATACTGCAATATATGCAAACGCTCACAGAACTGGACACCGAAGAAACCCTGCCCATGAGCCATGTTATTACGGTGAAGAATGTGTGGCGCGAGGATACCCCTGGAAGACCCAAGGCTGCGAAATCCATGCTGTCAAACGCACCCTTGAAAGAACGGGGTTATTACAAAGTCCCGCGAATCTTGGAAGGGTAAGCATGGAGTTGTGCGATCATAGCGCCCATGAGCTGGCCGTAATGCTCAGGAGAGGAGAGACGAGTTCGAGGGAGATCACCGAGTCGGTCTTCAAGAGGATAGAGGAAAAAGAGGAAACCATCAATGCCTTTATTACCACGACCCGTGAGACAGCGCTGAAACAGGCCGGGCATGCGGATACGAGGTTCAGAAAAAACAAAAAGGCCCCTCTACTGAACGGGATACCAATTGCAGTTAAGGACAACTTATGCACACAAGGGATACGAACGACCTGCGGGTCAAACATCCTATACAACTATATCCCGCCCTATAATGCCACGACGGTACGGAAGGTTCTGCAGAACGGCGCTGTGCTGATAGGAAAAACCAATATGGACGAATTCGCCATGGGGTCCTCTACCGAAAACAGCGCCTTTGGGCCTACCCGTAACCCGAGAAACCCTGAGTATGTACCGGGGGGTTCCAGCGGGGGTTCAGCGGCCGCCGTGGCTGCAGGGGAATCGATCTTGGCCCTAGGATCCGATACGGGCGGCTCTGTCCGTCTCCCTGCCGCTTATTGCGGTGTCGTTGGGCTGAAGCCGACCTATGGCAGGGTTTCCCGATACGGATTGATCTCCTATGCATCCTCATTAGATCAGATTGGCCCCCTCGCTCGAACAGTGCGGGATTGCGCCATGTTGCTCACCGTTATCAGTGGGCATGACACCCTGGACACCACCTCGGCCGATGTGAGAAACGCCGATTATCTGGGCTGCCTCAACAAGGGTGTTCGGGGCATCAAAATAGGGTTGCCCAAGGAGTATTTCGTTGAGGGGTTGGATCCGGCAGTAAAGGAGCAGATTATGCACGCCCTTACCCTCTTACATAAGAACGGGGCCGAGGTTATCGATATTACACTGCCGCACACGAAGTACGCCATCAGTTCCTATTACCTCGTTGCCACTGCCGAGGCAAGCAGCAACCTCGCACGGTATGACGGCGTACGGTATGGTTTCCGGTCAAAAGACGGCACGCATGATGTTGGTGCTATGTACGAGGCCACCAGAACCGAGGGTTTGGGGAGGGAGGTCAAGAGGCGGATCATGCTGGGGACTTACGCCCTCTCCGCAGGTTACTACGATGCCTATTACACCAAGGCCCAGCAGACGAGGGCCCTTGTCAAGGCCGATTTCGACAAGGCCTTTGAAAAAGTAGATTGCATTATTACCCCGGTATCGCCCTGTTTGCCCTTTCGGTTCGGCGAAAGGATCGCCGAACCCTTGCACATGTATCTTGTGGACATCTATACCGCGTCGGCGAACCTCTCCGGGCTGCCAGCGATGACCGTGGGGTGCGGAGAGGTTGGGGGGCTTCCCGTCGGTTTGCAGATCATGGGAAAGCCTTTCGACGAAGAGGTGGTGATGCGAGTGGGACATGCTTATGAACAGATGGCAGGGAACGCCTAAGTGGAATACGATACGATTATCTGTTTTGAAATACACGTCGAACTCAAGACAAAAACAAAGCTGTTCTGTGCCTGTGCCACTGAATACGGCGCGCCCCCGAATGTTCAGGTTTGCCCGGTATGCACGGGGCAGCCAGGCTCACTTCCTGTATTGAACAAAAAGGCTGTTGAGCTCTGTGTCATGGCCGGGAAGGCCCTGCATTGCACCATCAACCCCGCGTCTCGTTTCGCCAGAAAGAACTATTTTTATCCCGATTTGCCCAAAGGGTATCAGATTTCACAATACGAGCGCCCTTTGTGTGAAAACGGGTACCTGGAAATAACGACGGACAACGGACACCCTTACCCCGTGGGAATCGGGCGCATTCACCTTGAAGAAGATGCAGGCAAACTGGTGCATTCGGCGAACTCCTTCGGCCAATCAGATTACAGCCTGGTCGATTATAACCGCTCTGGAATACCGCTTATTGAAATCGTGGCCGATCATACCCGTAACCCGCTCCGCTCCACACAGGAAGCGCGGGTCTATCTTGAGACGTTGCGGCAAATCCTTACCTACACCGAGGTCAGTGATTGCATCATAGAAAAAGGCCAATTTCGCTGTGACGTGAATATATCGCTGCGCCCTAGCGGGTCTCACAGCTACGGGAATCGCGCAGAGATAAAGAATGTGGCCTCCTTTAAGTCCGTTGTTGATGCCTTGGACTATGAGATTAAAAGGCAGGCTGAAATCCTCCAATCCGGCGGTCAAGTCACCCAGGAAACCAGGCTGTTCGATGAGAAACAAAGGATAACCGTGCCCATGCGGACAAAAGAGGATGCGCCCGATTATCGATACTTTCCAGACCCCGATCTTGTGGGCGTTGAAATTGATCAGGCATTCATTGAGGACATTAAGAGCAGCATGCCGGCATTACCGGAGGAGATGGTCAATCGACTCATTAACAAATTTGGGATTCCCCGCAATGCCGCGCTCATTTTAGCGAGGGATAGGCATGTTGTGAATTTCTTCTTAGCGTGTGCTCAGCATTGCGAAGACAGAAAGAAGTTGTGCCAATGGATCACAAAAGAGCTGTTCATGCTGCTTAACAAGGCGTCCATCTCCATAGAGGAATGTTCGGTGAGCCCGAGGGGCTTCGCAGAACTCATAAACAAGGTCTCTCGGGGTGAGATTAGCGATAAAATGGGGAGAGCCATACTGGAGGAGATGTTTGAAATCGGCGGCACCCCGGAGCGTATTATTGCGGAAAGGGGCCTGAAGCTGATCGACGATACCTCGGCCCTGCAAAGGATAGTGGATGAAGTGTTTACAGAAAGCCCTCTAGCGGTCAGCCAAATAGCACAGGGCATGACGAAACCGGTGGACTTTCTCATCGGCCAGGTGCTGAAAAAAACCGACGGACGTGCCCCTCCCAAGATAGTAAGGGATTTGATACGGAAAAGGTTGGGGTCAAGGCCTGAAGGGTGATTCATCAAAAAGCTTTACTCGGGGGACTCTGTTATGATACGTCCATAAAATATAAGCGCCGTCGAGCCTTGCTGCCCTCCTGAAAACAAGGCCGATGTGGTTGTCGCTATCAACCGTATCAAGAAACGGGGACAGACATGCCTTGCAAAACCAAAGAGGATGTTGCCAAGCTGGTTAAGGACAAGAACGTCAGCTTCATTCAGTTCTGGTTTACGGATGTTTTGGGTATCTTGAAAAGCTTTGCCGTGACACCTTCAGAGCTTGACGAAGGCCTGGAAGAAGGAATGGGCTTCGACGGGTCTTCTATTGAGGGATTTGCCAGGATCGAGGAGAGCGACATGATCGCCATGCCAGACCCCGCCACCTTTGCGTTCCTTCCCTGGAGACCTAATGACAGGCCCGTGGCGAGAATGGTGTGTGATATCCTCCAGCCTGACGGAAGCCATTATGAAGGAGACCCCCGATATGTGTTGAAGCGAATGACAAAAAGGCTGGCGGAAAAAGGTTTTAAGGGGTACATGGGCCCTGAGCTGGAGTTCTTCTGCTTTGAAGATCAGGACAGCCCCAAGGCCATTGATAAGGGGGGGTATTTCGACACCAGGCCCCTGGATAAAGGCAGTGATCTTCGAAGGGAAATAATCTTCGCCCTCCAGGACATGGGGATCGGGGTAGAATACAGCCACCATGAGGTTGCTCCCAGCCAGCACGAGATTGACCTCAAGTACGATGAGGCCCTGGTCATGGCCGATAAGACCATGACCTACCGGATAGCGGTAAAGGAGATCGCCCTGAGAAACGGCTTGTACGCGACCTTTATGCCCAAGCCCGTCTTCGGCGAGAACGGAAGCGGCATGCATGTCCACCAATCCTTGTTCAAGGGCGACAGCAACGCCTTCTTTGATAGCCAAGACCCCTACCATCTCTCATCAATAGCGCGGCCTTACATTGCCGGCATCATGAGGCATGCGCGGGAGATTACGGCAGTAACCAATCAATGGGTAAACTCGTATAAACGACTCGTCCCTGGGTACGAGGCCCCGGTCTATATCTCATGGGCCAGGCGTAACCGATCTGCCATGGTCAGGGTTCCCATGTACAAACCGGGGAAGGAGCAGGCAACACGGATTGAGTTCAGATCGCCTGACCCGGCGTGCAATCCTTACTTAGCCTTTGCCGTTATGCTCGCAGCAGGGCTCAAAGGCATCGAGGAGAACTACGCGTTGCCGGAACCCATAGAAGCGGATATTTACGAGATGGACGAAAGCGCGCGGGAAAAGGCGGGCATTACCTCTTTGCCGGGTAATCTCTTCGAGGCGCTTCAGGAGGTAGAAAAGAGCGATCTCGTCCGCGAGACACTCGGTGATCACATCTTCAATAAGTTCGTTGCAAACAAGAAGATCGAATGGGATCGATACCGTATTCACGTGAGCCAGTATGAGATCGAAAAATATCTGCCGATCCTTTAGCGGCTTTTCTGAAAACCGGGGGCGCTATACTTTCCCCTGGCCGGAGATCGAGATACCAAGAGGCGTTGGTTAGTGCTGGTCACCACATAGCATGTCAACAACCAAATATATTATCGTAACCGGCGGGGTCCTTTCAGGGCTCGGAAAGGGCATTACCGCCGCTTCTATCGGGCACCTGCTTTCATCCAGGCTCACCATCGTTCCCATCAAGTGTGACGGCTACCTCAACGTTGATCCGGGTACCATGAACCCCATCGAACACGGAGAGGTGTTCGTGCTCGAGGACGGGGGCGAGGTGGATATGGACTTCGGCCACTACGAGCGATTCCTGGGCATTCGGTGCAAGTCCAAGTGGAATTTGACCATGGGCAAGGTGTTTCACTTGGTGAGGGAAAAGGAGCGCAGGGGTGATTACCTGGGAAAGACGGTTCAGTACATCCCCCACGTCACCGACAGCATCAAGAACCATATTTACGAGGTTGCCGCGGAGGAGGCCGCGGATCTGGTAATCGTGGAGATTGGAGGTACGGTTGGTGACATCGAAAACGAGCTCTTTCTGGAGGCCATGCGGCAGATGAAGGTGGATGTGGGTAAGGAAAACATCATTTACGTACACCTGACCTATGTGCCAATCCCCCACGGGGTTAACGAGCAAAAGTCCAAGCCTACCCAGCAGAGCGTCAACCTGCTCAAACAACGGGGTATCTTCCCCGATATCATTATCGGCAGATGCTCGGAGTTTTTGACAACCGAGATCAAACAGAAGATTGCCCGCTTCTGCGACGTAAGCCCTGATGCCGTGATTACCGCCCTGGATGTTGACGACATCTACGAGATACCGGTCGTGTTCGAGCAAGAGGGGTTGGCCGAGATCATCCACAAAAAGCTCAACATCTACTCGCCCCCTGACCTCAGACGCTGGAAGGAGTACATCGAGAACATCCGCAACCCCACGCAAGAGCTTACGGTGGCCGTCTGCGGGAAATACACGAAGCTGGAGGATTCCTATGCCTCCATCATCGAGGCATTGCATCACTGTTCGGCACACCTTGCCTCACGGATCAACCTCCGGTGGATCGAGACCACCGATCTCACCGATGCCGCCGTGCTGGATGGATCCCACGGCGTGATCGTGCCCGGCGGGTTCGGCTCTCGGGGCACCGAAGGCAAGATCAGCATCATCAAGCGGGCCAGGGAGGAAAACATCCCCTTTCTCGGACTGTGCCTGGGTTTGCAGTTGGCCGTAGTGGAATATGCCAGAAATGTCTGTCAGCTCAAAGGGGCAAACAGCACCGAGTTCGATCCTAACACCCCCCACCCGGTAATCGATATCCTGCCCGAGCAGAAGGGTATTACGGATAAGGGCGCCACCATGCGTCTCGGGGCGTATGAAGCAGTGCTCACCGAGGGCAGCCTGGTCAACAGGCTTTACCAGGCGATCACGGTGTCAGAGCGGCACCGGCACCGGTATGAGGTGAACCCCGCATACCATCAAATACTTACCGAGCACGGATTAGTCTTCTCAGGAACGAGCAGCGACTCCAGGCTCGTTGAGTTCATCGAGCTGCCCGATCGGGACTATTTCGTGGCCACCCAGGCACACCCGGAGCTGCTCTCGAGGATGGAGAAACCGTCTCCCCTGTTCTATGGATTCATCCAGGCCTGCCTGAAACGCGAGGCGGCAGCGAGGGGTTAATTCTCAGGCTCTACCCTGAGCTCCCTGGTCATAACGTCCTTAACTGCCCTGCGCGGATCCTTTCCCCGGTAGATGATGTGGTAGACTTCACTCGTTATGGGCATCTCTATGCCCATCTTTTTTGCCAACCTGTAGGCGGACAAGGATGTCTTGATTCCCTCGGCGACCATCTTCATGCTGGAGATAATCTTATCAATCGGCATGCCCTGGGCGATCTTTAACCCTACCATGCGGTTTCTGCTCAGATCGCCCGTACAGGTGAGGATCAAGTCACCGATACCCGCTAACCCCGAAAATGTTACGGCCTCAGCACCCAGAGAAACCCCAAGCCGTGCTATTTCCGCCGCTCCCCGCGTAATCAGAGCTGCCCTCGCATTGGAACCGAAGCCCAGACCATCCGATACACCGGCACCAATCGCTATAACATTCTTCAATGCCCCACCCAGCTCGACACCGATGACGTCCTGGGTCGTATACACCCTGAAATATTCGGTGGAAAAAAGCTCCTGTAGGTAGCGGCCCAGCCCCTTGTTGCTCGATGCAAGGGTTACGGCCGTGGGGTGCTTTTCGCAGACCTCACGGGCAAAGCTCGGGCCGGAAAGACATGCGAAGCTGTCACTTCGGTATTCCGGCATTTCGGATTTAACCACCTGGGACATGGTCATGAGGCTTTTGTTTTCGATTCCCTTTGTTCCAACCACAAGGGGGGTTTCGGCTAAGAGATAGGGTGCGAGCTTGCGCAGGGTGCTTCTAAAGACGTGGGAGGGAACAACAATGAGCACCAGGTCCTTCTGGCGGGCCACCTCTTTACATGATTGGACGGGCTTTATTTTTTTCGAAAGCCGTATGCCCGGCAAAAAGGTTTTGTTGATGCTCCGATCTCGAATCTGGTGAAACACATCCCTCTCCCTGACCCATAAATCCACCTCTACCCCTTTGAGGGCCAGGTGGTGGGCCAGGGCAGTGCCCCAACTCCCTGCACCGACGACACCGATCTTTAGCATGGTTTCCGTCCTTAGGCTTCCACTAATCGCGCCACGCTCACAACCTTCTCCGGCGCATCAAGGTTGATGAGTTTTACCCCCTGTGTGTGCCTGCCAATGACCGAGATGTCGCCCGCCCTTATCCGGATGATCTTTCCTTCCCCGGACAGGATTATCAATTCATCATCATTGGTTACCTGAATAGCGCTTACAACTAAGCCGTTTCGCTCCGACGTTCTTATGGAGAAGACTCCTTTCCCACCACGCTGTTGTATCCTATATTCTTTTGTGTCTGTTCTCTTTCCGTAGCCATACTCCGTAATAGTGAGTTTCGTCGCTCCCTCGTTCAGGATCTCCAGGCTGACAACACGGTCATCGCCGTCCAATCGAATCCCTGTATTGCCCGCGGCCACGCGCCCCATATCCCTCAGGCCGTGCTCGTTAAACCGTATCGCCTTTCCTTGTTTGGTGCTCAAGAAGATGTCCTGCTTACCGTTTGTTACCCGTACCCCTATCAACTCATCACCCTCATTGATTCTGAGGGCGGCAATGCCCGTAGCCCGAGGATGGCTGTAGGCGGAAAGCTTGGTCTTCTTCACCAGGCCTTGCTTGGTTGCCATAACCACATACTTCCCCTCCTCAAAGCCCTTAACCGAGAGGATGGTGGCAACCGTTTCGTCAGCGTGCAGATCGAGCAGGTTTACAATGGCCGTCCCCTTAGCAACCCTTCCTGCCTCTGGTATCTCGTGAACCTTTCTCCAGTAGAGCCTTCCGGTGTTCATGAAGAACAAGAGGTAATCATGGGTGGAGGCAACGAACATCAGGGCTACAAAGTCCTCTTCTCTGGTCTTCGTGCCGGACACCCCCCTGCCGCCTCTCCGCTGGGCCCTATAAAGGCTTATGGGACTTCTTTTTATGTAGCCCGCGTGACTTACCGTGATCACCATATCTTCTTCTACGATAAGGTCCTCGATATCGATCTCCTGCACATCTTCGGTGATCTCGGTCCGGCGCTCATCGCCGTATTTGTCCTTAATCGCTACCATCTCCTGCTTGATCAGGTCCAGGACGAGGGCCTCGTTGGTCAGAATCGCACGAAATCTTTCTATGTCCTTGATTACAGCGTTGTATTCATCATTTATCTTATCCCTTTCCAGCCCTGTTAGTCTCTGTAGTCTCATATCCAGAATGGCCTGGGCCTGGGTGTCGGAAAGCTGGAATGTTTCAACGAGCCTCGTCTTAGCATGTGCGGGACTGCGAGAAGAGCGAATGAGTTCAATGACCCTGTCGAGATGATCTAATGCGACCTTGAGTCCTTCCAGGATATGGGCCCTCGCCTCCGCCTTCCTCAGTTCGAAGGACGTTCGGCGTATGATGATTTCCTTTCTGTGGTTAATGAAGTGCTGTATGATCTGTTTCAGGTTTAGAACTTCCGGTTTTCCGTGCACGATGGCCAGCATGATTATCCCGAACGAGGTCTCCATCTGGGTAAACTTGTAGAGCTGGTTCAGGATCACTGCAGCCTCTGCATCGCGCTTAATCTCTATGGCCACCCGCAACCCTTCCCGATCCGATTCATCTCGTATATCGGTGATGCCGTTTATCTTCTTGCTCTTAACGAGATCTCCGATGCTCTTCAAGAGGTTTGCCTTGTTAACCTGATACGGTATTTCGGTGATGACGATCCGCTCCCTGTTCTCCCCGATCTTCTCAACAAGTGCCCGGGCCCGAATCTTGATGATCCCTCTCCCTGTGGCATAGGCCTCTTTGATCCCCATATTGCCATGAATAAACGCAGCGGTGGGGAAATCCGGGCCGGGCACATCCAACATAAGCTCTTGGAGCGAAATATTTGGATTATCTACGGTATGTATTATGGAATCTGCGATCTCGCCGAGATTATGGGGGGGGATGTTCGTGGCCATGCCCACTGCGATGCCCGATGAGCCGTTTATCAGGAGGTTTGGTATGTTTGTCGGGAGAATAAGGGGTTCCTCCATGGAACCATCATAATTGGCGGTGAATTCCACTGTCTCTTTGTCCACATCTTGCATGAACTCTTCGGCAATCTTCTCCATCCTGATCTCAGTGTACCTCATGGCAGCAGGAGGGTCTCCGTCCACCGAACCGAAATTACCTTGCCCATCGACCAGGGGGTACCGCATAGAAAACGGCTGTGCCAGCCTCACAGCAGTATCGTACACTGCTGCATCGCCATGGGGATGATATTTTCCGATTACATCCCCAACGACACGGGCGGATTTCTTGTAGGGCCGATCGTGATAGTTCTTTAGCTGTTCCATGGCATAAAGAACTCTTCTGTGGACGGGTTTAAGTCCATCCCGCACATCCGGCAAAGCCCTGCCAACGATCACGCTCATTGCATACTCGAGATATGATCGCTTCATCTCTTCTTCGATCGTTACCGTGCTCAAGTCTTTTTCCTGTAATGGGCTCATCGTGTCTCCTTACAGATAGCGGTATCGGTATTCATGGAACCCGTTACGCTCTTTCAATCTCGTGGAAATATATTGGCGGGCCTAAACGTGTAGCCACTGCCTAACATCGAAGCAGATTATTATGGTGTTGTTCCGGGGGGTGTTGAACAAAACCGAGATCTTTCAGATATCAAGCTCTTTTACTTCTAGGGCATTATTCTGAATAAATTCCCTTCGAGGTTCAACCTTATCACCCATGAGCAGGGTAAAGATCTCATCGGCTGCTATGACATCTTCAATCTTCACCTGTACCAAGCTCCTTCTTTCCGGGTCCATCGTGGTCTGCCATAACTGCTCGGGATTCATCTCTCCGAGCCCTTTGTACCTTTGAATGCTGATTCCCTTTTTCGCCTTGTCCACGAGATGCTCAAAGAGCTTCTCCTTTGATTCTACCTTGGTTCGGTCTTTTTCATCGCCAACCAAAAAGAATGGGCCATCAAGCTCCCTCACCTCCCGGCTGAATCTCAGCAACCTCTGGAAATCAGGCGAGGACAACAGCTCCCAGTTAAAGGTAAAAAACGCCCCGCTATCCTTTTGGTCTCTCAATAGTAACTCATATCGATTATGCTCCTCATCGAACTTAATCTCTTGGGTAACAAACGCTTCTTGCTCGAATTCCTCGGACAGCGCCATGATGAGGTCTTTGTCTTTTATGTGGTTCTTGGTAACCTCTTTCTGGCAGAGAAAGTTCAGAAACCTCCTGCTATAACCTTTTCTTGTTAGGCTGTTGACTGTATCGAAATAGTCAATCAGCGTATGGAGCAGCGTACGCAGTTTCGCCCCCGATACCTTTCTCTTTCCATCTACCCAGACCGTTTCCTTCTCGGAAACCCTATCGATGAGATACGAATAGTAGCTGTCTTCATTATGAAAAAATGCCTCGGATGAGGCGTCTTTCAGTCGGTAAAGAGGGGGCTTCGCGACATAAAGGTGCCCGCCCTCTACCAGATCGGGCATTTGCCGGTAAAAAAAGGTCAACAGAAGGGTTCTTATGTGGGATCCATCAACGTCGGCATCGGTCATGATAATAACCTTGCCATACCGAAGCTTCGAGATATCATACTCTTCCTGCCCTATGCCGGCCCCCAGCGCGGAAATGATCGTTCTTATTTCGGCGCTGGAGAATATCTTGTCAAACCGGGCTTTCTCTATGTTCAGGATCTTGCCTTTGAGGGGCAGGATAGCTTGGAATCTCCTGTCTCTCCCCTGTTTTGCCGATCCTCCTGCCGAATCACCTTCCACCAGAAACACTTCCGCTCTTTCGGGGTCTCTTTCTTGACAGTCGGCAAGTTTTCCCGGCAGAAACGCTTCTGAAAGAACTCCTTTTCTCCTTGTCAGTTCTCGCGCCTTGTGTGCAGCCTCCCTGGCTGTAGCAGCCTCCACAACCTTAGCCAGAATATTCTTTATGAGAGACGGATTTTCTTCAAAGATGTTGGTGAGTTTCTCGTTAAGGAGATTCTCAACAAGCCCCTTAACCTCGCTGTTTCCCAGCTTACCCTTTGTTTGACCCTCGAACTGGGCCTCCCTTAGTTTAACGCTTATAACAGCGGTAATACCTTCGCGTACATCGTCGCCGGTGAGTTTTATGTTTTTGCTTTGTTGGTTCCCCTGAAAATAAGAATTAATGCTTCTGGTGAGTGCGGCCTTAAAACCAACGAGATGACTGCCTCCTTCTCTCGTGTTGATATTATTCGCAAAGGAAAAGATCTTTTCGATATACGAGCGGCTATACTGAAAGGCAATCTCTATACTAACCCCGTTTCGCTCTCCCTGTATGTAGATTGGCTTCGAATGAATAACGTCCTGGTTTTGGTTTAAATACTCCACAAAGGAGATAATACCGCCTTTATAAAAGAACTTCTTTTCCTTATCTTTACGCTCATCATATACATTGATCTTTAAGCCCGTGTTAAGAAACGCCAGCTCCCGCATCCTCTGGCAAATAATATCGAAGCTGAAGTCTATGTTCCCGAATATCTCCTCATCGGGTCTAAAATGTATGCTTGTGCCTCTCCGTTTGGTCTTCCCCATTATCTCCAACGGGCTAGCAGTTATACCCCTTTGATACCGCTGATGATAAACCTTCCCGTTTAGATAAACCTCCACATCCAGATACTCGGACAGCGCATTCACAACTGAAACACCTACGCCGTGTAACCCCCCCGAGACCTTATAGCTCTTATTATCAAACTTGCCCCCTGCGTGAAGTTTGGTCATTACAACCTCGAGCGCGGGCAGCTTTTCGTGTGTATGTAGATCTACCGGGATGCCCCTACCATTATCCTTAACGATAATGCTGTTGTCGCTCAAGATCGTGATGTCGATCTGATCACAGTGTCCTGCCAAGGCCTCATCAACGCTGTTATCAACAACCTCGTACAACAGATGGTGAAGACCCTCGGTCGAGGTGTTTCCGATATACATGGCCGGGCGTTTCCTAACAGCGGTCAGGTCTTTCAATACTTTTATGCTGGAGGCAGTGTAGCCTTTGCTTGTTGTCATCTCTTAGATCCTCATCGGCATGATCAACCCAAGGAAACCTTGATCGCCTTCTCCGGTAATTAAACAGGGGCTCGTATTATCCTTGATATTGAGCTGAATTTCTTCACTCTCCATAGGTTGAAGTGCATCAATGAAATACTTAGGGTTGAAACCGACCTCCATCGATTCACCTGTGTAATGCACCTCTACCTTTTCTTCCACATTTCCCAGGTCTGGATTCACGGAGGTCATCTCCAGGTATTCTGCTTCTATATTGATCTTTACACCCTGATACTGATCGGTTCTAATAATCATCATTCGGCGCATAGCCTCTAGTAAGGCGCTCTTCTTCACGGTAATAATATTAAGATTACTCTCATCTGTTTGGGGAATCACATTTCTGTAGTCGGGGAATTTCGTATCGAGCAGCCGAATCACAATAAGTGCCTTGTCTTTTTTTGCCACCAGGTTGTTCTGTTTGAGCCCAAAGAGAACATCCCCATCCTCGAGGGCCAGCTTATGCAGTTCTATTAAACCCTTTTTGGGTATCATTACACCTTGTTCCAATTCTAATCTATCAACTTCGGGCACCTTCTTGTCTATCAACGACAGCCTGTGGCCATCTGTTGCTACCATCCGTAAAACATCTTCTTTATCTTCTACCCTTTCCATAAATACCCCGGATAACTTAAAGCCTGCCTCTTCCATG
>Ga0180434_10005637_pt1 | contig 14692 bp, 11 predicted proteins | sample SS_ome_7_FD_132453 | JGI IMG/M metagenome (GOLD analysis project Ga0180434, IMG submission 132453) | Hypersaline lake sediment archaeal communities from the Salton Sea, California, USA - SS_1_D_2 metaG | ecosystem: Environmental > Aquatic > Non-marine Saline and Alkaline > Hypersaline >... | reverse complement strand
GTCGGAAGGGATTTGGGTCGAAGGCTTTGCCAGTAGTTCGTCATTGGGTGATGTAGAGTTGAAGATGACATACGAGTACGATGGGCAGGATGTTGGCGACGACACGGTGCGTTTGACGGTCATTGACGTGGATATTACCGAACCGGATGGCTCTCTCGATGCCGGGCGCAATCCGGGTAGCTCGTGGGAAACTTCCCCATGCTACCACTTTGATTTTCAGGGAATAACCAGCGGCGAGCCTGGATCCTATGCTCTTACAATATCAGGAGCAATATGCCCGGCTTCAGTATTCACCTACCAGTGGAGCCTTCCCGCCTCATGCGGAACGCTTAGCAGCACGACAGTCCCATCTCCGATCCATACGGAGCCGACCTCTCCCGCTGAAGGCATTCTCCAGCTTGAGGCGGTGTACAGCGGCACGCCGACGGGGATCGTGGAGAAGCGAAAGGTGAAGATCTATCAAGACCACTTGGCCAGAGACTACGCGAACTTCGGAACAGGAGGCTCCTGTGTGAACAACTGGAAAGTGACCACGTTCAATGTGAATCCTCAGCCCGTGATGAGCAATTGGAACTGTCACGGATCGACAAGGCATGCTTATAACGGCACATACGACAGCAGCAATCAGGGCCAGCCCTGGTTGTCCTGGGATGTGAAGACCGTCGTCGTCACCGAGCACGACTCCTCAGGCAATGGCAGCCATCCCTCCCTGGGAACTGTCGGACGCGGAGATGTGGTCGGATACTTTTCGCCAAGCGGCAAACCCTACAATCCGCCTGACATTGACGACTTGGCCAGTTGGACGATGCAACACTCCCAAACATGCACAGACAGTGGCGATGAAACCTATGGAGCAAATAACGAGCCCAAGACCTATCCTGGGGCACCCGGTCAAGGTCAATCATGGAAGTGGGCCACATCTCCTGCCGGGGATTGGGGAATCCATATATGGCAGCCTTCAATGCAGGGGTCTTATGTTCCCTTCATTATTGTGGTGTTTGAGAAGCCGTGAGATCATTGAAAGGGCCTTGCTCATGAAAACTCTGCTTGCGATTATCGCAGTTCTGTTGCTTGGAGCTATCTTGTTTGTCTGGGCTCCATGTTGTCGTAAGAAACCCAAAATTCCGAGTGACTCGCTGTCGGCAGATCAGACCAGAAAAATCACTTTGTACAGAACGAAGTACCAGAAGGTTCCCGGCCCCTCAAACGAAGAGGTTGCAGATGTAGCCAGAATACTTATGGCCACCGACCTGCCACAAGAGAGCGTTGAACAAACTCTCGGTACGCCAAGCAGTATCTCAGTAATCCAGGACACCAAGACTCAGGAGGACCTCACATGTTGGGCATATGATATCGGCGATAGTCGCAGGATGACGCTCTGCTTCGACAAATCCGGGAAGCTCAGATCCATACGCGGAGTTGGGGTCGGATTCGATGTCATGACTGACCGCCCCGACTTATGACCAACTCCAGCCACGCTACGGGGACTTGCTGGCTCGCGCAACCACTCGGTTTGCACCCATGATGCTAACACAACAGGACTTCTACAAACAAGCCGGAAGGACGCCTCATTTGAATACTCTCCTCCCCTATATCCGGGCCGGCCATGCTCCAAATGGAGACAGGCTACGTCAACGGCGGGTGACTGGGCCAACGACCTGTGGCTACCTGGCACTGGAGTCATGCCCGTTGTAATCAAGGTCTATGACAAACCGTGAGCCCCATAGGTGATAGGAGGTTGAATCATGTACAAGAAACTCAGTATCGTTGCTCTGATCTGTTTGTCGGTCCTTTTGACCAGGTGTGCTGGCTGTAAAAAACAGCCTGCAGGAAAAGTGCCGGGCTCGACGTACCGGCAGTTGCAGCAACGTTATGGGGACTCAGTGGCTCGGGCAAGCACTCAGTTCAGATCCATGACCCCAAAACAACAGGACTTCTACAAACAAGGTGGCAGGATGCATCATTTGGATACTCTGCTGCCGTCTATCCGCCCGGGCATGCTCCAAGACGAAGTGAAATTGCTCCTCGGAGAACCCTCGGGCACCAGAACAGTCGGACATAAGGACTATTGGAACTATATGCTCTTCTACTCGCAAGCACTTACTTTGCAGTTTGACGAGCATCGCAAGTTGATCAACCTTGATGGTTATGGCAAAGCCAAATGGAGAAACGCAAACTTTGACCATCTTGTCACACAACTCAAACGGGGAATGATGGCGAATGACGTCAACCTAATTCTCGGCCCACCTGACCGAGTTGCTCGCTCTGAAAACGGATTGACTACTACCTGGTTCTACGAACCACAGGCCGGCTTGGCGACAGCACTCGAATTTGAAGATGAAAAACTGATGTCCGTCACTGGTCATGGCCAAGAAACATGGAATCGCGTCAATGAGAATGATAACCAAAAAAAGGTCAGGTCCGGGAACATCATAGTCAGACGAGTAAACAAGAGATACTATACCAGACACAGTCACGAATGGGGGCACATCGTGCGTTGATGCGGAGATGATTGAATCAGTACACGCGGCCAATTAGTCGATAGTCTTTAGCCGTTAGTACTTGGTCGCGGGGCGCTGGCAAACATCTTGGTCGGCAAATAGAACGAGCAGGCTTTTTTCAGTAGTCCTTGAAGTTCGTAGATAAAAAGCCCTTGTGCACAGCGGAGGGAGAGGAAATGAAATCGCACAAGGGCTTGTGAACTCAAGGATCGTGCCGTTTATGCAGTATTCAGCCGCGCAAGGAAAGGACTTTCGGCAGCAAAGTCGGCTCGCTTCAATGCATGGCTCCCGCGCGGCAATAAGGCCGGAACAAATAAAGGACCGGCGTGACATACCCTCCTTGGACCATGCAGGCCGGTCCTCCGCGTGCGAGAATACTGCACACGCCACCGTACCTTATGTGCGACCGGACTGCCTGTCTATAAGGAGAATCCTTAGTTCCCATGAGGGAAATGCTTACCGACCTGGTTTTTTGGCCTGAATAGGCTGAAAGCATGTGCATAATTCGTCGTGAGCGCCCAAATAGCACTAAGTTGAGTTTGGAGTAATTAAGCGATCCCATTTCAACCTGGTATCAGCCCTTACGGCAACGAAGCTGCGAACAAAGCGTGCCCACCCACCAGATGTCTGCACGGCTCGATATGCGGGATGGTACAAATCTGAACGAGATTATAGGACGCTCGTGCGTATTTTGGGACTGTGGGGATTGTACGTGCGTTCGCAAGAGGATTTGTCTCAAAATTCGAGCAAATTGCACAAAAAAATTATTGCCCTTAGCAGCTTTGACGATTATTATACGTGGTTCAGCAACCAAGATTAACGGCTGCCAACTAAAAAAGAAGGCTGAAGAGATGCATAAAGAGCGTTTGACAGGGCTGGTGAACAGTGCAGCAGGGTAGAGGAATAACCCGTTTGCGCTGCTGGGCTTGTGGACAGATGGCGGCTTGGGAATCGTTGTTTCTGCTTCGACGCCGGGAAGGAAGTAGGGTTTGTGGCCGAGTGCCTGTATTGGCACAGGGAACAGGGCTGTTAGTATTGGAGGTGGCTGATGTAGCTTAAGATAGGCCACAACCTCGACTCTGCGGCGTTCTGGAAGTGGAAACTTAGTTGGTTTCCACTTTTTTTTAGCCCTGGTCAGGCCCATTGTGACAGGGCGCCAAAAGGTGCGCAAAGAATAGAAAGTAACGGTGCTATGAATCAGGAACTACTCAGAGTCGTAGACAGTATCGCGCGGGACAAGAACATCGACAAAGAGTCCATCTTTGTCGACCTGGAAGAGGCCATGGTCTCGGCGGTTAGGAAGCACTTCGGCGAACCCAACAGCGATATTGTCGTAACTATTGATAGGACGAGCGGCTTGGTTGACGCTTTCAAGGATGGGGAGAAAATCGACATTCGACGGCTGGGGCGCATTCCCGCACAGACTGCAAAGCAAGTGATGATCCAGAAAATCAGGGCAGATGAAAGGGGAAGCATCTATGCCGAGTTCGTCCAGCGAAAAGGCCAATTGGTAAGCGGTTCTGTCGTCCGGTATGAAGGCGGGACGCTCATCATCAATTTGGACCATACGACGGAAGGCTTTATGCCGAAAGCCGAACAGATCATGGGCCAAACGCATCGGCCGGGCGAGCGAATTCGATGCTTGATCTTGGAGGTCAAAGAGACCGCCAATCAGGTCAAGATCGTTCTTTCGCGAACGCACCCGGACTTTATCCGGCGCCTGTTTGAAGCTGAGGTGCCCGAAATTACCGAGCACATCATTGAAATCAAGGTGCTGGCCAGAGAAGCCGGTTACCGAACCAAAGTCGCTGTTGCCTCGCACGACGACAAAGTTGACCCGGTGGGGGCCTGTGTCGGCGTGCGAGGCAGCAGAATCAAAAATATTGTAGATGAATTGGGTGGAGAAAAAATTGATATTGTTCGCTGGAACGACTCGTCCCAGGTGCTTGTGGCCAACGCGTTGATGCCGGCTAAGGTCAGCGAAATCGCTTTGTGTTTCGAATTAGGACGAGCTACCGTGGTGGTAGAAGAAGAGCAACTCAGTCTGGCCATAGGTAAACACGGGCAGAATGTGCGATTGGCCGCGAGGCTGACCGGCTGGGATATCGATATATTGACGCCGGATGAATACAATCAAGGGATCGAGCGATTGGCCAGTTGTGTCAAGAACGTTGAGGATGCAGGTGACATAGTGATCGACAAGTTGATAGCGTTGGGTGTGATATCCGTCCTGGATTTGGAGGACGTAGGCACCGAGCCGCTTATTCAGGAACTGAACATCGACCCGGAAATGGCAGAGAGGCTGATTGCTGCCGCCGAAAAAGAAGCCAAGGAATTGGCGGCGGAATCGAGACAAAAACAGGCAGAGAAAGAGCTTGCCGAACAAACACAGACGGGTGACAGCGAGCAACCCTAAGAGTGGGAGTCTTTTTGGCGACTACAAGAGTCTACATTTTGGCTAAGGAGCTTGGCGTTAAGAGTTCTGCCATTGTGAAAAAGTGTCAGGACGAAGAGTTGGACGTCAAGAACCATATGTCCACGATTTCGGCTGGACTGGCGGCTACCATTCGCGAGTGGTTCAGCGAAGGTGCCAACGTTACTACAGTGGAGACGGCCGAGAAAGTAGACCTGGAGCGGGTTCGTGTGAGAAAGAAACGGCCGAGGCGCAAGAAGGCCGATACGCAAGAGGCGGCCCCGCAGGCTGAAGTTGAAGCCGAGCAGGTCGCCGCTCAAGCCCAAGCCGAGACGGAGGCGGGACCTTCCGTACAAGCCCAAGCGAAAGCGGCGCAACAAGAACAGCAGGCAGTGGTCGAGGCCGCCCAGCCGGTAGGGGTCCCAACCGAAGTCCCCGAAGCGCCGCACGAAGAACGTGAGCCGGCAGAAGCAAAGCCCGAAGCTCCGGAAGAACAGAAGGCCGAGGAAGCCCCGCAAGAAGAGCCGGAGCCTGTTATACCCGCCGGTCCAATCCTGGAAAAGCCCGAGCCTGCTCAGCTTAGCGGGCCGCAAGTGGTTCGAATCGAAGAGCCGGAGCCGCTGCGACCACCAAGACAAAGGCCAAGACCAAGGTATGATCAGCCGGTCACCGAACCGTTGATGTATGATAGAGCAGAGGACGACGGTTATGCGACTGTCCCGGCAAAGGAAAAGAAGCACCCCTCGAAGCAACGCAAAGACAGAACGTATGGGCGCCGGCGGAGCGATCAGGACACGGAAGTCACTGAAAAGCCAAAATCCAGAGGCAGGTGGCGGCAAAGAGACATTGAAGAAAGGCGTGCTCGGCTGGACGCTGTTTCCAGTGAGGGTCTGCGAGCCAGACCGACGCGTAAAATCGCTCCGAAGACCAAGCGGGAAGCAACGGCACCGGCGCGACCGCGAAAAGCCGTGATCGACGAGCCGATCACCGTGAAGGATTTATCCGCGACATTAGCGGTGAAATCAGCCGACATCATCACGAAGTTGATGCAACAAGGAGTCATGGCAAATGCCAACCAGGTTATCAGTAGTGAAGTGGCAGAACTCGTCGCGCTGGAATTTGATACCGAGCTGATTATCGAGCACAAAAGCACGATAGAAGAACAGATACGTGAGGAATTTGCAAAACGCCAAAGGAAGCACCTCAAGAAAAGGTCTGTGGTCGCTACGATGCTGGGACATGTCGACCACGGAAAGACCAGCTTGCTGGATAAGATTCGCTCCACGCATGTCACGCGAGGGGAAGCGGGCGGCATCACCCAGCACATTGGCGCGTCACAAGTCACTTGGGACAGCAAAACGGCGACCTTTTTAGACACTCCCGGTCACGAGGCATTCACGGCTATGCGCGCCCGCGGCGCCAACATGACCGATGTGGTGGTGCTGACGGTCGCTGCCGATGACGGGGTGATGCCCCAGACCGTGGAAGCCATCGCGCATAGCAAAGCGGCGGGCGTGCCCATTATTGTGGCCTTGAACAAGATCGATCTGCCTGGCTGCGACATCAACCGTATATATGCACAGTTGGCCGAGCACGAATTAGCACCCACGGAGTGGGGAGGTAACACCGAAGTTGTCAAGACCAGTGCGATCACTGGTGAAGGCATAGAGGACCTGCTCGAATGTCTGGACTACGTCGCTGAACTGCTGGAACTCAAGGCCGATGACACGATACCGGCCACCGGATGGGTGGTGGAGGCGAAAATGTCGTCGACCCAAGGGCCCGTGGCAACGTTGCTGATAGAAGAGGGCCAACTAAGTAAAGGCGACGTAGTATTGGCGGGCAGTGCGTATGGCCGGGTCAAGACCTTGAAAAACAGCCAAGGCAAGCCCATCAAGGTGGCGGTTAGCGCCACGCCCGTAGAGATAACCGGCCTGAGTGATGTCCCTCAGGCGGGAGACAGGTTCTATTGTCTGCAGGACGTCAACAGGGCCAAGGTTGCTGCCGAAGAGAATCAGCAGCTCTGCCGGGAACGGTCGCTGGCCGAACGCCAACAGGTTACGTTGGATAATTTGTTCAGCCAGATAGAGGCCGGTGACGTTAAAGAACTAAACCTCATCATTCGAGCCGATGTACAAGGCTCGGTGGATGTCTTAACCAAGTATCTATCCGAATTGAGCACGGACGAAGTCAGGATCAGAATTTTGCACGCAGCACCAGGTGGCATCACCGAAGGCGATGTGCTCCTGGCGGAGGCATCCAATGCAATTATCATTGGTTTTAACGTGACCAGTGACGAATATGTGGCCAAGACTGCAGAAGCCAGCGGAGTGGAAATTCGGCTCTACAATGTGATATACCGGATCACAGAAGACTTGCAGAAATCGATGGCCGGGATGCTTGAGCCTGAAGAGCGACAGGAAACACTTGGCAGGGCTGTGGTACGACAGACATTCAAGATTTCACGGGTTGGCACGATCGCCGGCTGCTACGTTAGCAGTGGTGTGGCGGCTAAGAATGCAAAGGTCCGGCTGATTCGCGACAATATCGTCATTAGAGACAGCCTTAACGTAGAGTCGCTGAAGCATTTCAAGGATGATGTGCGTGAGGTGAAGGCCGGTCTCGAGTGCGGCGTAAAAGTGACGGGCTTTGATGATATTAAGGTGGACGACGTACTGGAGTTCTATGAAATCGTAAAAGTGGCCAGAACCCTCTAATTCTCAAGTCTGACCTGTGGACCCCGGAGTCCCAAGCGTAGGTGCCATGCCGACACGAAGACAGCAAAAAGTGGCTCGCGTCATCAAGGAGGCAGTCAGCGAGGCCATTACGCATCATCTCGGTGACCCCCGCATCCAAGGTCTGGTTAGTGTCACCAGGGTTGAAATGGCCGCTGATTTGCGCGGCGCCGACGTATATGTTAGCATTCTGGGCAAGAACGAAACCGCACAGAACACAACCTATGCAGCTATCACGCATGCAAGAAGTAGAATACAATCGCTCTTAGCGGATAGGTTGCAGATGAAGTTTTGCCCTATCCTGCATTTTTATAGAGATGAGAAATTCAAACAAGTGCTGGAAACGATGAGGCTGATCGACCAAGCCGCCAGCGAATTCGAGAAGAAAGATTCATCCGACGCCGAACATTGAGCCGCAAAAGAGTCTTCATCCCCGTCTTTGGTTCTGGGGTTGACACCTTGCTGTCAGAAGCAGCCGTATGAGAAGAAGCAAAGAATATGCCCGAAAGGTGCAGAAGCTGTATCGCTCGCTGAAGCGCCGCCACCCGAAGGTACAACCAGAGCACTACGAAGAACCGCTGGACGCGATCGTCTACGGGATTCTCAGCGAAAAACTGAGCGAACCGGATGCGCGGGCCGCAAGTAAAAGGTTTGCCGACTACTTCGTAGATCTAAACGACCTGCGCGTTGCCCGGCCCGAGGAAATTGTTGACATATTGTGTGAGGATATTCCCGCCACAAGGCAGATTGCTTCGACGATCAACAGGGTGCTCATGGCGGTGTTCAATCAATATAATACCGTCCAGTTGCAGGCCCTCAAGAAGATGGGTAAGCGTCCAGCCAAACACGTCCTTGAGAAGCTGGACGGTATCAGCCATTTCGTAGTGAGCTACTGCATGTTGACCGCTTTGCATGCTCACGCTATACCGCTCACGGAAAAAATGATAGAATACCTGCGACGAAAGGAACTGGTGGATGAAGGAGCCGATGAACAGCAAATAGAAGGGTTCCTGACAAGGCAGATTGCAGCGAAGGATGCATTCGAGTTCTATTCGCTCCTGCGGCGGGAAAGCGAGTCACCCAAAACCAAACGTAAGAAAAAGACAAAGGCGCAGACCAAGAAGCGAAAAACACGCAAGAAGAAATAACACCATCGTCCTCACAGACGAATACGGAAGCCGAGAAAAATGTCGGAAAAAGTGCTAAAATTAGGTATTCCCGCAGGGAGCTTGCAGAAGGCCACGATTGAGCTTTTTGCAAAAGCTGGTTTCCACATCGTCGATTCCGAGAGAAGTTATTTGCCGCGCATAGACGATGAGCAGATTTCTCTGATTATGCTGCGCGCCCAGGAGATGGGGCAGATAGTCGGTGACGGCGTACTTGACGCCGGCATTACCGGGTATGACTGGATCCGCGAGAATGGCTGCGATGTCGTTGATGTATGTGAACTGACGTATAGCAAGGCTACGAGTAAGCCCGCCCGCTGGGTTCTGGCGGTGCCCGATGAAGCATCCGTCACCAAGCCGGAGCACTTGCAGGGCGGTATCATTGCCACCGAATTGGTGAACGTGACAAAGAAATACTTCGCGGACAAAAATATCGATGTTCGAGTCGAGTTTAGCTGGGGCGCGACGGAGGTTAAGGCCCGGCTGGTGAATGCCATTGTGGAGCTCACCGAGACGGGCAGGTCATTGCGAGCAAATAATCTTCGCATCATAGATACGGTGATCACGTCCACCACGCGATTGATTGCCAACAAGCAAGCCTGGAAGGATGCATTTAAGAAAGAGAAAATAGAAAACATTGCTATACTGCTGAACGCCGCGATCGAGGCCCGCAGCAAGGTGGGCCTCAAAATGAACGTAAAAAAGAGTGATCTGCAGTCCGTCCTGAACGTGTTGCCGGCTGAGAAGAGCCCCACGATCTCGAGCCTGGCTGATTCCGGATATGTGGCCGTGGAGGTGATTTTGGAAGCCAAAGTCGAGCGTGCGCTGGTCCCCGCCCTAAAACGCGCAGGCGCATCAGGCATAATTACGTATCCACTGAACAAAGTCATCCACTGAACACACACCCTAACGAATGCAAATTCTCACGCACAAAAGGCTGCAAGTGCGTGAAGCTATCCGCTCAAGTGGCTGAGGAAAGTTGGTTGGTGCGCGCGGGAAGTTCGCCATCCGATTGACCGGCAATGTTCAACAACACGCCCACGGCCGCCGATGAGAGCAGCATACTCGTTCCCCCGGCACTTACAAACGGCAATGGAATCCCTTTGGTCGGAAGCACCACCGTTACCACGCCGATATTCAGCGCCGCCTGGACGGCAATGGTCAAAACAATGCCCCCGGCCAGAAGCCGGCCGAAACGGTCGTGGCAGCGAAAGACGACCAGCATACCCAGCACGATAAACGCAAGGAACAAGGCAATGATCACCGCCGTGCCCACGAAGCCGAGCTCTTCGCCGATAATCGCAAATACAAAGTCGGTCGTGTCTTCCGGCAAATGGCCGTACTTGCATATACCCTCGCCCAGCCCCTTGCCCCACAGCCGGCCGGACCCCAACGCGATGAGCGACTGATTCGCCTGATAGGCCACCGAATCCGTCCACTTTTCGGGACTCAAGAAAGCAGCGATACGCTGCATTCGTCCCGGCGAGTGCACCAACATCGCCAAAAAGCCCGCAGCACCGAAGGGCAGAGGCGTCAAGATGTGCCACCATTTCACGCCTGCTGTTATCAATATCAGCACTGCCAGGAGAGCGACAAAACCCGCCGTTCCGAAGTCCTCCACGAGGATCAGACCGACCCCAATCGCAACCACCACGCAGAGTGGAACGAATCGTTTCCAGTATAACTTGATGTCATTGCCGAACTTATCGCACGCCGCGGCCAGGAAGAACACCGTGGCCCACTTTGCGAGTTCTGAAGGTTGAAAGCTCACGACGATTGGGCCTACCGGTATCCGCAGCCATCGGCGGGCACGGTTGATCTCGGTGCTGAACTGAGGTATCAAGACAGCGATAAGTAACGCTATGCTGAGGACTAACCAATAACCGGTTGGGGACCTGAGCCAGCCGGAAGCAAAGCTAAACCTGCGATAATCAAACAATGAGGCGATGAACATCACGAGGCAGGCCACAGGGAAAAACAAAATCCGCCGGAGCCCCGGAAAGTCGTAGAATCGCTGTAAGTTCAGTTCTTGCCCTACGTTAGCGCTGGCCGAGAAGACAAAGACCGTGCCCGCAGCCATCAGCAGCACGACCACCGCGGCAATAAGACGAGCCAGCCGGTTTCCCCGATTTGTCATAACCGTCCAATCTACAGAACCTAACTACGCACGCTTTCGGCCAAGAAAATAGGCAATCTATGTGTATTTTCGGCTGCAACCGCCTCAATCCAGCAGAAATTATCCGCCAAAATGAGGGCTTCCAAGTTGGGTTATTTGAACGTCCACCGCCCTCTCACTGGCTACATAATCGCTGCCGTGATTTGATATACGCTCAAGTCATACGCCACGGGTGGTCTTGCTCTGCGCCTGTGTCCAGCGCGTATTTGACCCTGCCATAGGAACGGCTCTTTTGCATACCGGTAGCGTAATTCCTATAGTTTATTATGGAAGCAATGCGCAGAGAGTGCAGATGGTACAAAGCGCGTCCTTGTGCGTTATGATTATTGGTCCACGGAGATAGTGTTGCTGCAGCCGGCGACAGTTGCAGCGCGAACTGACAGGGGGCTGGTATGAAAAGAGAGGAGGTTTGGCTTGGTATTATCATTATCACCGTCGGAATAATCGTGATATCCCTTATTTTGTATGCGGGCTGCCACCTTGTTGTACGTTCATTCTGACGAATCTGCCGTATTACGAAGGCAAGCCCTGCATTCGTGTCTCATTCCTTCTGATCGTTTCTCATCCGCGTTCGAGACTGCGAAATGAATAGCCGTGGGCGATTGAACAAACAGGACAACCGGGTAGCAAGTTATCAGACTCGATTTGCCGGTGTATCTGGTTCGAAGAGATATGCGTGGTTGGTATTACTTGCCGCCGTAGTCCTGGCAAGACCTGTATGGCAAGGCTGGAAGTCGTATGGAAGCATAAGGACTCTTGACACTCAACTCGAGCACATCATGGGCCTGGAAGGATCGATTCTGTACCGTGACGAGGTGCTCACCATGTCGGTGAAGATGGCCGCGGCCACCGGGGACCTGCAGTGGGCAACGCGATATGAAGAATTTGGCCCACGAGTAAAACCTTCCATCCAGGAGAGCTGGAGCATTTCTAAAGACGATGCCACCACCACGCAGGGGATTCTATCGGGTTTTGCCGACGACAAGCTGGTCAAAATAGAAAAGGATGCTCTCCATTTGATACGGCAAGGAAAGCGCGACCGGGCTGCCGCTCTGCTCCAAAGCCCTGAGTATGAAGAGCAGAAGCATCTATATAGTAGCGGGATGAAGGCGTTCGCCACCAATATGCGCAGCGCCCTGGAAGAGCGGCGTGACAGACACTTCAAAAACGTGCAAAAGGCTCTCGCGGCGGTGGGCATCTGTTTGTTGGTTATCGCGGTTGTCCGGCGCATCGGGCGCAAAGTAGGAAAACATCTGTACGAACGCTCGGGCAAGAAGCAGAAGAAAAATGCTTTCGTGCGACAATGGCAAGAAACTTTCGATGCTATCACGGATGGTGTCTGCATCATTGATAAGGATGCCGGCAAGATACTCGAATGCAATAAAGCCATGACATGGTTCTTAAAGATACCATATAGCGAGATTATTGGTCGAAGCTGCTGCGAACTCCTGCACGGCTCATCCGAACCGGTAAAGAGGTGCCCGCTCGTGCGCATGTATAAGACGGGCCGTAGTCAGGCAGGAGACTTTCAAATAGGGCAGCAATGGTTTCACATCAAGGTAGATCCTTTAATTGACAATAACGGGAATCTGGTTGGGGCTGTTCATATCCTATCCGACATCACCGAGCACCGGAAAGCGAACAGAGCCTTACGGGAGAGTGAGAACAAGTTTAGACTTGCGTTTGCCAACGCGCAGGACGCTATGGTATGGATTGAGCGCGAGACCGGCGTTATCACAAACTGCAACAAGGCCGCTGAAGAACTCTTCGCGAGAGGCAAAAACCAGATGGTCGGGCAGCATCATACCACGCTTTACCCACAAGATAAGGCACAACGTTATCATCATCTATTCACAGAACCCCGTAACGAACTGAGCGGCAATATCGAAGCAGAGATCTTGACCACAAGAGGCCAGATCAGGACGGTCACGATTGCCCTGTCCACGATGCTGGTGGAGGGCAAAGAAATTGCCCAGGGAATCATCCGAGACATAACCGAGAGCAGGAGGGCGATTGACGAAATCAAGAACCTGGCGAGATTTCCAAGCGAAGATCCCAATCCTGTCCTCAGGATATCAAACAACTGCATGATTCTGTATTCCAACGACGCCGGCGCACCCGTGCTCAGGACATGGCGAGTGCAGAAAGGCCAGCGTCTGGCCGAACCCTGGTGCAAGAGGATCGCGGACGTTTACCGCTCAGGTAATCGGGCGACATTCGAGTTGGACTGCGATGACGGCCATACGTTTGTTATTACGTTGCAGCCGATAGCCGGATCGGGCTACGTCAATGCCTACGGCCTGGATATTACGGAGCGCAAGAAGGCGGAGAAGCAAAAGATGGAGCTGGAACTGCAGCTCAGCCAGAAACAGAAGATGGAAGCCATCGGGACGCTGGCAGGAGGAATTGCCCACGATTTCAACAATATCCTGGCCGCGATGCAAGGCTATGTAGAATTATCCCTTGAAGACCTTGCCCAGGACAGCCCGGTGCGGGACAATCTGGAGCAAATCCTGGCGTGCAGCAACCGGGCGACAAAGCTGGTCAAGCAAATCTTGACCTTCAGCCCAAAGGGCGAGCAGAAGAAAGAGCCGGTACAGATTTCCTCCATCGTCAAGGAGGTCCTTGGAATGCTGCGGTCGTCTTTGCCGGCAACCATTAAGATCTGTCGAAGAATCCACGCAACATCCAGTATGATTCTGGCCGACCCAACGCAAATTCATCAGGTGTTAGTCAATCTGTGCACCAATGCCTCACACGCAATGCGCCAGGCGGGCGGTCTCCTGGACGTCAGCCTTACCGATGTCGACCTTGAGTCCGAAACCAAGATCGGCAATGAGTACTTGGGGCCGGGTTCCTATGTGAAGCTCAGCGTGAGTGATTCCGGCTGTGGAATGGATAAAGAGGTCGTAGACCGTATATTTGAGCCGTTCTTCACCACAAAGAAGGCGAATGGGGGGACCGGGCTGGGGCTTTCCGTGGTTCATGGAATCGTCAAGAGCCATGATGGAGCCATCACCGTCAGCAGTACGCCGGGTGAAGGCACCATTTTTGATATATTCTTTCCCAGGATTGGAAACGCGGAGGTTCAGGAGCCTCAATCCCCGCAGTTGCCCGGCCGCGAGAGACAGGTGGTACTCTTGGTGGATGATGAACAGATGATGGTCGATGTGACAGGACAGATATTGGAACGGCTTGGATTCGCCGTGGTTGCCAAGACCAACAGCATCGATGCTCTGCAGGCATTCCAGGAGGCGCCCGATGAGTTCGATCTTGTCATCACCGACCAGGTCATGCCGAACATGACTGGCACGGAATTGGCCAGGAACCTTATCTCCGTCCGACCGGACATTCCGGTCATTCTCTGTTCCGGCTTTCCTGAGAACGTCAGCCTTGAGGAGCTCGAGACTATAGGAGTAAAGGAATTCGTCATGAAGCCCATCGGCAGGCAGGAGATAGAAGCCGTTATCCACAAGGTGCTTGGTGAAACCGGCGTAAAGGTGTAACAAGCCTCGATACGCATCTTTGTGCGAGTTATGCCCCGCATTCGTCGACCGGCCACAACAATAATTGCTTCTCGGCCAAAAGGCCGGCGAATTGGCTTCATCCTGAAGCTGGTTCATCGTTCGTTGTTCATGGTGCATTGCAATTTGCATAAGCCTTTGTTGTAATTGAGCTTGCGCTCGTTTCGTATTTCGTAT
>Ga0180434_10005636_pt1 | contig 14692 bp, 16 predicted proteins | sample SS_ome_7_FD_132453 | JGI IMG/M metagenome (GOLD analysis project Ga0180434, IMG submission 132453) | Hypersaline lake sediment archaeal communities from the Salton Sea, California, USA - SS_1_D_2 metaG | ecosystem: Environmental > Aquatic > Non-marine Saline and Alkaline > Hypersaline >... | reverse complement strand
GGTCTGATCGGGCTCACCGTCGATGCTGATGGTGAGCGTGTTGCCGTTCGTCAGCGCGAAGGGCTGCGTGTTGCCCGAGGTCAACGTCGCCCGCGTGGCGAGCGTGTAGGTCTCCGCCGCGAGGGCGTCGACGATCGCCGGGCCCGCGTTGAAGGTTGAGGGCACACCGGCGCCACCGTTGAGCGAGACCGAGAGGGTGTCACCATCGACGAGCGAGAACGGCGACTGAAGGTTGCCGAGCACGGTAGGTGGTCCGTCGATCGCGGCCGGGGTGTTAGCCCCGCCGGTAGCGGTGAGCGCCTCGTTCGACAGCGGGTCGTTGATGTCGGTGTGCCGCGCGGTACGGACGAACCAGAGGAACTGGCCGCCTTCCTCGAAGAAGCCCTCGACGGCTGCGACGGTGTCCTTCGAGTCGAGGGTGTAGCCGCCGAAGATGTTGACGAACTCCTCGAAGGAGGTCACGAGAACCGCCTTATCCATCGGTCCGCGTTCGGCGATGCCGACCATGCCGAGGACAGCAGTAGGCAGCGCGGTGAACGACTGAATCCGCGGCGGCTCTTCGGTGACGATGATCTTGGATGCGAGCAGAGCGTTCGACATGACTTACTCCTAGCCGCGGCGGCGGGACTTCTTGGTCTTCTTGTTGGCAGCCGCGTCGGCCTTCGTCTTCTCGACGGGAGCGACCGAGGCTTTCGCCGTGGGGTTCGGGTACTTGTTGACGATCACGACACGCGCCGCGATGTCCCGTTTCAGTGCGGGATGGTCGAGCAGTGCGTCGGGTAGCCCCTTCATCGTCGATCGCGGCGGAAGACTAAGCACACCGCCTACCGTGATCTGCTTTGGTGCGACCGTCACTTCGCCGGTCTTCGGGTTGTGCTTGCCTCGGGCCACGTCGAGCACGTTCGGTCGCACGGGCCCGGCGCTCATGCTTCGAGGGTACTGGTAGGTCCGCGTCTCGCGGCTGCGGTTCTTCAAGTCGATCATTGTTGGGCTCCAGAGTCAGGCGGTGAGCGTGTCGGTGCTCCGTGCTTTGGGAACTTCGGCGGCGATGGTACGTCCTGCTCGGGTGGTGACCTAGTCGGAGCGCCCTGAACCGTGGGCAGATTGTCCCCGATCTGTTGAGGCGCTTCAAGCGTGGTCACGTCAACCTCAAAACCAACCTCGTCGATCGCGTCGTGATCAACACCGGGCAGATCCGTGATCGGGTATCCGCGGACCTGCACACTGCCGCGGAAGAGCCGAAGATCCGAGATGAGCCCCGGATCGTTCGGCTGCCGCTCATAGCGAGGGTCCTCGACCCATCGGAGTTCGAGCGGGATGGTTTCACCGGGCGCGCACTCGAAGTCGAACGAAGTGTTCCGATCGATCACTGCTTCGAGCAACTCGATCAGGTTGTGCATCTCCAACGTGTTGTTAGTGATGCCGATGATCTCGAAGGTCAGGTCGAGCACACGGTGCCGCCGGTGCCGGTACGCCTCGCCTGGGTTGATACCGGGGACGAGGTAGGCACCGCGGAAAGTGAAGAAGGTGTTGGCCTCGACCTCGGGGCCAGTGAGGATCAGTTGCGGGGTCGACTGGACCTCGATCTTGCTCGTGCCGGTGTCAGGGTCGTAGTCGGTGCTCGTCTCGATGACCGTGTTGGCAAGCACTTCAGAGCGAAGCAGGTCGATGAGTGTGGCCGTCACGCGGGCGACCCCGCTGCGCTGCGCCGAGTAATCGATGCCGGGGCGCTGGTAGGTATACGCGCCCGCGGCCGTCACCGTCTCGCCGGGGATGAGCACGCCCGAGTCGTCGATGTTCTCGACGACCACGTCGACCACTTCGGTGCCGAGGGTAGTCTGCCCATCCGCGGCGATCGGCATGGACCGCTTCGGCACCGCGACGAGAAGCCGGGTGCCCGAGATGACATCGACCCGAGGGCTCTCCTGGCCCCCGTAGAGCACGCGAACACTCGGGGGTGCCGAGGGTGCCGGTATGGTCGCGGGCGGCACCGTGGGGAGCCTGAAGCCAGTTCCCGTGATCTCCACGAGCTGCCCGCCCGTGGGGGCCCCGGTCGCGGGGCTCAGGGTGGCGATCGTAGGCACCGCCATCTAGCCGCCTCCCTTCGAGGCGGCGATGCCTTTCGCCGCGAGTGCCCGCGCACTCGGGGGCACTTGCATCGCCCAGCCCGGCCCCATGATGACCCCGATCCGAGCGAAGTACCGCGTCCGCGTGTCGCTCGGCTTGAAGTGGAACTTCGCGGTCGAGCGGATGAATGAGCGCTCGGGGATCGAGACGATCACGATGCCCGCGAATGGGTAGGTGATAGCGATCTTCTTGCCGTACTCATGCACCGCCGCGATGCTCACGAGCGGGCCACCGTCCTTGCGGCGCGCGAAGCTGGGCACGCCGACGAAGATCGCGTCGCCGCGCTCGACGACCTGCACCGAGTTCCGAAGCTGGCCGGTGTCGATGAGTGGCTTGCTCGATCGCTTGCGCTTCTTCGTGGCAGGCTGAAGGGGTGCCCATGCGACACCGCTCGACTTGCCCCGCGAGTTGAAGGCGCGCACGACCAGCGAGCGGAAGAGCTGCGCCTCTTGCTTCGTGGCCTTCTCGCTCGCCTTCACCATACGCGCGCCCATGCGGGCCACGGCAGCGCGAGCCTCGGGCCAGTCTCCGGTCTTTTGGATCGTCATCGGCCGCCCTCCCTTCGGTCGTTGAAGTAGAGCATGACGAGGTTACGCGACAAGTCGTCGAGCCCCCATGACCGATCTTGGACGTGGACACAGTAGAGTGGTGAGTCTCGAAAGCTCCGCTGAAGGGTCACGCCGTCCGCCTTGTAGATCGCCACGAGTCGATCACTCGGCTGAAAGACCGACGAGCCGTTCGGCCCGATGAGCCCTTCGAGTTCGAGTTCCGCATAGTGAAGAATGAGCTTGATCTTGAACTCCAGCTCACGCCCACCGGGAAACTGGATCTGCTTGTCGTAGGGGCCCATCTCCGTGCGGACCTGGCAGGCCACCGCGACCTCGGGCGTGTAGACACGCGAGTCCGTCGTCGCGGTCTTCACCGGCTCTCGGAAGTGCCGATCGTAGCCGGATGGTTCCGACGTACCCGCCGTGTTCGCCTTCGTCGCCGCGGTATCGAGTTGCTCGATCCGAGCTTGCGCCGGCCAGATCAGTCGCCCGCGGTAGCCCATCGGTCACGCGCTCCCGAACTTCGGCGGAGCCATGTAGAGCGCGAGGATCTGGTCGATCGCAGGGTCGCCAGTGAAAGCGCCGGTATAGGCACCAGGCCCGCCGGTGCTCTGCGACGCGGCCACGTTGGCGAAGGAGACGGACTGGTCGAGCGTGCGCTCGCTTAGGATCGGACCGGCGACCTGCTGACGCTCTCCGGCTCCGCCGATGCGCTTCCACAACGGCTGGATGTTGCGCGCCGCGAGTCGAAGGCAGCACTCGACGATCTTCCTCGGCACGCGACCGAAGGGCGAGCCGTCGGGGTCGGTGTAGCCCCACACGCCTTTCAGCTTCACGTTCTGCTGCGACTCAGTGAACCCGATGTAGCTCGACAGGATGTCGATCTCGCCGAGTAGCTGCGAACGCGGGAAGCGATAGACGGGAGTGCGAAGGAACTCGACGCGCGGGTCTTGGCGGTCGTCGGGTTCGAGTAGGCCCTGCCGAATGTGCCGGTTGTAGACGCGAAGGTCGCCTTCCTCGATCGGCAGATCCGCGGGCGTGAAGGTCGTGAAGGTGAAGGCCACGTCGGTCAGCCCGATGATGACGTGATCGGTCTGAAGCAGTGGACCGCCGCGCCCGTCGAGGTCGAACACGCGGTAGCGCGGGCCGAAGAACCGCGACGTGATCTCTTCAATGAAGCACGACGCGTCGAGCAAGGCGCGCTCAGCGTCGGCGTAGGTGAAGCCACCGATCGGTGCCGGATCGCCGATCGGAAAACACGCGTCAATCATGTCCTGTAGCTGGGCGTAGCTCCCTTCGATGAAGGGGGTCGCCTCGTCGAGCACCCGGAACGTGAACGACTTGGTCTGCACTGGCAGCGCCGGGCCATCGGACGGATTGACGATGAAGGTGACCTCGACCGTATACGTGCCAAGTTGAGCGACCAGCGGGATCGTGAACGGCAGCACGATGATCCGCCCGGCACCGCCTTCGCTCACCGGATCAAGCTGGTTCGCCGGATCAGTAGGGTCGATCGCAGTGGGTGGGATGATCTCGGTCCCGTCCGGGTCGAGCACACGGAACGAGAGAGGATCGTCGAGGGGTTGGAAGAACCCGCCTTTCGGCTTCGGATCGTCGCCTACGTTCGGCGACTGCCATGCGAAGAGCACACGAGGGTTGCTCGTGCTGTTCGCTTCACCGCGGACGAGGTCGGCCATCGCGGATCAGAGTAGCAAGAAAGAGCCCTCCCCGGCACGGGGCCGGGGAGGGCAGGCACGCATTAGCGGCGACCAAACCGCTACCGAGAACCATGAGCGCCACTCGCAGTGTCGCGCACGCCACCGACAGCGGCAAGTCAATCACTTCCGCGATCGACTCTTCGCCCGCTTCTTGCCACCGCGCAGCGACGGGGCAGGCTCGGGCTCCGCGTCGGCAGGATCATCGTCCTCGCCGATCACTTCGGCCGGCTCGACGTTCCGTTCGATCTCGCCGGTCTCCGGGTTCAGCTTGGGTCGATCGTCTCGGAAGTCCGAGTCAGGCACGGGCTCCGCATCCTTGACCCGTACCTTCACGCGCTTGCCCTCGTCGCGCTCACGCTCTTCGACGGCGAGCGCCTCGTCCTTCGAGTAGATCTCGAACAGGGGCAGCTCGGCCTCGGGATCGTGCGGCTGCGTCAGCTCTTCGAGTTCTTGCGCAGTCGCGGCCGATACCTCCTTCCATCGCTCGTTGAACCGGACACCGCGAAAGGTGTAGTTCCGAACGAGGTAGCCGCGTCGCTTGTTGTACGGCCTCAGCCGGACGAAGTAGGTCGTGTTTGCCATTGGTCTTTCGGTCCTCGGTTTGTGAAGGGTGAAACGGAAAAGCCCCGCATCGATCATAGTCGACGCGGGGCTCAAAGTCACACGAGGTCTTCGCGTCAAGATGATCAGCGGTAGCTGACCATGAGGTCGAAGGTCACGCCCGAGAGGTCGGTCGCGTTCGGCACCTCGGTGCCGGCGAGCACGTAGACCTTCAGCGTGTCGTTCGCGGCGTCGTACTCGACGAAGTGAGTGATCGCGCCAGCGGTCTTGCCGTACCCATGCACCGCGAGGATGGTCGGGTTCGACTTCAGCTCGGCGTTGATCACCGCAGCGAAGTCGGGAGTGCCTCCGGTCGGGTACGCGTTGTCGCCGACGATGGAGAGGTTCTGCATGAACGAGGGCCGCATGGTCGTTTGACCCTGCTGACTCCCGACGGTGATTGCTCCAAGTGCCATGTTCGTTTGGTCCTTTCGAGGTCAGTGGGTTGATCAGACGAGGACGTTGATCGCCTTGGCGACGGCCAGCTCTTCGGCGTACTTCACGTCGAAGCGCATGGTGATCACCATGATGACCTCGCCAGCCGAGATGTCCTTGTCGGTTTCGAGACGGATCTCGCGGTGGACGCCGACGTGGATGTTCTTCGGATCGCAGAACACCACGTCGGTGAGGCCGGGAGCCTGCGGAATGTCGGTGCGATCACCGGGGAAGAGCGGCACGGGCACGACCGGCACGCCGGTGTAGCCGACCACGGCCTCGCTGTTGGCCATCGCGCCGAGCGCACGATCACCACCGGGGGTCGCCCGGTCCGCGAGGGTGTCGCGGTAGTCGATGTCGGCATCGACCGAGGTCATGTAGCGCATGTCGAGCTTGTTCACGAGGAACTCGGTCGGCAGCGCGCGCTGAAGGTCGCGGAGAATCGCCTTGTTCAGCTTCACCGAACCCGCGTTCACGATGTTCGAGGTCGCTTGACGGAGGATGCCGTCGAACTGGGCGAAGAACGGATCGGCGTTGGTCGTGTCACCGTTGATCAGCACGTCTTCCATGTCGCGGCTCACCGCCTGGGTCATGAGCTGCATGACCGTGTTGCGGAGGTTGCCTCGCTCGATGGAGTCTTCGAGCACTTCGTTGTTCAGCCGGACCTCGGCCTTGAAGAGCTTGGCGTCCAGCTCGACCTGCGAGAGATCGGGCTTCGCACGATCGGCTTGAGAGAGCGCTTGACCCGACTGGCCCGCTCGCAGGATGCGAGAGGCGAAGCGGATCTTGTTGATCTCCTTCTTCGGCGAGCGCATGGGCTCGACCGTAGCCATGCCCATGATGACGCTCTTCTTGATCAGGATTCGCAGGAAGCGCTGCGCCTGTTCGGGGACGAGTAGACCTCCATCCGTCAGCAGGTCCGACAAAGCGAGATCGGCCTTTTGAAGAATGGAACGATTGTCGGTGAGACCTGCCGGCATTGTTCGAGTACCTCTGATGTGATGGGTTGGGTTTGGCTGTGCGACCTTAGTCGAGGTCGGAGTCTTCGTTCAGATCATTGAGATCGTCGGGCCAGAGTACCTTGCCCGACTTGGGTTTGTCACTGCTGTCGCCACCGACCTCGGCCGCGTGCCCGGTCGGTCGTGCCGACTTCAGGACCTTGATCTCGTTCGACTGCGCCTTGATGACCTCGGCCATCTCGATGAACTTCGACCGAAGGGCGGGAGAGATCTCGGTGCCCTCCGACTTCGCAACGGGTGCGGCGGGCTCGGGCTCGGGCTTCAGATCGGTCACGACCTGGCCGAGCTGGGCGAGTAGCTCTTCGAGCTTGGAGAGTCGAGCACCCGCGATCTTGCGCCCGGCCTTCGCCATGTTGCCCGTTGTCGCGGCACCACTGCCGGGCTGCTCCATGTTCACGGGCGGATGCGAATCGGGGACACCGGCGGCCACGCTCGGTTGCGGCTGGTTGAAGGCGTACTGTTTGGCGAACTCTTCGTCCGAGAGGCTGATCGCCTTCATCGCGTAGGCCATCTGCTGCGGCATCCCGCCATCGTCGGGAAGGAACGGACCGAGCGCCTTCAGGCAGACGTACACGCAAACGCAGACCTTGCCATAGTCGCCAGCGAACAACGCGTCCTCGGCGTCATATAGCTTCTCCATGGCGTACTTGGCCGCCATCTGCTTCATCGCGGCCGCGGGCATCTTCATCATGAGTCCCGAGTCGGTCATGACGTACTCGGGTGCCTCCTGCCCCATCATGTAGCCCTGCTGCATGGCGGCCGGGTACGCCTCGGCGAGAATGGTCTTCTCGATCTCGGCGATGTCGTCGGTCTTCTCTGCGCCGACCATGCGGCGGAGTGCCGACGAGAGCGCGAGCACTTCGCCTTTGAACTTCTCGGAGACACCACCCTCGCCGGGCGATGCGGCCTTCACCGCTTCGCCAAGCGCACCGACACGCCCGCCGATGTCGCCGAGCACCTTGGCGATCGCATCGCGCACGGGCTCGGGAAGAGAGACGATCAGATCGGTGTCGGACGTGGCCTTGTCCGCTTGCGCTTGAACGATCGGATCGGGAGTCTGCTCGGCGGGAGCGGTCGCGTCCTTGGGCATGGTTGGATCTCCGTCTTGATTCTTGACCACGAGCAGGTTCCGCTTGTTCGCGCCGCGGTCGACGACACTGACCTCGCGTACTTCGAGATCTTCGAGCTGGTAGCGCTTCTCGTTGGGCATCGGTGCGTACAGTTTGATCGGTGGATCGAGTCAGAGTCAAGCAAGCGCAAGGCGGAGGCCGGTGCCCCCGATAGACAGGCCGGTGAGCAGACCTTCCTTGACCGCTTTCCAGATCGAGTCGTCGAGGATGCGAAACGCCATGAGCCACGTCCCCGCCTTCACGGTCTCGTCGCCGATCTGGAAGTCGACCGGGGCAAGGTACGTTTCGAGGATCTTGATCTTGTCGTTCACGAAGGTCTGGTGCTGAAGACCCACGTTGCCGAACTTCTCCATGTAGCCATGCGCCGCGCGGCGGATCTCTTCGGCGGAGATGGTATCACCCTGCGAGTCGACCTCATCGGGTTCGAGGACCACGCCGAGAATGTAGCGCTCGTCTTCGCCTTCCTCGGGCTGCTTCTCGATCTCGACCGCACTCTTCGTGAGTAGGCCGATCCCGCCGATGATCAAGGCGTCTTTTGTTCGGACCCGCCGGTATCGGTTGCCCTGCTCCGGCTGAAGATAGCCGGGGTCACCGGGCCCGATGGACAGCTCGCCCTTCTTCTCGGCCTCGGCTTGCAGTGCGCCGCAGATCGCCCGCGCGGTCTCTTCGGAATGCCCGGCCTCGGTCTGCGCCAAGACGCACGCGTCGAAGTTCTCGAAGCCGGCAAAGGGCTTCAGCACCGGGGCCATCTCGGGCTCATCGTCCCCGCAGATCTCGACCTCGACCTCGACCTTGAGACCCTTCTCGGCTTTCTCGTCGGCCGCGTTCATCTGCCCGACGATCTTGTTCGCCCACGATCGACCCGGATCACCGCCCCACAAAAGCCAAGCGACGTGCCCGCGGTCCTTCCACGGCTCGCCCTTGTACTTCGGGTCGACCCCTTTGTTGCCCTCATGCCGATCGAAAAATGCCTTCATCCGACGCACGGTATCGGGTGACTGGTTCTGCCGGTTCTTCAGCGAGGCCGCCCGCGCGACGCCGCTGCCGACACCCTGCTCTGCGGCTTCACTTGTCGAGAGCCCGCCCTTGCCGCCCGCCTTCTTGCGGTACTCCAGCCCCTTCGCAGCCGCGTTGGCGACACCCTGCGGCGGCCTGAAGTCGATGTGATCGTACTTCGCGGCCTTCGTGATCGAGAGCCATGGCGCCTCGGGCAACTTGAAGTTCGCCGCGAGCACAGTGTCGTCCCCTTCAACCGTGAAGAGTGCGAAGCCTCGGTCGAGCAAGTGATCAGCCCACGGCTCCGCGTCCACGAAGAGCGCCGCGTCCGCCTCTTCGGCCTTGGCGAAGATCTCCAGATCGTGCGGCATCCCGAGATCGAAGACCGCGACCGTACCCGCTGGCTCTTCGCCAAGCAGAGGGTTCGACACACGAGCACCGCGAGGTAGTGTGCCTGCAACGCGAACGGACCACGGTACGGTCGGCGCAGCCTTCCGTACCGTGGGCAGAGTCGCGTCTTTGCGGACCCGTGCTCGCATCGACTTATCCGACGAGCTTGCCGCGACCGAGGTTCGATGGGTCGGTGCCGAAGTCATCTTCGTCACTGACCGCGGGCTTGTCTTCGAGGAAGTGCGGGGTCGAGAGGTCGAGCGGCCAGCCATCGTCCTTCTTCACGTCGTCATGCGAAGCCTTCTCGTCACCGGGCTGAGCCTCGGCATTGAGCATCCCCTTCAGCTCGGCAAGCAGTGCGTCACCGTTCTCGGCCTTGGCGAGAACCGAGGCGGCCTTGGCCATGAAGCCCTCGGCACTCGCGGCCGGCTCCGACTGCGGGAACGCAGGCGGCATGTGACTCGCGGCGGGGCGCACCGTGTTACCGCTCGGTCCGGCCACTCCGCCGGGCTGCTCGAAGGCACCGTCAGCGGGGGTCGCTTGCGGGCCGGGAACACCGAGCCCCATGCCAGGATGCTCGGCGATCTTCTCGGCCGCGGCCGACTGCGCGGGCTCGCTCTCGGGCCCGGTGAAGACCGGCACGTTCATGGTGCCGCCGTCCTCCCACGAATATGCCTTGGCGAGCGAGACGATCTCGTGAATGTGCTTCACACGATCCGCCGGGTTGGCGTCGGCCTTGGCGAGATCGATCTGCTGCTTGCAGTACGACACGAAGTCGTCGAGCGTCATCTCGACGGTGGCGGGAGTGGAGTCGGTCGCAAGGAGCCCCGCAAGCTCCGTGCCGATGGCTTCGAGGGTTTCGTTCAGGTTGGGCATGTCGGGCTCCTTGTGATCAGCCTACTTTGCAGAGGGCGGGAGTAGCAAGCCAGTGCTCGGATCAGACGACCACGAGGACCGGGAAGACGGGGTCCAGTCGACACCATCGAGCTTCGCTCGCAGTGCTTCGGGCAGGGTATCGGTGATTCGCTGCCACGACCAGCCGAGATCGTTCCGCATGACGCGGATGAAGCCGAGGCAGTGGTCGAAGCGGGCCTTGATCTCGGCCTGTGTCTGGCGACACGGACGCTCGCGGAACGAGGTCTCGATCGCAGCCGTAATCGCGTCGACGGCAAGCGCACGCGCCTTGATGTCCAAGCATTCGAGCAGGTCACTCATGAGTCAGATCTCCGGCAAGATCGTCGAGCGGCAAGCATGGTGGATCGGCGGTACAGTGACCCCCGCGGCGGCAAGCTGGCCCGGCGTCAGCACGTTCTGGAACGTACCACGAACATCCGCGAGCCCCACGGCGGAGCCGATGGCCTCGGCGATTACGGTACGCGCGGAGCCAGGCGGCTCGACGAACAGCTCATAGTTCCCTCCGCCGAGGGATCGCTGCTTGACGAAGGGCATGAACTTCTCGACCGCCTGCGGGTCGCCCTGCGTTGCGAGTTCGAGATCGCTGTATGCCTTGAGCCCAGTCGATACCGGGAACACCGTTCCGTCGAGCGCGCGGCACTGAAGGCTGGTCCGTTCGTCCAAGATCGCGGAATAGACGTAGTTCTGAACCCCCGCGTCGTCCATTGATCGAAGGTGGCCGAAGCCGCGGGCTCGGTTGCTCGCGTTCGTGGCGACGAGGTTCCAGTACCGCAGCGATCGGGCCCCGGTCGTCCGATCGCCGAGGGCTTTCAGGTCGCGCGCGATGTCCTTGTTCCGAAGGCCATCGGCGAGGCCCTGTTGAATGATCCGCTGCGCTCCGCTCGTGAACATCGCGGCTCGGTTGCCGTACTCGTCGAGCACCCATGAGCCGAGCCGCGACATCGCGTTGACCATGTTCTGATCCACCGCGTCGAAGGCCGTGTTGATCGCCCAGCCGTAGGTAGCCGACGCGGAGACCTTCGTCTTCCCGACCGTGTCGGTGAGGCTCATGTTGATCGTGCCGGTGATCTGCGGCAGCACCTTCGCGGGTATGTCCTTCAACGCGAGGTTCGCCGCGCGGGAGATCTGCGATAGCTCGGCCGCGGTGAGCGTGGCGTAGTCCACGTCAAGAGCCGCGAGCGCGGCTTCGATGGCGGCCCTCTCGACCGGACCCGTGATCGCAGTCAGCTCGTCGGTGAGCTGCTGCACGATGAGCAGGAAGTCATCGTCGTCGAGCGGGTTCAGGGCTTTGCGTAGGTGGACCGGGTACGCTTTCAGCAATCGCTGTGCGGCTCGCCTTGCCTCGGCCCAGTCGTGACCGCACCCGCACTCACTCGGTGTCGTCGCGTGCATCGATGATGGCCTCCCATTCCCGGCGGGCGAACTCCTTGCTCAACCGAACGAGGCGATCGGCTTCTTTGCGAAGCTCGTCCTCGGAATCGGTCGGAGCGGGCTCGGTGCCTGCGGTCGGGTTCGCCGATCGCTCTCCGGGTTCCTTGCTCGCACTTGCATCCGTCGCCGAAGCCTGACCCGTCGTGATGCCGCCGAGAGTGAGGGGCAGCGGTCGCGTGACCCAGTCTTGATCGAGCTTCGGAAAGTCGATCCCGAAGCCTCGGCCCGCAAGCGGGCGCAGCTCTTCGGGCGTGAGGTAGCCGGCTTTCGACGCCTCGTTCACCGCTTCGAGCATCGCCTTCGGATCACTGAAGTCGGGCCCCTTCGAGACGAAGCGCCAGTAGTTCACGCCGAGCACGGGCATGAGGCAGCGATTGACGAAGTAGTCGAACTCCTTTCGGAGCGGTGCGAAGACCTGCTGCTCTGTGAACTCAAGCGAGGTCTGTGCCGTGGCGCGGTTGAAGTCTCGCGCGTCACCGCGGAGTAGCCGAGGGAGGCGGAACACCATGCCGATCGCGTCGGTGTTCTTCTCCTTGTACTGCATGAACTGCGCGTCATCGTTCTGCGCGTCGGTGAGCGGCTTCAGCTCGATCTTCGTCCGCCCCGACGACAAGCCGGGCGTGCCGTGCTCGGCGGACTCGGCTTGGAGAATCATGATCTTGTGGAAGTTCCGCTTCCCGCGGATCTCGTTCTTGACGTAGTTCTCCAGCCTCGTCACGTCCTCTTTCACGAGGCGCCCACCCGAGACGAGGATCGCCATCGGCGGCACGCTCTTGTTCTCGAAGTATGCGAGGTTGATCTCGTCGGCGTGCCGACTGCCGATGACCGCGAGCATCTCGGAAACCCACCGCGGCATCCCGTAGACCGACCGCGAGTTGTGGATCTTGAAGTGGATCAGCTCGGTCGCGGGCTCGGCCTCGGGCTCTTCCTTCTTCAGCTTCTCGATCGTCGGGTACTCGCGCCCGGTCAAGTGCGAGTAGATGCGAGGGTCGCCGAACTCTTTGAACCAGACGAGGGTGTTGCCACGGATCGCCCCGTGGGCGACCTGGACGTACTTGCGGAAGCGCTTGAAGACCGGCTCCGTCGAGGGAGTGATCAGCGTGGCGCGAACATCCATCTCGACCTTTTGCGGTACGGCCTCGCACGGCATGAGGCGAACCGAGAAGCCCGGCGCGTGGTTGAACTGCACGATCTCGTTCGCCTTGTTGCGCAGCACTTCCCAATACGCGTTGCCCGTCGCTTCGAGATCCTGCCGGGTCTTCACGCGCAGCGCCTCGAAGCTCTGGTCGACCGTACAGAAGGCAAAGAACTTCTCGACGGCCAACCGCTCGCGGATCATCTCACGGCGGAGTGAGATGATCCTAGCCTCGACCTCCGCGTCGCTTGGCTCGGGCAGAACGCCGGGGTCATCGATGCGGTCGCCGTGTGCGTAGCCGCTGACCGCCTTGCTCGTGACCAGGCGAAGGAGCTTCTCGACACCCTCGTCGGTGAGGTCCGCCCCGTTCGGATCGAGACCGAGCATCTGCTCCTGAACCATCGCCAGCTTCACCTTGTCGAAGGCGTCCTCGGCATCGAGGTCGATCACCGGCTCGAAGCGATGACCGAAGGAGTCGATGTTCACCGAATAGGCATCGATGTTCGATCGGAGTGCGCCAGACATCTCGAAGAGATGCGCCAGCGAAACCGGATCGAGCGGAGGCATGATCGCGCCCGCCTTTTGGTAGAGCGAGCGCTGCTCGTCGGGAGTCTCCAAGACATTCGTCGTCTCGGAGCCATCGCGGCCCGTGCCGATGAAGCGCGCCTTGATAGCGACCTGCCGCTCTGCTTCGGCAGTGGAGACCCCGTCGGTCTCGGGCATCGTGTTCTCGGCGGTGCTCATGAGCGATCAGTGTAGCCCGCTCAGCCGGCGCGCGGTTGAGCGGGTGTCTTGCAGCTAGGCCGAGACGAGCCAGTCCGCGCCGGTGCCGGGGCGGTAGACCTTAATTGCCTGGTGGTCGTAGCTGAAGTCGACCGACGCGGCGCCGTTCATGGTGTCGGCACCCGAGGGCGAGATGGTCTGCGTGCTCGCGGTGCCGTCAACTGCGATGAAGGTATGGCTCCAACCTTCGGGCGCGTTGGCGATCTCGGGCAGCGTCACGTCGGCGGCGGCACCCGAGAGTCGAGTGACGCCCCCATTCAGCGGGGCGAGCTGCTCGGTGGTGAGAGCGGACAGGTCGACAGCCGCGGCACCGGGGGCGACAGCCAGGTCACCCGACACGCCGAGAGCGGCCTCGTTGAGCAGCTCGAAGAGAGGGGCAGCGTCGCCGCCTTCGCTGCGCTGTTGCGCGGTGAGGCGACCCCCGCCGGTGAAGGCGTCGGACTTGAGTGGGAACTGATCGGACATGGTGTCTCTCCTTGGAGCTAAGGGGTTGAGTTTAGCGGACGGTTGATCGTCCGCCTATTGAACAGTGCCATCGACGTGCCCGCCAGCGATCAGCAGTGACCAGACAGCGTTCCTAGTCGCATCGAAAACGGAAGCCCCTTGCGGAGTGGCGGCGACAGCAGCCATCACCGCGGCGCCAGCAAGCCGGACTCTCTTGCGTTCGACTTCTTGGAAGCGGGGCCGAGTACCAGCGGCGTCAGTGATCGTGTCGGTTGGATGGTCGTAGCCGATGCGCCATTCGACCTCGACGTATGCGTGATGCGGAGCGTTCACGTCCTGCACGAAGCGGAAGGAGTGTAGGTGCATCCTATCGAGCGCGCGCTCTTCGGCGGGACCGGGGATCAGACGGGTTTCGGGGGTCGTGGGGATCAGGGGCATGGGTCGGGCCTATGGGCTGGCGGCATAGATGTCGAGAATGCCCGTGAGGAACTCTCGCGGGGTGACGAGGGTGGTAGAGGGCGGTTGTCCGTCGCGGACGGGCGTGGCGAGGCTCTCCGAGAAGGCGCCGGCCTGATCGAGCCAAGGGAATGTCTGGGCGTCGGCCGCTTGGATCGCGGCGAGGACCCCCGTGTCGCTGTACTCGACGTAGTTGGAGACATGCTCCGAGATGCTGGTCACAAAGTCCTTACCATCCTCGGAGGTGAAGCCGTTGCCCAGGAGCCACCCGTAAATCAAGCCCTGAGCTTCCTCCACCAGCTTCCCGCGACGGGTCTTGCCCTCCTTCGCGATGCTTTCGGGGGTGTCGTACCACTTCTCCATGATCTTTCTATCGGGGTGGCCGACGCCGTCCCGGCGCAGCCACTCGATCTCCACGTCGCGCTTGATGGGCGCGGCGCCAGGGCTGGGGATCGTGTACGTGTGGTACTCGCACACCACGTTGTCGCCTCGCACGCCGTTGACGATGGGCATGAAGTCCCACCGCGTAACGTAGCCGCCCGCGTCACGCAGCCCGATCCGCTTG
>Ga0180434_10005635_pt1 | contig 14693 bp, 10 predicted proteins | sample SS_ome_7_FD_132453 | JGI IMG/M metagenome (GOLD analysis project Ga0180434, IMG submission 132453) | Hypersaline lake sediment archaeal communities from the Salton Sea, California, USA - SS_1_D_2 metaG | ecosystem: Environmental > Aquatic > Non-marine Saline and Alkaline > Hypersaline >... | reverse complement strand
TCCATGGCCATCGGATCCAGCGTCATTCCGGCCCCTTGCGCACTGGCGAAGTACCAGACGGGGCTTGGCGGCGCGACAACCACACTAGGAAACACCTCCCGCAGACGTGTGAGCACCTCCTCGTGCATCGCGACCATTGCGGGGGAGTTGTAGTTCTGTTCCGCGTCGAGGCTCAGCGCAAGCACCCCGGTCTCCGAGAGGCCGTCGCGGCACAGCCGGAAGAACTCGCGGCTGTAGGCCCACTCGGTTGCCGGGCTACCCGGCGGTCCGAGACTCAGTATCACGCAGTCATAGCGGTGGCCGCCGACCCAGGCCGCGGGTGCTCCCTGAACAACTTGCGCGGGCTCATCTGCAGCGAAGTCGCGGTAGATCTGCGTGTACAGCTCGTCGGACTCCAGCCAGGTGCAGCGTATGCCCCGCGCCTGATTGACAAGCGTGTCCACGCCGGGCCAGCGGATGCCGATGTGTAGTATCTCCAGCGGTGGCCGTGCTTCGATTGCGGGCACCAAGTGATCGGGGAGGGCCTGAGCGAGAGGCAGCAGGATTCGCTCCGCCGCGACATCCGGTTGGCCCGTAACGGACACCAGCCGTCCGTCGCGATAGAAGCCGTAATCCCCGCCGTAGGAAGCGACCTGCCACTGAGCCAGCCTGCCGGTCCCGTATCGCACTGTCTCAAGTCCAGATGGCAGGGGAGGCTCATAGCCCCACGGTCCGAGCGCCTGAAGTCCAACCATCACGATGGCCAGCACGAGGACCGCCCCTCGCGAAGTCCAGGCTCGTCGCCAGCCCCGCGTCGTGACGAGAAGACCGAGCGTGACGGCCAGTGGGACCAGCAAGAGCGGGGCCTGATCGACGCGTCCCGCGAGCAGGAAGGCCCAGGCAGCCCCGCCGACCAGGAAGCCCAGCGTCTCGGCTGCATACACGCCGCGCAGGGTGGGCTGCCCGCAGCGTGCCCGGGTATGGTGGTAGACCGCTGAGAATGCCAGTGCCAGCCCCAGCGCAGCTGGCAGCGTGCAGAGCAGCGCCGCCGGGGCAATGGAGAGCAGCGGAGGCAGCGTACCGTCCGCGGGCGTGAGCCGCAGCAGTGCGAAGCGCAGAGCGTAGAGACTAAGCGGGACGAGGGCGCCGGCGAGCAAGAAGGCCCAGACCTGGCCAAGCCGTGCTGCCAGACGCCAGATGGCAAGCAAACACAAAACTTGGCCCGCCAGCCAGCCGGTCAGGACGACACCGAACATCAGCTCGTGGCCGGCGGCTGCAGACATCGCCTCGCGCAGCAGCACGGTCTGGGTCAGGACCGCGACGATACCGAGGGCGAAGGCGGGCCAGTAGTGCGGCCAGACTCGGAGTTTCGCCGATCCAGCCGGGGCCGCGGGATGTAGCTGCATCACACCACCGCTACTCGCGGCAGACCAGTTCAGCCCGCAGTATCTCGAGCGCCCCCGGTATGACCACCATTTGCGCCAGCTTGTCCAGCCGTCGGTCGCGGCGTGCCGTGGGCAGGTTGTAGTGGTCCGCCAGCATCTGGTCCTTGGCTTCGGGATAGACCATCAGCTGCGCCGCCAGCGATTCCGCCTGCAGCGAGAACTCCTCGTCGGTCAGCGCCATCGCTTGCTCGACGATGCCGCGCAGGCGCTCGGTCTCGGTATCGAGATCGACGGCGAAGGGGGTGTCGCGGTAGGCCAGATTGGCCAGCCGGCGCAACCCGTCGTCGAAGCGCTGCGCGGGCACATCCGGCCAGACTGAGCGCAGTCGCGTCAGCATCTCGATCATGCGGCTCGATCCACTGGCCTGGCCGACGCGCTCCGGATGGAGAGGATCGTCAGCGTTGAACAGGCACGGCTTGTATTCCCCGAGAATCACGAGCTGGTTTTCAGATAGCACAGGCAGGAGTTCAGCGGCGACCTCCCGCTGCAGAGCAGCGTAGCTGAGTCGCTGGTCGTGGATTGGCCCAGAATGGTCGTTAACCCGTCGCCGCAGGGCATCGTCAGGCTCTTCACCACTCATCAGCGTGCGGCGCAACTCGTCCATTGCGGCGCCGAATCCAGGATCGTTGCCGGCACGCTCAAGCTCATCCGCAAGCCTCTCGATCTCGGGCATGGACGGCTCGAGAGCGGCAATCAGCGCCTGCAGCTGGGCATCCTCCAGCCACAGGGCGTCAATCAGGTTGCACAGCGAAACCTGGTCGTGTAGGGTCCTGTTGCTGGTTGGTGGTGAGGACGCGAAGGCAGGCGGCGCACCTGGGAGGCGTGAAGCGAGTCCGTGTCCAGCGGTGCCCGGATTCGGCTTGGCCGCCATGGCAATCACGGCGGCGCCGAGCACCGTCACGATCGTGACCCCGAGCATGGTTGCTCGTAGCATCTGGGTTCTCCTGAGCCTCAGCCGGTCAGCTGAGACGGGTGGAATTCACCTGTCAGGGGCTGGCCGCACTCAGCGCAGCGCCCGGCGCTGTCGATGTTCACTGCCAGCACGCGAAAACCGATCCGCTGGATTGCCAGCGCCCCGCAATGGGGGCAGTAGGTGTTGTTGCCGCTGTGCCCTGGCAGGTTGCCGATATAGACGTGCTGCAGGCCCTCCAGACGCGCCAGCTCGGCGGCCTGCTCCATGATGCGCTGGCTGGTGGGCGGCAGCTGTTTGAGCTGGAAGTGGGGGAAGAACTTGAGGAAGTGCAGAGGGGTGTCCGCACCCAGGGTAGTCCTAACGTACTTCGCCAACGGTCTGATGTCCTCGGGCTGATCGTTCTTGGTCGGCACCACGAGGTTGGCGATCTCGATGTGAGTGCCTGCGGCCTTGAAGGCCTCCAAGCTGGCCAGGATGTGATCGAGCTTGACCCCCGGTCCGATGACGCTGTCGTAGAAGCTGTCGCTGAAACCCTTGAGCCCGAACGCTACGCCGTTCACCAGCGCGGCCAGCTCACGTACGGGCTCCGGAGCGGCGAAACCGCCGGTGCCCATGAACACCTTCAGGCCCGCCTGGCGGGCTGCCAGGGCGATATCGCAGCTGAATTCGTAGGATGTCAGAGGCTCGGTGTATGCCAGGGCGATTGCATCGGCACCATGCCGCCTGGCCAGATCGATGATCTCCACCGGCGTGAGCTGGAAGTTCTCGGTCTTCTCCGGCGGCAGCTGGCTGAGCTGCCAGTTCTGGCAGTACTGGCAGTGCAGGCCGCAGCCGGCCGTGCCCAGTGCCAGGGTGGTCATGCCCGGGTAGCGATGGTAGAGCGGCAGTTTCTCGATGCTGTCGAGATGCATCGTGGCCACGTGGCCGTAGACCATGTCGTAGAGGACACCGCCGCTGTTCTCCTTGGCCTGGCATCGGCAGCGTTCGCCATCCGCCAGCACGCAGTTGTAGGGGCACAGCGAGCAGTGGACACGGTCGTCGGGCAGCGGCTCCCAGTAGCGGGCTATCCGGACGTGGGGCAGGGTCTCACCGAAAACGCGCCGACCGCATTGACCATCAAAGCACGCATCGACATTTGGCGTCTGGCCCAGAACGCGACCGGGCTTCAGCAAGAATCCGCCTCCCGTTGCCACCACGCAACCCGCGCCAATGAGGCGGCTCATCGTGGCGATGAAGTCCCGGCGCGACTTCCCGTCTGTGCACGATTCCTTCATGTTGCATGTAGGAGACCGTGGTGGAGTGGTGGGTTTCACTATATATGCGAGTAGTACTAAGTCTGTGCTGTTTCGTGCGCGGATGCACGACAAGATGTTTGTTCCGTAGGTGTATCGTGCCATCCGAGTGCTCCGCGGCCGTCAGGTGGCCGGGTACCGGCAGCCATTGCCTGGCTCGCACCCCACGATTAGTAAGGCCACTATGCGTGCTGCTATACGTCTGGCTGCGTCATTCGGGCCTGATGTGAACTGAGCCGCGGGTGCGGCCATATGCGGCATCCCGAATGTTCGGACATACGCATAAATGGGTTGCATAATCGTGAACCAACTGATATAATAGAAGTGCTGGAAGTGTTCCATCCCCAGGAGGTCTTGATTCCCGATGGCGAAGATTCTTATCGTTGACGACGACGAGGATATCGTGGAAGCAATCCAGCTTGTGCTGGAGCGTGAAGGCCACGAGACAACCCCGGCCTACAACCGTCGCGAGGGTATGCGCCAGGTCGAGGAGTTCGGGCCCGACCTGATCGTCCTTGACGTGATGATGGACGAACCCGACGACGGCATTGCGATGGCGCAGGATCTGCGCCGCCAGGGGTTCAGCAAGCTGATCCTGATGTTGACCAGTGTCGCGCGGGTTACCGGAATGAAGTACGGGCCCGACGATGAGTTGGTACCGGTCGATGAGTTTCAGGAGAAGCCGATCGACCCGGCCACGCTGGTGGCGAAGGTCAGCGAGCTGCTGGCATCAAAGGAGGAGGGATAGATGCTGCAAAGTGATCTGGACCGACTTCGTGACGACATCATCGCGCTGGCGGAGCGCTATGGGCGCGAGCGCAGCTCCCTGATGCCGATGCTGCAGGACGTGCAGCGCAAACACGCCCACATCTCGGACTACGCGATGCAGGTGATCGCTGATCAGCTGGGTATCCACCCGGTAGAGGTGTACAGCGTCGTGACGTTCTACTCCTTCCTGCACCACGAGCCGGAGGGCAAGTTTGTGATCCGGCTGTGTCGGACCATCTCGTGCGAGATGGCGGGCAAGGACCGTGTTGCACGGCAGCTAGAGGCGGAGCTCGGCATCAAGTTCGGTAAAACCACGGACGACGGGCGATTCAGCCTGGAGTGGTGCTCATGCCTGGGGATGTGCGATCGGGGACCGGCACTGCTGGTCAACGACGTGATCTACACGCAGGTGACGCCGCAACGAGTCCACGAAATCCTGGAGGAGTGCCGGAAGTCGTTCGGCATCTTCGCACCCCAGGCCAAGGAGGTGCACTAGATGAAAGCGATGCATGAAGGACCGCTGACATTCGCCGAAGTCAAGGCGGACGACGGCCTCAAGGCGGCGCTGAAGGAGTCGCGCGCGGTCGTCATCAGGCAGATCAGTGACTCGGGCCTGAAGGGGCGGGGCGGCGCAGGATTTCCGACCGGCGTGAAATGGAACCTCGCCGCGGCGGCCAAAGCCGACGAGAAGTTCGTGGTCTGCAACGCCGACGAGGGTGAGCCGGGAACATTCAAGGACCGCGTGATCCTGACGGACTTCGCGGATCTTGTGTTTGAGGGGATGACCATCGCAGGCTACGCGATCGGCGCCAGGACGGGCATCATCTACCTCCGCGCGGAGTACACCTATCTGCGCCCCCATCTGGAGGAGACGCTCAAGCGCCGGCGGGAGAGCAACCTGCTGGGAGAGAAGATTCTCGGCAAGGACGATTTCAGCTACGACATCGAAATCCGGATGGGTGCCGGCGCATATGTCTGCGGTGAAGAGACGGCGCTGATAGAGTCGCTGGAAGGCCACCGCGGCGAGCCGCGCAACCGTCCGCCGTTCCCGGTTGACACGGGGTTCCACGGCCGTCCGACGATCGTCAACAACGTTGAGACCCTGGCCTGGGGCGCCTGCATCATGGCCAAGGGCGCCGAGTGGTTCAAGGAATTCGGGACGGCGAAGTCGAGCGGGCTGAAACTGTTCAGCGTATCCGGGGATTGCGAGCGTCCGGGGGTCTATGAGTTCCCGCTTGGTATCAGCATTGCCGAGCTGCTCAAGGAAGTTGGCGGCGAGGGCGCCAAGGCGGTCCAGATCGGCGGCGCCAGCGGACACTGCGTACCTGCCAAGCAGTTCGACCGTCACATTGCGTTTGAGGACGTGTCGACGGGCGGGTCAGTGATCGCCTTCGATCAGAGCCGCGACATGCTGGCGGTGGCCAAGAACTTCATGGAGTTCTTCTGCGAGGAGTCCTGCGGGCAGTGCACGCCCTGTCGCGGCGGTTGCCCGGTACTGCTCGAGGGCCTGGAGAAGATGGAGCGTGGCGTTTGCTCAGCGACGTACCTTCGCGAGCTGCGGAGTCTCGGAGAGACGATGCAGTTGGCCAGTAAGTGCGGGCTCGGGCAGTCGGCGCCGAACGCATTCCTGTCGATCACCGAGCACTTCGACAGCGAGCTGCTCGGCCGGGCGCCTACGAATGGAGTGGAGGGCTAACACAAGCAATGGCAGATACGAAAGACACATCTCGTGCTCCAAGCAGTCAGCGAGGGAAGGCTGATATCAGTGGCTGGGCGGATTCGGAGACCGCGCTCTACGAGTTTGCGATCGGCGCCAACGTGCGCGTCACAATCGACGGTAAAGACGTGCGGGTGCCAATGGGGACGACGATCCTGGAGGCGGCACGCCAAGCCGGCATCCGGATTCCCACGCTGTGCGCCCACGATGACCTGTGCATCGCCGGTGTGTGTCGGGTCTGCGTCGTGGAGGTTGAGGGCCAACGGACGCTGCAGGCCGCCTGCGCATACCCGATCACCCAGCCGATCACGGTGCTGACTCACTCACGCAAGGTGCGCCAGGCACGGCGCAACATCCTGCAGCTGCTGCTTCGCAACCACTACGGTGAGTGCTACACCTGCAAGCGCAACGGCAACTGCGAACTGCAATCGTTGGCCGAGGAGTACGGCGTTGAGACGCTGCACTTCGGTCACGTTGAGCGACCGCAGTTCGAGCCGGATCACTCCAGCCACGCGGTGTTCCGCGACATGAACAAGTGTGTACTCTGCCGGCGCTGCGTGCGCACCTGCATCGATCTGCAGGAGGTGGGAGTGCTCGAAGCGGTGGGCCGCGGAGCCGACACCAAGATCGAGACGTTCCTAGGAAAGCCGATCAACGACGTGGTCTGCATCAACTGCGGGCAGTGCATCAACCGCTGCCCGACCGGGGCGTTGACGGCCAACGACCCGACAGCTGAGATCTGGCAGGCAATCGACGATCCCAGCAAGCACGTGGTGATCCAGACGGCGCCCAGTCCGCGAGCCGGAATCGGTGAGGTCTTCGGTCTTGAGCCGGGCGTGCCGTTGACGTTCCAGATGAACACGGCGATCCGGCTGTGTGGGTTCGATGCCGTGTTCGACACGAACTTTTCTGCGGACCTGACGATCATCGAGGAAGGCACGGAGCTGATCACCCGGCTGTACAAGGCGCTCGTGGCGAAGGACAAGGACGTGGCCCTGCCGCAGTTCACCAGCTGCTCGCCGGGCTGGGTCAAGTACATCGAGCACTTCTATCCCGAGTACCTGGCACACGTTTCGTCCTGCAAGAGCCCGCAGCAGATGTTCGGCGCCGTGATCAAGACGTACTACGCGCAGGTGAAGGGCATCGACCCCAAGGACATCGTCACGGTCGCGCTGATGCCGTGCTCCGCCAAGAAGTACGAGTGCAACCGGCCTGAGATGAACGACAGTGGCTTCAAGGACATCGATTACGGTCTGACCACGCGCGAGATGGGACAGATGTTCAAGGAAGCCGGCATCGACCTGCCGGCGATGCCCAAGAGCGATTTCGACGACCCGTTCGGCACCGCCACCGGCTCGGGAGTGATTTTCGGTGCCACCGGCGGGGTGATGGAGTCGGCGCTGCGCTGTGTGATTGAATTGGTCACCGGCGAGAAGGTGGAGAAGTTCTACGAGCACGCCGACATCAGCCCGGTACGTGGTTTCGAAGGAGTCAAGTACGCTGAGATCAAGGTGCCCAAGACCGGCCCGGTGCCCGAGCTGATCGCTCACCTGGTACCGAACTGGGACTGGCTGAAGGATGCTACGCTGCGCGTTGCGGTATGCCACGGCACGGCCAACGCCAAGCGCGTGATGGAGGACATCAAGGCTGGCGGCAAGTTCAGCCAATGCCACTTCATCGAGTTCATGGCCTGCCCGGGCGGCTGTCTGGGCGGCGGTGGCCAGCCGATTCCGACAACGACGGAGATTCGTAAGGCACGGGCCAAAGCGATTTATGCGGAAGACTCCGCTTACGACGTGCGTAAGTCCCATGAGAATCCCGCTCTGCTGAAGCTGTACGAGGAGTTCTTGACGGACGGGCCTTGCGGCCACATCAGCCACAAGCTCTTGCACACGCACTACACCGCACGAGGCAAGTTCATCAGTTAGGATTAGGATGTAGTGGGGACGTGCTCGGGCTCGTCGATGGCCTATCGGTCGCTCGTTCCCGCAATCAAGCGCGGCAGCAGGAGAGGCGAGAGGTTTGCGCCAGGACTTCGTGAATCCGCCCACGGCTGGCCGGGACGTCCCCCCGGACCGGCGTACGCAGGAATTCACCGCATTTGAGCGCCGGGCGCTGTTCAACATCAACCAGCAGGTGGCCGCGGCGACCTCACTCGACGAGGCGATGGACTTCCTGTATGAGTCGATCGGCGAAATGTGCTCGCGGGATCGGATCAGCCTGCTGATCATCGACGAGGAAGAGCAGAGCGCAGCGATCCAGTGGACCCGCTGCGCGGGTGGTGAGTGCCTCCGGTTGCGGCCAGGATACTCCGTCGCATTGCCGGACGAAGTGCTGGAGCAGCCGCTGGCGAGCGGACAGGTGCTGCTGATCGGCAATATCGAGAAGCCGGGGGTCTCAATCCCGGGCGGTCACTGGCTCAACGAACTGGCCCACGAAGGTCAGCGCTCCGGGATTCTGTGTCCGCTGCACGTCAATGAGCGGGCGTTCGGCGTGCTGGTCGTGATGTCGCACCAGCCGTACAGCTTCGGCTATCACGAGCGCCAGATGCTGGAGGTGGTACGCGAGCGAGTGAGCCAGGCGCTGCTGACAGCCTTCATGATCGATGAACTGCAGGCTACCAATCGCGCGTATCTGGAGATGCTGGGCTTCGTCAGCCACGAACTGAAGAACCCACTGGCCGCCATCGTGATGGATGGCAAGCTGTTGGCCCAGGGATACGTCGGCGAACTCAGCGAGGCCCAGGAGCGGCGGGTTGGCAAGGTAGTGGCCAAGGGCCAGTACCTGCTGAGTCTGATCCGGGAGTACCTGGATCTGTCACGGATCGAGAGCGGTGAACTGACGGCTCATCCGCATCCGGACGTGGAGCTGGTGGAACATGTGATAGCGCCGGCGCTGGAGATGGTGGGAGCGCAGATCGAAGAGCGGGAGATGCGGCTGGTGCGCGTGCTGCCGGACGATTTGCGGCCGATCACCGTCGATCCGGAGTTGATGCTGATCGTGATGGTGAACTTGCTGGGCAACGCCGCCAAGTACGGGCGGGACGGTGGTGAGCTGCGGCTGACGATCGAGCAGTACGAGGAGGGACTCAAGGTCGTGGTATGGAATGAGGGGCCCGGATTCCCGCTGTCCGCCCGGTCAAGGTTGTTCCGGAAATTCTCACGCATCCAGACGCCGGAACTGATGAAGCGCAAGGGCACTGGAGTGGGGCTGTACACGGTCTGGCAGGTCGTGCGGCTGCATGGCGGCAGCGTCTGGGCGGACTCGGAAGAGGGAGCCTGGGCGGAATTCGGCTTTGAGATCCCGCAGCCCCTGGCCTGCCCCACATAGGTCCAGGCGGCGACAACGGGCCGCCGCGAGCCGGGGAGGGATGGCGTTTCGCTGCGCCACCCAGGTTGCGCCACCAGGTTGACGCGTGAAGGAGTGCGCGCGCGAAGGAGCAGGAACAATGAGTGTCGCGAATGCAGTAACGTGGATTGACGAAGCCGCGGTGTGGAATGTACTTGAGCAGTCGCAGCGGCACGATGCCGCACGAGTCAAGGAGATTCTGGCTAAGGCTCGCGAGTTGAAGGGGATTACTGCCGCAGAGATGGCGGTGCTGATGCAGGTCAGCGACCCCGACCTGCTGGGCGAGATGTTCGCGACGGCGCGGTACATCAAGGACGAGATCTACGGCCCGCGCCTGGTGCTGTTCGCACCGCTGTACGTGAGCAATCTGTGCTGCAACGAATGCCTGTACTGCGCCTTCCGGGTCCGCAACAAGGAGGTGGTCCGCCGGGCGCTGTCGATGGAAGAGATTGCCAACGAGACGCGCATCCTTGTGGAGCAGGGCCACAAGCGGATTCTGCTGGTGGCGGGCGAGGCCTATCCGAAGCAGGGCTTCCAGTATGTGCTGGATGCAATTGACACCATCTACAAGACGAAGTCCGGCAACGGTGAAATCCGGCGGCTGAACGTCAACATTGCTCCGCTGCAGGTTGAGGAGTTCCGCCAGCTGAAGGCTGCCCAGATCGGCACCTACCAGCTGTTCCAGGAAACCTATCACCGCGAGACCTATCACAGCGTGCACGTCGCCGGGCCGAAGACCGACTTCGACTGGCGGATCACGGCGATGGACCGCGCGCAGGAGGCCGGCATCGACGACGTGGGGATCGGGGTGCTGTTTGGCTTGTTCGACTGGCGCTACGAGCTGCTGGCGCTGATGCAGCACATCGCCCATCTGGAGCAGCGCTGGGGCGTGGGGCCCCACACCATCAGCGTGCCGCGGCTGGAGCCCGCCACAGGTTCAGACATCGCCACTCACCCGCCCCAGGCGGTCAGCGACATCGACTTTCGCAAGATCGTCGCGCTGCTGCGAATCACAATTCCCTATACGGGCATCATCATGAGTACGCGCGAGAGCCGGGACATCCGCGCCGAGACGTTCGCGCTGGGCGTCAGCCAGATCAGCGCGGGCAGCCGCACCAACCCGGGGGGCTATGCCGAGGGGGAGCCGGTGCACGAGGAAGACACCGGACAGTTCAGCCTCGGGGACCACCGCCCGCTGGACGAAGTGATTCGGGACGTGGCCGAGCTGGGGTTTATCCCCAGCTTCTGCACGGCATGCTACCGCCTGGGGCGGACCGGTGAGGACTTCATGGACCTGGCCAAGCCGGGGCTGATCAAGTCGCATTGCGGCTGCAACGCGCTGAGCACCTTCATGGAGTACCTGGAGGACTACGCCTCGCCGGAAACGCGCGCAGCCGGCGACAAGGCGATGGCGCAACACCTGGCCGAGCTTGACCCCGACAATCGGGCGAGAGCGACCAGGATGATCGAGAAGGTCCGAGCCGGTAAGCGCGACGTGTACGTGTAACCCGCGAGCGGAAGCAAGGGCTACAATCGGCTGGTCACTATTCTGCAAGGGGCGTGAGCCATGACAGAGAGTCGCCGCACTGAGAAGGACATGCTTGGTGAAGTGGAGGTCCCGGCGGACGCCCTCTACGGCGTGCATACGGCGCGGGCGCTGGTGAACTTCCCGATCAGCGGCCGCCTGCCCCATCCGGAACTGGTGCACGCCTACGGTTTCGTCAAACTCGCCTGCGCCCGAACCAACCGGGCGCTGGGGCGCTGGGCGGACGATCCGGCCAAGGCCGATGCCATCGAGCGGGCCTGCGAGGAACTGAGCCGCGGCGAACTGGACCAGCACGTGGTGGTGGACGCCATGCAGGGCGGCGCGGGGACCAGCAAGAACATGAACGTCAACGAGGTGCTGGCCAATCGCGCCCTGCAGATCCTCGGTGAGCCGCTGGGCAACTACGAACGGGTTTCGCCGCTGGATGACATCAACCTGCATCAGTCGACGAACGATACCTATCCGACCGCGCTCAAGCTGGCCGCCGTGCGGCTGCTGCGCGAACTTGAGGATGAGGTGATCGCGCTGCAGGAGGCGTTCCAGGACAAGGAACGGGAGTTCGCGCACGTCGTGAAAATCGGGCGGACGCAGCTGCAGGACGCGGTGCCCACGACGCTGGGGCGCGAGATGGGCGCCTATGCCGAGGCCCTCAGCCGCGACCGCTGGCGGATTTACAAGTGCGAGGAGCGCCTGCGCGTGGTCAACCTCGGTGGCACGGCGATCGGCACCGGACTGGCTGCGCCCCGGCAGTACATGTTCCGCGTTGTCGAGACGCTGCGCGATCTGACCGGTATCGGCTTCGCCCGCGCCGAGAACCTCGTCGAGTCGACGCAGAACGCGGACGTGTTCGTTGAGGTCAGCGGCATCCTGAAGGCCAGTGCCAGCGGCCTGCTCAAGCTCTGCACGGACCTCAGACTGATGAGCAGCGGGCCGGAGGCGGGCTTCGGCGAGATCCGGCTGCCGCAGCGCCAGGCCGGCTCCAGCATCATGCCCGGCAAGGTCAATCCGGTGATCCCGGAGGCGGTGACGCAGGTGGCGATGCTGGTGATGGCTTACGATCAGGCGATCGCGCTCGCCTGCGGCCTGGGCAACCTGGAGCTGAATCCGTTCCTGCCGCTCGTGGCGAACTGCCTGCTGGACAGCATCCACCTGATGACGCAGGCACTGGAGGTGCTGCGCAGGCACTGCGTGGAAGGTATTGAGGCCGATGAAGAGCGCTGCCGGCAATACGTGCTCAGTTCGACGGCGCTGGTGACGGCGCTGGTGCCGGTACTGGGCTATGAGCGGGCCAGTGCGGTGGCGAAGCAGGCCAAGGCGACGGGTTTGACGATACGGGAGGTAGTGCTGGAGCAGGGACTGCTGAGCGAGAAGGAGTTCGAGGAGCTGATCAGTCCGGAGGCGGTGATGCGGCTGGGATCGATGCAGCACGGCCGCGACCCCGCGGCACTACCGACCGTTGAGGAGGGCGATGAGAAGGGCACCTAGAGGCTTGCGGCTGCACATCGGCTTGTTCGGCCGGCGCAACGTCGGCAAGTCCAGCCTGCTCAACGCGATCACCCGGCAGCGGGTCAGCATCGTCAGCGATACTGCCGGCACGACGACTGATCCGGTTGAAAAGCCGATGGAGCTGCTGCCGCTTGGTCCGGTGCTGTTCATCGACACCGCGGGGATCGACGACGAGGGTGCGCTGGGCGCGGAGCGGGTCAAGCGGACCGCCCAGGTCCTGGATCGTACAGACCTCGGCGTGATAGTGGTTGCGGGTGAGTGGGGAGAGTTCGAGGAGCAGCTAATCGCGGACTTCACCGCGCGCAACGTCCCGGTGGTGGTTGTCTTCAACAAGAGCGATCTGGCGGAGCCCCCGGTGCAGGCGGCAGCCAGGCTTGAACGGCTGGGCATCGCGAGCATCCGGACGGTGGCGACGGCCGGGGAGGTCGTGGACCAGTTCCGCCACGCCTTGCTGGCACATGCCCCTGAGGAGTTCATCAGCAACCCGGCGATCCTGGGCGACCTGGTGGGAGCCGGCGAGCTGGCGGTGCTGGTGGTGCCGATCGACAAGGAAGCTCCCAAGGGACGATTGATCCTGCCCCAGGTGCAGGCGATCCGCGATCTGCTGGACAGCGACGCGATGGCGATGGTGGTGAAGGAACGCGAGCTGCGCGCGGCGCTGGCCCGCCTGGCGACTCCTCCCAAGCTGGTGGTGACCGACAGCCAGGCGTTCCTGAAGGTCGTCGCCGACGTCCCGCGCGAGGTGCCGCTGACCAGCTTCAGCATCCTGTTCAGCCGGTTCAAAGGCGACCTGCTGACGCAGGTGGAGGGCACGCTTGCCATTGAGGATCTGCGGGCCGGCGACCGCGTGCTGGTGGCCGAGTCCTGTAGCCACCACCCGATCAGCGACGATATCGGGCGCGTGAAGATCCCGCGCTGGCTGACTCAATACGTCGGCGGAAAACTGGAATTCGATACGGTCCAGGGGCACGACTTCCCACAGGACTTAACACGATACAGGCTGGTAGTTCACTGCGGCGCCTGTGTCACCAATCGGCGCGAGGTGCTGAGCCGGATCATGCGCTGCCGCGAGCAGGGCGTACCGATCACCAACTACGGTCTGACGATCAGCTACAGCCTGGGCATCTTCGAGCGGGCGCTGGAGCCCTTCCCGGCGGCGCTGGAACTGGTGCAGGAGCGCGCCAGGGCGGGGTCACGATGAGTGCTGTGGAGCCTCGGCGAATCAGCCGCGATGAGATTCTCGATTGGCTGCGGGAGAATAAGTCCGCGCGCCTGGATGAGCTCTGGCGGCAGGCGGATGAAGTGCGGCGGCAGCAGGTCGGCGACGCGGTGCACCTGCGCGGACTGATCGAGATCGGCAACCACTGCACGCGCCAGTGCGCCTACTGCGGACTGCGCGCACCTAATACGGGCGTCGAGCGCTACCGGATGACCGAGGATGAGATACTCAGCAGCGCCCGGGACGCGCAGCGCTACGGGTACGGCACAGTGGTAATGCAGTCCGGGGAGGACTATGGGTTTACCGCCGAATGGATCGCCGGCGTGGTGCGGCGAGTCAAGCGGGAAGCCGGCCTGGCCGTCACGCTTAGCTTCGGCGAGCGGCCGGACGAAGACCTGGCGCTCTGGCGGGAAGCCGGGGCCGACCGCTATCTGCTGCGCTTTGAGACGAGCGATCCGCAGCTGTATGCGCTGATCCATCCCTCGCGCGACGGGCGCCCAAGCCGTCCCGAGGATCGGCTGGACAAGCTGGGGGTGCTGCGGGACCTGGGCTACGAGACCGGCAGCGGCGTGATGATTGGCATCCCCGGCCAGACATATGAGAGTCTGGCGGATGACATCGCGCTGTTCGGGGACCTAGACCTGGACATGGTGGGCGTGGGGCCGTACATCATGCATCCGGACACACCGCTGGGCCGCGGCGAGGTTCAGTTGCCGGACGCAGGTGAGCGGCAGGTGCCAAGCTCGGAGCTGATGGGCTACAAGGTGGTGGCGCTGACGCGGCTCACCTGCCCGGAGGCCAACATTCCGTCGACGACGGCGCTGGCCACGCTCAACTACGAGCAGGGCCGCGAGCTGGGACTGATGCGCGGCGCCAACGTGGTGATGCCGAACATCACGCCGGCCGCCTATCGTTACCTGTACCAGATCTACCCGGCCAAGGCCTGCATCCAGGAGAGCG
>Ga0180434_10005633_pt1 | contig 14694 bp, 8 predicted proteins | sample SS_ome_7_FD_132453 | JGI IMG/M metagenome (GOLD analysis project Ga0180434, IMG submission 132453) | Hypersaline lake sediment archaeal communities from the Salton Sea, California, USA - SS_1_D_2 metaG | ecosystem: Environmental > Aquatic > Non-marine Saline and Alkaline > Hypersaline > Sediment... | reverse complement strand
TATGACGCCCATCAGGGAGGTGTTACAGCAGTCCATTTTGAGACCGGGTAGTAGTTTTTCGGTCATAGTGTGTAGCCATGCTGTCCGGGGTTTATTTTTCTTGGGGTGGCTCTCGCCTTTTTTTTCCGGCGAAGCCCGATCGCGGAGAGCGTTAGAAGCAGGGCAGTGGCATTGCAGAATATAAGCGAAACCTCCTTAATAGGGAACCAAAGGGAGTTCGAATGGGCTGCCTTCAGGGGGAGCCAATCCGACGAGTACTGGTATTCCGCCGGGTAGGCTGAGTGACAAAACTCGGGCCAGTAGGCCTCGGCTGGGAACTTTCCCCCCATGGTGAGGCAGTAGAGCATGGTCTCGGGGTGGCTGTTGCCGTTGAGCTCGCATACCCACTCCGAGGTGCCATCCCCATCGACATCTCCCCACCATCCCCCGCTTTCCTGTCTGCGGTTTCGGGCGATTAATTCGTTTACGTAGTAGCCCTCGAGCTCCCCGGTTGCCCCATCAGTCACCACGGGGAAGGGTGCCAGCCAGAGGACCTCCTGCTCGTCATCGCCGTCGATATCCGCGATGAGCTGGTAGGAGGACCAGTGATTTGGCTGTGCTCCTGATGGGATAATGCCATCCTCGCTCCACCGGGAGAAGTTAATCATCCACATGGTGGTGGGTTCTGGGAGCTCCATTTTGACGGCGAAGGCCGCACTGCCGCCCATGATCACCAGTTCTGTCGAGCCATCCCCGTCCAAATCGCCCATAGGATGGCAGTTCCTTATGTTGCCGCCCTCCACGGGGTAGGTCCACCTGGCCAGCTCTGTGCCGAAATAGCTGATGACGAAGACGGCGCTGGAGGGGGCGTCGCTCCAGGTTATGACCTCGTATTCCGTATCCCCATCGATATCGGTTACCATCACTGGGTTTCTCGGCTGGTTTGATCCCGTATCAAATCTCCACTCCTCCTCACCGGTGTGGGCCGACACGCAGTAGGTGTAGTAGTCACCGCTGGCCCACAGCACCTCGAATGACCCGTCCCTATCCACGTCGGCTATTGTGGGATGGGAGCTGCCCCCACTTGCCTGTGCTGTCCAGACGAGCTCACCCTCGTGGTTGACGCGATGAATGCTTGTCCAGGTAAGCATGAAGAACTCGACGAATCCATCCCCGTCGACGTCGTAGGCCTGGGGTGGGCCGTACAAGCCCGCCCTCTCGGGCTCGTCCCACGTCCACATCGCCGATCCCTCCGGGTTTAGGACGTGGAGCCTGCCACTCCTGTCGGAGAAGGCCAGCTCATGGATCCCATCTTTGTCAACGTCCACCAGGGATACTTTACTTATCGGGTCATCGGTAAGCCCGTCCTCGTCCATGGGAGGGTATATCCACTTGAAGGTCCCGTCGCCCTCTATGCACCACAGCCTCTTTGAATGGCCCCTGCGTGTGCCGAATAGGAGCTCTGCTGCACCATCGGTGTTCAGGTCCCAGGTGGTTATACAGCCTTGGTGCCCGGCACCAAAGGTTATACCCGGGAACTGGTCGCTGATGTTGAAGGTCCACTCCAGCTCGAGCCCCATGCTCTCCTCCTTGGCATAGCATATGCCCGAAAGGAGGAAACAGGTTACCAGTACCGATGAAATTATGACCGTGCTTTTTCCCAAGACCCAACCCCCCTGAGAAGGGTTAAGAGCGCTGTAAAAGCGAAAAGGAATAGGGAGCCCTCTAGGACGTTTATCTCGGTTGGGAAATGGCCCGAGTTCGAGTAGCTCGCCTTCAGCAGCAGCCAGTCCTGCTGGGCCTGGTATTCCGCTGGGTAGGCGCAGTGGTAGTACTCGGGCCAGTAAGCCTCTGTAGGGAATTTACCGTCCATGCTGAGGCAGTAGAGCATGGTCTCGGGGTGGCTGTTGCCGTTGAGCTCGCATACCCACTCCGAGGTGCCATCCCCATCCACGTCCCCCCACCATCCCCCGCTTTCCTGCCTCCGGTTCCGGGCGATGTATTCATTTACGTAATAGCCCTCGAGGTTTCCCGTTGCCGCGTCCGTGACTATTGGGTAGGGGGTCAGCCAGAGGACCTCCTGCTCGTCATCGCCGTCGATATCCGCGATGAGCTGGTAGGATGACCAGTGATTTGGCTGTGCACCTTCAGTGAGAAACCCATCAACGCTCCACTGGGAGAAGTTCACCTCCCACTTGGTGACGGGCGGGTTCTTGCCTATATCGATCCCGAATACGGCATCGCCGCTCATGATTGCCATGTCCATCGAGCCGTCGCCGTCCAGATCCCCCATCGCCTGGCCCATCCTGATGTTGACACCCTCTCGCGGGTGTGTCCACCTTGCGATCTCCGTCCCGTAGAAACTGACGATAAATACGCAACTCGCGGGGGCATCCGTCCAGGAAATTATCTCGTACTCGCCGTCGCCGTTAACATCGTAAACGTAGACCTGGCAGTTGTGGGCATTGCCCCCCATGTCGAACCTCCATTTCTGCTTCCCGGTCTCCGCGTGGAGGCAGTATATGTTGAAATCCTGACTGGCAAAAAGAACCTCGTATTTCCCGTTCCGGTCGATATCGACTATCGTGGGGTGCCCCTGGTTCCCACTTCCGGACTGGTCGGAGGTCCATACCAGCCCCCCCGCGTGGCTAACCCTGTGGATGAACCCGTCGTTTGTGTTGAGGAAGAACTCGACGTTACCATCCTCATCCACGTCCAGGGCCTGGGGGGCGCCGTGCATGTTCTGTCTGTTGGGCTCATCCCACGTCCACATGATCGATCCATCCGGGTTCAGGACGTGGAGCCTTGCTCCCCTGCCGGCCAGCACCATCTCGTATGTACCATCCCCGTTGACATCGATTATCGAGACCTTGGTGGTGGGATCTCCCGGTAGAGCGTCCTCCTCAATGGGGGGATAGGTCCACTTGAAGATCCCGTGCCCCTCGATGCACCACAGCCTCTTGGAGTGGCCGCGACGCGTGCCCCAGAGCACCTCGTTTACCCCATCACCATCCAAATCCCATACCGTGGGCGGTCCCATGTGCCCGGCACCAAAGGAAAGACCGGGGAACTGTGCACTCGTGTTGAAAACCCACTCCAGCTCGAGACCCATCTTCTCCTCCATCGCCCATCCAACAGAAAGCCCGACGACGATCTGGAGGGTCAGGAGGTACAGGGGAAGGTTTTTTCCCAATCGATCCCCTCCAACAGCTTCTATTAGGGTCTCCTGACAGATATACCTTTCTCCCGCATGTGAAGGTCGCAATATTCCCCGGAAATTGGGCGAAACCAAGATATCAGCTCCCGGAAAGGCGATGAAGGGAGAGAGGACATGCTGTGCGGGAAAAGGGGAGTCCACATCGTAACAGCGGGGCTCCTGTCATTCCTGGTCGTGGTGAGCATCAGCATCGCCACCTATTATCTGGTCTCGACCGAGATCGAGAGGACCAAGCAGGGGAACAACGTCGACCTCCTGCGGAACTCGATGCTGACGCTATACTCCAGGACCAAGGGCATCCTCGCCGAGAGAGAGGGTCACCTCGAGACCTTCTCCCTGTCCATACCGGCGGGAACGCTGCGAATTGAGCCCGTTATGGACCTGGTGAACCTGACCGTCGTAACCGATCGTCCCTACAATCCCGGTGGCACGGATTACCTGAACGTCACGGAACTGCCCGGGGGAGGGATTGCGATGACCATGAGTCTGCCCGCGGATGCTGTGACACAGAACACGATGGTGGGCGAGGGACTTTACACGGTCAGCCTGGTTTTGGAGTCGGTGAAAAACCTGGTCATTGACAACTGGACCCTCAACACGAACGGCTCCGCCCCGACCGGCGTTTCAACTGTCTCCGGGAACTGGTACTCGTCCGTCCTGACAGAGTCACCGCATGGGGTGGACCTGAACGGAGACGGGGACGGGGGAGACCTCTGGTACATCTACGTCTCCGACCCCGGTGAGGAGTACGTCTTCGACACCGCCGTTTTGCACGACTCTCTGGGCAACCCCCTGGAAACCGTCCTGGAGGGGGATACCTTCAGGCTGGGCGTGCGGCCACTTGCGGTGACGACCGTCAGGGAGCGCAAAGTGGTATTTCGGTACATGAGGGTGAGGATCACGGTCGAATGACCCCGGTTTGCCACGTTGTGAACCCCACAACGAAACGGACAGCGCCCTATATTCGATTCTAATATCCGGGCGGTGAATTATTGGTGGGGCGAGGTGCGATTGAGGTTACTGCTCGTGTCATTACTGGTCGTAGTGGCCTGCATGCTGCCCCCCGTGACCGGGACCGTGGCGACCGGATCGCCGGATCTTCCCAGATCAGGCATTTCATTTGGCGATGCCTTCCTCGCGCCGGACGTCTTCACATACCACCCGGGAATTCCCCTACTGGGAGGGCCTTCCCAGGGACCCCAGCCCGGGTATCTCGAGACAAGCGAGTTCATGGTCGGGAGCTGCTCCGTGGGCGTGATACTGGTGGAGAGCGACGGCTCGATCGACCTGTCCACGGAGGACTGGGACCCGGCCGAGGAGCAGAGGGTCCATGACGAGGTCGAGGACGCCCTCCAGTGGTGGGAGGGAAGGAACCAGGACGCGGACCTGAGCTTCGACGTAGACTACCACTACGGGGTGCCCGTGGGCTACGAGCCGATAAGCCGTCCCCAGTCAAGCGAGGGCCTATGGATCAGGCAGGCGATGGCACACCTGGGGTACGGGTCGGGCATGACCTTCCAGCGCGTCCGTAACTACCTGCAGGACCTCAGAGAACTCAAGGGCACCGACTGGGCTTTCGTGATCTTCGTTGTGGACAGCTCGAATGACCCCGACGGTTGCTTCAGCGACGGGTACTTCGCCTACGCATACCTCGGGGGCCCCTTCTCGGTTTTGACCTATGATAACGCGAACTGGGGAATATCGAGGATGAACAGGGTATGCGCCCACGAGGTCGGCCACATCTTCTACGCAACCGACGAGTACGACGGGGAGACGGAGTACTCCGGGTACCTCAACCTCCCCGATATCGATGACTCGGGGTGCCTGATGGATAACTGCGTGCTTTCCCTATCAACGGGCACCTGGGGTCAGATAGGGTGGAGGGACCTGGACGGTGACGGCATACCTGACGTCGTGGACACGCCACCCGAGACCAGCCTCACGGTCCACTATTCCGAGCCGACCGAGGATGGCACCCTTTACTACACCGGCTCGACATCCGAGTTACCGCGACCAAACGAAAACACCTTCGGTTCCGGGAGGGACATCACCATTAACCACATCACCGCCGTGGAATTCAGGGTCGACTCGGGCCCCTGGTTCCCGGCATCGCCCTCGGACGGTGCCTTCGACGAGCTCGGCGAGGAATTCCACTTCACCACCCCCGATCTACCCCCCGGGGTCCACACGGTGAGCGTCAGGTCAAGGGATTCTGCGGGGAGCGTCGATCCCACCCCGGCACTTGACGAGGTATACATAGCCTCCTATGGCTATGAGATCGGAGTATCCCCCTCCTCCATTACAGTTGGGCAGGGGGGGAACGCGTCCTTCGAGGTGATGGTTAGCCCGACGGAACTCTCGGGGCAGCTGGTCGAGCTCCATCTATCTGGACTGCCCGGGGACTCTGGCAGCTACGCCTTCACGCCCAGGACGGGGAACTGCCCGTTCTCCTCCAGCCTCCAGATCATCCTGGAACCGAATTCCCCGACGGGTTCCCTCGGCCTCGTTGTCGAGGGAAAAGGTAGTTCTCAGGACTCTTACTCCAACGCCTTCACCCTTGAAGTCGTCGACGACAGGCCACCCACCTCCACCGTGAACCCCCTTCCAGTCAGCATGCTGAACTCCAGCTTCGATGTAACCTGGGGAGGCTATGACAACCCGGGAGGTTCCGGCATAGATCATTTCGATGTCCAGTACAGGGAGGACGACGGGCCATGGACAGACTGGCTGGTCGGGACCGACCTGGGCTCATCCATCTTCGCCGGCGAGATGGGAAAGACCTACGGCTTCCGGTGCAGGTCGGTGGACGTGGCGGGCAACGTGGAGGATTACCCGGAGGACGGGGATGCTTTCACCACCCTGGGAATCCCCGTGAAAATTGAGACGCCCTACCCGGGATCACGGGCGCGGATCGGCGAGGAGTGGCACCCCGCAAACCAGAGCGGCTGCATTGAAGTCGCCATCCTCCCGGGGGTCCACGAGCTGGTGATAGAGTCGCCGACCTTTCCCAGGGATGGGGCAATCGCGTACTTCCAGGAGTGGGGTGACGGTAATACCAGTAACCCGAGGACGATAATGGTACAGGAGGTAACGGTACTCAAGGTAAAGTTCACCGAGGAGTACGAGCTGGAGGTCGTGAGCCCGGTCGGGAGCCCGCTAGGATCGGGCTGGTACCCCTGCGGAACCAACGTGACCTTCTCCGTGCTTCCAATCGCCGACCACGGGAACGGGACCCGCGACAGGTTCACAGGCTGGGCCGGCGGGGTGTCCTCCAACTCCCCGGAGTCCTGGGTAGTCATGACCTGCGAGTGCCAGGTGGTTGCCGGCTGGACCAGGGAGTACCGGCTCGAGGCCACCAGCCCCTACGGAAACCCCCGGGGTTCTGGCTGGTACGGCGGGGGGACGGATGTGCACTTCATCGTCGACGAGATGGCGGACCACGGAAACGGAACACGCAGGTGCTTCAGGTACTGGTCAGGGGACACATACACCGAGTTCCGGGTGGGGAGCATAACCGTGGATGGCCCGACGATGGTGGTGGCCGTGTGGGGAACCCAGCACCGTCTTGCGGTGGGTGACGGGCTCGGGACCACCGAGTGTTCCTGGCACGAGGAATGGAGCGGGGCGGCCATCTCCGTCCAGCCCTCCCGGGTTTTTGGAAACGGGACGAGGTTGACCTTCGACTCGTGGGCCGGTGACTTGATCTCCGACCGCAGAGATGATGTGGTACTGATGAATTCCCCCAAGGAGATAGAGGCAACCTGGCGAAGGCAGCACCTGGTGATCGTCAACAGCCCCTGGGGAGATCCCCCCGAAGGAGGCTGGATCGACTCGGGAACTCTCTACACAGCTAGCGTTAATTCCACCTGGAACCAGGGTAACTGGACGCGGCGGCGGTTCGCCGGGTGGGTGGGCGATCTCGAATCCTCGAGCCCTGAGATCATGATTTCGGTAGACAGACCACTTAACCTGTCAGCGACATGGAACAAGGAGTACCTCCTGGTTATCGATAGCCCCTACTCGAGCCCGGTGGGGGGCGGATGGTACCCCGAGGGAGGTGTGGCAACCGTCGGTATTGAGGGAATCCATGACTGTAAAAACGGTACCAGGAGGGTTTTCCTGGGGTGGAAGGGGGGCGAGCCCGACGAGGAGGGTAGAGTTGAGATAAACGGTCCCCTGCTACTCGAGTCGACCTGGCTTGACGAGCACTACCTTGATGTCGTCTCTGAACGGGGAAGCCCGTACGGAAAGGGCTGGTACCCCGAAGGGGGGATGGCAAGCTTTGGAGTAACGGTGCCCAACGTCACCCGGGGTGACACCCTTTACATCTTCGAGGGCTGGACCGGTGGCGAGGACCCCGGCGCCCCGGAGACGGAGATCGCCCTGGACTGTCCCCGGGTGGTGGAAGCAGGCTGGGAGACCTGGTACCTACTGGAACTCGATAGCACCTTCTCCACCCCGGCAGGCGGGGGATGGTACCCCGTTGGATCCGTTGCCCGCGTTGGAATAGAGACACCCCTGGATCTCGGGAACCAGACGAGGATCGTCTGCGACGGTTGGATCGGGAACCCAATAGGCGTCGAACCGATAGGTACTCTGGAGATGAGCTGCCCCAGGCACCTCAAGGCGGAGTGGCACAGGGAATACTACCTGAATGTCTCAACCACACGCGGCACAATAGAGGGGGGCGGGTGGATCACTGGACCCAGCAATACAACCGTGATGGTCGAGCAGGTGGTGGACTATCGTAACGGGTCAAGGTACGTCTTCGCCGGATGGGAGGGAGATGCCTTGGGGGAGGAGCCCCTGCTGGTGCTCCTGCTGGATTCACCAAAGGAGGTGCGTGCGTCCTGGGAGAGGGAGTGCCTTGTTTCTATGGTCTTCACCGATGCCGAGGGGAGAGAGCTCTCCCCTGATTCTGGGTGGGTAATTTCCCCGGGTGGAGATGACATCCCCGTGGATTCCGCCGGGACGTGGCTGCCCAGCGGGACATTGTACATGGGAGGGGTGATCTGTTTTGGGTGCGATGTATCTCCCCGTGGGCTGGAGCTTGATGTGGAGATGCCCGGGAATAGGGTAATCGAGTGCCGGGTTAGGGATCTCAGGCTGAGACTGGTGGACATCCTGGGCCTACCCATCAAGGGGGCGAAACTCAGCATCGAACTGCCGGAAGGGAGAACGGTATCGGGCACGACTGACAGGTATGGGGGTTGTACCCTAACCATGGTACCGGAGGGGGAATTTGGCGTCGGTGTCGAGTTAATGGGTATGGTCTCAAGGAGGGAAATTCCCGTAACCGGGACTATTCAGATAATTACACCCCTCACGGCGGCAACGGCAGGTTTCCTGATCCTGTCAATAATTGCGGTTTCCCTGCATTCCCTAAGGAAAAGGCTTCGATAGTCCTTACTGGCAATCCTTTTTATATGGGTCAAAACTGATCTCGGAAATTAACCTCAACAGGGATAAAATCGACCTCGGAATCCGTTAACTCGAGAAACGTAATTTTTAACAATACTGACCATGGTTGCCATGGTAATAATCATCGTCCTGATAGTAGCGGATCAGATGGTCTGGACTCATTCGGTAGCTGTCGACCTGTAAATTATGCTACCTTACGCGCCTCCGCCCGTGCTAGACCGGCAAACCTCGAGAGGAGATCAAATCCTGGTTCCCTCATTTCATTGACCAATCCCCCGACCTTGACCCTTCGGCCCTGCATCGAGATGAATGCCCGAGGTCTGCCGTCGCCCATTAGACAGGGTGACTCATCAAGCTCGATGGTCAGCCGGTCACCCTTGCTGGACACCTCGAGAGATGTCAATACCTTCCCGGGCAGAAGGTTCCCTATTCTAGCTGCGAGTTCCTCGGCGGGCTCCTCCTACCCGAGGATGACCACCTCCGAGCGGGAGAGCTCCTCCAGAAGTTCCGCAGGCTCCTCGATCAGGCAAAGGGCGCCCAGATCGGGTGTTGGGAAGTTAGCCAGGGCGCCCAGCATCACGGACCTCAACTGCCAGTCCTGGCCAGGCTCACTCTCCCCGACGGCGAAGGAGAATCCGCAGACACCATCGGCCCCCGCCCTCCTGGCGGCCGTGATTGCCCGGATGAACTGGCTTGGCTTGGCCATGAAGTCCCTCATTGGGAGGAATACCACCCTCCCGGGGTTATCCCTCTTCCAGCTCCTCACCATGTACTCGACCTGGCCGTAGTCCACGCCGTAGTAGAAGGGGAAGACCGTCAGGTTCCTCCCCAGCTTCTTGACCTCTCCCATGAAGGCCTCGTGCTGGTCCAGGGGATCCACGTTGGCGACGATGGGGGTCGGGGTGTAGAACCAGATCCCGCCACTTTTATTGATGGTACGGACATCTCGGAGCACGCCCCTCCACTTGTCGGCGAAAAGGGAGGATAGATGGGCGGCCTTCTCATCTAGGGTGGCCAGGGAGGCGTCCTTTCCGAACCGCGCACTGAAACCATCCAGGGAACTGAAGGGGTACCAGTAGTAGTGGTCCTCGTCCTGCCCGAACGAGTCGGGAAGCCCGTCCTTCCCGAGATCAATTCCCTTCAGGGGCTCGAAGGAGGGGGGATTATCAAAGCCGCCCCTGCCCTGGAGGAGGGCCTCCATGCCGAGGGAATGGGCCCTAGAGCACATCAGCCGGACGTGGTCGGGGTCATCCAGGTGCCAGATTATCATGTTACATCCCCATTTCGAGAGGGTATCCAGATCTTCCAGGGAGCGTGGGAAGGTCGCCCTCAGGTTGAGACCCCTGGCCTTTGGGACATCGAGGCGGTCGATAACGTCCTCAATTGAGGTCGGTGTGTAGGTCTCCACAGGTGTCGACCTGAAGAGCTCGGGGATTATGGTCCTGTAGGTTAGGTCCAAGGGATCTGGAGCCTCGGGGCACCCGGAAACCCGCCCGGGAGGATTTCGCAGCACCCTGATCATGCAGTCGAAAGAGCAATCCTCACCAGGGCCAAGATCGACCTCGGGGCCTGAGAATTCAGCCCTCCAGCCGTTGATGCCGGGGTCAATCCCGTATGAAAGCCCGCATCCCTCCCCCGGTATGAACTCGAACCCCCTCTCCATTCCCTTGGAAAAGGCGTAGAACGCATCGGCGTCGTCGGAACCACGAGCAGGCCGGTACGAAACTCCCCTCCCATCACCGAAATCCGACCAGTTGAAGAACTGTTCATAGGCGATCTTCGAACTCAGGCCCTCGACGTGGCTTTCCCCGTTGATGGTTCTGGCGGTAAATCCGATGAATGGTTCGCCATCGGGGATTGATGCGTAGTGTTCCATGTGTATGGGGGATTTTGATCCCTCGTTTGTGACCTTGATAACCGTCCAGCCCCTTTCACTTGCCACCTTGAAACTGGCCCATGGAGGCGTTTCGTTGGAGAAGTTATGGGAATAGGTGGCGTCTCCGGTCCTGAGAATCAGGTCTTTTTTCTCCCCTCCCTTGGAGTAGAGTACCTCTGCCTGATGGGCGATTTCAGCGGGTGGGGATGAAATTGAGAGAAAGCTGGTTACCGGCCAGTAGGGAAGCACGTAGTTCCCCAAAACCCTCCCGGTCACCAACGTGAACCGGAACCGGTAGTTCCCGTTCTGGATATCCAGAACCCGGTAGGTCGGCCTGCCCATAATCGAACCGGGACAGCCCCACCAGTTTACCTTGTAGGTCTGCAGCCTGCTCTTCATCTCGATGTCCTCGTCCTACCCCCTGAGCATGGCCTTATAAAATGTCCACCGGGCTTTTCACACGAAGGTGTCAACCCTAGTGGTCTCGACAGTTCGGTACATCCTCCTCCTGACCATCAGCGTCCAGAGAAACACGGCTGCAAGCATGGATGTGGCGGTTACCGCGAGCCACTCGAGGAGGAATACCCAGAAAAGGGCAGCGTCCTTTAGTTCCACGGCCCTCTTCCCAATCCCGTTGACGGCCAGGGTCACCCCCTCCATCTCCCCGATCACTGCGCCGTAATCCTGCTCCAGGTAGTAGTCGAGGGCTGAGCCGACGTCGGCGTCCAGGTCGGCCAGGGATCGGGACAGGGCCATCGTGTTCGCGCCGAAGAGGTCTGCCCACTCCAGCATGGAGATGACCAGAAGCTTCTGTGACATGAACGAGGAAATCCGCCCTCTCGCCTCCCGTCTTGCCATTATATCGCCGATCAGGGGCTTGTCCAGGGAGTAGAGAACTAGGTTAGTCATCAGGTCAATGCCGTAGGGATTTTTCCCGCGACTCTCCGGCGCGATGCCCCACCAGTAGACGTCGAACTCGTCCGCCAGGGCCCATGAGATCCCGGAACCCGGCTGGATATTCCAGGATGTTAACCAGGCCGTGCCAGAAACGCTGATGTCTGCCCAGACCACGGCACCCTGACGGGGCTCCATGCCGGCATATGCATCTCCCACCACGTTCTCCATCCCAAGTGACACGAAGGGTGTGAAGACCGCCTCCCTGTCATCCCGGAATTTTACCCGCCACGGGCGGTGGTAGTAGCCCTCGAGTGGAACCGTGGAAATCGGGAGGGTCTGGAAGACCGAGGCGACGTACCAGCTCTCCGACCCGTGGGAGAGGGCCCAGAAGGATGGCATGCCGTCCTCAACGCAAACGTGCTCCAGGTCCGCGAACTGCCTGGTCGTGAAGTGGTCGATGCGGGGATCGTAGAAGAAGACGAAGTCGTAATTCTCGGAGAATATCTCCCTTGAGCGGGGGTAGTAAAGCCGGTCCATCTTGCGCCTCTCATCAACCATCAGCCCAGACGGCTGCCAGTCAGCGACGTAGGTGAAGAGCGGGTCCTCGGAGAAGTAGTGGGGGAGTGGGCACTGGCCGGGGGACACGGAACCGATCAGGAAGCACGATATCCTCCCGTCGCCAAGTCCTTGGGAGGGGATTGTGATTTGAAGGACCAGGAGGAGGAAAACCAGTCCAATGCCATCCTCCCTCAACTTCATATACCCATGAATTATTGTGCATTTATTAAAACCATTTTGATAATCATGGGGATATAGTTTTCCACAGTTCCACAACGTATTTTGTGATGTCGCCGGTTGTGGACCGTTCTAGAAGAGTGGTAATACCGAAGCGAGTTGTAGAATCGCTGGATGTTGGTCATTTTTATGCGGAGTTTCCTTCCGACTGGTATCTTGCAGATTCTTAGGTACATAGTTCCTTGGCACTGTATGAATAAAGGTTCTTGTAATGCGCTTGACCTGTCGATTTCTGACAGGTTCCTCAGGATGCACGAGTCCCCGGAGGAGAAGAGGGTGAGGGTTCTCCGGGATGGTACGCCTGTGGAGTACATGACCTGTCCGTTGTGTGGTTTGAACCGGGTTTTGGATAAGCATGCTAAGGGTCGTGTTCGCTGGGATATGGTGGATCCGGAGACTGCCTTGATTCTCCAGGTCCGGGTAGGCGGTGGATGGGGATCAGGGTTCTACCTCGACGAGGAAAAAAGCCTTACTTTCAACCAATTGGGTAGTAGACCGGAGTACAGGGCTTTAGTAATTGCGATTAGGGATCAGGCTGCAAGGATTCTACGAATTGCTAAGGAATGCACTAAGAAATGAGGGTAATAGACCTGAAGTTTTTCATACATCGATCAAGCGGTGGATTTTAGGCAAATACCGGGGATCAATCGTGTTCTGCCCATGTTCGCTGTTTCTGGATTCCTATTCTTCTGCGCTTCACCCCAATAGCTGTCGGGGTTCTATCCAGGGTTTGGGCTATCTCGTTATCGGAAATGGATTGGTGGTTCTTGAGATATTCCAGTTCTTTATTGGTCCAGGGTTTCCCCCCTCTCACGTATCATCAATGGTTACGAATCTTGAAAAGTTCTATGTGATTACACTGCCCCAAGAAACTGGTTATTCCTAGTCACAATCCCCTTATTTCACCGTTATCTCCGCGTTAACAGCGATTTTTTGTCGGTATTCTTAATATTCAATCGTTTCGGTACAGTAAATCATCGTACTACTATAGCTCCCGGGGTGATAGAGGTGGGAAGTCTTTTTCAGATTTGAACAAATCCCCCCCTTTTATAAACAGGTATTTATTTGCCCATCGTTGTGCCTGACGATTCTGATGGCATAGAGGAATTGCATAGACGTGTGAGAGACGGAGTCTCCAGATTGAGGGGTCTGGAGATGGGTAACGAGCTGGGGGTGGAGATTCTCTCCCGGCTCGTGGATGGTAACAGGACTGTGTCGGAGATCGTGGAGCAGATATACGGGGTGAAAAGCTCTGAGGAAGGGTTCTTCACCTGTTACACGCGGACCAGGAGGGAGGTCAGGAAGCTTGAGTCTAAGGGACTAGTCTCGCGGAGTCTCCTGGGTAGGGATAGGCCTTACCGCCTAACCAACCTGGCTGTTATCAACCTGGCCCGGATCGGGGGGAGGGAGGAACAGCTTCGCGTTGTTCCAAGAGTAGACATCGCGACATATTTTGTGACCCTTGTCTCGGCCGTCCCACTGGTGCTCATAGCCAGCGAGTGGGTCGAGTTCTCCCAGCCTGTGACTTCGTCTCTTTTCGGCATTTTTTGTGTTCTCCTCGGCATCTCCCTCTGTAGATTCTTACAGGCCCTTAGGAGGGTGTTCTGATGGGAGATATCCACATCGAGGAGAAAGAAGACACGGGAAAATGGGTGTTAAGCATGAGGACAAAACTATCTCTGGGAGGATTCTGCTTCTTTATAACGATGGTTCTAGTGGCGTATACAACGCTGCCTTATGTGCTCGTGGCCTCAGGAACCAGTGGTGAACGGCCACAGATTAACCAAAGCAACGAGGAACCTATAGGAGGAGAATCCCAAACAGAAGAAATCAACGAAACCGTAGGATCCGAGGTTCTAATCGCCAGTTCAAGTTATATGAGTCGGAGCACGCTGTACATCCATCTCTTAAACTCCTCTGGCCAATTGTCCCCCGTTTGGAACACCGATCTTGACGGGGTGGTGAATTCCGTTTCGCTCAACGACATCAACAGTGATGGGGAACCTGAGCTCGTTGTATCCACGAGAGTAGCACGCACCGGTAACCTGGATTATGGAACCAGGTCCTTGCTCATATATCAGAATATACAGGGATCCTACGAGCTGGTGTTTAACGAGACCAGTAATCTTATCCTTGTTGGTTATGATATTGCTAGAGCAAAAATGGTTGATTACTACGATAACCAGACCCAGTATTTACTGGCCCCGCTCGGCAACAAGCTGCTTCTTATCGGATATGATAAAGGGGTTCCTTCGATCCGGGAGGTGCTGTCCTACTCTGGGGTGATGTACGAATTCGATGTCGGGGATATCGATGGTGATGGCGATACCGATATCGTTTATGGATCTGGGTCGGCCTTTAAAATATTCGAAAACACGGGAAACGGTGTCTATGTTGAAGCCGTAAGAATCGGAGGCAGCCCTAGCCCTGTGGACGAGATAAGCATAAGTGATGTGGATGGGGATAGCCTAAACGAGATCGTCGTGGTTGGTTATGCGACCGCATTCCT
>Ga0180434_10005632_pt1 | contig 14694 bp, 12 predicted proteins | sample SS_ome_7_FD_132453 | JGI IMG/M metagenome (GOLD analysis project Ga0180434, IMG submission 132453) | Hypersaline lake sediment archaeal communities from the Salton Sea, California, USA - SS_1_D_2 metaG | ecosystem: Environmental > Aquatic > Non-marine Saline and Alkaline > Hypersaline >... | reverse complement strand
TGCTCCGGATCCAGTGCCTCCAACAGGGCGGACGAAGGATCGCCCCTGAAATCGGCGCCCAGTTTATCAATTTCGTCCATCATGAACACCGGATTTTTGCTGTCGCACTGTTTGAGGCTTTGCAGAATACGGCCCGGCAGAGCGCCGATGTAAGTGCGGCGGTGCCCTCTGATCTCCGCCTCGTCCCGGATGCCGCCGAGGGAAATGCGCACAAACTTGCGCTTCATGGCTTTGGCGATGGCCTGGCCCAGGGAGGTTTTACCGACGCCGGGCGGACCCACGAAACACAGGATGGGTCCCTTGGTTTTGGGATTGAGCTTGCGCACGCTCAGATACTCGAGGATGCGGTCCTTGATTTTATCGAGCCCGTAGTGGTTCTTGTCCAGCACCGCCTTGGCGTTTTTGATGTCGATTACATCCCGGGTAAAGCGGCTCCACGGCAACTCCACCAGCCAGTCCAGGTAGTTGCGCACCACGGTGGATTCGGCCGAGTCGGGATGCATCTGTTCCAGCCGCTTGAGCTGCCGTTCGGCCTCCTTACCGGCGTCCCCGGGCATCTTCGCGCGTTTGATTTTTTTACGGTATGTCTGAATCTCCAGCGCCCGTTCGTCCGACTCGCCGAGCTCCCGGTTGATCACCCGCATCTGTTCGCGCAAAAAATAGTCGCGCTGGCTTTTGGATATTTCATCCTTGACATCGGACTGGATTTTGGCCTGCATGCTCGACAGCTCCAGCTCGCGCACGAGCAGGTCGTTCACCCGCTGCAGCCGCTGCATGGGATCCGTGATGGACAGCAGCTCCTGGGCTTCCTCTATTTTAAGCTTGAGGTTGGAGGCCACCAGATCGGCCAGCCGCCCCGGCTCTTCAATGCTTTCCAAAATGGCGCTGATATCCCCGGTCAACTCACCGCGCAGCGCCAGAATTTTCTCGGAATATTCGCGGATGTTGCGCATCATGGCTTCTATCTTGACATCGCCGGACTTGGGTTCGGTCGCCTCTTCGACGATCTCGATCCTGACGCGGTAAAATAGGCGTTTGCGCTGGTAGCGGACGATTTTGGCCTTGGCGATCCCCTGCACCAGTGCCTTGACGCGGCCATCCGGAAGCTTCAGCATGCGCAGGATGCGGCATACCGTACCCACCTCGTAAATCTGATCCACAGTGGGATTTTCGATGTGGGGATCCTTCTGCGTCGCCACACAAAGATAGCGATCCCGCGCCACAGCCTCTTCCACCGCGCGGACCGATTTTTCGCGGCCCACGAACAGCGGCAGGAGCATGTCGGTAAAGATGACCACGTCCCTGACCGGCATCAGCGGCAGAGTGGTGGGAATTTCCATCTCTATGCCTTCTTCTTCGATGATGCTGATCAGATCGTCCTTGTCGGTTTCACCCATGCCTTCTCCTTGTCCTTTCAACAAAAGATTATTGCCGGTATGGTCCTGCAGTAAAGTTAAAAGATAAGGATGATTTCAATGATATCAACCACAGCGGCCGGAATATTCACGCGGCGGTCTGCAGCGCAATTGTCATTTACAATTCAGGCGGTTTGTGACATAGATACCGGACAATATGGTTGAAACCCTGGCCTTTATTTTTGGAATCTGCATCGGCAGCTTTTTGAACGTCTGCATCTTTCGGCTGCCCGAAGGCCGTTCCATTGTCCACCCCGCTTCCGCGTGCATGGCCTGCGCCCGACCCATCCGGTGGTACGACAACATCCCTGTGTTGAGCTACATCCTGCTTCGCGGACGGTGTCGCCGCTGCGGGAGCCGATTTTCCGTACGCTATCCGCTGGTGGAATTGATGACCGGTCTTCTGGCGGCCGCTCTCTGCCGCCGCTTCGGGTGCTCGTTTGAAGCGGGCGTCTATTTCGTTTTTGCCGCGGCCCTCACGGTCGTCACCTTCATCGACATCGACCACCGCATCATCCCCGATATCATCACCCTGCCCGGGATCCCCCTGGGTTTGGCCGCCGCTTTCGGACCGACGCAGTTAGGCTGGCCGGACGCCCTTTTCGGCATTCTGTGCGGCGGCGGCAGCCTGCTGGCCGTCGCCTGGCTCTACCGGCTGATGACCGGCAAGGAAGGCATGGGCGGCGGCGACATCAAGCTTCTGGCGATGATCGGCGCCTTTGTGGGCTGGAAGGGTGTTCTGCTGACCATCTTTACGGCATCCGCTGTCGGAACTTTCACCGGCCTTTTGCTGATGGTGCGACAGAAAAAAAACATGAAACTGGCCATCCCCTTCGGCCCCTTTCTGGCCATCGGCGCCATGCTCCACCTCTTTTTCGGCGAGGCCATCATCGCCTGGTATTTGGGGGGGATGTGAAAGTAATTTTGAATTATGAATGTTGAATGAATCGGAAGATGAGAAGGTGGGAGGGTGAGAACAGCCTGGAATGGTGATGGAAGACCATGGAATGGTGGGTTGGTTGGATTCGTTGGAATGGTTGGAATGGTTGGGAACGGCGGATGCCGTTTTCCCCAATTAACCATTCAACCGATTCAACCATTTAACGAATCAACCAATTTCTTTTGCCTTCCGGCTCCGACTTCTGACCGCTGCCTTGGGCCTTGGGCCTTACGCCCTGCGCCTGGCGCCCCTGAACCCTGAACCCTTTACCCTGAACCCTGAACCCTGAACCCTATACCGTAAACCGTATACCGTGTACCGTAAACCGTATACCCGCTGTCCCATGAAAATTGCCGTTATATCCGACATTCACGGAAACATGGAGGCCTTTACGGAGGTGCTGGCCGACATTGACGGCTGCGCCGCCGACGCTGTGGTCTGTCTGGGAGACATGGTGGGCTACGGGCCGGAGCCCGAAGCCGTGGTCAGAACCATTCGGGATCGCGGCATTCCGACCATCATGGGAAACCACGAAATGGCCCTGATCGACCGCCGGTATCTTTCGTGGTTCAATCCGGCGGCCCGCCGATCCATCGAAATGTCGCTGGCGTGGTTTTCGGAAGCCTCGCTGGGCTACATCGCACGGCTCAAACCCTTTTTATTCAAAGAAAGCGCCCGTTTTGTCCATGGTTTTCCGCCCGACGCGGTGATCACCTACCTGTTTCAGGTTAATAACCAGACGCTGCGCAGCAGTCTTGCCAATCTGCGCGAACGCATCTGCTTTGTGGGCCACACGCATCAGTTGATGCTGGTGGCCTACGACGGCCGCAAAACCATCAAAACCCGCCTGGACGCCGGGGTGGTCACGCTTGAAGCGGGCGTGAAATACATCGTCAACGTCGGCAGCGTCGGTCAGCCCCGGGACGGCAACCACGACGCCAAATACACCCTCTGGGACACCGTCGCCGGCACCATCGAAACCAAATTCATCCCCTACCACATTGCCAGGGTCACCAACAAAATCATCGAAGCCGGCCTGCCGCCGGCCCTGGCGGAACGCTTGTGGTAGGAAGGCCGCCCAGCACCGCGGCGTTCATTGGAAACCAATCTGCAGGAGTGATCTCATGGACATGGATCGACGCATCATCGGACTGTCGCTGATTATCGCGATGCTTCTCGCCAGCACCGCGGCATATGCCAAAATGGTCAGCATCGAAATCAACGCCAATGCGGAAGACGTGGAGGGACGGGTTGACACCTATTCCCAGATCAACTGGGCGGTTCTGAATCTGGGCGGCGGCGTCCTTTACAGCGAGGAGGGCTACACCATCGGCAACGTCCATTTTTCTCTCAAGGACCAGGTCTTCATTCCCGCGCTTTCCCTGGGGCTGGGGTTCAAGGGCATCGGCGGTCGGGTCGAAACCGACGAACGGGACATGGACGCCGGGGCGGTGGGTTTCATGCTGCTGGGCGACTATGACTTCCGCGAACGCTACCTGAATTTTCCCCTGGTGGTGTACGCCGATTTCACCTGGGCACCGGATCCCATGAGCTTTGCCGACACCGAACGCTACACCGAATTTACCACCGGCCTGCGTTTTTACATCGTAAAAAATGCGGGTCTGACCACCGGCTATCGCCATCTCTATCTGCGCTTCGACCACGACGGCCGGACCGACAGCGCATCCGACAGCAGCGTGTTCGTGGGGCTGGAGATCAATTTCTAAATAAAATCGGCGCCCCGGGACAACAGTGCTGTTGCCCCGGAGCGCCGATTTTATGTTTAATTTTATGTTTAACCCATGAAAACGGCAGAGATGGTTCAGGCCGGATAAACGAAGAACATCATTTCAATCCCGTCCCCGTTCTTTCCTCTGTGTTCTCTGTGGTTCAAACGGTCTCGACTCCCAATTCGGAATTGCTTTTCCCCATCATTCCAACCTTCCAGGCCATTTACCCCTTCTCACCCTCTCACCTTCTTTTTTCCTGATCTCCGACCTCCGACTTCCGACCTCCGCTCTTTACTTCACGGCCCCGCCTTCGACCAGGGCGGCCAGTTTGTCGGCCACGGCGGCCATGGCGCGGCTCACGGGGGCATCGGCGTGCTTTTCCTGCAGGGCGCACCCTTCATCGCCGCACACGACCACCTTCTGGTCGAAGGGAATTTTCCCCAGAAACGGAATGCCGGCGGCCGTGGCCGTGCGTTCGCCGCCGCCTGAGCCGAAAATATCAACGGTCTTGCCGCAGTGCGGGCAGGTAAAGCCGCTCATGTTCTCGATCAGCCCGAAAATCTTCATCTTGACGGTTTTACAGAAGTTGATTGATTTGCGGACATCGGCCAGAGAAATTTCCTGCGGCGTGGTGACAATGACGGCTTTGGCGTCCGGAATGGTCTGGGCCACCGTCAGCGGCTCATCACCGGTTCCCGGCGGCGAGTCGATGATCAAAAAATCAAGATCACCCCACTCCACATCGCCGATGAACTGTTTGATGGCGGAAAATTTGATCGGCCCCCGCCAGATAATGGCTTCGTCTTTGTTCATGGTCAGGGATTCAATGGAAACGACCTTCAGATTGTCCATGGCCCGGATGGGCTCCAGCCGACGATCGGCACTCACGTCCAGCATGCCGCTCAGCCCCAGCACACGCGGTACGTCCGGCCCGTGCAGGTCGACGTCCATGAGCCCCACCTGAAAACCCTTTTTGGCCAGGGCCACCGCAAGATTGACCGAGGTACTGGTTTTGCCCACGCCGCCCTTGCCGCTCATGACCATGATTTTGTGCTTGATGCGCTGCAGCGATCGCTGAACCGCCGCGTCCTGCTCCGCTCGTGGATCCGCTTTTTTTCCGGCTTCATCTACATTGTTGTGAATCTGCACCATGATTGTCCGCTCCTTTTCAGCCGGTGCGGTAAAAATCGCCCCCGGCGCACTCAGGGCACTTTTCCGGTTTTCCCGTGCCGAACGGCTCTTCCCAGCAGTACGCACACTGCCGGCACTTGAACTGCCGAAAATCCCTGATCAATTTATAATTGCCACCCTCCACGCGAACCGCCTTGCCGTTGATGATGGCATCCGCGATGTGACTGCGGGCGCGCTGCACGATGCGACCGAAAGTCGCCCGCGAAACCCCCATCCGGAGGCCGGCGGCCTCGTGTGAAAGTCCCATCAGATCGGCCAGCCGAATGGCCTCACGCTCATCCACCGTCAGACAGACCTCCTTCAGCTCAATCACCGGAATGCCGCGGGGCTTGAAGTAATTGATCTTGGGGTTGAAGCCGACGATACGGTCTTTTTTCGGGCGTACCATCCCACCTCCAAACAATCATCGGTAAACATCCAGCTTTGCTGGAGCGATTCCCGCGTTTGACAATTCCGGGCGCAACAACCGTCGCAAACCATTGAATGAGCATATACCCATTTGTGGAAGATAGGAACGGCCGCCCGGTCTGTCAAGCCTCAGGCTGTAAAACAGCGGCCGGCCGGATCAGCGCACGCGGTTCATGCCGCCCGCCACATAGCCCTCGAGGTCTACGGCGATGTACGCGTAGCCCAGCGCGTGCAGCCGTTCAACCAGATCCTGCCGCGCACCGTCCGCGAACAGGCGGCCGATCTCCTGCAGGGGCGCTTCGATGCGGGCGCAGGATCCGTGGTGCCGGACCCGAAATTGCGTCAACCCCATCTCGGCGACCAGGGCTTCCGCATTCCCGATGCGCCGCAGCAGATCCTCGCTGATGGGCGTACCGTAAGGGATGCGGGTTGCCAGACAGGCCGCCTGCGGCCGATTCCAAACCGAAAGTCCGCGCTGTCTGGCCAGTTCACGAACATCGGCCTTGGTCAGGCCCACCGTCGCCAGCGGGGCCGGGACGTGCATTTCGCGGGCTGCCCGCATGCCCGGCCTGAAATCGTTCCCGTCATCCAGATTGGCCCCGTGCACCACGTGCTGCAGCCCCTCTTCGGCCGCCAGACCTAAAAGATCCGCAAACATGAGGGATTTGCAGACATAGCAGCGCCCGGATGCGTTTTCAATAAAGGCCGGATCCGCCATCGCGCGTCCGGGGATCACGCGATGGCGCACACCGATTTTGCGTGCCACGTCCGCGGCCAGGGCCGGTTCACCCAGCGGGCTCAACGGCGAAACCACCGTAGCCGCCAGCACCCGGCCGTCCAAGGCCTCACGGCACACATCCAGCAGCAGCGCACTGTCAACGCCGCCTGAAAACGCCACCACAACGGACCGCAGCGGACGGATCGCAGCCAGCAGGGAATTGAGTTTATCGGGTAATTCCATATGGTTAAAAAAATGTTTACAAAAAAGCGCAGATATTCTATACCCTTGATCAGTTTTAAATGGATTCAGAACCGGCGTTTGGAGGCCCGACACAAGCGCTTCCCGCGTCGCGGCCCCCGGTGCCCTATTTTTATACGCCAAACCACCCGCATTTTCAAAGAGGTTTTCATGGGAAAAAACAGTTTGCTCCAATCAACCGCCAAGAAAAAACCCGCTTCCGGTAAGAAAACAGCTTCCAAAACGGCTGCAAACGCGGCCAAACCCGCATCGTCCGCCAAGAAAAAGACCGCCGGCACCGCCGCCGAGAAGCAGGCGGCGCGTGAAGCGCCCGCACGGCGGACAGCGGCTGAAAAGGCCGCCGCCGAAATCGCCGAACAGGCCCGAGCCGCCGCCAGCCAGAGCGCCGCGCCGCCCGAATCCGAACCGGCTGCATCTGAAGCGCCGGCCGGCCAAACGCAGCCGGCCGACGAATGCCGGCCCCCGTCCGGCGACGGTGCCGACAGCGGCGACCGCCTGCTCAAATACGGCCTCGGCGCAGTGCTCCTGCTGATCCTGGTGGTCGCCGCCGCCAGCCTGGCCAACCAGAAACGCTTTTACATTCAGCCGATCGACGGCGGCATCGAGATTCAGCAGGGGATCTTTGCACCCAAGGGCAAACAGCGGCTCATCCTCCTTCCCGGCGCTGAAGTCCCCCGGCCCGCACAGGCGGTTTACGCCAAGGACACGGTCTACCCTCTTGTTTTCGACTATTTCATCGGCAAGGCCGACGCCCTTTTGGAAGTGCCCGGCATGCCCGATCTGGAAGGCATCCGGCGTTATCTTGAACGCGCGGCCGACTATGCGCTGACACCCGGGGATCGCACCATTGCCCGGTCACGTCTCAACACAATCGATCTCATGGTCCTCTTGTACCGGGCCGAAGCCAAGGCCGGCCGCAGCAGCATTGCGGATCTTGAAAGCGCCCGGGACCTTCTTGCGCAGGCCCTTGACCTTGAATTGGACGCTTTTCAGAAGGAAAGCATCAACCAACGGCTGACCACCATTGACCAGCGCCTGGCGCAGCTGAAGGAAGAAGCCGCGCAGGCGGCGGCCCAGGCAAAGGCAACGGCGCCGGCCGCCGAACCCGCTGCCGGGACGGCCGCCGCGCCCACCGACTGATATGACATGCATTGGCTGACGGCTATCGTTCTGTTGACGGGGCTGGTGCTGCCCCTGCCGGCCCCGGCGATTGATGAATACCCGGCGCCGGGATGGGTGGACCAGTCGAATCCGCTGGCGGCACCCGACGCCCGGGTCGGCGGAGAGCTGGCGGTTTTTGCCGGCCAGTATCCCAAAAGCCTCAACTACTACCTGGACAACAACAGTCTGTCGGCGGAAATTTTCGGCGCCCTGTACGAAACCCTGCTGGGTATGCACCCGGTCAGCCTGGCCTATGAACCGGGCCTGGCGTCCAGCTGGACCATTTCCGACGACAAACGGGTGTTCACCTTCCGCATCGACCCCGAAGCCCGCTGGAGCGACGGTCGTCCCATCACCGCCGCCGACGTCAAATGGACTTTTGACGCCATTATGGATCCCGCCAACCTCACGGGCGTGCACAAGGTCAGCCTGGAGCGCTTTTCCTCTCCGGTGCTTATCGACGAACGCACCATCCGCTTTACCGCCGAAGATGTCCACTGGGTCAACCTGTCGGCCGTCGGCGGTTTTCACATCCTGCCCAGGCATGTCTTCGAAAAACAGGACTTCAACCAGATCAACTTCGAATTTCCAGTGGTTTCAGGCCGGTATGAAATCGCCGCCATCCGCGAGGGCCTGTCGCTGCGTCTGCGCCGGCGTTCGGACTGGTGGGCCGCCGACCGCAAACGTTTTCAAAACACCGGCAATTTTGCGGCGCTGGTGTTCAAATTTTACAGCGAACGGGAAAACGCCTTCGAAGCGTTTAAAAAGGGTCTTATCGATCTTTATCCCATCTACACGTCGCGGCTGTGGGTCAATGACACCCGGGGTGACAAATTCACCGACGCCTGGATCGTCAAGCAAAAAATTTACAACCACCGGCCCGTCGGCTTTCAGGGATTCGCCATGAACATGCGGCGCCCGCCCTTTGACGACGTACGCGTACGCAAAGCCATGGCGCATCTGCTGGACCGGGAACGCATGAACGCCACCCTGATGTACAACCAGTATTTTCTGCACCGCTCCTACTTCGAAGATCTTTACAGCGCCGCGCATCCTTGCCCCAACCCGCTGATTCCTTTTGACAAAACAAAAGCCAGGGCACTGCTCAAAGCGGCCGGCTGGCAGGTAAATCCGCAGACCGGCTTTCTTGAGAAAAACGGACGGCGCTTTTCCTTCCGCTTTCTCATCAGCCAGGCCTCTCTGGAAAAATTTCCGGCCATCTACGCCGAAGACCTCAAGGATGTCGGCATCGAACTGATCATCGACAAGAAAGACTGGGCCTCGTGGGCCAGAGACATGGATGAGTTCAACTACGACATGACTTGGGCCTCGTGGGGGTCGTCGGTGTTCAAAAATCCCGAAGGCATGTGGTCGTCCAAAGAAGCCCTGCGGCCCAGCGGCAATAACATCACCGGCTTCATGAATCCGCGGGTCGACGCACTGATCGAAAAGCAGAAGCACATTTTCGACATCCGGCAGCGCAACGAAATTTACCGCGAAATCGATCAAATCATCTATCAGGCCCACCCCTATGTACTCCTATGGAACATCGACTATACCCGCCTGCTGTACTGGAACAAATTCGGCACCCCCGCCGCCGTCCTGTCCAGATACGGCGACGAAACCAGCGCCTACTGGTACTGGTGGATAGATCCCGACGCCGCCGCAGAACTGGCCGACGCCATGGATCTGAACCTGCCCCTGCCCCCCCGCAAAACCGCGGTGCACTTTGACGCGGTGTTTGGGGAGTAGGACGATTCCGGATTGAATAGCCGACACCGCGAAGGCGCAAAGGACGCGAAGGACGCGAAGGGAAAGCGGATAAGAGGGTGAGATCAGTCTGGAATGATGGGGGAAAACCATGGAATGGTGGAAGGCTGGAATGATGAGTTTATTGGGTTCGTCGCGTTTGTTGGGTTGGAACTGGTTGACTGGTTAATGGGATAAATGGTTGATTAGAAAAAAACTGCTGCAGCAGCTTCCCCATTCACCCATACAAATGACAGCTGACGCGGTGGTCGGCCGGGCCGGTTTCGGGGGGAAACCGCCGCCGGCAGACGGCTTTCACGGACGGGCAGCGGGTGTTGAACGGGCAGCCGGGGGGTGGGTTGGAGGGCGACGGGATGCTGCCGGACAGAACGGTGCGCTGTCGGCGGGGCGCACCCGGAACGGGTACGGCGGCGATCAGGGCCCGGGTGTACGGGTGGCGGGGATCGCCGATGACGGCCTCCCGTGTGCCGTGTTCCACGATGCGGCCCAGATACATGACGGCAATGCGATCCGATATGTGGCTGACCACGCTCAGATCGTGGGAGATGAAGAGATAGGAAAGCTGATACCGCCGGCCCAGATCCATCAGCAGATTGATGATCTGCGCCTGTACGGAGACATCCAGGGCGCTGACAGGCTCGTCGCACACCATAAGATCGGGCTTCAGGGAAACGGCCCTTGCAATGCTGATGCGCTGACGCTGCCCGCCTGAAAATTCGTGGGGATAACGGTACATATCCGATGCGTTCAATCCCACATCCGCCAGCAGAGCCGCGGCCGCCGATGCCTTGTCTTTGTCGATGAGAGCGTGGGCGCACAATCCTTCGGTGATGATATCCAGTACGTTCATGCGGGGGTTCAGAGAGGACAGGGGGTCCTGGAACACGATCTGGATCTTGCGGCGCAGCCTTTTGAGAGCCGCGGCCGGCAGACGCCCCAACTCATTGCCGTCAAAGGTGATTCGTCCGGCGTGGATCTTTTCCAGACCCAGAATCGAACGGCCCAGCGTGGTCTTGCCGCAGCCGGACTCGCCCACCAGCCCCAGGGTTTCGCCCCGCGCCAACTGCAGGGACACGCCGTCCACCGCGCGCACATAGCCTCTGGTGCGGGCGAAAACGCCGCGTCGGATCGGATACCAGGTTTTCAGGTTCTCGATGTTGAGCATCATGTCGGTTGACCCCGATACGGTGCATTGCCGGCCATGTCGACCGGCGGCGGCGCCTTCATCAAGTCTGCGGCGGCAAAGCAGGCCGCCCGATGGCCGTTTCCGATTTCGGAAAGCGGCGGCTGCGCTGTCCGGCAGCGGTCAAAGACATGCGGGCAGCGGCTCTGGAAGCGGCATCCCGCCGGGTAGTCCAGCGGCGACGGCACGCTGCCGGGAATCGACGCCAGCGATCCACGGCGGACCGCCGCCAACCGGGGTATCGACTGCAGCAGCCCGCGGGTATAAGGATGGACCGGGTGGTTAAAAAGGGCCTTCACATCCGCCGCCTCGACAATTCGGGCGGCGTACATCACCAGCACCAGATCGCACATTTCCCAGACAACGCCCATGTCGTGCGTGATCAGCAAAATGGCGGTGCGATCCGCCTTCATGCCGCGCAAAATCTGGAAAATCTGGGCCTGGATGGTGACATCCAGCGCCGTCGTGGGTTCGTCGGCGATGACCAGTTCCGGTTGCAGCATCAGGGCCATGGCGATCATGACGCGCTGCTGCATCCCGCCGGACAGCTGATAGGGATAGGCAAAGCGCTTCTCGGCCACATCGGAAATGCCCACCTTCGTCATCCATTCGGCGGACAGCTCCCAGGCCCTGGCGCGGCGCAGGGGCCGGTGCAGCCGGACCGCTTCGATCATCTGGGAACCGATGCGTTTGAGCGGCGACAGCGCGCTCTGGGGCTCCTGAAAAATCATGCTGATGTCGCTGCCCCGGACGGCGCGCATGGCCCGGCTGTCCAGCTTCAGCAGATCCCGCCCCTTGAAGAGCACCCGGCCGCCCGCCACCTTTCCCGGCGGCGAAGGGACCAGACGCAGGATGGAAAGCGCCGTCACCGACTTGCCGCAGCCGGATTCGCCCACCAGCCCCACGACCTTTCCCGGGGGAACGTCAAAAGACACGTTTTCCACCGCGTTGAACGTGCCTTCGTCCGTGGCAAAGGCCACACGCATATTTTCAACTTGAAGCAGGGTTTCGCTCATCACACCACCCGGGCATGCGGTTTGGGGTCATGGGCGCCGCGGATTCCCTCCCCCACGAAAACCCCCAGCAGCATCACCAGAAACAGGGCCAGGGACGGGTACAGGATCAGCCACCAGGCCCAGCGGTACTGCTGGGCCTGAAACAGCAGTTCGCCCCAGCTCGGCGTAGGGGGCGGCAGGCCGAAGCCCAGGTAGTCGAGGGCGGCCAGTGCACCGATGGCGCCCACCAGGGAAAAAGGAAAAAAGGTGATCACCGGTATCATGGCATTGGGCAGAATGTGCTTGAACATGATTTTGACATTGGACACGCCCATGCACCGGGCTGCTTCGACAAAAGGCTGCCGGCGCAGCCGCAGAAACTCGGCGCGGATGTAATAGGAAATCCCGATCCAGTTAAAAAGCCCGTAACAGAACAAGAGCAGCGAAAAACTCCGCCCGTAAATGGATCCCATCAGGATCATAACGTAGAGAAAGGGCAGTGCGCTCCATATTTCGACAAGCCGCTGACCGGTGATGTCCGTCAGGCCCCCGTAATATCCCTGCAGCGCGCCGGCCAGGATCCCCAGGACCATGGATCCCGCCACCAGAAGAAAGCCGAAGCTCATGGAGGTGCGCAGACCGTAAACGATGCGGGCCAGCACATCCCGCCCGGCGCCGTCCAGGCCCAGGGGATGGCCGGCGACCGGTCCGAAAGGAAAGCGCACTTCCTGTTTTTCAAAGGAAACCAGGTACAACCGGCCGTCGATCTCGAGCCGCAGATCGTCCACTTCTCCCTGCCGGCGCAGCGCCACCCGCTCAAGAACAGTGCGGCGGTCACTGGGCCGCATGCGCCCCAACAGCGCGGTCGCGGCATCGGAGAGCCGGGTTCGGGGTTCCGGACGGCTGTCAAAAACCGCCATAACCGGCGTAAGGGCCGCTCCGCCGGCGCCGGCCACCGCTTCGCGAAACACCACCTTGAGCGTCTGCGGCGGCCGGCCGCGCGGCCGGTAGGTGGCCAGAGACAGGGTACAGCGAACCCCGTCGGGCAGGGTCACCGGCAGAGTAAAGCGCGGCATGGCCTGATCCGCGAAGCGTCCTTGGATCGCCCTTTTCAGGGAATCGGTCAGGGGAACGTAATCCGCCAGACCGCCGCCGACCGCCGCTCCCGCGGACAGCTGCAGAACCGGCTGCAAACGAAAGGAGGCGACGATCTGAAAGTCCCGGTTGATGGTGGCCGTGCCGACGATGGGCAGGGGATCGAAACGAACAGTGACGTCCTTTGATACGGCGATCCGTTCCGGGTTCAGGCTTTGAAAGGGGCCGTGGGGAAAGGGGGGGAAAATCATGAAGTTGTCCGGATCGGCGCTGAACGCCGCCGAGTGCAGGATCCGATAATAGTCCGGCCGCGTCTTTTTGCCGCTGCCGGTAAAAACATCCTCCGGATAAAAGATCAGCACCGGAAAGTAGGAGCGGCCCTCAAAGCGGACATAAAGGGGCGAACTGTTGCAGATCAGCTCCGATCCGAGGCTCAGCCCGTACAAAACGACCAGCACCCAGAAAGACACGTAGGCCCGCCGGATGCGCTTGAAACGGGCCAGGCGCCGGCGGGTCATGGGATTTTTGATCAAGCGCTGCAGCATTGCGGTATCAGCCCTGCTCAAAATTGATGCGCGGGTCGATGAGAACGTAAGTGAAATCCGAAAGAATATTGCCGACCAGGCCCAAAAGCGCCGTCAGCGAAAGGATGCCCATAAACACCGGATAATCCCGGCCGACGATGGCTTCCAGGCTGAGCCGCCCCATGCCCGGAATTTCAAACACCTGCTCGATGATGACCGATCCGGCGAACATCACCGTCAGAATGGAGCCGAATCCGGTGGCGATGGGGATGAGCGCATTGCGCAGGGCGTGACCCCAGACGGCGCGCCGGAAGCTGCCGCCCTTGGCCATGACGGTGCGGATGTAGTCTTTTCCGATCTGCTCCAGCAGCGAATTCTTCATCAGCAGGGTCAACACCGCGAAATTGCCCACCACATAGCACAAAACCGGCAGGAACATGTGATGAGCGATGTCCGCCGCCTTACCCCAGAAAGAAAGCGCGGCATAGTTCTCCGAGTGAAAGCCGGCCAGAGGGAACCAGTCCCATAATCCCTCGACGGTGCCGCTGAAAAACATTTTGAGGACCATGCCGAAAGCAAAGGGCGGCACGGCATACCCCACAAAAACGACAATGCTGGAGACGACATCAAAGGCGCCGTCGTTTTTCAGCGCCTTGACGATTCCCAGCGGAATGCAGACCAGATAGGAAAGCACAAATCCGGTGACGCCGAAAACCAGCGACACGCCGAAGCGGTCCCGGATCAGCTCCCAGGCGGTCCTGTTGGGGAACCGGTAGGATGTCATTTTCATCCCCAGACGATCGGTCACCAGCCAGCGCCAGTAGCGTTCGTGAAAGGGACGGTCAAAACCGAAATGGGCTTCGATGGCCCGGCGCTGGTCGGCCGAAATCGTGCCGGCCGTGCCCACCCCGGCCCCGGACTCCGACATCCCGACGCTGCGCATCTGCATAATCGCCTGCTCCACCGGTCCGCCCGGGACAAACTGGATCAGCGCATAGCAGACCAGGGTGATGCCCACAAAAGTCGGTCCCACCAGCAGCATGCGCCGGATAAAATACGCCAGTCGTTCCATGGAATTCTTATAGCACTATGGCGGGATGGTTTACAAGTTTGTTGGGTTTGTTGGGTTTGTTGGGTTTGTTGGGTTTGTTGAGTTGGTTGAGTTGGTTGAGTTGGTTGGGCTCCAGGGGAAAGCAATTTTGAATTTTGAATTTTGAATTTTAAATTGGTTGGGTTCGTTCTAAAAAAAACTTACCTGTTTTTCACAAAAAAAGGCGGCACGATTGTGCCGCCTTTTTTTGTG
>Ga0180434_10005631_pt1 | contig 14697 bp, 12 predicted proteins | sample SS_ome_7_FD_132453 | JGI IMG/M metagenome (GOLD analysis project Ga0180434, IMG submission 132453) | Hypersaline lake sediment archaeal communities from the Salton Sea, California, USA - SS_1_D_2 metaG | ecosystem: Environmental > Aquatic > Non-marine Saline and Alkaline > Hypersaline >... | reverse complement strand
CATAATCGGAGTGCTTGGGTTTCACCCAAGCAGGTTGCCCCATTCGGGAATCCCCAGCTAGGCTAGCTAGACAGCTGACTGAGGCTTTTCGCAGCCTTGCCGCGCCCTTCTTCGGCTACTGATGCCAAGGCATCCACCCTGCGCTCTTTCTCCCTTGACCCACGCCAGGCAGAACACAAAACCTATTCAATTGTTAACGTGCAAAAATAATCTCCGCTCAGGAGTGTGTAGATTATACAACACGGTTCCGGTGTTGTCAAATTGATCTCCAACCTGGAGCTGCCTATTTCTTAGGGGGCCCGGAGGCAAGAGGCATGTTATCAATCAACCTTGTTTTGCCTATCCTGACGGCCAGGGAAGCCAGTGCGCGGCGGTCGATAAGGTCTAATTCCTCCAGTGTCTCGGCGTCGGCAATGCTAACATAGTCAATTTGAGCCAGAGGCTCTCTTTCGATGAGCGAAGTCATTTGCCGGCGTATCTCTCTGGCATCCTGTTCTCCACGCTGACGTAATTCCCGCCCCAACGTAAGTGCCTTGAATAATACTGTGGCGGCCTGCCGCTGTTCAGGGCTGAGGTAAACATTGCGACTGCTCATTGCAAGACCATCGCTCTCCCTCACTGTGGGTACCACCACGATTTCCGGCCCCATGTTCAGGTCAGTCACCATCCTCTTGATGACCGCCACCTGCTGGGCATCTTTTTGGCCGAAGTAGGCCCTGGAGGGCTGGACAATGTTGAATAGCTTGCCTACGACGGTAGCTACGCCCCTGAAGTGTGTCGGGCGGGATGCGCCCTCGAGCCGCTCAGTGATTTTCTCTACATCAATCCAGCTACTGAAGTCGGGCGGATACATCTCGGCATCGGAGGGAACAAAGACAATATCCGTTCCCTCCCTGCGCAATAGCTCCAGGTCCCGGTCCAGGTCTCGAGGATAGCTGGCAAAATCCTCCCTGGGGCCGAATTGAGCGGGATTGACGTAGATACTAACGATGACAGCAGAATTGTCTACGCGGGCCTGTTTGACCAGAGCCAGATGACCCTCATGAAGAAAGCCCATGGTGGGGACAAAGCCAACCGAGCCGCTGATCTGCTCCCTGAGTGCCCTCAGGTCGGGTATACTCTTTGGTATCTGCATACTACTAGTCGTCCAGTCTTCGCAATAATCTCCCCCTTGAGGTAAAGGGGATAAAGGGGGATTAAGGAGTGTTTATTGGAAAACACACCTCTCGACCGCGCCGCTAGCTTTCAGCCTCTAGCTGTTTGACGACGCTTTCATCCATAGCGTAGCTATGTTCCATCGTTGGGAAACTGAGAGACGTGACTTCAGACATGTAGCTGGCAACCGCTTTGCTGATTTCTCCAGCCAGCCTGGCATATTGTCTGGCATGCTTGGGCACGAAGTCTGTATACAGGCCCAGAATATCGCTGATCACCTGGACCTGCCCATCGCAATCAGGCCCGGCGCCGATGCCAATGGTGGGAATAGCCAGCTTATGAGTAATGAGCTTGGAAAGAGGCGCCGGAGTGCATTCCAGAACGATGGCGAAAGCGCCGGCTTCCTCCAGAACGCTGGCATCGTTGAGCAACCTTCTGGCTTCCTCCACTGCCTTACCCCGTACCTTGTACCCACCCAGCTGATGTATTGACTGGGGAGTGAGCCCGATGTGTCCCATAACCGGGATTCCGCAGTCGACCAGGCGCTTGACTTTCTCCGCAACCACCTCGCCACCCTCCAGCTTCACCGCCTGGGCGCCTCCTTCCTGGATGAACCTTGCGGCGTTGGACAGAGCGTCGGAGATGCTGATGTGGTAGGTCATGAAGGGCATGTCGCCTACTACTAGACTCTTCCTGGCACCTCTCACTACGGCTTTGGTATGATGGACCATCTCGTCCATCGTAACCGGGATGGTTGACTCGTAACCCAACATGACCATCCCCAGGCTATCCCCCACCAGTATCAAAGGCACACCGGCATCATCCACCATTTTGGCCGTCACGTAGTCATACGCGGTAAGCATAGGTATTTTCTCTTTCCTCTGCTTCATCTCTTTTATCTCGGTAATACTAACCCGCATCGCTTTACTCCTTGCCGCTTGCCTGGCTAACTTCGTCAGGGAAGCGAAGTCACGGATAAAGGCTCGGCGATTCTGTTCCGGCTATCCAAACGAACCATGCTCGGGGTTATGTTGGTTGCCTGGTCATCATGAACCTGGCAGTAAGAGAGAATGATAACCGTGTCGCCTTTTGCCGCCAGTCTGGCGGCAGCGCCATTGATACCGATAATCCCCGAGTCTGCCTCACCTTCGATAGCGTAAGTGCTGAACCTGGCCCCGTTGTTGATGTTCAGCACCTCTACCTTTTCAAAGGGCAAGATGTCGCCAGCCTCCATGAGCGCCCTGTCGATAGTGATACTGCCCTCATAGTCCAGATCGACTTGAGTGACCCGGGCCCGGTGGATTTTGCTTTTCAGCATAGTTCTCATTTTCTACCTCCCCAAGCTCGAAGTTCCTTCGCTTGCTTTCAAAGAGAGTAAGGTCTTCATCTCCTCTGCTTTCTTTTCATCAATTCTGCCTTTGGCCAGGGCGATGGGAATGGTGTGGAGCCCTAACTCACTATACATGGTGAGCAATGAGGGGTTTCTGGCTTCAAGGGCAGTCAAGTGCCTCTGTATAGTACCCAAATCGCCACGGGCAACCGGACCGGTAAGGCAGCCGGGCAGGCCAATATTATCTATATTGTTTATGGTTCCTTTCAGCAAAGGCAGCAAGGCCCGGGTCGCCTCCCTGGACGATACTCCGAAATTCTCCCACAGGTCCACGGCCAACTTGACCAAGGTCACCAGGTAGTTGCAGGCGAAAACGGCTGCCGCGTGATACAGCACTTTGTCGCCCGGCTTCAGCTCCACCCAATTGCCGTTCAGCAGCAGGGCCAATTCCTTAAGCAGTGAAAACAGGGGCTCCTCGGCCTCTAAAGCAAATGTAGAGCCCGGCAGGTTCTCCACGGCCTGGTTAACATCGGCAAAAGTCTGCAGTGGATGAAAGGACCCCACAGCAGCGCCGGCTTTTCTTGCCGGTTCGAGAATATCCACCGAATGAGCACCGCTGCAGTGCACCACGCTTTGCCCTTCGCGCCACTGCGCTTCCCCGCATACCTGGCCTATGACGTCGTCAGGGGTGGTGATAAAGACCAGCTCAGCAGCATCGACCACCTCCTGGGCCGTATGATAGACCCGGCAATCGGGGAGTAGCCCGGCCAGCTTCTGAGCCGAGGACAAGGTCCGACTGGATACAGCTAACACGGGCCATTCCTTTTGGGAAAGCCTTACCGCGAGAGCAGTCCCTGTTGTCCCGGCGCCAATGAAGCCTGTTCTCAGCATTTGTTTACATAATATACCGCTACAGCCCCAACACGGCCACAAACTAAAATAACCCCCTCGGTCTAACCGAGAGGGTTAGCAAATCAAGCTTTCTTGTCCGTCTCGGTCATGGCCGATCCAAGCTGAACTTATGGTTGCCTGGTTCTCCAGTTCACCGCTCGAGGGTCGATGGCTGCCTCAAATGTTAATAGATCGCGGTCATTTTGTCAACAGTACTCCGCCTCTCCTCGGTACTGGCTCTTGCTGGCTGCAGAACCTGATGACCTCGGCGAAGTTGTTGATTCTGGTAAGGTTGGTGCTTTCCGCGAATCCGTCATAGGTGAGATTGATCCAGGGCTTGCGATACAGGGTGCTGAACTTTTCGGACATGGCAGCCACAATGCCACCCGGCATACAGCCGTGGGGCATTACGGATATCACACCGGCAAACCCGGGGTTCTCCATCCATTCGATCCCGCTGCCTATGCTCAGAACTGCTTCGCTTCCGCATTTCGGGGAAAGCCAGCGGCTGGTCTGTGCCAATATCTCACCCGTTGCGGGCTCTCGCTCATCAACCAGCTCCCGGAACTGCCTGATAACCCGGTGCTCGTCCTGCTCCCAGGCACGCTTTATCAGGTAGCTGACCGCTGCCTTCAGGAATTTGTGGTCCCTGACAGCATCCTCAACGTGTCGATGAAAGATATACTTCATCCATTCGGCTATGGAGGAAACGACGACTTCCAGTCCGGCCTTTTCGCACTCTCTGACCAAGTCCTGGTTGCTGAACCGGTTGGAGCGCAGAAAGATCTCGCCATTGATGCCCACCAGCGGCTTGCGGGGTATTTCGGGGTCGATGAGAGACTTGAAATCGGAAGTTGCCTGGCGCAGAACGTCGTCGAAACCTTCTTTCTTGCGGACCCTGCCTACTACTCTCCCCACATAATGGTCAAACAGTTGATCTGCCGACCCCTGTCGATTCTCATAAGGGCGGGTGCGCCAGAGCAACCTCTGGAGGTAATCGATGGCCACACAGCCCTTCCAGGCGAGGCGGGCAAAACGAGGGCTGATTTCTGTATCCCGGTAGGCATTGTTGGACACAGTGGTCCGTATGGGAATGTTGATGCCCATGTCACTGAGTACCTTGATTTGCTCCAGGGCATATTTGCCGAAGCGGCAGGGACCGTATGCCCCGGCCATAACCGCCTCCACGTTTCTCAAGTCAGTTCCATCTTCGTAAGAAAACCTCAGGAAGTCGCCCAGGGTTACCCGGTAGGGCAAACATTCCACCCCTGAAGTCACCTTGTCGGCATACAATAGATTGCGTTCGTTGGCCTCGGGAAGCACAACTGCGTGGAAGCCACTACCCTGCAGAAGCGCAGCTACCAGCTCTATGTGCGGCGCCATCCTGGGAATAATAAACGTCTTCTTGGTATCGATGACAGGCGGAAAGGCTCTCCGGTAGACATCCTGTTTGTCCGGCGCCGCGTGCCTTTCCACGGAATGGGCAAAACCTTCAATGGTATCCACGAAGGCTTCAAGGCGGGTAACGATGCCTGCCTCAGCGGCATGCTCGTCCATTTCCAGCTGTCCCAGGGGCTTGCCCCCCATCATATCTTCCACAATGTGGATTATGAAAGAGTTCGGCCCGCATCCGAAATTCGTCAGCCACAACCCGTAGAGCTGCGGGTCTGAGGCGGTTATAGCCGCGCCGGCTATATACTTGTTCTCGTAGTACCAGTAAGGGCGGTCGGAGTAATCTTTGGCGTTTACCGAGTTTAGGGGCAGAAAGTCCAGCGGTATGGGTACTACCCCGAGTTGAGCAAGCTTCTCCGCTATGCCCAGATTTGCCCCCGTATCCTGCGACATGTAGGACCTGGCAAGCAGGACCACCCCCAACTGGTCGCTCTGGTGCAGCTGCTCCAGCAGTTGCCTGCCCACCGCGGCCTGGTCGGCCTCGAAGCTACGCTGAGATTCAATGCCCGCTGCGGCTGCCTCCCTGCCTTGCCTGGCACTGAATCCCATCTTCACTGCGACGCCTGCCAGATTCTCTATTACGTCGGCATCGCCCCGGCTGAAATCGATAATCGGTATCAACAGCCGTTCCCCAAAATCAAGCACATTACGTATTATGAACGGAGAGGCCTGGACCAGGGGACAGGAGTATTTCTGGTTGGCATCCCCGTCTTTATTACCCAGGCGAATGGCACATGGGTAGAGGAGGTAGTCCACGTCCTTGAGCATTGCCGCATGCCCGTGGAGAAGCTTCACGGGGAAACAGCTGTCGGTATAGCTCAGCTCAATTGCCTGTTCCATGATTGCGTTGTTGGTCTGACTGGAAAGTATGACCCTGGCGTCAAGGGCGTTGAGGAAACCGATGAGCAGTGGAGCATAGTCGTACACCAGGAGACCTCTGGGAATGCCCACCGCCGGCCCTGTGCCGGAATCCTTCTTGTACTCTCGGAAAAGCAGCTGTTCCCGCTTGTCGAAGAAAGTCTCTTTCCTGGCGTGGCTGGCTATGGCGTCGTACTTGTCGCACCTGCTGCCATAATAGGTGGCTTCTTGGCCGGGCATTTCCATCCGGGTGATGGTGCAGTTGTTATCGCACCCTTTGCACACGAACGTAGTGAGCTTGCATTCACTATCTACGACCTCATGGAAGCCCTTGAACTTCGATTCATGGCCGGCATTTAGCGGATCAGCGCTGGCCTCTTTGGCGAGTAGCGCTGCGCCTATGGCGCCGCTGACCTCCTTGTGCTCCGGCACGGTTAATTTCTTGTCTTCAAGCTGCTGGTGAAAGGCAGAGACTACGGCTTTGTTGTAGAATACCGCTCCTGTAAGGATAACTTTGTCGCCCAGCTTCCTGTGCTCCACCACTTTGGACAGGTAGTTCTTGGCTATGGAGTTGGCCAGGCTGGCTGTGATTATTTCCAGGGGCACGCCTTCCTGCTGTGCCGAGGCCACAGCCTGACCCATGAAGGCAGCAAATCTCGTCCCCAGGTCGATGGTGTGGGGGGCGGCGAATGCCAGGTCGGCAAACTCACCGTTGGTTACGGAGACGCCCAGCATCTCGGCCAGTTCGTCGATGAAGCTGCCCGTCCCTGCGGCACAGGCTTTGTTCATGTGGTAGTCCACAACCACGCCATTTCTTTTTATGACCAGCTTGGAGTCCTGCCCGCCGATCTCGATGATGTCGGCTTCGGGGTCCATCTCGGCGGCGGCCCTGGTCTGTGCCGTTATCTCGTTCTTAATCAGGTCTGCCCCGATGAAGCCGCCCACCAGGTATCTGCCGGAGCCGGTCACGCCGGCGCCGGCTACCTTGACCTTGTCCGCGCCATCCCGGAGTAGGTTTCTGAACACCTGCCTTATAGCCTCTACCGGTCTTCCCGCGGTCATCAGGTAGTTCTTCGCCAGCAACCGTGTGCCCGATTCATCCATTATCACCGCCTTGGTGCTGGTGGAGCCCACATCCACCCCGAGGTAGCCAATGCACGGTTCCTCTATCCTCAGACTGTCCCCGGTGTCCTGAACGGTTAGACTCTCCAGCCTGGGCATCTCGAAATATCGCTGCTTGACGTCCGTTTCTGAGAGCAGGATGCCCTGAGAAGTCTTCCCGACGGAAAGCAATGCCGCCCCTAACGACTCCATGTGAAGGTAGTTCTGGGGAACTACTACCTCGACCGGACGTTCGTTCCTGGCAGAAATCATGTCGTTCAGCGATTTGGCCACGGCGGAATTGGCGGCAACGCCGCCCACAAAGTATATGGGCTCCTGGAAAGTTCCTTTCTTCAAAGAGGCGACCATCCGGGCCACGCTCTCGCACAGTGCGTACAGCATGGCGTCCAGCGGGGCGCCCTTCTGCTGGAGGTGGATCAGGTCGGTCTTGGCAAATACGCTGCACCGGGCGGCTATCCTGGGGGGGGCACCTTCACATTGCAGTGCAAGGCTGGCAAAGTCCTCCATGCTGATGCCGAGCCTGTATGCCTGTTGCTCCAGGAATCTGCCCGTGCCGGCAGCGCAGAGGGGATTGGATTCCACTTTCCACGGCTTCTTCAAGCCGTCTTCCAGCTCTATGACCAGGGTGCTCTGGCCGCCTATTTGTATGATGGTCTTAACGTCGGGGTTATGGTGAAGCAGGCCGGAGATAACTGCCAGGGAGCTGCTGTATTGCCCCCAGCCAAGCTCTCTGGGGATAACACCCCTGCCAGAGCCGGATACACCGGCAGCAACTATCTCTGCCAGGTTGAACCTGCCGCCCAGCCGGGAGGTGAGTGAACTGACGGCAGCCCTCGGGCCCGTGCTCACCTTCTCGGTATCAAACTGAACGACCCCGCCATTCTCGTCCATGAGGGCCAGCTTGGCGTTGACGGAGCCGATATCTACACCCAGGTAATAACCCATTGCTCGGCCCTCAATTATAGCAGGAAACTGACTTTCTCAAAAACGCAATCTCCGCTTCTGCCAACCCAGGCAACTTCAATCCGTCCCGGGTGTAGAAGCTTGAAGCTGCCCTCTTTTGAACGCCAAATGTCCCCGAGACTCGATAGATTGTTTGAAGTGCCCGTCAACGCTGTAGTACAGACTCCGCCTTTGAGCGGAGAGCGGACTCGGGAACGGCGCCGGTGCTTTCATCAACCACATCGCCGTTCCGGAAGAACAATACCTGCGGTATGCTCATGATCTGGTACCTGGAAGCGGTCTGCGGATTCTCATCCACGTTCAGCTTGCACACTTTGAGTCTGCCCTGGTACTCCTTTGCCAGCTTCTCGGTTGCAGGAGCAATCATGCGGCACGGGCCACACCAGGGCGCCCAGAAGTCCACCATGACCGGCAGACCGGATTTCAAGACCTCAGCTTCGAAGTTGCCGTCAGTGACCTCCGCTACCCCTGCAGCTACTTTCTCTTCTTTCACCCTGACCTGTACCAGGATGTCTCCGGGACGGTTGTCCGTGATCTGTAGTGCATTGGTCAGCTTCACCCTGCTGCCTGTCATAACTCCAGCGGGGACGGCGACCTCCAGTTTCTTGCCCTGTCGCGACAACATCTTCCTGGTCCCGAGCTTCGCCTCTTCCGCCGTAATGCTTATTTCGTAGTGGACAGGCGCGGACGGCTGGCCTTGGTCAGAGGACCCGCTCATGGCAAAACACATTCCCCAGTTAATTCTGGCTCTGGCTTCTTCATGAACTTCTTAGCGCACTTCAGTATGCTGCGAGACAGGCCAAAAAATCAAGCCGCGGCTTGTTGACCGGTCCAGGGCGACTGCAGCATGCGGTTGCTATGGTTGCAGGGTTCGCAGAAGTGGATTACCATCATTGAGTCGTGTCGAAACTCAACCTTGCGTTTGATAGCTATTTGTCGACTAACGACAAGCCGTTCTGCACCTTCACCAGCGCACCTACAGTGTAACCAACCGCGACCGAACCCAGCACCGTCAGGACCGTCAATATCAGCACATATATCCAGCCGAAGTATGAAATCATTATGGGCAACAGGAACGGTTTGACAGCCCTGTTACCTAAGAAAATGGCCACAAAGGTGTTGGCAGCCCCTTTCTCACGCAGATCCTTGAGCAAGGGATACCAGGCATAGATGGGCCCAGTTGAAATAATCCCCGCTCCTGCCGAAAGTATGACCCCTTTCATGCCGGCCTGGCTGCCGAAGAATTTCACAATCTGCGCCGGTTTCAGGAAGAGGTTCAAGACCAGCATCAGGACGAAGACCAGAGTGAGCGGTACGAGCATATTGAGAATAATGTTGCCGCTGCTCTCGAGGCCCGCTGAGGCCTTCTCCGGCATGACGGCGAACAAAATCCCGTAGGCCACCAGCACCCCAGCCGGAAAAAGGAGCATGCGCACAGGGCGGTTTTTCCAGAGCGAGCTTTTGGGTATGGCCTTTTTCATTGAACTCATCCCGCAACGAGGTTGAACAGGAATACTGTGATGGCGGCTACTCCTGTGAACATAACAAAGGATATGGCGGTTCTAACCAGGGCGAATTTCCTACCCAGAGCCGCTATCTCAGCCGGCAATTGTACCAGGCCTACAGTGACCCACGTTATGATGAGGGCGGTCACGGCGAAGAGGCTGACTCCGTGTTTCAACAGCTCTCCTCCGATGACATAACTATTGATTGGATTCCCGGCTAGTATGCTGCCAAAGCATGCCCCCCGGAGCGTATCTAGCAGCGGCCCGCCCGAAAATATGGAGGCTAGAAACTCCCTGGACACGAAGGCATTGAACAAGCCTATTAGCAGTACCACACCTATGAGGATAGGCAGTAGGGAAGCGAACTGCCTGGCAGAACTTCTGGCAGCTTGCCGGATAGCGTCCCGGTCAATCCTGTGCCTTCCGGCCGGACCGTCAACGGTAGCTTGAACCTGTTTGTGGAGTTCGCCCTTCTTGTACTTTTCCACCACCTCTCTGGCCGTGCCGCTCAGTCCAGAGATGACTTCTATGCCATTTGCAGTGAGTTGATGGCGAGCCGTCGGGCTGCACCAGCCGGTTAGTACGGTTTTGACGTCCTTGCTGATGGCCAGCAGGACGGCCTGTACTCCAGCGCCGCGCTGCTGTGAGGCGCCCGGGTTTGGTACTGTTTCCAAGTCCCCTGTGCCCAAATCGACAATCAACAGGTATTCCGATAGGCCGAACCTCTGCGCTACTCTGGCTTCTAGATCCGCGCCGTCGGCCGAGACTGCAATCTTCATTAACGGCTTTCTCCTTACTATTAGTGGAAGGCCTCGGCAATTCTAGCAAAAACGCTGCCGGGCAAGAACTGCCATTGGAAGGATAAATAGTCTAGGGAACCTTGAAGCCCTGGGTTTGAAGCGACCCCGGCCATTGATTAGATTGGGAACACAAGCTCAGGACTATTACAACCGCAGGTACTATGTAATGCCGGTTCTACGGAATGCGCTGCCGTCTCAGCTTACTACGCCAAATTCAGTCACTAAAGGTGGCGATGACGAAATAGTAGTCCTTGTTCAGCGTGAGCGTCGTGGTGGCGTTATGGACATCGGCAATGATGTCTGCATTGGTAACCCAGCCAGCAAATTCATAGCCTATCTCCGGGTCCGCCACCAGTTCGATCACCTCTCCGGCAGGATAGCGGAAAAGTCCCTCGCCGGGTTCGCTTACTATGCCGCCTACGGCGCTGGAAATCTTGACAGTGTACTGGACAGTTGAACCAGGAATACTAATGACACAGCCTGCCATACCTATAACCAGGGCTAGTAAAACAATCAAGATGCCAAACTTTCGCACGCCTACGACCTCTCAAATACTATTGTACCACTATTTCAGGAATCCTTAACACGGGGAACAATGATACCTCTTAGCATACAATTGAGCAACATTTCGGGTTAAGGGGCACATTCACCCTCACCCGAATCCTCTTCCATTGAAGGCGAGGAGAATCTTTGCTCAGGGATTCAGACAGGCGAGCTCGGTTACCAGGAGCTCCAGAGCCAGTTTATCGCTGTATTTGCCAGTCTTGATGGCGGAGTCTGTTTCCAGGAGCTTGCCATAAGCCCGTTTTACGCCCTCGAAATCATACAGTCTGGCCTGGCGGAGTGTTTTATCCAGGGCGTAGCTTGATTTTAGCCCCAAACTCTCCTGAACCTGTGGACGGGACAACCCTCGCTCCAGATCTCCGGCCAGGGCTATCAAGCGGAATTGCCTGGTAATCATGGTCAGGATGTGTGTTGGCTCCATACCCTCCCTATATAGCCTATGAAGAACAAGCTGGGCCGGCTCGGTTCGGCCTTCGGCCACTGCATCAACCAGAGCCCATATGCTGGCCTCCTGGGCGTGGCTTACCAGCTGTCTAACGTCGTCTTCCTCTACGGTGCGTCCCTGGCTGTAAAGAAGCAGCTTCTGAATTTCACCTTCCATGGCCCATAAGTCTCCGCCTATAAGGCCGGCCAGCAGATCGATGGCCTCGGGAGCGATATGGCCGCCCTCTCCTTCTACTCTTTGTTGGATCCACGCTTTCAGCTCCTTGCCTCGCAGTAATGGGAAGGTCCTTACTTCGGCAAATGGTGAAAGCTGCTTCAGTAGCGCGTTTTGGCCCTTCACCTCCCCATCAACCAACATCAGCACGGTCGTTTCCGGCATCTGCTCAAGGTAGTAAGCCATGCCTTCCCATTCCCCCAGTCCACTCGGAGATTTGCGTTTGCTGGATCGGGGTCGGGTTTGTTTGGCCTCGAAGCGTCTTAACAATCCATCGACTATGACCAGGCGCTTTGAGGACAGGAAGGGCGCGGCGTCGCATGTGTTTCTGAGCTCGCCTAAAGTCAGATTCCGCCCGTCCAGGCTGGTGGTATTGGTGGCTACGGTTTCCCGGTCGCCCAGGCCGGCCTTGATTTCCTCCGCGGCCTGATTCAGCGAAAAACCGTCCTTTCCGTAAAGGATGTAGAGCATTTGGCTCGTATTCTACCACAGTGGCTTCTGCTGGCCGAAGCTCACAAGTGGGCGTGCAGCCGTGTTATTCTGAGGAGTCCAGATTCGTTCGGGCGGCGAAGGATTTTTGAGATTCTAGGCTGCGCTCAGAATGACAAGTAGGAGGGGGCTCGGAATTACAAGCGGTAACGGGACCAGTATGACAGGTAGATGTTATTGATCAGTAGCTACAGGCAAAATATGCTAGGATATGATCATGAAGATTGCCATTGTCGGGGTACCGGAGAGCGGCAAAACCACCGTCTTCAATGCCCTGACCGGAGGTAGGGCTGAAGTTGTGGGTTATTCTTCTACGCTGGCTCCCAATACCGGTGTGGCCAAAGTGCCAGACCCTCGACTGCCGGTGCTGGAAGGCATATTCCAGCCCAAGAAGACGATTCCCGCCGAGGTGACCTACACGGACATCGTCGGCTCCCTGAAGAGTTTTGGGAAGGAAGGCGTAGGCGGGGAATTCTTGAGCTACCTGACTACTGCCGATGCCTTGCTCCAGGTAGTCCGGACTTTTGAAGATGACAGGGCTCCCCATCCTCAAGGTAGTATAGACCCGAAACGAGACATAGCTTCCTTAGACCTTGAGCTGGCGATTTCTGATCTGGCCATTATTGAGAGAAGGCTGGACAGGCTGGGGTCGAGCCTGAAGGGAGCCAAAGCAGCAGAGAGGGAGTCCTACTTGAAGGAGCGGCTTCTACTGCGAAAGGTCAAGGAAGAGTTGGAGAAAGACATACCCATAAGGCGGCAGGACCTTGCTACAGAAGAACTCAAAATGCTGGCGGACTATCAGTTTCTTACCGCCAAGCCTATGCTGGTAGTCCTCAATATCGGAGAAGACCAAATATCGGAGGCTTCCCGGCTGGAGGGTGAGACAAGTTCCTCTTATCCCCAGTTTGCTGTGGTCGCCCTTTGCGGCGAGCTGGAGATGGAGCTGGCCCAGCTCAGCGATGCAGAAGCCAGGGAATTCCGCGAATCTCTGGGACTCGGCCAACCGGCGCTTGACCGGGTAGTTGACCTGTCCTATCGCCTGCTGGGCCTGATTTCTTTCTTCACCACCGTTTCCTCCGAATTGAAGGCCTGGACTATCCCTGCTGGCACTGCGGCACCAAGAGCGGCGGGAAAGATTCATTCCGACATGGAACGGGGGTTCATCCGGGCCGAGGTTATTGCCTACGGCGACCTGGAAAGCTGTGGTAGCCTGGCGGAAGCCCGAAAAAGGGGTCTGTTGCGAACCGAAGGCAAGAGCTACATCATTCGGGACGGGGATGTAGTCACCTTCTTGTTCAATGTCTAGTCCATCCGGGTTTGGTCACGTCTCACTGCTGGGATCCAGGGCGCAGAGCCGGACGGCTTGGCGCGGCCCTGCGGCTGAGTGCCAGACCTGTTAAGCAGGCTGCCAGCTAAGGAAGGGATAGGTCTCTTCAGCAACGATATTCCAGGTGTGGGAAGCGCTACGGGTGTCGGAATCGGCGACTCCGGTTATGTTCCAGCCTGCTGCTGCAAAGGTGGCGATGTCCATCATTTCCTCGGTGGTCTTGCCGGTTCCTCCATCTGAAGTGGACTGTCCGCTGGTCTGGGTGTCCCAGAACGAGTTGCCCACAACTCCATACAAATTCTGTCCCACAAGACCGCCAGCGTGCTCATCCCCGATCACGCTGGCGGTGGAATAGCACTTGCTCACAACGCCCTCATTTCTGCCCGCCAGCCCGCCAACAAAGTCGTTGCCATTCGCGGTACCACCGGCGCAAGAATTGCTCACTGTACCAACATTGGCTCCGACTAAGTTACCGAGGAAGTCGTTACCGTTCACAGTGCTAATAGAATAAGAGTTACTCACAGTGCCCTCGTTCTTTCCCACCAGACCGCCGATACCATCTCTGCCAGTGATTCTGCCGCTGGAATAGGAGCTACTCACAGTGCCGTCATTCAGTCCGACCAGGCTACCAACATCCAAGTAGCCGGTCACATTGCCACAGGTATAGGCAATCCTCACAGTGCCCCGACTATATCCCACAAGCCTGCCAACATCCTCGTAACCGGTTATGTCGCCATCTATTATTCCGATATTCTCGATAATCCCTCCTGCATCAACAACACCGAAAAGCCCCACGGCAGATTCGTCAGGGCGGTTGATAAACAGGTCGCATAGCTCGTACCCCTGACCGTCTAAGCTCCCGACGAATGCGTCATTTTCAGCAGTGCTTCCGATGGGCTGCCAGCCCTTTCCTTCATTGGCTGTCGGGCTCGCCAGCTCCTCGTAACCGGCAGTAGTGAAATCAAGATTGTTCATTAGAGAGTGGTTGCCGTCCAAGTTGTCCCTGACGGCATTTAGATCATACCAATCCCGTATCTCCAGGTTCAGAGAAGTAGGGGCATCACTACCACCACCGCAGCCAGGCCCCACTACAGTGAAGGCTATTATGACCAGGCAGATGCCAAATGTTGTCAGGCAATGTTGCCTCCCTGAGTTGTGTATCGTCTTCATAACCCAAGTTTGTACCAACAGACCAACGTGCAGCACAAAATCGACGGAAAATCTCTCGCCGCTCAGAGCTAACATATAGAGGCGGGGACAAGCCCCGCCTCTGCGTTTGATTTCTAGTCGTACTATAATGGCTGCCAGCTCAGGAAGGGGTAGGCCACATCGTCGACGATGTTCCATACGTAGTCTGTATTGCGGTCGTCGGCACCATCAACTGTGGCTATGTCCCAGCTCGCTCCTGTAAAGGTATCGACATCCTTCATTTGCGCTGTTGTCTTGGGCGTTCCGCCAGCCGAATCAGCTTGTCCGCTGGTCTCGGTGTCCCAGAAGGAGTACTCCACAGTGGCCTCATTCCAACCCACCAGGCCGCCAAATTTACTGGTACCGGTCACACTACCGGTGGAATAGGAGTTACT
>Ga0180434_10005628_pt1 | contig 14703 bp, 14 predicted proteins | sample SS_ome_7_FD_132453 | JGI IMG/M metagenome (GOLD analysis project Ga0180434, IMG submission 132453) | Hypersaline lake sediment archaeal communities from the Salton Sea, California, USA - SS_1_D_2 metaG | ecosystem: Environmental > Aquatic > Non-marine Saline and Alkaline > Hypersaline >... | reverse complement strand
TCGCCAGGCCTATGCACGTGAAGAATGATGCCAGCAGGACAGCCCACGCCAGCCGTTCGGGGTTGTCTCTCATGCGTACCGCACCCCGAAGCGTCCGAATTCACCGGTGGGGGTTTCCCAGTTCACGTCCACCTGCTGCACCATCGCAGACGGGGATCCAAGATGGAGGAAGTTGCGCAACTCCTCCAGTGACTCGCGCGGGCCTTCGGCGATGGTTTCTACTGTGCCATCCCACCGATTGGTGACCCACCCGGTCAGACCAAGACGTTGTGCAGTGCGGATTGTGTAGTAGCGGAAGTTGACTCCCTGCACACGACCGTGCACAACTGCGTGAAGACGAGCCTCGGGCTTTAGCTTGTTGTTCGCGCTGTTCATCTTAATTCTATACCCCCCAAATCAGGCGAAGAAAGCGAGGTTCCCGCTTGTCGAAGCGGTGCAAGCCGGCCTCCCGGGCGTGCTCCAGAGCCTCTTCATATTCCACTCGCGTGATGGGGTGATCGAGCGGTGGCAGCTCCTCGGCCTTGTAGCAAGGTCGATACTGATCCATGACGTTTATATAGGTATCGGGCGAGACTTCCTCTGCCAGGAAGCGGGCAATCACGGCCGTCCCGGCCAATCCCTCAGGCAGTACAAGGTGGCGTACCAACAGTCCGCGCAGCGCGATGTCGTTCTCGTCCAATGCCAGGTCGCCTGCCTGCCGATGCATTTCCTTCACAGCTGCCTGATTGACTGCAGGGTAGTTCTTGACCTTTGAGTAGGTATGCGCTATCTCCTCGTCTGCGTATTTCATATCCGGCATGTAGATGTCCACGACGCCGTCGAGCAGTGCCAGTGCCTCTAGGGAGTCGTACCCCCCTGTGTTCCAGACCAAAGGAAGGCGCAAGCCCGCCTCGGCAGCGATGAGAAGGGCGGCCAGAATGGGGGCTAACACATGGGTGGGAGAGACAAAGTTGATGTTGTGGCAGCCCCGTTCCTGCAGGGCCAACATCATCGACGCGATTTCCTCTGGTTCTGTTTCCTCCCCACGACCCAACTGGCTGATGTCATAGTTCTGGCAGTATTGACAGTGCAGGTTGCACCATGCGAAGAAGATCGTGCCGGAGCCACGGTTCCCCCGTAAGGGATTCTCCTCTCCCATGTGCGGGCCAAAGCTGGACACGACCGCCCGTGTCCCTGTGCGGCAGGCCCCAGGCTGCTCGTAGCGGTCCGTGCGACACTCCCGGCCGCAGAAGTCGCAGGCGTGCAAACCCTCGTAGGCGGCGTGCACGCGCCGTTTCAATTCGCCTGAGCGAAGGAGGGCCAGATAGGCGGGTTCAAAGGCGCTCATTCGATCACCACTTCACTGGAACTCTATGCGCCCGCCACCTGCGATCGTGGTATTGGACGTAACCGTAGCGCTGGCCGAACTCGTACACCCGATACGTTACCTCGACGTCGCGGCGGCAGTAGGCCATTACCTTGTTCAGTTCCCCTTGGCGGAACCAACGCACGGCCTGCAGCCCGTCAGCGCTCTTGCGCTCCTGCAGCGTTGCAGCTGCCACGTCGTCGAGCTTGGGGCGCCATCCCAGCGTGCGGTACAGATCCTGCAGCATGTCCACCGTCGGCAGGTCCGACAGTGGATCGTCCGTGTAGGCACGTAGAACCTCGTAGTCGAAGCGGAGTACGTTGTAGCCCACAACCAAGTCTGCCTCAAGCAGCGTGGCGATGAGATGATCCGCTTCTTGCTCGATGTAATCGCAGTACTCGTCCAGTGCGACGTTGTAGGTGACGCCTACAGCCAGTCGCATATCGCGAATGTTGTGCCAGCCGCCCACCTCGTTGGCCGTGTATTGGGTTTCCAAGTCAAAGACGATGACGTTTTGCATTTAGCCCTCGCTCAGTAGGTTGGGATCCCTGTTTAGCTTGGCGAACTAGCGGCGCCGGAGTCCGCCAAGCATCGGCACAGCCACCAGCAGGCTCAACAGCCAAAGTCCTACCCAGATGCCGATCTGTTTCACCCAGGCCCGCCAGGGTGCCTGCGGCTCCAAGCTGGCCCGCCAGGCGGTCTCCAGACCGCTGAAGCTGATGTCCAGGGCTTTCTGCACGCCTCCTGCGCAGCTGGCACCGTTGGCGTAGATCTCCAGCAGTGAGCGTATACCTTGAGCGCCATACCGCTCGCGGATAAAACGCACCAGGCTGCCGCTCTGGGCGTAGGCCAGAAGCGCGGTACGCGAATTGGGCGAGAAAGGCACGCACAACTCCTCCACAGGGAGTAGCTGCTCCTGTGCGGAGGCCTCCTCAAGTGCCATAGCGTACTCTGGCGTTGGCAGCCGCTCGTTAGCTGTAGCCAGTCCCTCATTCAGCCACTCCGGGACGTACCTATAGGCAGATGGACTGACAGCCCGGTAGACCAGCAGGTGGGTGATCTCGTGTGGAATGTAGCGCATCATGCGAGACGTGTACCCTTCTGTAAACGGAATCGCTACGACGGCCACGCCTAGTTCAGGATGCGCCTGACCGCTCACCCATTCACGTCCTGTGAGCGCCATCGCTGCCGAAAGATTGTGCTGTGAGTCGTAGATGTAGACGTCTAGGATAGTTGGCTTCGGACCACGCAGCTCCGCATTGATCTCCTCTGCGCTGGTCCGTGCGATGTCAAGCGCCGCCTGGCCGAAAGCAGGGCCACCCTGTCCCTCGATCCAGTGAACTGTGATACCATCGGCACTGAGTTGCTCCCAACGGAAACGGTTGTCCATATACTGAAACTGCTGAGCCTCGGTGGTCAGGCTATCGCCGGCTGCGGTGTCGATCTGCCACCAAAATGTGACAGTGCCAAATGGCGGAAGGGGAGAATGGCGCAACTCATGGATGTAGCTGACATCGATATCGCAACTTGGCTCAACAGCGATGCTCAGAGATCTGGCTCGCTCGTCACCAGTGGCCTGGAAGAACAAATAAACCTGAGTGATTTCGGCTTCGGAGGATGCCTGCAGCGTGAAGGTAATCTGCTGGGCGAAGTTGTAGCTGGCCCGGCTTTCGACCACGGTGACCCGCTCATCGGCGACGGCGGCCTGGCAGTCATTCACGCAGGGAGACGGGACTAGCAGAGCCCCCAAGGCTAAGACCAAACCCAAACCCATAATCTGCAGGAGTGTGGGCAAGCGTGTCATCTCATCAACGGGATGCACAGTGTCGATGTGAGCTGGAACGAATAAGCAATGAGAAGAGATCCCTTGAGTGTCGGACATAGGCGACGATGTCGACAGTAGTGGGGAGTCATTCATTCAACGGTCAGATTCTCTGATCAACCGGGTGAAGAAATCTGACAGATACCCATGCAGGAATTCCAGCTCATCCAGGGCGGCCTTGGCCGCAGCTCGTGTGGCCTCGTCCTGAACACGGCAATAGCGCCCCAGGATCTGTTGTGCTTTTTCTCCTCCGACCTGCCCCAAAGCCCACAAGGCCGCTTCCTGTACTTCACGATCGGCGTCGTCAGCCAGCTCCTCCAGTGCGGACACGGCCTCGGAAATCTGTAGTTCTCCGCAGGCCCGAGCCGCTTCGTAACGTAGCTCAGGGTTGGGGCTGAAGAGTTCCTGGCGCACGTGACGAGCCCAGCGGGTGTCGGCACTACGGCCCATAGCAAAGATAGCGCTGACACGCACCTTTTCCTCCGAATCGGCATGAGCTTTGCGGATCAGCTCTTCAACAGCTTCGGTATCAGCATAGGCCACCGACTCCAATGCCCGCCGTTGTACCTCAATGGCCTCTGTAGTGTCTTGGCAGGCGGCCAAGAGTGCCTCATAGGCCTGGGTGTGAGGCTCAGGGCGGATTTTCTGAAGTTCACCCAGGAGTACGAACCGACCCAATGACCTGGCTGCCGCCGCTCTCACGGCAGGAGCCTCATCCTCCAGTAAGGTCCTCACCAGGAGGGGAACCAGGCGCACATCCTCGTCTTCCCAAAGTCCGTTGATTGCAGCTGCGCGTACCTCGGCATCCTCATCTATAATCCCCAGGCGAAAAACTGCCCCAAAGTTCAGCTCAAAGTCCGCCTCAGCTAGTCCCGCCAACCGCTTCACCAAGTGCCGCCGCAATTCGACTGGCACGCCCGGCCACACCTCGCGCACACGTGCCATCGCACTGACTCCCAGGTTTGAAAGGTGGTACAAGGATGCCTGGGTTGGCATCTGGTTGCTTTCCTTTAACTCTTCGAGCACAGCAGCAAGTGGATCTTGCATCTTGTCTGACTACCTGAGAAATGACCAAGGGATGATCGGGTTGATGATATCTTGCAGCATGACTATGGCCATTAGGCCTACCAGGATCACCAGTCCCACAAAATGAATCATCGCTTCGCGCTCGGGGGGTATCCGCCGGCCTCGTATTGCCTCGATGAGCACAAATAAGATCCGTCCTCCATCAAGGGCAGGGAGAGGCAGCAGGTTGGTCAGGCCAAGGGCTAGACTGATGAATGCTGCAGTCTGCAGCACGGGGAAGGCTAGGCCCCATTCGACGCTCTGCTGAAGGGAAAAAGCCAGCACCCCACTGATGCCAACCATACTCGTCGGGCGTGCTTCTTCAGCGGTGATGTCACCTTGTGCAAGGCGAGCTGGAATCTGAATGGTTGCGGTTATTGCAGAGACGATGTCGTTGACACTGGCGCTCAGTGCCTCGGGAAGGCGATAGTGCTGCAGCGCGCTTCGGTTGGGCCACGGGGCCATCATGATGCCCAGAAAGCCGTAACCGTCGGAGGTGCGTCCCGGTGTTGCCTTGATAGTCAGCGTCTCATCTTTGCGCAAGACGGTGAGATCGATTGTCCGTTCAGGTGCAGCGCGGATGATACGACGCAGTTGTTCCATCCCTTCTTCTATGCGTTCTCCGTCAACGGCCAAGATAATATCGCGGGGCAGTAGCCCTGCCTCTTCGGCGGCAGTCCTGGGTTCGATACTGGTGACTTCAACCTGCCATTTATCGGGAAGGCCAGTGGTGTAGGCGCCGATGAGCAGCATCACGGCGATGACGATATTGAATATCGCCCCGGCAGCCAGCACGATTACGCGCCAGCGCTTGGGCTGGGATGCCAGACTGCGCGGATCTGAGGGGTCCTCCTCGCCGGTAAGTTTCACGAACGCTCCCATCGGCAGCCAGTTGAGGCTGTATAGGGTGCCAGGCTCGACTGCGGTCAGCTCGCCGCGTAGATGCAGTTCGTCGTCCAGGGCCTCCGCGGCCTTAGGTTCAGCCTCCGGGCGGCCTGTGTCCAAATCGACTACCGTGATGCGATCTAGTACGAATGATCCATCCTCGCGCGGGCTAGCAACAGCGTCCACGCGGGTGCCCATTTTTGCTCTCTCGGGTAGTCGGAAGCCCGCTGGTACGATCACCCGCGCGGTGCCAATCTCCAGATAACCCTTTCCACGCCATAGCTTCAGCAGACGGGGTGGGTAGCCGAGACCAAACTCCTCGACTCGCACTCCTGCCAACTTGGCGAAGATGAAATGGCCCAGCTCGTGGACCAGGATTATCGGCCCTAATACAATAATCAGAGTGCCAATTAGCCAGAACATCACGTTAATCCAATCTGTACCATATATTCTGAATCAGAGACGGGCGATCACGACGCCCGCCTCGCTTTCTTCGAGTGGCTGTCCGCAAAGTGGCCAACTTGAACATTGGCCTGTTCGGATAGTCTCTATTCCTGTGTTTCGCAGGCGAACCTTATGTATTTATATTATACCCTCGGCAGTCCAAACTCGCAACATCGAAGCACACTTGCTCTCCAATCTCCGATCAACTTTACCCGTTTTTCCAGAACGGAGCAGGAAGCTGGAGATCCCAGAGAAAAGTCAGCGTTCTCTCGATCACCGCCTGGGCAGTCAGCGTGTCGGTGTGGATGTAGAGATCGGCGTGTTGGCGAGCGTGCTGTAGACGGCGGGCTTGTTCCTCCCATCGGTTGGAGTGAGCGTCCGTCGGGCGGCGTTGGCGGGCGACATCCCAGGAGACGTCCAAGTAGATGAGCAGGTCAGGCTGGGTGATGCGCTCCCACATAGCAGGCACGTAGGAGTGTTCTTGTGCCACCTCTCGAGCGTTGTATCCCCGCTCACGTAGCGCTCGTACAAGCAGTGATTTGCCCGAGGCACATGGGCCAACTACAGCAATCAGCGGACGTTTCTCTCGTTCGAGCTGTTGCACGGGCTGGAGGGTCTCTTTCGGGAGAACAGCCGCTTCAGCAGCGAGCGACGGCGTGAGATCCAAGCCTCTCCCTCTGATGCATGGGGATGCTGTCTGCTCATCTCGCCCAGACGTGCCAGGGTCCTCCGCGATGCGAACACCACCAGGCAATCATCGACGCGGAGCGTGAGATCGGGACAGGGAGGACAATCGATGTCTGCCTCCCGCTTGTGCAGAATGATTGAGAGATTCAGTTGCTGTTCTGCTTGAGCAATGGTGCACCCTTCCAGTACCGAGCTTGGTTGGATGGTCATTCGAGCGACCATCTGCTCCTCATCCTCATCCACATAGAACGAATGGCTGATCTGCGCCCGGGTGGCGGCTACGGCGAAGACAGGGGCGGACAGTGCTGAGGTGCTGAAGGCAGTATGAATGTGAAATCCACGTCGCACCCTCTCCGCCAGTCGCGCGTCGAACATGCGCATGACCACCTTGATCCCTGGGTTGAGTTCCCGGGCGTCTAGTGCAATATCCATGTTTGTCAAGTCATCTTCGGTGCAGATGACGATGGCAGATGCCCGCTGCACACCGGCTTGCTCTAGCATATCGGGTTGCCTGGCGTCGCCCAGATATACCGGCACTTTCATCTGGGTGACCTTTTCCAGATGTAGGCCCTCAGCATCGCTTTCGATGCCTACGACCTTTTCTCCCCAATCGAGCAGTTCTTTCACGACGCGGTACCCGATCCGCCCTAGGCCGCAGACGATAATATGGTCGTGGTAGGTTGAAGCAACGGCCATAAGCCAGGCCTCCTTTCTCTCGCGAAAGTTGAACAGTGCCGTGCCGAAGCGCAGGATACCATCAGCGACGACGGCCAAACCGATAGCGGGAATGGCGAAGAATAAGATTTTTAGGCCCAGTGGAGCTTTGCTAAAACTGACGAAATCGGGTTGGAAGAAGATGAGTGTGAAGGTTGCATACAGCGCTTCGAGCCATTCGAGCTGTCCGCCTGCCGGGTCGGGGTAGTACGTGCGAAAAGCCCAGGTGCCTATGCCGAGAAGCACGGTGAAGGCTAATAAAGAGACGCGAAATTCGCGTAGCAGCACCCATGCATTTCGCCACAGAACTCTCGGGTACCATTGGAAGTTGCGGGAGTGCATCGTGGGTCTCACAGGGGAAATGTGAGCGCCAGGCGACGCACGTCGTCGCCCATACGGTCCAAGATGCGCAGAACGAGCACGCTTATATCGTCGTGCGGCCGTCCCTCGTCCAGGGCTAGCGCTTGTCCAAGCAAGCAGTTGGCCAACTGCTGAGCGCTCGTATTGCTTTCGGCTGCCAGCTCGCGCACCGCCGACGGAACGTCGAACACACAACTGGATCGCGCTCCAGCCGTTTCCAGTCCGTCTGTGTATATCACTACGCTGGTCCCAGCGACTAGACTCAACTCAGTGATATGAGGCTTGGTGCCACGTCGCACGCCGACCGGGCTAGATGGCTCGTTGAGCAACCATAGGCCCTCTTCGGGAGTGATGATGATGATTGGGCATCGGTTGTTCCGTGAGAGCACCAGTGTGTTAGTTCTCAGATCGATCGACAGGATGTTGAGGGTAGCTGAGACTTTGCCTCCTCTGTGTGTGTATAGGTAGTCGTGGGCTGCCCGGGCTGCTGCTCCGTCGCGCACACCCTCCGACAGTTCGGACACCGTTTTTCGGGCCACCAGGTTGCTGATGGCCTTAGCTGCCCGGCCCGAGCGCTGCCCGTCCACCAGTACGAAGGAAAGGCCACCGTGAGGACGTTCGATCATTTCCAGCGTGTCCCCGCTCTCACTGGTAGCCCATTTGCCAACTTTGACTGCTGCGATCTCGATTTCCATATACTATCCGTTCCTGGTGCCTGGTCGGATTCTGGTGTGCCGTGCGTCACGTATCGTGCGATGTGAGCGTGCGGCTGATGGCGGCTAGTACTACCTGTATCTCCACCTCAGACGCGACTTCGATGCGAGCGCGGTTTTCGTCGGCGTTGAGATACGTCAATTTGCCAATGATACCCCCCACGGTCATTACCTCGTCGCCCACGCGCAGCTCGGCCATCTGTTTCCGCCGCCGCCGCCGGGCCTGCCACTGTGGCCAGAACATGAGCACGCTGATCAAAACGAGGCCTGCAGCCAGGATAACGATTTGCTGAGTTTCCACTGTTATGCTCCCGTCGGTATATTTGTCACTTCAGCCGTATTATACTCGCGTTGGAATTGTGAGCAAGGTTTGAATTATTCCTATGGTGTGCTATAATTTCGGATGTGCCAGCTTCTTCCCCCACATAGGGGTAAAACAGGTCCGTATGAACCTTGCCTTCCTTACACCTGGAATTTGGGAATACCCTGTCTTTGCGTTCTACGCTCTGGTGACGATCGGGCTTCTCGTCTGTACCCGGCGCGATTTTCAACGGTTGGGCCTGCGAAAACCCTTGCTCCTTCTTGGATCGCTGGCAGTCCTTCCTGTGATTGCCTGGCTGGTCGCAGGCAATCTACTGGTAGTCATCTTCTCTTCTCCTGACCTGCTGCCCCCTCCCGGTGTTCCTGTCGAACCTGCTCGACCCTTTGCCTCGCTCCTGGCTCTACCTGTTGTTGTCGCTGGGGCTTGGCTCGGTGCGGGGCCAGCGTTGCTGGTGGGATTGGTCAGCGGGATCCTGCGCGCCGGGCTGACGACCGGCGGCATCGCCGATCCGTTTCATTATGCTTTGTTTGGCTTTCTGGTTGGCTTTCTTCTGCGCCAGGACTACCGGGGCAGTTTTCCGCTCCTCGTGCGGCAGCCCATCGTCGCCGCACCGCTCTCAGCTCTGTTTGCCTCGTTGATGCTGTGGTTGTCGGTGCTTGCTCGTGGGGTCGATGCCGGATTGGCAGGGCTTGACTACGCGATGACCCTGATGCGGGCTCATCTCGGCCCCCTGTTGTTGGAGAGTCTTGCGGCAGCAATCATTGTCCAGATAGTCTATCTGATTTTGCCGCGACTTAGACCGGTTCATGTAGCACGCCGGTTCCCGCCCTACAGCTACACATTGAATCGCCGTCTGCTTTTCCTGTTCGTCCCGCTGATCGTTGTTATGACTGTTGTCTTGGTGTATGCCGTGACGGCCACGACGCTGCGCGTAGCGACACTAGATGCGGTGGACGAGATGGCACGGGACGCCAGCAGCGCGGCTGAAGATATCCCTTACTTTATTCACACTGGGCAGGGTCTGCTGGCGGAGTTCGCTGGCGATGAAGCGTTGTGGCAGGATGATCCGGTCGGTCGGGAGAATCGCTTGAGCGGTGCTCTACGAACCGTGGCGTTTTTCGACCAATTGATGTTGTTTGGCTTGGATGGTCATCAGGTGGCGATGTATCCCCTGCCGCCAGACGGTGACCCGGAACTGACGGAGCGAGAGGAGACCTTCCTGCGACGGGTTCTGGAAAGCGGTGCAATGCAGATCAGCCCAGTACATCGATCGGCGCAGGGTGAAGTCATTCTATCGTTCCTGGCGCCCGTGGAGAACGAGGCAACCGGCGATCGTTTCGGTGCCTTGTTAGGGCGCACTCAATTGAATGTCAATCCGGTGATGGAACGAGCTCTGGCAAGCCTGCAGTGGACGCGGGATCGCGGCGAGGGTTTTGTCATCGATTCGGAGGGGTATATCGTCGCACACGCTGATCCCGAGATGCTTCTCACCCGGTGGCACGTCGACGAAGACCACCCGCGCATCGCGACTGTGCTGCGAGGTTGGGCCTATGAGAGTCGCAATCCCCGGGATAACACACGCCAGTTGGTCTATTACTTGCCCGTAGAAGGATACCCCTGGGCGGTTGTGATCCGTCTGCCATATCGGGTGGTGCTGGGACAGGCCACAGAGGTTGCTACCCCCTTGGTGCTTCTGTCGTTCCTGCTAGGGGGCGGGTTGGTGATCGTTATCCCGTTGGTCACTCGCTGGCTGACCCGGCCGCTGACGCAGTTGGCTGCTGCAGCCGATCGTATCGCTGAAGGTGACCTTGCGCAGCCAGTTCAGGTGCCTGGCAATGACGAGGTGGCCCGAGTCGGGCATGCGTTTGAGGGTATGCGCGTGCGATTGAAAGACCGCCTGGAAGACTTGTCGCTGCTGCTCCAGGTCAGCCAGGCGGTTTCGGCGACGCTGGAACTGCCCAAAGGTATGCCTTTCATCCTTGAGGGAGCGCTCAAGGCAGCGGATGCCCAGGTGGCTCGCGTCGTGCTCCTCTCAGGTGAAGGTGAGCCTCAGATGGCTATGGGACGGGGGAAACCATACGAGCGACTGGGGGCCCTCGACCGCGGGCTGGCCAGGGCGGCCAGGGATCTGGAGTCTCCGCTCGTCGTGCAGAACCTGGGCCGAGCCAGCACGTTGGCTGATCCAGAGACGTTGAAAGGCCCGGTCAAGGCTGTCGTTGCGTTGCCCGTGCGTACTAAAGATCAGACTTTGGCTGTGATGTGGGTGGGATTTGACTCGGTGCGTCAGTTTGATCCATCGGAGATTGATCTGCTCTCTACGTTGGCCAGCCAAATGGCTGTGCTGGTGGAAAACGCCCATCTGTTCCAGGCGGAGGAAGGTGGCAGGCGGCGGCTGGAGGCGGTCCTGACCAGCACGACCGATGCTGTACTGGTCACCGATCGCGGTGATCGTATCTTGCTCATCAATCCGGCTGCGGAGCGGGCCTTTGGCGCCGCAGCCGACACGGTCGTCGGTCAGAAGGTTGAGAACACACCGCTGGCCTCTGCTTTGGCGGGGGCCTTTGAAGAGCCCTTGTCTCCGCGCGAGGCGTTGACCGAGGAGGTGCCGCTGGCCGACGGGCGGACGTTGTATGCCAGTGTGTCGACAATTTTGAGTGCTGATGGGGGCCGGATCGGCCGCGTGGCTATGATGCGTGATGTCACACACTTCAAGGAATTGGATGAGATGAAATCTGAGTTTGTAGCCACGGTCTCGCACGACCTGCGCGCCCCGTTGACGTTCATGCGCGGCTACACGACTATGCTCCCTATGGTTGGCGAACTGAATGAGAAGCAAACGGACTACGTTCAGAAGATCCTCCGTGGCATTGGTCAGATGAGTGAGCTGGTTGACAATCTGCTTGATCTAGGGCGCATCGAGGCCGGCGTGGGGTTGGAGCGCAAACCCTGTCATCTGGGAGCGATCTTGGTCGAGGCGGTGGACAGTATGCGGGTCCGGACGGTCGCCAAAGGGCTCAAGTTGGAACTGGAGCCGGCTGAAGAGGTGGCCGTTGTCGCTGGTGATGCAGCGCTGCTTCGCCAGGCTGTTACCAATCTGGTGGACAATGCGATCAAGTACACGCACGACGCTGGCACCGTGAAGGTGGGGCTGTCGGTTCGCGATGGGCAAGCAGTGATCCATGTCGCCGACACGGGTATTGGGATAGCCCCCGACGATCAGGTGCGCTTGTTTGAGAAGTTCTATCGGATCAAGCGTCGAGACACCGAGGATGTGCAGGGCACGGGGTTGGGATTGGCAATTGTCAAGTCCATCGTTGAGCGTCACGGCGGGAAGGTATGGGTCGATAGCAAACTGAACCATGGTAGCACGTTTTACATCAGCTTGCCTCTGCGCGAGGGCGAGTCGTCAGAGGCATGGGTTCCACAGTAGGTGGCGGGGTAATGTATGGGGCTACAAATTGGCATCGTGGGCTTGCCTAATGTAGGCAAGTCTACTCTTTTCAACGCTCTCACGCGGGCAGGGGCTGCCGTGGCTGCCTATCCGTTCACAACGATTGAGCCCAACCGGGGCGTGGTTGCCGTCCCTGATCCGCGATTGGAGGTGCTGGCGGCGATGGTTGGTCCGGAGCGGGTCACCCCAGCGGCAGTCGAGTTTGTGGACATCGCAGGCCTGGTGCGTGGGGCTCACCAGGGCGAGGGACTGGGCAACCAGTTCTTGGGGCACATCCGCACGGTGGACGCGATTGCGCTCGTCTGTCGCTGCTTTTCCGATCCGGACGTCACCCACGTGGACGGAACAGTGGATCCACTGCGCGACACGGAGGTGCTCGATCTGGAGTTGATTCTGGCCGACTTGGAAGTGACCGAGCGGCGGCTGGATAAGGTGCGTTCGGCCGCCAAGGCCAGGCCGCGCGACCACGCGGTGGAACTCCGGGCGCTGGAGGATCTGCGTGCGTCTCTGCAGGCCGGGAAGCGGGCCGATTCGTGGGCAGCGAGCGGTGTGGTTGAGGCCACGCTAGCGCGAGACATGTCGTTGCTCACCACCAAGGAACGGGTATACGTGGCCAATGTTGGGGAGGAGGATCTGCCTGACGGAGGACCCCTGGCCGAGGAGATCACCTGGATGGCGGAGAAGGATGGAGCGGCTGCCATCGTCCTCTGTGCGCAGTTGGAGGCCGATCTGAGCGGGTGGCCGTCCGACGAGGCCGCGGCCTACCGGGCGGATGTCGGGCTGAAGCGTTCTGGATTGGAGGCTCTGGCTCAGGCTGGCTACGAGGTGCTTGACTTGATTACCTTCTTCACCATTACAGGAGGACAGGAGGTTCGGGCCTGGTCCATACGGCGGGGTACCCAAGCCCCCCAGGCAGCTGGCGAAGTCCACAGCCAGATGGAGCACGGCTTCATCCGGGCCGAGGTAGTGGGGTTCGAGCAATTGGCGGACGTTGGAGGCTGGCACGCAGCGCGGGAGCGTGGCATCTTACGGGTCGAGGGTAGGGATTACGAGATCCAGGATGGTGATGTGTGCCTCTTCCGCTTCACTCCTTGAGGGCGATTCTTGTTACTTGACAGACCCCCCCACGTCAGTCTATCTCCCGTTCTCCCGATATGGAAAGTCGCCCGGTCTGCTCATTTACTCCAGTCTCTATGGTCTGCATCCGCCCCATTGAGAGGGCAGACCATCTTTGAGGGTCACTTGCCGACCACGAATGCCACCCCGACCAGCCCTGCTCCAGAGTGGACGGATAGGCCGGGTGTAAGTTCGGCCTCGATGATTGCTTCCGGACAAGCCATAGTGGTCCGCAATTGCTTCTTAAACCGGCGCGCTTCGTTCAGCGCATCCACGTGGACGATGGCCATTCGTTCGATTGGGCGGCCAGCCGATGCCTGCGCGGTTAGCTCGATCACCCGGTCCCACGCTTTCCTCTGCGTGCGGACGCGCTCCAGCAAGTCGAGCTTCCCATCTCGAATGGTGAGGATTGGCTTGACGCTTAGTACGCTGGCCATCCCTGCCGTCAAATGCCCTACCCGTCCGCTCATAGCAAGATACTTTAGCGTCGATAGGGCTGCGTAGAGATGTGTCCGTTCGCCTACGTCCATCGCCCGGGCGACGATTTCGTCCTTGGACACGCCTGCCTCCGCGGCCTCTGCTGCGGTCAGCACCATGAACCCTTGCCCTATACTCAGGCTCCGGGAGTCCACAACCGTGATATCGTGATCTGGGAACATCTTGCGTGCAGCAACGGCCGACCCGAACGTTGCACTCACCTCGCCGCTTACGCAGAAACAGATGATCGTCTCAGCGCCTGCGTCGAGGGCGGCTTGGTAAGCCTTGGCAAATTTGCCGGGTGAGGGCGCGGCGGTTGTTGGCAGCTCACCCTCGCGATCGACGCGCGCAAAGAGCTGAGCATCGTCGATATCAACACCTGTCTCAAATGTCTCCTCACCGAAGTGAACCGTGATGGGCACCTGCCGTATGTTGTACTGAGCGGCGATCCTGGCGGGAAGACTGGCGTCCGTATCGGTGATTACTGCTATTGACGACATCGTTTCTCCTTGTTGTCCGTTTACAAGCTTGGTTTGTTCGGCGTGCCTGCGACTCTGGCGAGCGCTACCTGTTCGCCTTCAAGGATGATCATCTGAGAAATTGATCTTCTTGGGAATGACCTCAGTGATTGCTAGATAGATGCAAAGTCCAGCTGTGGCGATCCATGACTCCACCGAGTACAATCGTCGCTTGAGGATGACTTCGATAGGGGTCCCCACAGCCCTTCCAAAGAGCGGCCACCCGCCACCTCCGACGACGAAGAATACCATATAGCTGCTGTACAGGATCTCTGCCACGAAGTTGATGATTACGATCCAATGGATCACCTTCCACCACTTTCCCTTCACTGCGTTGTCCTCCTCAGAAGAACTAGCTTTCTACAACCATTCATCATCTATACCGGGTTTCATAGCCGCTAGATCCCTGTCCACCAGATACTTGTAGGCCGTCAGTGCCGCTAGGGCGCCATCGCCCACGGCGACCGAGATCTGCTTGGCGGGAATGTCGGTCACATCCCCGGCAGCGAAGAAGCCCGGCAGTTCGGTCGACCGGTCCGAGTTCACTGGGATCTCGTCTCTCCCGTTCAGCGTGATGAGTTCCTTCACCGGCTCGCTGTTGGGCGAAAGCCCAATCTCCAGGAAAACCCCATCTACCTTCAGTGTCTCGGTCTGGTTGCCACCGGCAGACTGAATCTCGACCCCGGTAAGCCGTTCATCACCAGTGAAGGATACCACCCGGTACGGGATGTGGAACTTGACCTTGGGGTTGCCCTTGACCTCCTCGACTAGGGCGGAGTCGGCC
>Ga0180434_10005626_pt1 | contig 14706 bp, 12 predicted proteins | sample SS_ome_7_FD_132453 | JGI IMG/M metagenome (GOLD analysis project Ga0180434, IMG submission 132453) | Hypersaline lake sediment archaeal communities from the Salton Sea, California, USA - SS_1_D_2 metaG | ecosystem: Environmental > Aquatic > Non-marine Saline and Alkaline > Hypersaline >... | reverse complement strand
GATGCTGGGCGCGGCCGTGCCGTCATCGGCACTGGGCCAGGGCGATAAGGGCGTAACTGGTGGGCACGGGCGGGTAACCCTCGAACCAGCGGTCGGCCTCGTTGACCCACGAGCCGTCCGGCTTCTGCCGACGGACGACGGCCTGGGTCAGTTCGGCCTTCCAGTCGTGCCGGCGCCGGCGGGCGTCGGTGATGGTGCCGTCGCCCCAGGCGGCCAGGGCCTTCGCGACGGTCTGGTAGTAGTAATACAGGCCCTGCTGGCCGAGTTCGGGGTTTTCCTCGAACGTCCAGTGGCGGCGGAGCCAGTCGAGGGCCGCCTGGACGCGCGGGTCGTCGCGGTCGAGGTGGGCGTAGAGGAAACTCTTGAAGCCGGCGTAGGTCATCGAGCCGTACGCCTTCAGGCCCTTCCGGCCGCCGGGCAGGTCGACGGTGCCGGCCTTCGATTCGCCGCCGGCGTTCGGCGAGTAGATCATGCCGCCCGAATCGGTCCCCACGAACACGCCGTCGTTCGATTCCGACCGGTCCTGGCTCCGGCTGACGAACGTCACGACCTTGTCCCACAGGGGATGGTCCTTGGGGACGCCCGCCTCGTGCATGGCCTCGACGAAGTACTGCGTGTTCGACAGGTCCGGCCGCTGGTGCTCGCCGTAGCCGTGACCGCCGTACCACGGGTTGCCCTGGTCGATGCTCTCGGGTTCGTCCCACTGGTGCCGGATGAGGTAGTCCTTGGCCTTGGCGATGGGCTCGGCGTAGGCCTTGGGGTCGGCCTTGACGAGGACCATGAGGGCGATGCTGGTGGTGTAGGTCCGGAGGCCCTGGTCGTAGATGCCGCCGTCCTCCTGCTGGTAGGTGACGATGAAGTCGACGGCCTTGCGGACGGGGGGCTCCTTGACGGTCTTGCCGGTCTCCAGGAGCGCCTGGGCGCACAGGGCGGTGATGCCGACGTTGCCGTCGCCCCAGGACCCGTTCTCGGCCTGCTGGCCGACCAGATACGCCTGGCCCCGGGCGATGGCCGCTTTGCGCTGTTGGGCGATGGGGGGTTTGGAGGCGTCGGGCGCGGCCGTCTCGGCGGGCGGGTCCGCGGGCGTGTCGCCGGGGGCGGGCCGGTCGGCGGGTTCGTCGGCCAGCGCGGTGCGGGCTTCGGCCTGGTCTCTTGCCACGGCCTCTTCGTGAGCCGCCGTCTGGGCCCGCTTGCCCATCCAGAACAGGGCACCGGCACCCGCCAGGACAATGCCGATCGCCATGACGCCGACGACGGCGACCGCGATCGCGATGACGATCTTCGTGCCTGCACTCATGATACCTCGCCTTCCTGGACGTCCGGGCCGGCCGCTTATTGGGGCGAACCCGCGCGGGGCCCGGCCCGGTCGGCGGTTACGGCGCCTCGTCCTTTTCGGGGCCGGCGGATTCGTCGCCGGCCGGTTCGTCCGGGCCGGCGGGTTCGGAGGGCTGCGGCACGGTCGCACCGGCCGGCGGGGTCTTCCAGCGCTTGGCCGCCAGGACGAACGCGTACACGGCACCGGCGGCCGCTCCGAACAGAACGGCCCAGTTCAGGTAAATCGTGAACGTGGCCCCTTCCTCCTGCCACTGCTTCAGGGCGTTGGCCGGGTAAACCACGTCGTGAAAGCAGAAGGCGGCCAAGGCCAGCAGCACAATGCCCATCAGCAGGAGAACACCCGGACTGTACGGTCTCTTCGGCGGCCGATCGTCGGTTTGCTTCCGCGCCTGGGTCATCCCGGTTCCTCCTTCCGCGGCGTGCCCGTGAAACGGTTCCTTATCCCCTATTCTAGGGACCGGGACGCCGGCTGCAAGGGCCGACCTCGTCTTGCGGGCGCGGAGGAACCTCTCCGGCGGCGCACCTCATAGACCACAAGCAAAGCCCGTGCCACGCCGCGCTGGCCCCCACGACGCAACAGCCAGGCCCGGTCCCCCGCTCCCTGCACAATGTCCGGGCACCGGTGCCCCATCGTTGGGCAGACCCCATGTCGGGCGGGTCGCCCACGCCCGGACGCCGCAGGTCCTCCGGCAGCGTGACCGTCGCGCCCTCGCCGATCCCGTGCGACGCGAACCAGCCGGCGGGCGTCTCCAGGGCGTAGCGGTACGGCTCGCGGCTCCAGGTGCTCTCGGTTGAAAGGGCCCGCATCCGCTCGATCTGGAGGATGGTGCCGTCGGCAGCGATGAACGCAATGTCGAGATCCACCAGCGTGTTCTTCATCCAGAACGGCGAGTGGTTCGTTTCGTACGGATAGACGAAGAGCATGGCCTCGTCGGGGCCGAGGCGGCGGCGGAACATCATGCCGCGGTTCCGCTCGGCCGCCTGGTCGGCGACCTCGACCACCAGCGGGACGTCGCCGACGCCGATCTCGGCCGTCGGCAGACGCTCCACCGCGCCGGGCCCCGGCGGCAGGGGGGCGGGGGCCGGCGCCTCGTTATCGCATCCCAGCGCCAACGCCGCCAGCGCCGCCAAGACCAGGGCCGCCACCGACCAAAGCGCCCGCGCGGCCCGGCCGTGTGGCCCGGCCGGCTTGTCCGGCCGGGGGATACGCTTGCCGGACGCCCTCTTGGAGCGGCGGGTACGGAGACCGGCCGCGCGAGGCGCGCCGGGTTCGCCGGCCCGCTTGCGGGCCGTGTTGGCGCGGCGGGCAAGACGGCCCGCCGCGCGGTGTGGGGGTGGTGTCGCCGCCCGTACGGGGCGCGCGGCTGGCGTATCAGTCATCGCGAAACATCCTCGGATCATACCCGGCGGCCTTCAGCATCCGTTCCAGCAGGCCCATCGGCAGGCCGACCACGTTGGTCAGGCTGCCGGCCATCTCCTCGACGTAGCGGTCGCCGGTTTCCTGGACGGCGTAGGCGCCGGCCTTGCCCATGGCCTCGCCGCTGGCCACGTAGGCCTCGATCTCCTCGGCGGTCATGGTCCGCATGCGGACGCGCGTGACCTCGTGGGCCAGGCACCGCCGCCGATGGTCCAGGTCCACCAGCGCGAGGCCCGTCAGGACGTGGTGCACCGAGCCCGACAGGCGCCCCAGGATCCGCCGGGCGTCGTCCGGGTCGGCCGGCTTACCGAGGAGCGCGCCCGCGAGTTCGACGGCCGTGTCAGCCCCCAGCACCACGCCCGCCGTCAGGCCGTGGGCCTCGATGGCCGACTCGGCCTTCAGATACGCCAGGCTCTCGACGTACGGCCCGGGCGGCCCGTCGGGCCGGACACCGCTCTCGCCGACGGGCGGCGGGCGGACCGCGAACCGGTACCCCGCCTGGCGCAGCAGGTCGCGCCGCCGCGGCGAGTTCGAGGCCAGGATCAGGGGCGGGGCGGTCTCGGTCATGGGACCCCTCACGGCCGGCGAATCTCGAACCAGCCGTGCCGGCCGTCCCAGCAGACCACCAGATCGGTGTTGCAGGCGTGGCACCGGAGGACGGCCCCCTCGCGTGTGCCGCGATGGACCACCAGTTCGGCGGCACAGATGGGGCAGTGCCGGGCGAACGTCGTCGGGACCAGGTCTTCGCCCTCGGGGGCCTCGGGCGGGGCCAGGACGGCCTCGGCCCGCTCGCGGCCGGCCCCCTCGACGACCAGCCGGTTCAGTTCGTGGACCGATTCGCCGGTCCCCAGGATGATGGCCCCCACGAGGCGGTCGTCGCGGTACACCAGGCGGCGCCACACGTCCGGCCCGTCGGGCTGCTCGTGGACGGTCACGCGGCCGCCGGCCGGCAGATGGCCTTCGCCGAGGATCGCCAGGTCCAGGCCGAACAGGGTGGTCCGGATGCGGACGGCCTCGGCGACGCCGTGCGGCCGGTGGTCGAGCATGCTGGCGGCCGCGGCGGCGCCCTGGGCCCAGGCCCGCTGCCAGCAGAACGCCCCGGCGGCGGGGGCCGACGGGTCGGTGCCGGCGGGCTCGGCCACGTCGCCGGCGGCGAAGACGTCGGGCCGGCTCGCGTGCAGCGTCTCGTCGACGCGGATGCCGGCACCCACCTCGATGCCGGCCCCCTGGGCCAGCCGCGTCGCCGGCCGGCGCCGGCACCCGCACGCCACCAGGTCGGCCGAGAGACGCTGGCCGTCCGCCAACTCGACCGCCGCGCACCGGCCGGCCGTCCCGATGACCGCCCGGGCCGACGTCTTCCGCCGCAGCACCACGCCGCGCTCTTCCAGCAGGGCCTCGATGCGGCCGCTGGTCGTCTCGTCCAGGGCCTCGGGCCAGAAACGCTCGCCGGCCAGCAACTGCGTGACGCGGACGCCGGCGGCCAGCAGGCTCTCGGCCAGGGTCAGCCCGATGACGCCTTCCTCCAGGAGGACGGCGTGTTCGACGGCCTTGAGGCTGTCGCGCAGGTCGGCCGCCTCGGTCAGCGTATCGAACGTCGTGACGCCCGCCAGGTCGCGCCCGGGGATGGCCGGCCGCACCGCCTCGGTACCGGTCGCCAGCAGCAGCCGGTCGTACCGGACGGGCGGGCTGGCGGCGAACTCGACGGCGTGGGCGTCCGGGTCGATCGACGTGATCGGCGTCATCAGAAACAGATCGATGCGTTCGCGGCGATAGGCGTTGCGGCTCTGGAAGACGATCTCCTGGAGCGTCATGGCGCCCGAGAGAAAGTCCCCCAGTTGCCGGCGCAGGTAGAACGGGTACCGCTCGTCGGAGAAGACGCTGACCTGGGCGTCGGCGTCGGCCTCGCGCAGGGCCTTGGCGGCCCGGTACCCCGCGGCGCCGTTTCCGACGATGACGAAGTGCGTGGTCATGGTCCGTAGGTTCCGGTCTTGCCGGGAGACGGGCGAGGGTCGTCGGCGTCGGCGTCGGCAGCCGGCGGTGCATCGCCCTCGGCGGTGGCCGCGCGCGGCGCGGGCGCACTGGGGCCGGGCATGGGCGTCGGCGCGGCGCCCTCGGCCGCCGCCTGCGCGTGCCGAAGCGCCTGCGCCCGCCGGTGGTGCCGGCGGTAGATGGTGATCAGGTAGTACATCAGGCCGTACGTCACCAGGCCGCACACGATGCCGACCACCACCGAGCCGACCCAGAGGGGGCCGGCCACCTCGATCATCAGGCGCCACCAGCCGTGGACCCAGTCGATCCAGGGCAGGTTCAGGCTCATCAATTCCACGAGTTGGTGCTCGAACGCCGCCAGGTCCGGCCCGCCCACCAGCAGCCAGCCGACGTAGTAGTTCAGCGAATACATCGGGACGATGGTCACCGGGTTGGTGATCCAGGGCATCGGCAGGCCGGCCACCTTGTTCGCCCGGACCGCCGACGCCGCCAGCAGCACCAACAGCATCTGGAACCCGATGGTGGGCGTGAAGGCGATGAAGACGCCGATGGCCGCCCCCAGGGCAATCCGGTGGGCCGAATCGTCCAGGTGCAGCAGGTGGATAAACCACCCTCTCGCTTTCGTCCAGCCCGCGCGAAACGGCACGATGGGTCCTCCAGATGCGCTGCAGCGGACGCTACGCCGGCCCGGCGTCGCGCCACGCTGCCGAGAGTTGGTCGTACACGGCCTCCGGCGTGATGTTGGTCAGGCACAGCATGGCCGCGTTCCCGCGGTCGTACAGGCACTGCCGGCGATAGCACGGGCTGCACGCCGCCCGGCCCGCCAGGATGCGGTGCCCCGGCCCGTACGGCCCGGTGCGGGCGGGGCTCGTGGGCCCGAAGATCGCGACGACCGGCGTGCCGACGGCGGCGGCCACGTGCATCGGGCCCGAATCGTTCGTCAGCATGACGCGGGCCTCGGCCAGCACGGCCGCCAGTTCTTTTAACGTAGTCCGGTTGACGAGGTCAATAGGCGGCTGCGTCAGTCCGCGGGCAATCGTCCGGGCCGCCTCGGCGGCGTCGCCGCTGCCTACCAGCACCGCCCGCACACCTTCCCGCCGATGCAGCCGGTCCAGCACGGCCGCGAACCGCTCGGCCGGCCACTGCTTGGTCGCCCACCGCGCGTGCGGGCCGACCGCGACGAACGGCTCGCCCGGCTCAAGGCCCGCCTCTGCCAGCCGCCCGCGGATGGCCGCGCGCGCCGCGGCGGAGACCGGCAGATGGTCGCGGGCCTTCGCTTCGGCCAGGCCCAGACGCCGGGCCGCCGTCAGGTACCGGTCCACGGCGTGGACGGTGCGGCGCGGCACGAAGACGTCCTCGGTGTAAAAGAGCGGCGCCAGTTCCCGCGCGTCGCGGAACCCGACGCGGGCGGGCGCGCCCGTCGCCAGCGCCAGCAGGCCGCTTCGAAAGAGGCCCTGCAGATCGATGACCGCCGTGAACCGCCGCTGCCGGAGCCCCTTCATGAACGCCAGAAACTCGCCCGCCACCGTCACGCTGAACGTGAACCGCGCGAACCGCCGACGGTCGAACACGATCACCTCGTCCAGCCGCGGATGCCCATCCAGGATGCCCGCGAACGGCTTGCCCACCAGCCACGAAACGTGGGCCGACGGGTGCGCCTCTTTCAGCGCCGTCAGGACGGGCAGGGCCTGGACCACGTCGCCCATCGACGACGGCTTGATGATCAGCGTTCGCGTAAAGTTCATAGGCGTTCCACCCGGCCGTAGCGCCGCCGCAGCGCGTCGCGTTTGCGGTCGGCGGCCCGGGCGATCCGCCGCCACCACCGCCGAAGCCGGCGCGCCGGGCCGACACGGCCCCGCGCCCGCCCGCGCACCGTGACCGGCGCCGGCGCCCCCGGCCGGCCCAGGTACGTCCGCAGAAACCGCAGCCGGTCCGTCCGCCGGGCCACGCCCCACTCTTCCAGGCTGACGGCCAGGCGCATCAGGTCGCGCACGCGCCGCCGGGCCGACACGTTCACCGGCCGACGCAGGCCGTCGAGGTCCACCAGGACGACCCTCGGCCGGGCCTCCGCCGCCGGGGCGACCAGGACGTTCGGCGCCTTGAGGTCGCGGTGCGCCAGGCCCGCGTCGTGCAGCCGCCGGAGCAGCCGGGCCAGCCGCCACGTCACGTGCCGCCGCGCCGACGGTGCCGGCTCCGAGCGGAGCCACTCCGCCAGCGGCCGGGCGCCCGCGACGCGCTCCGTCAGCAGGACGGCGTCGACCACCTTGCCGGCGCTTCGCCGACGGGCGGCCGCCGCCGGCCGGGCCGTCGCGATGCCCCGGACCAGCAGCATGTGGCCGCGGCGAAAGCCCGTCATGGCCCGCGTGGGCCGGCCGAGCCCCGCCCCGCCGCGCTCCCCCGCCCGGCGGTCGCGCTTGACGACAAGTTCCCGCCCGTCGTCCGCCCGCACGGTCCAGACACCGGCCGACCGGCCGTCCTTGAGGGCCTCGGCCCCGTCGGGCGGATCGAGGGCCGGGTCGGCCCCCAGCATCGCCTCGACCGCCTCCGCCCAGTCGCCCGTGGCCCAGCCGCGCCACGGCCCGGCCGAGATGGGCCGAAAGTACTTCGACCGCCGATGGGTCCGCCGGTCGCGCCCGGGATAGAACCGCCGGCGATAGATGGCCGTGGCCCGGGCCACCGTCCGGGCGTCGGGCGCCCCGGGCACGATGTCCCGCAGCCGGTCCAGGCATCGGACCCGCTCGGCCGCCGAGGCGATCGGCTCGAAGAAGTGCTCCAGCCGGGCCAGGTGCTGGAGCATCGCCTCCGGCGGGGCCGGTCGGACGGCGTCCGCCAGGTCGACCGGCACCAGCCGCCACGACCCCGCCTCGCCGGCCAGCAGCAGGTTGCCGGGATGCAGGTCCGGCAGATACAGGTCGGCCTCGGCGAGCCGGGCCACCAGGTCGGCCAGCAGATACGCCAGCGTCCGCGGGTCGACCGTGCCGGCGGGCGGCGGGCGGCGCCGCCGCCACACGGCCACAAGTTCCGGCGGCCGGGCCCCGGGGTACGGCGGATCGTCGGGCGCAGGGGGATAGTACCGCGCGAAGAGGTGTTCGTCGAGGCGGCGTCCGTCCGGCACGCCCTCCGTCACCAGCGTCTCGGGGACCCCATGCGCCAGCGCGACCGGCGCCGGCACCGCCAGCCCGGCGGCCCGGGCCGCCACGAGGGCGTCCCACTCGCGGCGTGCCGGCCCGAAGCCCAGCCGAACCCGCAGCCGGTCCACGAGGCCGGTCCGCTCGTACACCTTGACGTAGAACGTCCGGCCGCCGGCCTCGAGACGGCCGACGCGCCGCCGCCGGCCCCGCTTGACCACGGTGAGGCGCGCGGCATCGTCCACGGGCCAGCCGTCGGCGATCAGCGGCTCGGCCGCCGGCGTGACCGTCCAGCGCCGGCCCTCGTGCGTGATGATGCGCGCGTCGTGCATAGCGTGTCCAGGCGGACGCCACAAAACAGTGAACGCCCGGGGCGGATGGCGGCCGGGCGGCGCCACGCCATCGTAACGCCCCGCGCGACCGTCCTGCAAGGACAAACGGCCGGGGCCGAATCCCTCAAAAACGTTTGACGTTCGCCGTCTTCGGGGTAGAATCGAGGGTGCGCTTCATGCTATCGTTCGATGTGGGCAGACGCCGGCCGACTCGTATCGGCCCCCAGCGTGGGGAGTGTCGCACGAACGCCGGTTCGGAAGGACTCATGGCCCATCTGTTCGTGGCGTGTCCCAAGTGCGGGACCGCCTATAAGATCGGGAAGGCACACGCCTCGACCGAGGCCGTCTGCCGGTCGTGCGGCCATCGGTGGATACCCGCCGAGGCCCACCGCGAGCAGACTGGCGGCGCCGCACCGGCCCCCGGGCAAGCCGCGCCGGCCCCCGCCCCTCCCGCATCCGCCGAACCTGCAACGGACGTCGCGCCCGAAGAACCCGCGAAGGTCACGCCGGACGAGCCCGCCGAGGTCGAGCCGGAAGAGCCGGCCGAGGTGGCGCCCGAGCCGATCGTCGAAGGCGAGGCCGCCGAGCCCGCCGAGCGCCCCGTCGACCTCAACCTGAAACAGGGCTCGCCGCTGGATGCGCTGGCGGCCATGGCATCGGCCCACAAACCCAAGGCCCCGCCGCCCGCCGACGAGGCGCCGCCCGCGCCCAAGGCCCCCGCGGCCCCGCCCGCCAAACCGCACGAACCCAAGGCGAACACCGGGGCCGAGGCGCTCCAAGCCATGGCCCAAGCCGCCGGCGGCGCCAAGGGCGCCGCCGAAGCCGCTCCCTCCAAGCCGGCCGCCCCGGCCGCCGAGGCGCCCGACCCGCTCGTCGGCACCAAGGTCAACGGCTTCAAGGTCCAGACCCGCCTGGGTACCGGCGGTTTCGGCGTGGTCTACCGCGCGTTCGACACCAACCTGGAACGCTCGGTGGCCATCAAGATGCTGCCGGCCAACATCGCCAAGGCCGGCAAGGGCGTTGTCGAACGCTTCCTGCGCGAGGCCCGCAGCGCCGCGAAACTGGCCCACCCCAACATCGTGACCATCCACCAGATCTGCCCGTATCAGAATACGTATTACATCGTCATGGAATTGGTGGACGGCGGGGCGCTGCACGAGTACCTGGCCACCCGCAAACGCCTCCCGCCCGGCGAAGCCACCCGCATCGTCCGGGCCGCCGCCGAGGGCCTCGGCCACGCCCACAAGCGCGGCATCATCCACCGCGACATCAAGCCCGGCAACATCATGCTCACCAACGACGGCCAGGTGAAGGTGAGCGACTTCGGCCTGGCCCGCGACGTCCTCCAGGGCCGCGACATCGTCGACGCCGGCCACAGCCTCGGCACGCCGCGGTACATGGCCCCGGAGCAGGCCCTGGGCGAAGAGCCCAGCGCCGCCTCCGATCTCTACTCCCTCGCCGCCACCTACTACGCCCTGCTGACCGGCCACGCCGCCTTCGACGGCACCAACGACCGCGAGATCATGAAGAAGCACGTCCAGGCGCCCGTGCCCGACCCGCGCCGGCACGTGCCCGACCTGCCCGTGGCCGTGTTCCGCTTCTTCGAGAAGGCCATGGCCAAGGAGCCCGAAGACCGGTACCTGACGGCCGACGAGTTCATCCGGGCGCTGGACCGCCTGGACTTCAGCGCGGCCGGGCCGCCCTCGGAATCGCAGGACCTGATCGACCAGATCGGGGCCGTCTCGCCCGAGGACCGCGGGTCGCACCTCTCCGAGACGCTCGGCCGGGCCGTCCGCCGGGCCCAGCGCCAGCGGACGCCCATGCCCGACAGCGCCGTCGAGGATTTCCTGGGCGCCAGCACCGCCGCCATGGGCCGAAAGAGCGGCTGGAAACTGTGGGTCATCGTCGGCCTGGCCGTCCTGGTCATCCTGGGCGGCGCCGTGACGGCCGCCATCCTGCTCGCCCCGCGCGACGGCGGGACGACCACGCCGCCCGGACCCGGCACGCCGACGCCCGGTCCCGGCACCGAAACACCCGCCCCCGGTACCGAAACCCCCGGCCCGGAAACGCCCACGCCGGGCACCGAGCCGCCCCCGCCGCCTCCGCCGGTCGAGAACCCGCTCGAGAAGGTGGCCCAGGAGGTCCTCGCCGAGGTCCGCAAGTACGAGTCGGACCCCGACACGCCCGTCTATGAACTGATTCGCATGTATAAAGAAAACGTCATGGACGTCTACCCGGGCACCCAGGCCGCCACGCAGGCCGAGGACGCGATCAAGCGGCTCCAGAAGGGCGAGCGGCTCGAGTCCGGCAAGCCGCCCGACAAACCGTCCGAAACACCGCCCGACAAGCCCCCCAAGCCGTCCGAAGAGCCGGCCAAGCCGGACGAGGCCGGCGGAGATGCGCCCCCCGACGCGGACGGCGGCGAACCGCCCGCCGACGGCTGACGTCCACCCGGGCGCACGCAAAAGACTCCTGGAACCTCTTTCCGGAAACAGAAAACGGTTCCAGGCGTCTTTTTCACGCGGCCGTTCAGCCCCCCCGATAGACGCGCGGCACGCGTTTGCCGATGCCCGTCAGAATCTCGTACGGAATGGTGCCGGCCGCCGTCGCCAGCGCCGCCGCCGACAGCGGGCTGGCCGGGTCGGCCTCGATGAGCGTCACCGCCATGCCGGGCGCGGCCTCGGCCACATCCGTCAGGTCCACCAGGACCATGTCCATGCACACCGCCCCGACGACGGGGGCGAGGTGCCCGCCCGCCCGGACCCGGGCCCGGTCCGACAGCGCCCGCGGATACCCGTCGGCGTACCCGATGGGCAGGACGCCCAGGACCGACTCGCGCGCGGCCCGCCACCGATGGCCGTAACTGGCGCCCTCGCCCGGCCGGACCCGCTTGGTGGCCACCACGTGCGTCACCAGGCTCATCACGGGCCGCAGCGGCACGTCGCGTGCGGCCACGCACGGGGCCACGCCGTAGAGCGCCAGCCCCGCCCGGACCATGTCGAAGTGCGACTCACCCGACCGCAGCAGCGCCGACGAGTTGGCGGCGTGCGCGACCTCCGGCCGGACGCCCGCCGACCGCAGGGCGGTCAACGCCTCCGCGAACCGGGCCAATTGCCCCGCCGAGACCGCGTCGTCCGGGTCGTCGGCGCACGCCAGGTGCGTGTACGCCCCGGCCACCGAGAGGTGCGGGAAGGAGGCCACGGCCCGGGCGGCCTCGGCGGCCTCCTCGGCCCGGACGCCCAGCCGGTTCATCCCGGTGTCGATCTTCAGGTGGACGGCCAGGGTGGCGCCGCGGGCGGCGGCCCGGCGCTCGAGCGGCTCGGCCGTGGCCGGGCCGTCCACCGTGGGCGTCAGGCCGTACTCGATGGCGGCGGCCACCTCGTCCTCCGGTGTCAGGCCCATCACCAGGATGGGCACCCGGATGCCGTGGACGCGCAGCGCCACGCCCTCCTCGACGATGGCGACGCCGAGCATGTCGATGCCGGCGTCGGCCATGACGCGTCCGGCCTCGACCGCCCCGTGCCCGTACCCGTCGGCCTTGACGACGCCCAGGATCCGCACGCCCGGCCCGACGCGCCGGCGCAGGACACCGCAGTTGTGCCGCAGGGCGGCCAGGTCGATCTCGGCGTACGTGGGTCGCGACATGGCGAACCTTCTTGGGGTGCCCGGCCCTTCTATCGCGCCGGCGGGTCGGGGTCAAGCCGGTCCGGGGAATCGTCTGCTTCGGCGTCGCGGCCGGCCCCGCCGTCGCCGTCGTCGTCCGCCTCGGCCGGGTGGCGGGCGAAGAGGTCCTTCAGTTCCTGCATCCCGAGGGCCCAGGCCGCGGCGAAAAAGGCGGCCGTGCCGGCCCCGACGCCGAAGACCACCTCCAGAACGGCGCCGGCCCGGCCCTCAAGGCCGACCGCCGGGGCCGCCCAATACACGCCCGCCGCCGCCCCGGCCGCCATGACGGCCGTCGCCACAAGCGTCCGGCCGGTCGTCACCAGGATGGCCCGCGTCTGGAGGTGGGCCAGGCGTCGGCTGACCAGCAGGGCGAGCACGGCGAACTGAGCGAACGCCGACAGCGCGGTCGCCAGGGCCAGGCCCCGCTCGGCCATCGGCCAGAGGAGCAGCAGGTTCAGTCCGAAGTTCCCCACCGCCGCCACCACCGCCACCACCAGGGGCGTCCGGGTGTCTTCACTGGCGTAGAACGCCCGCACCAGGATGTGGTTGGCCGAGTACGCCCAGATGCCCAGCGCGTAGAACCGCGTGACCCAGGCGGCCCGGGCGACGGCCTCCGGGTTGTGGGCGAACCGCCCGTGCTCCAGCCACAGGCTCAGCAGCGGCCGGCAGACGAGTATCAGGCCCAGGGCCGCGGGCACCGTGACGAACACCGTCAGCCGCAGCCCGTGCGACGCCACCCGCCCCAGGCCCGCCGTGTCGCCCCGGTGGGCGTACCGGCTGAGTTCCGGAAAGATGACCGTGGCCAGGGCGATGGCGAACACGCCCAGCGGAAAGTTGTACAGCCGCTGGCCGTAGTACAGCATCGACGCCGCCCCCGTCTGCATCGGGTACGCGATGTCGCGGCCGGCCAGGTGGAACGTCTCGACGCCCTCCTCGTACGGGCTGAAGAGGTTGGCCAGCGTCGAATCCATGAACGTATTGAGCTGAATAACGCCGATGGCCAGGACCATCGGCCCCATCAGCCGCAGCACCCGCCGAAGGCCGGGGTGCCGGAGGTCCCACACCCAGGCGAAGGAAAGGCCCTTCTTCGCCAGGGCCGGCACCTGGATCAGCACCTCGACCACCCCCGCCGCCACAATCGTCCCGGCGATGAGGTACGCCTGCGTCACGGCGTCGTCGCTGGCCGCCACCGCCGCCGCCACCGCCCCGCCGATGATGAACACGTTCAGCACGATGGGCGCCAGCGCCGGCGCCACGAAGTGCCGGCAGCAGTTCAGCGCCGCCTGCAAGAGCGCCACCAGGCAGATCGTGACGGCGAACGGGAACATCACCGCCGCCAGCCCGAAAATCAGGTGCCACTTCGGCAGGTCCGCGGTAAAATGCCGGGCCACCACCAGCACGCCGATGACCACCAGCGCCACCGACGCCAGCGCGGTCACCAGCAGCACGATCATCAGGCTCATGAACCGGTTGGCCGACCGGCGGTCGCCGGACTCCAGGTAATCGGTGAACACGGGAATGAAGGCGGCGCTCAGGGCCCCTTCGCCGAAGAGACGACGCAGCAGGTTCGGCAACTGGAACGCCTGGCTGTAGGCGTCCATGATCTGGCCGGCCCCCAGAACGTGGGCCAGCGCCGCGTCGCGCGCAAAGCCCAGCACCCGCGACGCCAACGTCAGCACGCTGACGGTCCGGAAATGTCGCAGAAACGAAGCCATCGGGGCTCCGGGGCGCCGGGGCGGGGGCCGAAGGACGCGGGCACGGCGGCGAATCGCCGATTCGGGCACGCACACGGTACCGCACGCCCGACCGTTTGTCAAGCCGCGCAACATCGACCACGCTTCCCGCCGCGGGAGATGCCATGACGCTCGACGCACACGCCTACCCCGTCCTGGTCACCGGCGCGCTCGGCCGGCTGGGCCGGGCCCTCGGGCCGCGCCTGGCGGCCGCGGCCCCGTCGCCGGAGGCCGTCCGGCTGACCGACGCCGCCGACCTCGACGCGACCGACCCCGCGGCCGTGGCCGACGCCGTGGACCGCCTCCGCCCGCGGACCGTCTTCCACCTGGCGGCCTGGACCGACGTGGACGGGGCCGAGTCGCACCCGGCCGAGGCCCGCCGCCTGAACGCCGACGCCCCGGCCGTCGTGGCCCGGGCCGCGGCCGACGCCGGCGCGTGCGTCGTCCACATCTCGACCGACTTCGTCTTCGGCGGGACCAAGGCCGGGCCGTACACCGAGGACGATCCGGTCCGGCCGCTGAGCGTCTACGGCCGGACCAAGGCCGAGGGCGAGCAGGGCGTCCGGGCCGCCGCACCGGACCATCATCTTATCGTCCGCACGGCCTGGCTGTACGGGGCGGGCGGCCGCGACTTCATCGACGCCGTCCTGGAACGGGCCCGCGCGGGCAAGCCCCTGCGCGTCGTCGCCGACCAGGTGGGGTGCCCCACGTGGACCGAGGACCTGGCCCGGGCCCTGGTGGCGATGGCGGCCGCCGGGTGCCGGGGCACGATGCACGCGTGCGGGGCGGGCGAGGCGTCGCGGCACGCGATGGCGGTGGCTGCCCTCCGGGCCGCGGGGTTCGACGCCGTCCCGGACGAGATTGCGACGGCCGACCTGCCGCCGGCCGCCCCCCGGCCGCCGCGGGCGGTCCTCTCCTGCGAGCGACTGGCCCGCGAAACCGGCTTCCGCTTTCCGCCGTGGGAGGAGAGTGTGCGGCGATACGTGCGGGGAGAGCCGCCGGCCGTGCCGGGCCCGGCGGGGGGCCTGTCCGAGCCGCGAGCGTAAGCGAGCGGGGGGGCGCGCCCGGCGCTGCGCCTGTCCGAGCCGCGAGCGTAAGCTAGCGGGGGG